>CEAF01000114.1_pt1 | contig 60693 bp, 65 predicted proteins | sample 557431 | NCBI WGS metagenome assembly CEAF01 (sample SAMEA3182068, study PRJEB8094) | gut metagenome | biome: human; feature: gut; material: Stool; isolation source: human stools | place: Canada | collected 2013-11-18 | reverse complement strand
ATATTTTAGGGGCGTCATTTCTACTATGAAAATCAGCCCGGTTTAACAATTAATTATTATATCTTTTTTGTAAATTAAAAATCATATTTTTCCGTAGTATCTCGTGAATTCAAAAGGGCTCCTTACATCGAGATAACCGTCTATTTCTTCATTGGATTTTGCCTCCATTTCAAATGCAGAATTCCCATACGATATTTTATTCCCATCCGCTCCATGTACACCTTTGAAAGAATGATAAACACGAGAAACTGCATATTCCAGTCCATACTGCAGATAGAACCACAACGGACACAACAAATACATCCATACGTTGAATCCGGTAAGAAACATGACGAGCGTCAACAGAACCGCCGAAGCAATCATGCACTCCTCCCATTGTCTTACATGAATAGCTTCATGGTTAAGAACATGCGTTTTCATCTCCGCCTTTCTTTTCTTGGTAAAGACGAAACAACCCAAAGTAATGGTGCTGTAACCCTGCCACAACATCCACCTTGCTAATTTGCTTTCATAAAATACTCTCATAGCATTTATTTATTAGGATAAGATTTAGTTATCACATTATTTTTTAAAAAGGATATTCCAGATGTATTTATTATGACATCATAAAAATCATTGCCATTATTTTCTGATACATTTATAAGTTGAGGCCTTATTAAAACAGTATATCTTGGATTTCCGGAAACATACTCGGTTAATTTTATACGGGGATATGTTCCACCGCCATTATCAATAAAATCCATAGTTCCCACCAACAAATTATCGGAACCATACATCCTAAGACTGTTCGTAGCTGAATCAATCACAATACGCTTCCCATTCATAGAGGTGGATACCTTGCCGGTTATTTCTATATCTCCGTTTTCTTTGATAACAAAGGAATTATTGGGCGACTTGATATTTTTAAAAGTACCGCCTGTCGCATTGACTTCTCCGGTTATTTCCGCATCTTCTGCATGTACTTTTCCGTTTTCAGTAACCCGGAAAGAGGCATTGTCCGGAGTAGAACTTCCTGCCCACATCCGTATCTTTTCACCGGATTGGGAACCGCTAAGGCCTGCAGTTACCGTCCCGTCATCTTTTTTAATGCGAAGTTCGTTCCCCTGCATGAAGTCTATCATCGCATTTTTAGCAACAATAAGCGACGTGAATATGGCTGTCGTATTCAGCCCGAACTCTTCCCAATATGTACTGTTACCCGGCGCATTTCCACCGTTGCTTATATGCGTCACCCGGCACTTGTAGGCCCGCCAGCCGGTCTCCGTACCGTTATCCCTGACCAGTGCCACATCGACGTACCGTGTACCGCCGGCCAGTGATTCATCGTTATGCCACTCTACGCCGGATACCCATTCGGCCTTGCGGAGTATACATCCCTGCAGACCGTTCTCCCCGTTTTCCACTACCATGTCGTACTCTTCGGAGTTATACTCGCCGGTCAGTATATAACCATAGGTTTTTCCACCGTCCTGCGTCTGAAGTATACGTCTTCCATCCTTGGTGGTAACTGTCCACATGGGCGGATTTGACGTTCCGTTTCTAACCTTGCACAAAAACATCTTTCCACCCATTTTTACCAATCCGAGATAGGGTGTCTCAAGACCGGTATGCCATTTGCCATGATTACTGACTGAAATACCATCCTGTCCCGGTGCACCGTCCTGGCCGTTCGTTCCCGGAGTGCCATCCTGACCGTTCTTGCCATCAGTTCCGTCAGTTCCCGGTTTCACCTGCAGCAACCAGTCCGCATTTCCTTCTTCCGGTTCAGATGTAGTGCCGCTCTCGCTTACACACAGCCAAATGCCGCCATTATGGGAAATCCGGTCATAAAAGGCATAATTTTCACCGGACACCCACTCTCCACGGTCATTGGCCGTATATACCGGCGTACCGTCAGGTTTCAGCTGCCGTACCGTACCGGTAAAATACACGCTGTTCAGGTACATGGAGTATCCCGTCATATCCAGGCCGTGTACATTCAGATTTGAGAGGTCGCCCGACTGCATTGCGATGTTGGCGGCCGATATTTCCCAGGTGTTCTGGTTACGGAGCATGCGGCTGTAGGTGCGTGTCTCATATACGGATGTCTGCCGGTCTGGGTTGGTGAAGTTGCCGTAACATGAGAAATGCATGTACTTCTGCGGATGCAGCGTTGTCCCCGGACGTAAGGAATAACGGAATATGCCGTTATCCTCACCCGATACTCCGGTAATACGGAAGTACGCCGTTCCGAAACCGGCAAAACTGAAATTTCCCTTACTATCGTCCGAATCCTTGGTGGCATTCATCGTCTCATCCTCAAAATGAATGATTCCCATGCTTATGTCGTCCGCCGCAACCGCTCCCATTTCCCCGACTTCCAGCTTGAGGTGCACGGTACCGGTGGAAAGCGGGTTTCCCTCACTGTCTGTATCCGCCACCACACTCTCAACAATGCCGACACCCGGCGTGCGCCATTTGATGCCGGCATACACTTCCACGCGGTTACGTCTGAGTTCCGGTACCTCAAGCCATTCCCAAAGCCGCAAGCCCCGCATTTCACCGTTGCCGTTCTCATCTATCTTGGCGCCGAATCCGGCCAATCCGGAAGCGAACCCTTCCTTACCGAATACCGCACCTGCCAGAAAGGAAACAAGGAAGGATGTCCCATCCGGACCGATCTTGCTGATGGCACGCCGGGTTATCTCCTTTATTGTGCGTAAAGCCGAAAAAACGTTGTATTCGCTGGCCTCACGGTTGTCCCATGATTTAAGCACCTCGATAACCGAGCGGTCCAGCAGTCCGCCGACAACGTACTGCAATCCGTTCAGGTTACTTTCCAGGCTGCGTTTCCAGCCCTTGCCGACGCGGTTCGTGCATTCAACGGTCGCCATGGAAAGGTTTTCCAGCTTGCGTGTAACCTTTGTCATGCGTGTATCCCGGTAACCGCTGCCGGGGAAATACTCTTCGCTGAGCAGCCTTACCGACTGTCCCAGCCGCAGGGGGACGGAATGTTTCTCAATATAGGTGTAATCGGTATCGCCGCCGTACTTGGTGATATCTTCGCTGTATGACGAGAGGAAGTCATCAACGGCCGCCTTGTAATCCAGCTCGGCCTGTTTTTCGTAAGCTTCGGGCATACGGAAGTTCCAAGGGATATATTTGTCACCTGCATGCGGTATAAGGTTTCCACCGGGTAACTGCGTGTCCTCATCCGGATAGGTATTGATGATTTCCCATTCCTTGCTTTCCGAATGATAGTTTGCCTCGAAATCCCGCCCGTTCAGTTCACCGCTCTGGAAAGACAATTGTTTGACAAGTCCCGCAATCTCATAATCACATGGGTCAAACTCCATACCTTCGTCCTTGAAATAATAGACTGTAAAGGGTTTGCCGTCATTCCCGGTCTTCTCCTGTGAACGCACGGAGGATATAGTTCCCGTATAATGAGGAAAGATGCCCGAAAAGGCTTCTTCTTCCACATGTTCGTAAAGCCCGTAGCCTGTATTACGGTCCACGTACCTGGCACGGTCCGGCAGTTGCAGACGGGAGAAACCGTAGCGGCTTCGGTCTATGTTTCTGGTACTTCCCAGCGGAATAAGCCGGGTGAAGAATTTTACGTCATCGCTATTCTCCGTTGGCGTAAGCGAGGTAAGTCCCTGCATGTATCCCAGTTCCACACGTTCCCCGCGCTCGCAGCGGCACAGGTTGATATAGAAGCCGTCCGACCACCATTCGGTTGAAAAAGTCTCGGTCATGGATGCCAGCGCGTCCCAGCAGGTGGTATTGTTATACTCTATATTTCCGTTCGGTGCATCTATCACATCACCGATACGCCAGCGCTCCTCACCGTAAATACGGTTCATGTTGTCCACCCATTTCTGCAGATGTTCCCGGGGGCTGCCGTCAAGGCTGAACTGCGGCTCATACTGGCCGTCAGTCAGGTGGAGGTATATCACTTGCTGGGCATCATGTATGGGAGCATAGAATTTCACGGAATAGCTGTATTCCTGGCTGTTCTTTTTCTTGGGCTTGTACTCTTTCTTCACACTGAACCTCACACCCTCCAGTGTTATGTAATCATTCACCTGTAACGGCACACAGGCCGGAACCGTAAAGGAGAGCGAGAGCGCATTTTCGGTCATCAGCTCAAGGTTCCATGTGGAGGATGAAGTGACCGGGGCCGTCAGCTTCAGTCCGCCGGATTGATTATAGATTTTGAGTTCCATTTGAGCAGTCTTTAAACGTCATTTAAAAGAGAACCGGTTTCGGTTCCCTGAACTTTATTTTCCATCTGGCTACGGTACTTCCGTCAAAAGCGTCGGTCAGGATATCGGCCGATGTGGCGGATTTGTAGTAGAGTCTGTATTCCGTGGATATCCCTTTCACCTGAAGAATAACCCAGCCCTGCATGAATATCTTCATCAGGGTAAGGCGCTTTGCCTCACATTCGGGTAGTGAAGAAGCACATACGGCCAGATACAGCGTCAGGTCACGGGCCTTGCAGCACGGAAGAGGAAGCTGTTCGGGTAATTCCTCACCGTTGCGTTCCCTGAAATCCACTGCCGTGTATTCCTTCATCTCGGGCGGCTTGAGCAGTTCGGACACGTTCGTGCTGTCTTCCGGCCTGTCCTCACAGAGGAAAGCCGAATATTCCGTCCAGGCATCCTTGCCGTTAATTACCATATATCCTGTCAGGTCGTACATCATGACACTTTTATTCCATTGTTTCTAAAATATTCCATAATCTCGTTGATGCCTTCCAGATACCGGCAGTAGGCTGTATTCTCAGCAATGCTGACGAGCAGGTCGTGCTCTTCCTTCCTTGATTTGGCGAGCTCTTCCAGAAGTTTGTGCATGCCGCTGGCATGATCCTGCAAGGAAGTAAACAGCCCTTCCAGAAGTGTGCCCTGTTCCTGCGTCATGGTGGTAAAGGCCCCGCTACGCCCGGATTGTGAGCTCGCCGAATCACCCTGCCAGCCGAATATCTCTTTCATTGCGTCACGCTGGGCCAGTGCATCGCTGACTATCGAATCCCAGGCTTCTTTCAGCATGTCATGTTCCGTCTCATTCAACACACCGGCAGCCTCGGTGACAACTTTGTACCTGCTACGTCCGCGTCTGCCCTGACCGGTCCGCCATTCCGTTTTTTCCTCCATGGCTTCGGCAAACGAATCGTACCATTCCTTGATACGTTCGTTATAGCTTTCCGAGAGCATGCTGTTCAGCATGGCCTTCTGCATATATTTCTCGAAGTTGTCGGCAAAATCCGCCGTGCTGCTGTCCATATCCATGAGCATGTCCAGAAAACTGCTGCGCACATTCTCGAAAGAAATGCCCGTCATGGCTTCCTTGCGTGTTTCCTGCACTTCCTGCCAGGCTTCCTCGCTCTCGATAATCTGTTCCAGATATTTGCGTGTGTCCTCATGTAATTCACTCCAGAAGCCGGTGGCTTCATCACGCAGTTCCACCAGTTTCTCATAGCTCAGGTCAAAGAGACCGGTCATACGGCCGTCGGCCACTTTGGAAAAATCGCTTCCCAACACCCGGCGCGCCTGTTCCCATGCGGTAGAGGATATGCCCTCCCTTTGCTTCGTTCCGTGGGAAGCCTTGGAACCGATACCGAGAAACCCCTTGCTCGCCCCGGCATTCAGATATGCCTTTCCCATCTCACGGGCGTATTCTTCCTGTTGCTGCAGGAGTTCTCCGGCTTTCTTGTAGGAATTATTGGCATTCGCCAGCGTATCGGTCTCCATGGATGCCACCAGTTCCTTTTGTTTGGCGATGACTTTGTCAAGCACCGCCATATAGCTTTCATAACGCTCCTTTGCCTGTTGGTAACGTCTTTCGGAACGCTGACCGCCCCAATCCGTACCGAAAAGGCTGCCCAATGTCTTGACAAAACCACCGGCTGTATTCACCACTCCGCTTATCATGCCGCCGATGTCACCCGAAAGCATGGAGTTCGCAAATTGGCCGATACCTTCCGACATGGTATTGAAACCCTCTATCACCCGCTTGGCATTCTCGTCCACCGACACTCCGAACCCTTCCAGCATACTGACGACATCATCGGCAGCCTGTCCGTAGGATGACATTTCGCCCGCAACTCCCTGCAGACTTTGTGCCATTGCCGTACGTTTCCTGCGGCGGTTTTCCTGGGCTTCAGACAGTTTCTTCTCCGCCTGCTCCTGGGTAAGCAGTTCGGTGACGAGTTTGCCCGTCTCATCCTTGTACAGACCGGTGATAACCTTTCCGCCCGCCATGACGGTGTTCAAATCTTCCTGTGCCTGCCGGGCAGTTTCCTGGGCGTTGGCGTATTCATCCATAGACCGTTTCAGTTCCCGGAAGGGCTTGCGGTCGGCAAGCTTCAGGTCGATATTCGTCAGTGCGTCCTGCAGCTGCTTCAAATCCGACGGGCGTAGTTCTTTGGCCGCCCCGCTGATGTATTCCTTCAGCTTGTCGCGAAGTGCGGAGAGCGCCTCCGTACTTTGAGTGTCCAGATTGCCGAACACATCAGCGAGGTTGACGGTCTTCTTGAACTCACCGAAATCCAGCTCTTTCAGTTCGTCCTCGCGCCGTCTTTTCAGCATGGCCTTTTCACCTTCGGTTTCGGCGGCGGCAATCTTCAGGGCATAATCCTGTGTGATTGCCAGCCGTTTCTCCTGGTAGCTACCATACTCCCTGTTGTAGTCTATCCACGCCAGCCGGTCCTTTTCCCGGAACTGCTTCTCCTCTTCGTAGACTTCCTGCATATACTGCACACCGGCAACCACACGTTGTGAGGAAGCGTCCTGCCTTATCCGGCCGGCCTCCCCGGGGGCTACCGGGTTGCCGGCCTTTTTCGATTTCTCCAGCCTGGAGAGCAGCTCCCGTTCTTCCTTGTCGATGGCGGCAAGTGTCTGCTCGTATTCCTGACGGAGCAGTGCCTTGCGCTTGGCGCTGCCTTCCGCCATCAGGGCGATACGGGCATCCTCCAGCTTGCGTTGTGCACGCAGGCGGGCGTCGGAAAGTTCATTCTGGTAATCTGTCGGTGTCCTGCCCGGTACCCTGCGTTCTTTTGTCTCGTAGGCTTTCAGTTCTTTCTCTGCGGTTTTCAGCTCACCGGTGGCTTTCCTGTAAGCTTCCACCGTTGATTTGTCAATACCCAGGGAAAACAGGTCCCTGCCTTCCCCGGCCGCCTCGTCAAGCGTTCTTTTTATATCCGACCTGATTTCCTTCAATACGGCCTCGGAACGTTCCTTCTGGGCTGTCCAGTAGTCGTATGTCCCTTCTTCGGGTTGGGGAAAAAGATCAGCCGTCTTTATGCGTTTCTCGATGGCCGCGATATTATTCTCATAAGCCTGCAGGTTGCCCAGAATATCATTGTATATTCTCTTCTGTTCTTCCACGTTCCGGCGGGACGCCTCGACTTTTTTCCGTGCGTCTATTTTTGCGGTGGCAGTGCCGAAGCCTTCCTGTTCTTTACGGCTGAAATCCTCCTCCTGTTTTTTAAGGTCCTCCTCGGCCCTTGCAACCGTCAGCTTCTGGTTGAGACGCCTGATCTCTTCCTTTTCTTTCCTTACGGACAAGTCCGCTATCCTGTCGGCATAGTTTCTTGCCACTGCATTAGCGTATATCTCTTTGCTCAGAGCCCTGTAAGAGGATTCCAGCTTCGAGAGGCTGACCTGTTCGCCGTCCAGTATGCCGGCATATTCGGGATAGCGTTTTACCCATTCATTGATGGCGGCGGTACGTTCCCTCGTGGAAAGTGAGGTATCCCTGAGCTTCGAGTATATCAGTTCGAGTTCCGCACGTTCCTTTTTGATACTTTCCTGCACTTTGTTCCGGACCAGTGCCATTTCCTGTTCGGCCGACAGGAGTTCAAGAGTGGCGTCCCTGGCTCCTCCGAGCCCCTTTATAGATGCCCATATTTCCTTGCTGTACATCACCGTAAGGGTGATAAGGGTGGCAAGCGCCGTCTGCGGGGAGAACATGGCGGAAGCCACCTGTTTCCATACCGGGGTCGCCTTCTTTCCTGCGGCTGTCATGAGCTCGTACTCCCTGCGGGCATTGCTCACGGCGTCCGTAAACATCGGGATGTTGTTGGATATGGCCAGAAAGAACATCTGCGGCCCCATGGCCAGGGTGGGAAGTTCCCGGGCGATCTGTGCCATGGTCATTTTGACCTGGTTCAGTTTCGGCGCCGGGTCGTGCGCCACAAGGGGTGTCTCGTTAGCCTGTCTCTTGGCAGCCTCGTACGCCTTTATCTCATCCTTCAGACTGCCGATGACACCTTTGAGCGCCTGTATGTCGGCGAGTTCCCTGTCACCGGCAAGGCCCTGCTTCTGCAGCTGCTTGTACTGTCTTTCCAGCTGTTTGAGCTCACCCTGCAGACGTTCGACCATCTGCCTGTTGAAGCTCTCCAGAGCGGCTATGTTGCCCTCGGCCGACTTCATGCCGGCAAGTGTCTTGTCATCCAGGAATATTTCAAGCTTGATAGGTTGCACTTCTTATAGCGGTTTATGTGTGTAAACGTTTTTTTATTCTTCCCCGTCCATGCTCATGAAGAACTCCAGGGGAGACATGTTTTTCGGGGGACTGCCGCTGCGGGCAGACATCTCCCGGGAAAGCTCGGCGGGTGTCTTTCTGCGTGAAGGCACGTGCCTGGAACAGTCCTGCCACATCAGCATGAGCGACGGGTAATTTACCCCATGCAGGATATACCTCACGCTCCAGCCCGTATCGCGGGCTATCTGTCCGACCAGTCCGAACGGGCTATGGGGAGGCTCCATGTACCCCCTTAACTCCCGTTCTATCTTTTTTCGCGGCTCAGGACGGGCGACATCGGGTTGATTGTCTCCGCCAATCTGATAATATTTTCTAAAGGGACGGTATTGAACATGCGCACGATTATCACCCAGGCTTCCTCGAGGGCTACCGGGTGCATCCGGTGACGGAGCATCCATGCCACGGGACGGTTCAACAACCGGCCGAAGATACATCCCCGGACGATACCGTAAGCCACCATGCGGCTCACACTGACACCGTGACGGGTAATGAACTCCACTTTCTGCTCGAAGTCATACTCTTTCACCTCGTCATACCGGACTCCCAGTTTCAGGTACATCCTGCCGATATTCAGCAGGCTCGCGTAAGTAGGAATGCGCATCACCCAGCGGACATGCCTGCCGCCGGGAAGACGCAGCGGGAGCGAGATGCCCCCGTCCTGCATAATCCTCTCCGAAAGGCTTTCTATCTCAAGGCGGTCCATACGTGTCACGCTTTAACGGCAGGCTGGCCGGTTTCGGGGTCGATGCCGGGAGCGAAGATCTTCATCCGCTTGCCGTCCTCGTCTTTCATCACCTCGATGTTGAGCTGGATGGAGAGTACACCCTGGGAGTTCACCCCGCCACCGAAGTCATTGCCGGTGACTTTCGCATTGTACAGGCGGATGGTATGGCCGCTGTCACAGACAATATCCATAACGCCCGTCTTTTCCCATTTCTCGGGCGGTTCCCAGTTACCCTGTTCATCCTTGGTTCCTCCGATGACCTTCACAAGGTTCTCGGCGGACATGTCGATCAGATTGCCGGTAAATGCCTTTTTCCCGGGATTGCTTGTAATTGTCCCGACCGGGCCGTCCTTTACCTGGGCGGCATAGATATCCACCTGGGTCGCGGCGGTACCCGCAGGGGTGACACCCTGTTCGTCGAACCAGCCGATTTCAAGACCGCAGAATTTTACCTGGGACATCCCGAAAATTAATTTATCCATGTTTATTCTAAGTTTAAGGGTTAATAAATCGCCGTCTGAGTATTCCCAGCAGAAGGGCGGCGACGGCCGTACGCCCGATCCATATCTGGAACCACTGGAAGCCGGTAGGCTCATGCACCACTTCGGGCGGCGGTTTCTCTTTCTCCTTGAAGAGCTCATTACGGATGCGTATGTTCTCTTCGGTAAGGATGAGTACCTGACGGGCCAGGCTGTCACAGGTGGCGGTCACTTCAATGGAGTCTTCCGATATCCGATTTACATTGACCGTTGCCTGCCCGCTGCGCCGGCTAAAGCCTGTGCCCACCGGAATCAGGTCCAGCATATCCGTCGGAAATCTCGTTTTCGCCATGCTGGGCGGAACGGGCTGCTGCAGGAGAGCGAACCCGCTTCTGCCCGAGAGGCTGTCTTTTTGGCTGTGCTCGTTCCGCACCAATGGCTCCGGACTTCTGCAGCTCGCCACGGATAGGGCAGTCAGCATAATGCCGGCAAGTAGAAGCCCTCTGAATGGTACGGTTAAGTTCCCGCACTGCCTTGTAGAGTTTAATGTTCTCATTCTGCAAGTCTATTAATGTTCCTGACAGGTTGTCGTACATTTCCTTATAGGCGTCGTTCCGCTCCTTGGCGGCGAGTACCTTGTTGTTCTCCCGGTGTCTCAGCCATGCCCAAAGGGAACCGGCAATGCCGCTCGGCACAAGCCATTGGAGAATCTGCATTATCAGGTCTGAATTCATGGCTGAAAATCATTACGGGTTATTAATTGTCAGAGCAGTTCCCATCCCGCTGCCACGTCCGCCATTACTGCCGGCACTCCGTTTTCCACCTGTGAGATGGCGGCGGCAAAAGCGCACATGGTCGCTCTGTCATCCACATCGGGCACGTAAGTATTCGGTACCTGCATCTCCCGGCACACCCGGCTGATATAGCCGGAAGTGTTGTTTTCCACAGGAGGCGCCCAGCGGTTGATGAAGTCCGCTATTGTACGGCAGCCGTTGTTACGGCGGTAGTTCTGCAGTAACTTTATCAGGGCACGATAACCGTAGGCCATCGTACGGAACTGGCAGAAAGACCTGTCCCGCGAGGGGCGGATTTCCCCCTGCCACACAGTACGTGACAGGCGGATGTTACCCGGATTATTGTTGCGTAAACCTCTGCTCATGGCTATACCTCCAGTTCTTCACCTGCATCATCCGGGATGGGATCAGCCTTTTCTGCAGCAGTTTTTGCCGCGGCTTCTGCGGCTTCGCGACGAATCTGCGCCCAATGCTTGTCCGCCGTCACCTCAGCATTGGAAGTCTGTGCTGTCTTGCCGTCATAGCTGTAAATAGCACCGATAGCCTCCTGCTTTTTGGGCATCGTGATTTCGTAGTGACGGAAATTAACAAGGCTTTCTTGCGTCTGAGGGTTGATACGTGCCTCACTGTAGTACATTTTTGTAGAACCCTGTGCGCGGAACATGCGGGGAACATAGAATGCGACGGAGGCCTGCATATCCGTCTCACCGGGAGCGGTACCGAAAGGAACTTTCACGCCGGCATTGGTGAAGTACGGGCAGTTCACGAATTCGTAAATCTCAAAGCCATACATATTCATCACCTTGCCGGTAGTGTAGTTATAGTATTGCTCGCGGAACTTCTGGTCTTCCTCCAACAGGTCATTGATGTGGTCGGGACAAAGTACCAGGCGCCGTCCGTCGGTAGGTATTTCCGCCTTGTCGAAAGCACGTTTCAGGGCGATGACATCCTTGCGCGTCATCTTCTTGCGACCTGCAGTGTCCGCCTCACCTGAAGTAGGAATTACAGGAGTGGTTTTCGTATTGCTGTACGGAGCCAGTGCATGGATGGCTTTCTTGTATTTGGCCGTATCTATGGCATTACTGTGCCGTTCCACATCGGTGGAGAACTTGTCGTATGAAATGGCATACAACTGGTCATCCGTCACGCGGGTCGCTTTTGTCTGGTATTTGTCCAGACCGATGGGTATATCGCTTTCCGCGAGATTCTGGACCGGAATCGGATAGGTGGTATTGTTTATCAGCACATCAGGATCACCGCCTACATCCACCAGATGGATGACCTCATTCTCGGCTTTGGCCGAATAGTCAGGAATCCCGTTCAGAAAACTCGCCACCAGCCCGGCATTCAGGCGTTTTACCAATTCACCGGTCCAAACCTCTGTGTAGACGCCTTCAAAAGCGGAGCCCGCAGGCATGAAGTTACCAAGTACAACCGGAACAACCGTTCCCGTCACCATTCCATAGGCAGGGTCTACCCCCGCCATGCATGCCAAAGTCACTCCCATGAGGATATTGAACAGCATGCCACAAATAAATTTAATCATTTTCTTACATTTTTAAATTAGAAATCTTTTTCTCACTCTCTTAGAATTTCGGGCAATCGATGCCATATTCCGCTTTGTACAAGGCACGATATCTGTCCGGATCATTCTCACGCATGAGCTTCAGTTCCGCTTCCGGAACCTCTCTCAGCTTGTTCCATTGTCCTTTGGGTACCGCACCGCCCGGCGTGTTACCTGTACCGCCTAACAACTGCATCGGCTTGGTTGCGGAAGCCATGCTGTCCAATGTCAGTTTCAGCGCGTCGGCTCCCATGGTCTTGCCCAGACTGATGAAATGATCCTTCTTGTCGGCATTGAACTTTCCCGCCTTGATGGCGTCATCCACCATCTGCGTCACTCCTGCCAGTTTGATTTCGTCAAGCTGCTTGCGCAATTCCTCGTTTGCATTCTGGAATCCCTGCAAAATGCCTATTCTGGCAAGGATTTCCGCTTCCGTTGCCGTTTCCGGCAGGCCCAGCTTCAGGGCGATAGCTTTAAAATCTACGTTCATACTTTCCTTTTCTTTTGAATTATTGTTTTGCGGAAAATCTCCGCTATTATCTTTCAACAGGGGCAAGGCGTCGCACTCCTCACCGGCTGCCAGCCTCAAATCCTTTCCCTGGTATCCCAAGCGGACAATATTGTCATCATTGCCACCGATATCCACCATACTCACTTCGATAAGCTTACACCTTGTGACGGTAGGGCGTGTCTGGCCGGGTTTCAACAGCGAGGGGTCCTCGCTATACTCCAGTATCTCGAAATAAGGGCTGCACATCTTGAGCGTACCTTTCTCCCATTGCTGTTTTGCGAGTCTTGATTCCTCACGTACCTCATCAAAATACGGTTCTCCCGTCATCACCTTGCCTTCTGTTTTGAAATCCTTTATACAACCGATGATGACACCTCTCGTGTGCATCCAAAGCATCACCGGATTATTCAGATATTGCCCGCAGTCCACACCGTCGGTCTTTACCCAGGTACCATAGCAATTCAGGCTCTCGGTCGATATAGTAATTCTTTTTCCCATTTTCGTCTCATTTTACCGCAAACTTACAGCTATGCCCATAACCGCACAAAAAAGTGTGTAACCGTTGCAGGGAAGTGTGTAAGCCCTCTGTAATAGTCTGTAGGGATTGCCCCGTTTTTTCGCATCCAGCCGCGGACTTTGCAACTTTGCCGGTATAAACGGATAACTTACAAGAAATATGGCAAACAGTAAGGACAAACAGAAAACAGTCGCTAAACACCTGTACATGAAAGGGATACCAGTAGCGCAGATCGTGGAACTTACAGGAGTGAGCCGCCAGTCGGTCAGCCGCTGGATCAACTCGGACGGCTGGAAAGAGGAACGGGCCGCACGGGAGATGAGCAAAGAGGCGATAACCTCCAGGACACTCTCCAAACTGGGGGATGCCATCGACAAGGCCGACGGTGATGAAAAAAGCATCGGACGGATGGCGGATTCACTGCTCAAGTCGGTAAAGGCCATCAAGGAGATTAACCTGAACACCACCATAGTGAACAAGGTGGATACGCTTATAGAGTTCGAGAACTGGCTGGTGGCCCACCGGGACGAATATCCCGAGATAGACGACAAAATACTTGTGCTCATCAACCGTATGCACAGTGAATTCATGGGAGTCAAATTCAAACAGAAATGACAGTAGAAGAGAAGAAAGAAGCCTTGCTGCGGTGGAATGAACACTGCCAGCGCCTGTTGCGCCTCACCTCGAAACGAAAGCCGGAGACTGAAGCCGAAAGGAAAGAAAATATCGCCCGTGCCTTGAAGGATTACGACTACTTCTGCCAGCGGTATCTGAGCCACTACTGCCAATGCCCCAACGCCAAATTCCACAACGAGGCCGCCCGCTACATCGAAAAGCACCGGGAAATGCGAGCCGTTTTCAAGTGGCCGCGCGGACATGCCAAGTCTGTACACCTGGACGTGGGAATCCCTCTATGGCTGAAGTTCAAGGGAGAGCTGTACGTCATGGTATTGGTGGGGAAAAGCGAGGACAATGCCGATGCCCTGTTGAGCGACCTGCAGGCGGAACTCCAGTTCAACCAATACATCGTCGAGGACTTCGGCGAGCAATACAACTCCGGCTGCTGGCAGGAGGGCGAGTTCGTCACCAAAGATCAGTGCGCCTTCTTCAGCCGCGGACGCGGGCAGTCACCGCGGGGACTGCGTTTTCGCGATAAACGTCCGGACTACATCGTAGTGGATGACCTGGACGATGACGAGATGTGCCGGAGTGAGGCGCGTGTACGCGAAATGACAAAATGGGTGAAGGAAGCCCTTTTCGGTTGTTTCGGTGGTAAGGAAGGACGTTTCATCATGGTGGGCAATCTTATCAGCAAAAACAGTGTACTGCAGCAAATCATAGACAGCGATACAGTCTACACCAGTACGGTTTATGCCATAGGCAAGGACGGAAAACCTGCCTGGCCGGAATGCTACACCATTGAAATGCTGCGCAGCCGCGAGAGGTTTATGGGGTACCGCAGCTTTCAGAAAGAATACATGCACAATCCCATCACCGAAGGGGCAGTATTCCAGGAACGATGGATACAATGGAAACGTATGCTTAAGTTCCGTTATTACGAAAGTCTGGTTCTTTACATTGACCCGAGTTTTAAGGATAGCAGCAAGAACGACTATAAGGCCGCCAAACTCTGGGGACGCCCCCGCCGCGGACTGAAAAGCGCCAAACATACGGAACTGCATTGCCTGCGCGCTTTCGTGCGCCAATGCAGTGTAGGTGAGATGGTACGTTGGGTATATGACCTGTGGGATATGCTGCCTGAGGATGCGGCAGTAACCATTTATATGGAAGCCAACTTCATGCAGGACACCATACTGGATGAATTCGAACGCGAGGGAAACCAACGGGGGTATCAGGTACCCGTTACCGCTGACAAACGGAAAAAACCCGACAAGTTCGCTCGCATCGAAGCGGTGAGTCCTTTGTGGGAAAGAGGCTTTGTGTGGTATAACGAGAAACTCAGGAATGACAACGACATGAAGACCGGAATCGAGCAGACGCTCGCCTTCGAGAAAGGAAGCCGTGCGCATGATGACGGACCGGATGCCGACGAGGGGGCCATCTACAAACTTCAGAAACAAGTACGTGAGGAGAGTTTTGTTCCACGTATGGGGCTTAGGGAACCGCCTTCACAATCATGGTAGAAAACAGAAATTTATAAACCCAAATTCATATTAGGATCATGTTCATTACGGAGAAGGATTACATACAGGTCGGACCGGAAGCGCTGAAAATTATGCAGCAGAACTCTGAAGAGAACCGCCGGGTCGCAGAGAACCGCGCTCTCTCACGTATCGCAAGCGCCTTGCGCGGACGCTATGACGTGGATACGGCTTTTGCCATGGAAGGTGAAAAACGTGATGCCGAGCTGGTAGGCTGCGCAGTGGATATCGCCCTTTACCACATGGCATGCTCATTACCCCAGAGAATGGGCGGTGAAGTGCGCGAGAAGCGGTACAACGCGGCGTTGGACTATCTGAAAGAGATACAGGCGGGACGTGTAACTCCCGATATACCTACCCTCACAGGAGAAAACGGAGAAGAGGATTGTCATAATCCTGTCCGCTACGGCTCAGCCGAGAGGAACGAGTATATCTGGTAAAAATGGAAACAGGAAATCAAAAAAGAAAAACTATGGGCTACAACTACAAAAAAAAGAATCCGGTAAGGATAGGCCGGGTGAATCTCAGTAATCCAGCCGAGCTCAAACGGGTGACGAAGCTTTCGGTCAACCTGCAGCTCCAGACGGAAGCGCTGATAAAAAAAGACCTGCGTACATGGCGAAATGCCTGGCAATATGCCAAGAACGTGGAATATCCCAACCGGGTACCGCTATACGATGTGTACGGTGATGTGGATGTGGATATGCATCTTACAGGTTGTGTGGGACAACGTAGCGGGTATGTGTTGAACAAGAGTTTCCGTATCGTTAACCGGGAAGGTGTCGAAAATCCCGAACTGACAGCTGTTTTTGAAGCCCCATGGTTCAAGACCTTCATGGAACTGGCGTTGGACAGCCACTACTGGGGACATTCGCTCATACAGTTGGGGGATGTTATCAGTGTGGACGGAAAACCGGCTTTCAGTGAAGTACAGCTGGTTCCCAGGCGTCATGTAATCCCTGAATACGGGGTGATAGTTGTACGGCAACAGGAAGCATGGCAGAATGGCTACGACTATCGTAATAGTGAAATGGCCGACTGGGTAGTGGAGGTCGGTGACACGCATAATCTGGGGTTGTACCTGAAGTGTGCCCAGCATACTATTCCCAAAAAGAACGTATGTGCATTTTGGGACATGTTCTCTGAAATCTTCGGAATACCTTTCCGTGTGGGAAAGACGACAAGCCGGGATCCTAAGGAACAGGGGCGGATAGAGAAAATGCTGGGTTCGATGGGAGCGGCAGGTTGGGCTTTGTTTCCTGAAGGAACCGAAATAGAGATCAAAGAATCCACACGCGGTGATGCGTACAACGTCTTTGACAAACGAATAGAGCGGGCGAACTCCGAACTCTCAAAGGGGATACTCACCGAAACCATGACGACAGAGAACGGCAGCAGCCTCTCACAGAGTGAGGTACATTTGGAGGTGCTCAAGAACCTTGTCAGCAAGGATGCCGACAAACTGAGGGATGTTGTGAACTTCCAGCTTATCCCCAAAATGATAAAGCACGGTTTTCCGCTCAGCGGCTACCGTTTCGATTGGTACGAGGGTATAGATTTCACGCCCGAACAGCAAATCGCCTATGAGAAGCTGTTGCTGGACAGGTTCGAGATAGATCCTAAATATTTCATTGACAAATATAATGTGCCGATTATAGGAAAAAGGGAAATCACACCGGTACAGGTTCCGGGAAACGGGGAGGAGGAAGAAAAGGACGGTAAGCAAGGAAAAGGGAAACAGAAGCTCGGTTTTTTCGATTGAGCCCTTCTGATTACGAAGGGCTGCACAGACGGGCCGGAATGGTCTATTACGGCGGGGAAATGCCGTTGTCCGCACCGGATGGGGAAGATGGCGGGAATGTGGACACCTCAGGTGTGGAAGCGTCCTTTCTCTTTCTGATGCGCTGGCTTTACCGGCAGCCGGAATTTACCCCGGAAATGCTTGCCGGTGAAGAGGTGAAACGTTTCATCCGCAGCCATGCAGACATATTGGATAAGGCCGTGGATTATACGCTGCATAAACGGCCCATGGACGAAATCAGTGTACGGCGCCTCAAGGAAAGCAATTATGTGTTCTCAGGTTTCAAGACCTTCCACGAACTGAACGAGGCATTTCCCTCACTGCTCGATGCAGACGGAAACCGCAAACCCTTTGAACACTTTTTGAACGATGTTCAAAAAGTGAACGAGACCTATAACCGCTGGTACCTGAAAGCGGAATACAACTTTGCCATGGCATCGGCCGCCATGGCAGCCAGATGGGAACAGTGGTGGAACAATGAGGACAGGGGCCGCTACCTGTTGCAATACCGCACCGTAGGTGACAAGCGGGTACGCGAGGCGCACCGGGCACTGCATAACGTCACACTGCCCATCACATCCGGCTTCTGGGATGAATATTTTCCGCCAAACGGTTGGAACTGCCGCTGTACGGTGGTAAGGGTTCGTCGTGACAAATATAAGGAAAGTGACGAATACCGGGCGATGCTGGCGGGCAGCCAGGCTACGGCGGGCAAACACCAGGAAATGATGCGGTTCAATCCCGGCAAGCAGATGGCATGTTTCCCGTTCTATAACCCTTATACCATCAGGGCATGTAAGGACTGTCCTGACAGACCCGGCACGCTCAAACTGACAAAGGTACCCGACAATGAACTGTGTGCGGCTTGTAAGGTTATCCGTGAAATGGCCAGGCAGAAAGATGAGCTGAAAAAGCTGCGGGCTGAAATTAAGGATAAGGCACAATTCCTGAAAAAACGAACCCTCAGGAACGAACAGTTCGGAAAGGACATCCGTGTCAGCGGAACCAACATAAAAGAATGGCTCAATCAGCCTCATAAATGGATTGTGGAGAAAAACAGGATGCTGCTGGATATAGAAAAAGTCATCGCCGAAGCTCCTTATTTGGGCTGTGGCCCCGATAAACATGACCCGGACATCACGATGCATCTGTTTGAAACGACCTTGCACAATGAAAAAAGCTGGATTATCGTGAGGGAGTTAATTGACGGAACAGTGAAACTGCACAGCATTTCGGACAGTAAGGATATCCTGCAATATCTCACAAAAAGAAGAGAGTAATTTGAAAATAGCATTCCCGGAACTGCAATCCGGAACCACATTTTTAAATTACTCCCTTCAATGACACAAAGATACGGTTATTTATTTAATAAACAAGCATTATGTCCCAAAAATCAGACATAGCCCGAGAGCTGGAGCGGAAAGTGAAACGTTTCATCAGACTTACGCTGGAAGATATCGGTACGGAGATAGGCGAAGAGTTCGACCGTAATTTCGAGCGGGAAGCCTTCTTCAATGAACATTGGGCACGCCGTAAATTCAGTGATGACGAAAGCCGGGGACTATTAATACGCACCGGAGAGCTGCGCCGAAGCATCAAAAGTGAAACGACCGGGCACAGCGTAATATTCAGCAGCGATCTGGAATATGCCGCTATCCATAATTCCGGGGGAACCATTACCGTTACCGGAAAAATGAAAGGCTATTTCTGGTATATGTACCGGCTGCTTACCGACAATTATAAGAGGGAACCCACTGAAGAAGCGCTCTTTTGTAAACGGATGGCCATGAAGAGGGCGGGAAGTAAGATCATCATGCCACGCAGACAGTTTATCGGCATGCATCCGGAAGTGGGGCGAATCATCAGGGAGATAGCGGAAAACAATACCAAAGAGGTTTTTAAATAGCAGATACTAAAAATTGTATATCATGAGAAAATTTCTTTATCTCAGCCTTATGGAAAGACTGAAACAGCTTACAGACGAAACGGGAGAACCCGTTATCAGGACATTTGACCTCTGGAATGAGCAGGTCTCGTTCCTGGAACAGGAGGAAGCGTTTGAAACACCGGCGGTATTTATCGAGTTCAGACCCGTGAAATGGAATGGAGGCATGCCGCAACAGGCTGACGTGACACTGAGGTTACATATAGTCACATCCTGGAAAGGAAGCGCACGGGAAAGTGGAGAATTCCGGCAGCAGGCTTTGGAGAGATTCGATCTGCTGGAGAAAATGGACAGCCACCTCTTTAATATTTCCGGAGACGACGGAAAGACCTCGTTCAGTGTTTTCAGAAGAACGGGCAGCAGCACCAACCACAACCATGAGGAACTGGTGGAGGATATTACGGATTTTACCTGTAAGGTGATAGAGAGGAAATAGTTTAGAACAGCGTGAGCTGCGAGCGCATCTCCTCCTGACGGCTGATGACACGCGGATCGACACTGGCATTGATGATATTGTAGAACGTCTTTTCACAAATATGGTATTTGGGCCAGATGTAACGGCGGAGAATTTCCCGGTTGGAAAGACCGCTATGACGGTGGGAGTCATAGATGCGCACAATATCCTCCACTCTGAAGGCATAACTGCACCCTACCAGCTTGGTACGATACTTTTTCATAGGGCGTAATGATTAAAATGAAACGAATCCTGAAAACCTGATACAAAGATACGTAGTATGACACATATATGCAACAAAGAGCGCCATATCAAATATTACGGCGCTTTCTAAGGCGGGAAAATAAAGCAGCCGTTACAAGAGTACTTGCAGCGGCTGCTCTTCTTTACGGGGCTTAAACGGTACTGTTTCACTCTGCCTGTTGATAATAACTGCAATACCCGTCCTCATTTACATCCAGGTCTATAAAAGGAATCAGGCGGCATTTGGATATATTGCCCCATCCATGGAACGATAATAATATTTGCAGTTACCGCATTTCCTCGTTTCTTCACGGTATTCCATACGTTTAAGCAGTTCGGTCTGGACCTCAAGGCCGTCAGCTTGAAATTCTTTTCGTTGTCGAACCAAGACTTCGACTACCACAACAGGCATCTAATATGATTTTCGTTTCGCTCATTACTTATCAGTATTAAATTAAACTATTATTCACAAAGTCCGTGATAAAGGCTCATGCAACTATATCCACCTTCCGGCGCAAACATATCATCCATACCTACATCATTGCGGTTCACATATTCAAAAACTTCTTGAACTGTTGGATAAGCCCTATTCTTGCAAAATCGATTAGGAATATATCCCGGCGAGAAGAAAGACGAACCCATCGGAGTTTCTTCTTTCATTCTTTGTTCTGCCGTTATCAAACGGCTACGGCCAAATTCCTCTTGCGAAATAAGTTTGATTTCCTGTTTCCGGCACATGATACATGGATAACAACCAACTCGGGAAAATCCACGGAAATATAAAGGATTCGGCTTTTGACCGGCAGATAGGATGTAATCTATTACCTCCTGTGCAGACCATTGGAAAATCGGACGGGAAACACTGGCATCGTAATGCTCGCACCAATTAGTCACTTCTTTTCTACGGTATTCTCGCTTCCATACTTCAATGGTCTTTCCTTTACGGTTTTTCTTCACTCGTTCGAAATACTCTCCGAAATAATTGCACTCATAGGGAAGTTGGGCGCGTTCTTTGCTTTCTTTTGCCCGGATACCTTGAATTATCAAACAAGGTTCGGTTAGCGAGAGAATATAATCAATCATCGGTTTGATTTTCAATTCATAAGTACAAAATCGCCTTTGAGAAGACGGAAACCGTGAACGTTTGATAGACATATCCACAAAATCAGTATATTTCTTGCTTCTCAATACAACAAATTTTACATTGAGTTGTCGGCATACGTCTGTAATGTGTTGATAAGTATCGGAATGCTCCCAACCTGTATCACAAAATACAGCTTCTATGTTATCAGAACCATATTTGTTAGCGGCGTAGATTAAGCAGGCTTGTGAATCCTTACCACCGGAAAAATTTACTATTATCTTCATAAATTAATTTATAATGTGTATATTTGCGGAACTAATACATAATAGTGCGTATCAAACGCTCGTATTAGAATGGATTATTTCCATTTCCTCTCATTTTGGAAGCTGTGGATTCCTCGGAGAGTGTATAGCTTTGTAGCTTAGTGGTTAAAGCGTCTCCACAGAGAAGACGGGGGTTCGAATCCCCCCATTGGAATTTCTTAGAAACTATATATTAAGCAGACTTTTATGTCTGCTTTTTATTTTCCTTTCCTCTTTTCTGAATATTTGAACTAATCACTTTCCATTCCGTTCACGAATTTCCGGTATTCCAGTTCCGTTTTGGCAAGGTTTATCAGCGTGTTCACACCCTGGAATACCTGCTTCGCCTGACTGACATGCTCCGGAGAGGATTTGACATTCTCAATCTGTTGGAGTACCGTATCACGGAGCTTTTGGATGATACCGGGGTTCACCGTTGATACTGCATCCAACCGTTTGTTGGCAAGCACGATGACTTGTGTCGTAACGGGTCTGAACTGTTCCAGTTTAGCCGGAAGATTGATGTAATTGAAGACAAGCGTCTTGCCGTTGTTCAGGTAGATTTCCACCTCATCGCCGTCATCACCGGTTCCATCGCAGTAGCCCAGTACGACGACCTCTTCATTTCTGTACAGATATGGTTTGTTCACCATCCCCTGCAAACGTTCGAGTGTATTCATAATCGATTGTCGTTTATTGGTTGGTTATTGATTGTTTGATTCATTGATAGCCCTCGAAAGGCGTCCCTTCAGATATACAAGTTCCTTTACCTCTTCGGGCAGGTTGTGCAGGCTGTTACGCTGCATTAGCTCGGCATTGCTGATACATTCCAGGTTCTCAAGTGTGCAGTTCAGCGTATTGCCGTCGCGGAAAACGATATTGTAGCCTTTCGGAACCTGGCCATGCGCCTGTTGCCATAACAGCACATGTTTCGGTACCCATTTCCCCAAAGAGATACGCACATAAACGTATCGGTGTCCGTTTTTATCTTTACGGATAGTCTCGGCACCGTCATAAAGCGTATTGTCCGGCATGTGCCCTTTCTTAAACATGGTGGCCGAAACTTTGGCATATACCCCGGCGTTCATTTTCCTACCTTTGTTGGCCGGCACGTGACCCTTTGGAAAACGGTGTGCCGTTCCACTGTCGGCAAGCTGCCTTGACATCTCATTTCGCAGGACTTTCAGATACTCCGGAGACTTCTTGAGCCCCAGACGGTTGGCAATATTATAAACAGAGGTAACCGGCATTCCAAGAAACCGGGCTACCTCTTTTGTCGGGTGGTGAGGGTACAGCCGGGTAATTTCGGCTTTCTCGTCCTCTGTGTAGATATGCTTTTTCATGATTGCTATGGTTTTGAAAATTATTTTACCGTATACAGCCTGCAGCCCGTTTTCTCCTTTGCCCTTAAAAGGAAACTGGCGGCTTCGTCACTGTCAACCACCAGCTTGATGGCGGTAAGGCCCTCCGTCTTGGGCTTCTGCAGAAGAAGTGAGCAGGGCTGGCCGTAGTAGTTCCAATAGAAGATAAATTCGCCCAGATGGAAGTTGTCTACTTGGACGATATAGTTTATCGGGATACGCGGTGTCATATTTCCTATTTTTTGCTGAAACAGGCTTTCACTTCCCCGTCCGGAACCCACTCCACTGTAACGATACCTTTTACATGTCCGGTTCCGCCACATTTCGGACAGGGTATCTTTACCCGTTCATGGATAATTTCAGGATTCCAGAACCAGCCGTTACCGTGACAGTAACCACAGGCATACCCCGTATAGTAGCCTATGGTTTCTTTACCGGTACCGAAATTCGGGGAACTGAGTACCAATATGTCTTTCTTCTCACTCATGCTTCGATATAATAGGTTTGGACAATTATGTGGTTGCGGAAGATATGTATCACCGTCCTGCTTTCATCCTGCCGGAGTTCGGTTTCCACAAAGCTGCGGCGGATGTCGCCTTTTTCCATTAACGAACGGATTTCAGCGTCGATGAATGATTTCAGGTTACGGAAATCCTGCTCATTTCCTTTCAGTCCGGTGGTATCCAGCTGGCTGACCGCCAGCTGGAGCTTGAGAAGCCAAAGCGGCTTGTCATTGGGGATGCTTGACTTGTAAGTTATCTTTGCCATTACTCTTTCTTATTTAGTTATACGTTATTTTTCTCTTTATCAAATTCAGCTAAAAACATCTGTAAACCTATTCCCATTGAACATACACCGTCAAATAGCTTATACATTAGTTCTGGCTCTTCTTCCCAAATTTGATAGACTATTACCTTTTTGCCAGCACCTTTCATCCATCCTGCCTCCGAATGTGCAGAACGTCCACAAGGTAATACAAGAACACAAACATCAGCCCATTGCATTGCATCAAAATCAGATTTGAAACCAGCCTGCGCAATGGGATGTTCAAGCGCAGCCCTATATTGGTCTGTACTCCAATTCTCCCAATCTTCATCAATCTGCGACCACTGGAATCCAGTTTTTCCAGCAGGATGTCTAAAGTCGTAAACCTCATGTCCCTGTTCGCGAAGAAAACTAACTACTTGTGGTTGATGTTGATTTCTCCAACTACTTGCTACATAAATTTTTGCCATATTATTTTTTATTATTACATTTGGGCGTCATTTGCAATGTTGCAAATGACTAATTTTTTTAATTATATGAAAAATCTAATTAGAAAAAGCATTCTATAGCTTTACTACCGTACGGCTATGGCAATGCTTAAAATTGAATAGACGGTAGGTTGGGACTTTGTGCTAAACTGTATTGACCTTTTATAGTGGTTAATAGAGAAAATTACTTAGCACAGCTAAGTCCCTAAATTTAGGTGGTTATTGCACAAGGGTTCCACCTCTTCCCATTCCGAACAGAGAAGTTAAGCCTTGTAGCGCCGATGGTACTGCGTAACAGTGGAAGAGTAGGCCGCTGCCATTTTCTTTTAAGTCCTGTTGTCTTTATAGATGGCAGGACTTTTATCTTAAACTCAATTTGATTCATATCTTTATTGTTTTGAATTACTGTTTAAACTCCGGTAAAACACCGAGGTATAAGTACTTATTATTATCATTGGTTATATAACTGTTATGTAAAATAATACACCATCTTCACTTTTAATTGCATCACACCCTTGAATAAAGTCTTTTGAACAATATACAGGACAAGTGATTTCTCCTATATAGTTACATAACCTTTCATCAATATAATCACCCGGAGATAAAAACTCATCCAAGTCTTTATCCTGCTTAGCCCATTGTTTAAATGTCTTTTTCATTTCAGTTCTGTTTCCAGCCATTCAACCGATAGACCTCACGCCGGGCTTCCTCTTTCGTGAGGAACCGCCCGATTTTGGTCCCGGTGGAACCTGTAGCGTCGCGCCGGATACGGTACACCACCCAGTTCCTGCCATGCGGCCGGTATTCGTAATATTCCTCAGGCAGACTGCTGCGCATCGTTCTCTTTCTTGGGTTCCACATAGAACGTCTCTTCCTGTACAACCTGCACGCCTATCTTCGGGAAGTACTCCGCCACTTCCGGGTTGTCACGGTCCGCCAGCAGCTTGTCCTTTGCAAGCTCGTCCGTTGTGCGGATATACTGCGGAAGGAGTTCCTTGCAGATGTTGGTTACCGCTGCCCATGTAAAACCTTTCAGGTTCTTCAGCTTTGGTGTGCCGGTACGGAAACCGAATACGCCATGCGCGCTCTCAAGGCTTTTCCGCTTGGAGAATAGTTCTTCCTTGTTTTCTACGGCGTATGCCTGCATGATGTCAAAGTTCTTTTCCTTCGTGGCAGACAGTTCTGCCAGTTGATCCGCATATTTCTCGCGGATACGCGTCATCTCAATATCCATTTTTGAGGTGAGGTTCTGTACTTTGGCGTCGGCTGCCGCAAAATCCGCAAATGCCTGTTCCGCCTGTTCGCGGGTGATACCGCTGACTATTGTTTTCTTTGTTCTTGCCATAATAAATGTTTTATAGGGTTAATAATGTAGTTTCTTTCTTCTGTCCCGGTTCTGCTTGCGCCAGCGTTCCTTGGCGGCTGCCGTCTTGACCGGGGTGCTGTTTCCGTCCTGCTCCTGTTCCAGATGAACGAGGCGTACCTGCTCGGCCCTGTACTCGTCAAGCAGCCGGTCGAATTCGGCCACCGAAAGGGAAACGGGACTTCCAAGCAGTTTTTCTTCCAGGATATTGATGCGTCCGCGGCATTCGGAAAGCCGGTTCTCCAATTCCCGGTAACGTTCGGTGGTGTTGTAGGCGGCGGGCATGGCTATAAGGTATTACGAAGTTTTTTGATTTTCTTATCCAGCTCCCGGCGGCTGTAATAAGTGAACTTTCCTTTCTTGTAGCTATGCACCAGTCCGCGGGAAGCATATCCCTTGATTGTATTCTTGCTGCACGAAAGGTAACGGCAGGCCTCGTTCTGTTTCATCAGGTCATCCATATCGGCATCCTCGGGCAATGGAAGAGGCGTACAGTCACCGGGAGCAGCTTTACGGCGTAGTCCCGTCCACTGTTCCAGGCGTTCGATGCGGGCCAGTAAACGGTTGAACTCTTTGCGTGAGAGTGTTATGGTGTTGCTCTCTTCGTCAACTACACCCAATGCCCCGGCTGCGGAAAAGTCCGCCGCAGTCATGCTCTGTACATCCGGTACCAGTTCTTCCAGACCGATATGCCCGGCAGAAAACCGGGCGGCATCGCGGGCGGCGAAGAACACCTCTTCGTCACGGTGTTCTTCCGTCACTTCCATGACGTATTTCTGGAATACCTGCTGTTCGGTCATGCCACCCTGCAATACCTCGGCCTGTACGAGACTGAGCCGGTCGGCTTTATGGGTCAATATCGCCACTGCCTGTTTGATTTCATTTTTCGTTCTCATATCGTTTCATTTTTTCGTTTCTTTTCCTCACGTCGCATCCATGCCTCCAGCTGCTTCTTGGTATCCTGTAACTCCCACAGTTTCATGGCGGTAACATCCTTACGTGCCTTACTGTATTTCCGTGCCCACATGTTGAGCTTCGCCACGTTCATACGGTATTCGTCTTCATTGTCACTGGTGAAACCCTGATTGAGCTGCGGTATCATGAAAGAAAGGCGATAGATGTCGCGGAACACGCTTTTCGCTTCCGCCAGTTGCATCGCCCTTGTTTTTTCATCCGGCGGGTTCAGCCTTTCCAACAGCTGCCGCGCCTCGTGCATTGTCAGTTCCCGGCTGCTTGCCGTACGTCCGGAAGTGAATTCATAGATACATCCGTGTCTGGCATCGTCATCCATACCGATGCGGTGGAAGGTGGCGTGCAGGGCTTTGAGTTGTTGCGACGTGACGGTTTTGTTTTTGGTCGTTCTCATAATTGGTCTGTCTGTTACTGAACATTGATTTTCATTTATTATTTTCTCCCCAATATATTGCCGCCTCTTCCGGCCAGATGTCATAGTAGCCTTTCGGACCGATGAAACGTCCTTTGCTGAAAGCCCGGTATCCTTCGACATATATCTTCAGCGCGGCATCGAACATTACGCTTTTACCGCTACGCCCGGTAGGCAACCGACCGGTAGCATGGCTGATGAAGATAATCAGCTTGTTGCGGTGCCGTTCCTTGAACTCTATATACTGCCGGTAGGTCATCTGCGTATACTGGAAACTGTCTATCACCACAAAGTCGGGCGATTTCTGGCGCTTCAACCGCAGGCTGAGCTGTTCAATGCTCTCGTTGTCGATAAGCAGAAAACGACGGTTGACTTCCATCATGCCGAAACGCCGGAGCGTATCCTGCATGGTAAGGCATGCACCCTCTTCCATACTGTTGTAGGCCACACGCCCGAAGCGGCAGAGATATTTGCAGAGCTGCATTACAAACGAGGTCTTGCCGTTGCCTGAATTTCCCCAGACAAACCACACGCCCCGGCGTTCCGGAGTACCGAACGCGTCATGCCACGCACCTTCAAAAGCCAGCGTGTCGAACTTCATCGAGAGCATTTCGCGCACTCCTTTGGCGTTGCGGTCAAAGGTTGTCCTTTTTTCCTTTTCCCCTGCCGCGTCTCCATGTCTTACGCTCATTCTTCATCCCTCCCTTTCTGCTGCTCGGCACGCCGCTTCCGCGCATGGACTACACGCTTTACCCGACGCAGGTCATTATCGCAGGTTTCCACATCTTTCAGCACACGCTTTATCTCGGCTTCGTTTGTCAATCCGTTGGCCTGGCAAATGGCATACACGTCATTGCGGCTGGTGGCGTTCAAATCGAAAAACTTACGGCCTATGCGGCTGTTGATTTCCTTGTAGCCTTTCTTGTTGTAGCGCAGTCCGTTGTCCACGCGGCGCTTGATGTAGTCGGTACTCATGAATACAATCCCGGCACGTCCCTCCAGACGGTTGTAGATGCTGATGAAGTAGTTCAGTACGCAATCCGTCAGTTTGTCTCCTTCATCGAAAATAAGCAGCGGGTTCTGCAGGAAGCCTATCATGCCAAGGGCATAATCCAGCATATCACGCAGGTTGTTGGTAGTGTCAGTGGGTGCGCCTACCTGCTTGGCTATTTCCCGGACAAAATCGCTGCGTCTCATGTCTTCCGAGCAGAGGATATAGAATACGTTACGGTGTGTACGGCGGAATTCTATGGCGGCGGTAGTCTTGCCGCATCCGGCATCGCCCACCATCCAGGTGACGTTCTTATACATCTGGGCATCGGCCAACACATAAGTGGCAAGGCGGTAGTTGTCGCTCTCACAGATGGTCCAATGCTCGAAACTGAAACCGATTTGTGCGGCTATACGGCTGAACATGTCATCGCTGATACTTTCATACTTGGAATTCAGAATCTGGCTTACCACAGCCGCGCTGACACCCTGCAGGCTTTCACTGGCACGGTTACGGCTGGGGAAATTCTCGCAATATCCCATCAGCGCGTCGCGGATGGCGTCTTTGTCTTGTCTGGTTAATCCTTTCATTCTTTGAACGGTATTTAATTGATTATTGATTACTGTTTAAAATCTGTCCAATGCCAGCTCGTCCAGCGTCATGTTGGAGAGAGCCTTGGTGTATTCCCCGATAGTGGAATAGTCGGTCTCGTTGTCGGCTTCGACTTCCTCTCGCTTGCGCTTCTCTGGCAGGGGAAGAGGGATGTCAAGTTTGCCACGGTCATACTTGTCGCGGTATTCGTCCATCTTCTTCTTGCTAAGATTTTTTGGCTTTGGGGTAGAAAGGCCGAAGATTTCGGCAGCGATACGCTCATCAAGGTCAAACCGTTCGCCTTCCAACTGGATGGCAGCCATGGTTTCCTTGTTGCGTTCAATAGTGCGCCGCATGAAGCTTCCCTCTTCCGGGGTACGTTCCTGTGTGGCACGGCTGACGGTTACTTTCGGAGTGGCGGTGGCGCTATATTTGGCACCGGTGGCGGTGTTACACCACAATTCAACGCGGGTCATGTCCATAGGATCATACATTACGGTGAATTCACGGCCGGTATTGCGGAGTGCCCACGTCTCGTCACGCAAACCGTCGGCGGCATATACGTCGTAATGGTATTTCTGTTTGTCAATCTCAAACAGAAGACCGTAATTGGTGTATGTCACGGTTTTGGGATGGCATAACCAGAACATACGTATCATGTCGGTTTCAGTGACAGGCACGGCTTCGGGATTCTCGCTCATGCGGTACATTTCCATGTGGGGAATGCCGGTGGCAAAGTGCTTTTCCTCATTGTTCCAACGGTCACGGCACTCCTTATAGATGGTCTTCAGCTCTTCGAGTGTGGGAAGCGCATAGGCGTTTTCCTCTATGAATTCAAGGTTGGGTTTGCTGTTCAGCTTCTTGGTGTTCACGTTCTGCCCTGTGAAATGCCAGATGGCATGGAGCACCTGCGCCTGAAAGCGGTAGAAGGCATTTTCTATGGTCTTGGATTGCCCGTTGTAAGGCATCGTGGGGCGATGAAGCACCGTGAGGCGTTGGAAGAAGCCTGCGGCGTCACCTTTTTTGTGTCCGCCTTGGTTGTCGGTCACGATCTCGTAGGGGCGGCTGCCGGAAACTTCCACGGCCATGCGATATGCCCGGTACTGGCTGTCAAAATTCTCATTCGGGGCTATGTCATAGCCAAGCAAAGTCTCACTGTAAGCGTCCATCACTTCATATACGCCGGTAGTGCACATCTTGCCCTGTTCATTCCTGTAGTAAAGGTTCAGCTTGGTACCGTCACCATACCATAAGGCGTCACGCATCTGCGGAAGGCTGGTCTTCATGAGGCTGGCATACTTGGCTTTCCACTTCTGCATACCATGCACGGCCGCATACCACATCGGCATTACAGCCGGATCATTAAGATAGTTCTTTATAGTAGTAGGCGATTTGATGATATTCAGCCCGCGTTCTACTGCCTGACGGTTATACTCATCGAAGATCTGTGCCTCGGTATAGCGGGGAACAATGCTCCGGCGAAGTTTCAGCAGTAGACGGGCCACTTCTGGAACTACCACACGTGCCGCTTGGTTGCCCGTATTCCTGTTTACAAGGGCGATATATCCGGCCTTCTTGTAAGCGTTGAATTTCTCACGGAGGCGGGTAGAATTAGCGGGTAGTGTATGTTCATAGCGTTCGCGCAGCTTCTCACATGTACCTTGCACCGTTTCCCACACGATGGACTTACGGCTGTAACCGCACTTGCTATGTAAGGCTCCGGTCTCTTTCTCCACACGGATCAGTTCATTCATCACCTCGGCATTCAGGACATATTCGGCCTGACGTTCCAGTGAGATGGCGGGCCGGTAGGTCTTATAAAACTCTACCGCTTTGCTGTCACTACGGATGATATTGCTCATTAGTTGTTCTTTCATTTCTTCCAAAGCATTGGGATAAAGTCTGTCGTATGCCTCACGAATGAGGGTGGGGAGACTGGTGTAGTCTATGAGGGCGTAGGAACCGGCTCCCTTACCGGGACGGACAATCCGGAGCTTGCCCTCACGTACCTTCTTTTTGTAATTTGGTACACTCAATATTCTTCCTTGCGAGACCAGTTCAGGAAAAGTGACACACCTTATTTTTCCGTACATTTCCATAATCAGAAACTTTATACTTTTCAACATTGTGCAAGTCCCGGCATCGAACCGGGAAGCTGGCCACTTCCGCATGGTAAGGGAAGCCCCGGACTTGCAGAACAAGCTGTTCCTAAGCTGTTCCAGTATCCTTTTTATCCGATATATAAAGCGATATCGCCACAATAACCGATAATACGATAATTACAAATGCATTGCGGCTGTCCGCATCCGTTGCGTCAACATTGGTTCCCAGCCACATACCATAGGTTACACCCACGGCTATGGCAATCTTCTGAATTATTATCCAGGTTTTCATATCTTGCAAAGTTTAAGAGTTCTGTTCAATGAAATCATCCAAGTCGTAAAACACGGTAATGCCATCGGGCAAGGTTACGGGTTCCCAGTCTCCATCACCCGAATACTCAATATCCATGCATACCCGGTCATTCTCCGAATACAGCATAGCACTGTGCTTCGCCATCAGTTCCCGAAGCTCCTCCAAGAACGCCTTTTCTTTTACTGTCAATTTTCTATTCATATTTTTTATCTTTAATTTCAGATTGAAAAATCTATCCCTATTCATCACGAACCGGAATAGTTTCGCTACATTTGTAGCTGTCTAACTAATACCAATTATATGATGATTGAATTCATGCTACGATTTCGCTTCAATCTTCGTGACCGGAAGTCCGTTGATATTGCTCACAAAGAGTTCGGAGCTCTTCTAAGGAAGTTGAGCCTGAAATACAGAAGCGAACGGAATTATTGTGGCTATATAGACTTATCCCGGCCAGATGCACGCCCGTGGGAACTCGATTTTTTAATATTGCCACCCAAATGCCAGCAAGACACGTGTTGGGAAAATCTTCGACTCCTGATGCAATCATATCTGAAACCGTTTCAGCTTGCTCACCCGGAATTGGGAACTTTATCCATGTATAGGAATCTTGATAATTTTCCAGACTTGATTCATACAACTGGGGCTTGGTGGAAATAAGTTCTTGCTCCGTTTTATGATATAAATTCAAAACCTCTTTTAATTCTAAGAAAGGGTCTCTTTCCATGTCCATACCATTTATAAAGTTACTGTATCATTTATCACCGCCTTCACATTCCCGTGAGAGTCCAACACCTTCACCGCACGCTTGGCAGAGTCCGTCACATCAATAATCTCCACCAACTTACCACCATTGATTAGGGCAGTTTCCCTAATTTTTGCGGCCTGCACGCTGTTACGTTTGAAGTCAAGCGCATAACACACACTGCGGTGTGTCACATTGAACATCCGGGCAAGTTTCTCTTTGCCTGAAGCACTCAGTTCAATCTTCTTTCTGATTTTGTTCTCCATATCTAAATTCTGATTAAAATAATTCTTATCTTTGGGGCTGTTCTGCTTGAACACGGTGCAAATCTAAGTGATAATTTTCAACCACGCAAATAAATGCGTGATAATTTTCATCTGTATGGGTAATATTTTATCAAGAATTCAAGAAATAGCTGTAAAAGAGGGGATAACTATCACTGCTATGGAACGTAGTATTGGTGCCAGTAAAGGCGTGTTATCAAGAGCTATAGCCAATGGTACCGACATTCAATCTAAATGGTTACAAAACATAGTTGAAAATTATCCCTTGTATTCTGCAGATTGGCTTATCACAGGACGTGGCTCTATGCTCCGTCACGAGCCAACATCCACTAATTCCGCTTCTACAGTGTCGTTGTCTATCAATAATGATTTTGTTTCAATCCCACTGGTGGACATCTCTGTTGCAGCAGGCTGCTGTGGCTACGATAACCCCGATTATTTGGAAGTAGTAGATACCATAAAAATGCCTTCATCCATGGTGCGTAATAGTGAGAAATACTTCTGCGTCCGCATCAAAGGAGAAAGTATGTCACCTACATTATTGGATAGCTCCTACGTTATTGTGAGACTGCTCGACCATTCTGAATGGCAGGAGATGCCCGACCAGCACATCTACGTCATTAGTGACACTGATGGGCGTTCATATATCAAACGCATCAAAAACAGATTTCGCCAACATGGATTCCTCGTTTGCATGTCAGATAATGTAGATAAGATTAATTACCCCAATTTTAATTTGGAAGCTCAAGAAATAAACACCATACTTCATGCTGAATGGTATTTCAGTGCTAAAATGCCGAATCTAAATGAAACATATTACGACAAGGTTAATCAACTGGAAGATAAATATGATATGCTTGAAAATCAAATGAGACAAGTACTGCGTGCTATCAATGTGAAATAGTATCTGAATAGTTAATAACTGACAATAATGCTCCCAGCGCAATTGCCGGGAGCATTTCCATCAACAATCAATTACCTTAATCTCCGTACGTTTAATTCCACTCAGACGGAGTGCTGAATAGCGGGAACGTTCGTCTCTACTTTCAAAAACTATTGTGGCAGCAACAAGACTCGAACTTGTGACTAAAGAGCTGCACACATATACCATCACGTATGCATATCTGTGCTCTACCAACTGAGCTATACTGCCAATTATTTGTGACGCGCACGCGTTTATAACGCTAAAATAGCACTTATTCCACAAATACCTATTATGAATCAAGCACTTATAAAAGAGGTACAATCGTATCACTTACCAAAAGAACTATACTATCCCCCTATAAATGTCTATTTAAATGCCTAAAAACACAACTTAAAAAGAAACATGACACCGAAAATATATACGTTTAAATGTTAAAAAGGTATCCCTAAACCATGTTACACACACTTATTTTATACAAAATAAGGTATCTCTTATCAGTATCTCTTATGGTATCCCTAAGTTTATTTTTAACGTTTTACCTCATTACTATTTATCAATCCCCTTTTATCCATTCGAACATATAAAAGAACTTATGAGACCATATTCTTTAAACGCTCTAAACAGCATATATTTTCTTTGCAAATACTTCTATATAATAATTATTTAGAATATATTTGTAGAGAGAAACATCTAAATAATGAATTTATGACTAAGGTAATTCACGTACATCTCATTTTCGAGAAAAAGGACTATTATTTCGGTAGCATCAGCGCCATTTACACCGTCCTAAATGACGCTCAAATAGGTATCAAAAAGAACTCTTTGCTTCATGCCGGTCTCACTGATGGTGGCGTTAAGATAACCCGTAGAGCCATTATCAAGCAGTCTCACCTTATTCGTAGTACCCAAGAGTAACCTCGCACCAAACCGCACAGAAAAGGGCTGAATTACGCCTCAAAAGACATAAATCCAACCCCTATTTTATCTCAATGTAACATTTGACCGTTTAAATCGTTTTTACTTCCGGTTTAAATGTAACACTTGTGTCTCATAATGTAACAATTCGATTTGATTTCTTAGAATATCCAAATATGCGTCAATCCCCTTATTTATAGGCATTTCAACAACATCCAGTCTATCTCCCATTTACATACAAAGTGATTTGTCCCCCTTAAATAGAATTCTTCTCCTTTCACCGTTCGGAAACAGACAGTCCGTTTAAGCGAAACACACTATGCGTATCGCCTCAACGCATCATGCGTTTACGCCGGACGCACAGTGTGTTTTCATCCGTAAACAGTTTATACCACCTCTCCCGCCTTTCACACAGTCCCGTCCATACGGAATAGCGGGCGGATAGGATTTAGCGGATATATTTCATAATTTTCGCAGGCACTCCCCCTACGATTGCATCCGCCGGAACATCTTTCGTCACCACCGCGCCGGCTGCCACCACCGCATTGTCACCAATCGTCACGCCTTGCAGAATAGTAGAATTTGAACCTACCCACACATTCCTGCCAAGCACGATAGACGCAGGATATGTGGTATGACGGTCTTCGGGCGCAAGCCCGTGGTCGAGGGTTGCAAAAACCACATTATGCCCTATCTGGCAGCCGTCTCCCAACGTAACCCCGCCATGGTCTTGAAAATGGCAGCAGGCATTGATAAATACGTTATCACCGATTTCAATATTCTTTCCGAAATCCGTATAGAACGGCGGGAACACGCGAAGCGAGGGCGGCACGGGCTTTCCGAAAAGTTCGGAGAGCAACGCCCTCACCTCGTCCGGAACATAATAGGAAGTATTCAATTTAAATGTAACACGTCTCGCCTCATTACTCATTTCGTCCATAAAGCGATGTATCTCTTCCGTATCGAGAGCCTTTCGTGTCTTTACATATTCCAAAAAATCATTAAGTGTCATATAACCAGCTATTAATAAATTACACTGCAAATGTAACCGAATGACACCCGCACCCGTGTGAACGAATTACGGACATTTGTAACCTAATTACTGATTCTGCGCGAAGCGGTGTACTACGTATGATTTTATTCTTTACATTTGTGCAGGACTAAAAACGATACCTTATGAAAGAAGTTATAAAACTGGACACAGTAGACCAATACAACCAATTCTTCGGACTTGAAACCCTGCATCCGCTGGTGAGCGTGGTAGACCTGTCGGAAGCCACCAAGTTCCCTACACATTTTACGATGAACTACGGAATATACGCGCTCTTTCTGAAAAAAGTAAAATGCGGGGACATCCGCTACGGCAGGCAGATTTATGATTACCAGGAAGGGACGGTCACCAGCTTTGCTCCGGGACAGGTGGTGGAAACGGAGATGCAGCAGGGAGTGAAGCCGAGCGCCCACGGTCTTTTGTTCCATCCCGACCTGATTAAAGGAACTTCTTTGGGACAGGACATCAAGCAGTATTCATTCTTTTCGTACGCCTCGGCCGAAGCCCTGCACCTATCCGAGGAAGAAAAAGGCATATTCATGGATTGTCTGGAGAAAATAGAAATGGAGCTCCAGCACCCGATCGACAAGCACAGCAAACGTCTGATTTCGCGGAACATCGAACTGCTGCTGGATTACTGCATGCGCTTCTACGAAAGGCAGTTCATCACCCGTTCGGAAAGCAACAAGAGCGTGCTGGTGAAATTCGAAGCCTTGCTCGACGATTATTTCCAAAGCGACAAACCGCAAACGGACGGGCTGCCTTCCGTAAAATACTTCGCCGACAAAGTATTCCTGTCACCCAACTATTTCGGCGACCTGATAAAGAAAGAAACCGGAAAAAGCGCGCAGGAATACATTCAGACCAGAATGATAGATTTAGCCAAAGAGATGATTGCCGGGACGGAAAAGACGGTCAGCCAGATTGCCTATGAGCTGGGATTCCAATATTCGCAGCATTTCAATCGCATCTTCAAGAAGAACGTGGGGTATACACCCGGCGAATACAGAAAACTACAAATATAAAGGATGCGGATAAGATTGTCCTTATGAAAAAAGAGATACTGAATATAGAGACTGTACATCAATGTAATTGTTGTATGGGCTGCAAGACGCTGCATCCGCTGGTGAGTGTCATCGACTTATCCAAAGCCAACCTGAAGCAGCGCACCATCCGGTGTGATTTCTATACGATTATTCTGATGGAAGGAGAAGCCGGGGAGCTTACGTACGGACGTAAATACTACGACTACTCCAACGCCACACTGATATTCCGTACGCCGGGCGAATCCATAAAGCTGGGTATAAACAATATACTTACCCAAAAAGGCCTGCTGCTGGCTTTTCATCCGGAACTGATAGCGCACACTGCATTGGGAAGTCACATCAAGGAGTACTCCTTCTTTTTTTACAAGCTGAACGAATCGCTGCATCTGTCATCGCGCGAAAAGATGAAAATCATAGAATGTATCCGCAATATCGAAGAGGAGCTTCGGCACTCCATAGATTGCCATAGCAAGACGCTGATTTCACGCTATATCGAGTTGCTGCTGGATTATTGCGCACGCTTCAACGAACGCCAGTTCATCACCCGTTGTGAGGCCAACAAGGCGATTCTGCACAAAACGAAGTTGCTGCTGAGCGAATATATCTCGTCCGGCAAGCTGGAAGGCGGTGTGTTGCCCACAGAGGAATATTGCGCGGACGCCCTTCGCCTGTCCCCCTGTTATTTCGGTGATTTGTTAAGGTTTGAGACCGGAAAAAGTATTCACGAATATTTCCAGCTAATGCGGCTCAACATCGCAAAGAAAATGTTGCTGGACAAGGAGAATACCGTAGGCACGGTAGCCAAGAAATTAGGGTATGCCAATACGCAGTATTTTACCGGCCTGTTCAAGAAGATAACGGGGATGACACCGACTGAATATAAATATGCGCAGAATTGACAGGACGGTTGTCCATATGCCGGTCACCCTACTCAATTCAGATAAGTAATCTCCCCTATTACGGGCATCAGGACATCCAGTGAGTCTTTCTCCTTCAGATTCACGGCATTCCTTAACGGTTCATCCCAACGGTGTCTTGCCAAGGCAAACTTCGAGTGATGAACCGTTAAGTATTTCTCCGCTTTCAAATCTTCGGCTGCCTGCGCAAGATAAGCGGGCATGGTATGGATATATTTCCAGTCCTCATTATACTGCCCGTTCTCCAGTATGGCAAGATCGATTCCCGGATATTTCTTACCGATTTCGGCAAAACGCGTGTCATATCCGCCGTCTCCGCCCATATAAATCTTTTGCGAGGGAGTTTCAATAAGGAAAGAAGCCCAAAGCGACTGATTGGATTTCAGGAAACGTCCGGAGAAATGACGGGAAGGCAGGCAGTGAATAAGAAAGCCCTCATCGAGCCCGGCATCTTCAAACCAGTCCAGTTCCACCAAACGCGACTTGTCGAAGCCCCAATATTCAAAATGCTCGCCCACCCCCAGCGGACAAACGACCTTACCCGTACGCTCCTTCAATTGCATCACCGTGCCGTAGTCCAAATGGTCCCAATGGTCGTGCGTGATAACCAGGTAATCAATGTCGGGCATATCTTCCGGCTTGTAAATATCCGTACCCTTAAACGGCTTGTTAAGGAAAGAAAGCGGGGCGGCCGCACAGAAAACGGGGTCTACCAATATCCGCTTGCCGTCCGCCTGGATAAAATAAGAAGAATGGCCGAACCACACCAGCACATTCTCGTCCCGTCCTATGCTTTTCAAGTCCGTCTTGACGGCCGGAACATCTTCTTGTGGACGAAGCTCTTCCTCTTTTTTGAAAACAAAACTCCATAAAGCGCCCAAACGGCCTTTCTTTGCCGTCATCTGCACAGTGGGATGCAGGTTATGGAACTGCCCGTCCCTGTAATGAGGCGACTTTCTGATTCGCTCCAGCCGTTCTCCCTGCGGCAGTCTCCCAAACTGCGGGCGGTTGACAAATACAATACCCGCCACGCCTGTCGCTATAATCACACCCGCTATTATTCCTATTATCATATATACCTTTTTCTTTTTCCGTGACTTCATACTTCAAACTACATTAAACCTGTGCAAATGTAGGCTTACTTCCTCAGTTTAGCAACATACAGATTACGGATGTTGTTATCAATATTACTGTTTTTCTCAATAAATCATTACCTTTGCGGCAAAATTACAAATAAATAAACGAATAAAAACAACAGGGAACAATGAGTGTACACGATTTATGCTGCATCGGTTATATCACACAGGACAAGATAGTTACCACCAAGAACACGATATTCATGCCGGGCGGCACTTCTTTCTATTTTGCGCATGCCATCAAGCATCTCGACCCGAATGGCTTTTTATTGGTCACGGCTCTGGCCGACGCCGACATGAGCGTAGCGGAAGATATACGGAAAGAAGGCATCGAAGTGAAAACTCTGCCCAGCGCCCATTCCGTCTGCTTTGAAAATATATACGGAGAGAATCAGAACGAACGTACGCAACGTGTCACGGCAAAGGCCGATCCGTTTACAATGGAAGGTTTGCGGGACGTCAACGCCCGGATTATTCATTTGGGCAGTCTGCTGGCTGACGACTTTTCGCTGGACGTCATCAAATACCTGTCGGGCAAAGGACTGCTGTCGGTAGACGTTCAGGGCTTTCTGCGCAAGGTGGATAATGAAAAGGTGCTGCCCGTGGACTGGCCGGAAAAGAAAGAAGCCTTGAAGCATATCCATATATTAAAAGCCAACGAAACCGAAATGGAAGTGCTCACCGGATGCAAAGAGCCCCATGAAGCCGCCCTGCTCATTGCCGACTGGGGCGTGAAAGAGGTATTGCTGACACTGGGAGACAAAGGCTCGCTGATATACGCCAAAGGACAATTCCACGAAATCCCCGCCTACTCCGCCCTGCAAATAGTGGATGCCACAGGCTGCGGAGATACCTATATGGTGGGGTATCTGTATATGCGGAACAAGGGCGCGTCCTATCAGGAAGCGGGCTGCTTTGCCGCTGCCATGTGCACCATCAAGCTGCAAACGCACGGACCGTTCCGCGGAACCGAAGCCGAAATCAGAAGGATAATCAATCTCGCGTAAAGAAAAACGTTTTCTTTACGGAACGAGAGTCACTAAAAAGCTGAGAGTGTGTCAAAACAAAAAAACGCTTACCGTTTATTTTGTTTTGACACACTCTCGTTATTACCCTATCGGCTTATCCGCTCAAGAAGCCAACCCGAATTTCTTCAAGTCCTCTTCCACGCTGCCGATGCCCGCGATATGGAACATATCCACCAATACCTTAGCCACATTCGGAGAAAGGAACGCAGGCAAAGTAGGGCCTAAATGTATTTCTTTCACTCCCATACTCAACAGCGCCAACAATACGATTACGGCTTTCTGTTCATACCAGGCTATATTATAAACAATAGGCAGCTCGTTTATATCATTAAGCCGGAACACCTCTTTCAGCTTCAAGGCGATAACCGCCAGAGAATAGCTGTCGTTACACTGTCCGGCATCCAGTACGCGGGGAATGCCGTTGATGTCGCCCAGGCCGAGCTTGTTATAGCGGTACTTGGCACAACCAGCCGTAAGGATTACAGTGTCCTGAGGCAATGATTTGGCGAATTCCGTGTAGTAGTCGCGGCTCTTCATACGTCCGTCGCACCCTGCCATTACGATAAAGCGACGAATCGCGCCGCTCTTTACGGCATCCACCACCTTATCCGCCAGTTGCAGAACCTGGTTGTGGGCGAAACCGCCGATAATCTCCCCGTGCTCAATCTCCGTAGGCGGTTGGCACTGTTTGGCCATCTCTATGATTTCGGAGAAATCTTTCCTGCCCGTCGCGTCCTTCTCGATATGCTTGCAGCCTGGATACCCGGTAGAGTTGGTGGTAAACATTCTTTCCTTATATACGGCATTCGCCAGCGGCGGCACGATACAGTTTGTAGTAAACAGGATGGGGCCGTTGAAAGCCGTAAACTCTTCACGTTGCTTCCACCAGGCATTACCGTAGTTGCCCACAAAATGAGAGTACTTCTTAAAGGCGGGATAATAATGCGCCGGCAACATCTCGCTGTGTGTATATACATCCACGCCCGTACCTTCCGTCTGTTTCAACAATTCTTCCAGGTCTTTCAGGTCATGTCCGCTAATCAGGATGCCCGGACGGTTCTTGACACCGATATTCACTTTGGTGATTTCGGGATTTCCATAAGTTCCCGTATTCGCCTCGTCCAGCAGCGCCATGGTCTTTACCCCGAAACCGCCGGCTTCGAGTACCAACTGCGTCCATTCGTCCGCCGAAAGCGAGCGGCAGGCTATCGTAGCCAACGCGTGTTGCATAAAGACATGAATATCATTGTCGTTGAAGCCCAAACGCATGGCATGTTCCAAATAGGCCGCCATACCTTTCAAACCGTACGTCAGCAGTTCTTTCAGCGAACGGAGATCCTCGTCGGGTTCACGCAACACGCCTACCGACTTCGCCTTTTCCGCATAATCGGCGCGTGTTCCCTGCCAGGAAAGTTCGTCCACTTCCGGCAAAAATACATTGTTACGCTTGGCTTCATCCATCAAGCGGTTGCGCAGGGCAAGCCCCTTGTCCACCCGCTGCAGGATGCTTTCATCATCGAAATTGGCATTCGTAATCGTGGAGAACAGGGCATCCACCACAAATACATCGGCCTCTCCGGGCACGGGGCATCCGGCTTTACGCAAGGCATCGGTCACCACCGAAACGCCTCTGACCACAAACAGCAGCAAATCCATGGCCTGCGCCGTATGGCTTTCTTTTCCGCACACACCTTTCAGCATACAGCCTACTCCTTTAGCTGTTTCCTGGCATTGATAACAAAACATGTTCATTTCCATTTTCTTATTCATTTAGAAGTTTATACCTACTTTCTTTCAACACTTTCCCCGTCGTTTGGTTTCCTATAAAGAAAGTGTTTCACTATCTTTGTGCAAAGATGGGGATTCGCACTTGCGTAAACTGTCACGTATGTTACACCAAACCACAAAAAAACAAAAAGAGAATGGAAATATATCCGCTACTGAAAATGCCGCCCTTCCAGGGAACCACGGAAGATGAATTATTACCCCTTATCCTCGCCCCCGAGCATGCGTGCCGACTGTACAAGCCGTCCGACTTCATAGCCATGCAGGGAGAAGTGTACCGTTCCCTGTTTATCCTGTGCAGCGGCAAGGTACGTACGCAAATGGTTAATGCGGAAGGTAAGCAACTGACCATCGAGACCCTGAAAGCCCCGCAACTGCTTGCTCCCGCATTCGTCTTTTCATCAGAGAACCGCTTCCCTGTCAATATCGAAGCGATAGAAGAATGTGAAATCCTTGTCGTAAACAAAAACGCCTTTCTGGACTTCCTGCACCAATATCCCGTAGCGATGCACAACTTTTTAAGGCTGGTATCGGACAGAACCCTGTTCCTTTCCAAGAAGCTGAATGCCTTTGCCCTGCAAAGCCTCAAATCGCGTCTGCTGAACTATCTGCGCATGCACGGCTCCATACTCAACCAGCAGGAAGTGGCACAGATACTCGGCGTGGCACGTCCTTCACTGGCACGGGCGCTGTCCGAGCTTGCCGGCGAAGGGTGCATACGCATGGAAGGAAAAGAGATACAAATTATTAAGACTAAATAAGTAAGATACAAACTATTAAAACTGAACAAGCAAGATACAAACTACTAAGACTGAACAAGCAAGATACAAACTACTAAGACTGAACAAGTAAGTCATAAGTAAGTCATAAATAAGTGTTGAAATTTAATTTATAGCAGTAACGAGGATATAGCGTAACCTAAGGCTGAAAACCTGTTTATCTTATAGCCCGGGGTAACACCCCGGGCTATAAGATAAGAGCCTTTCAGGCTGAAAGCTAAAAATCCTTCAAGCTGAAAACTAAAAATCTTTCAAGCTTAGATTATTCTTGCTATAAATTAAATTTCAACACTTACTTAAGTAAGTCATAAGTAAGTATTAATTTATATCAAGCGGATACGCCGCAACCACAGATAATAACCCGTCAGCGGAAGTGTGCCGCCCAATAGTGCGGCAATGAACGTCAATATCCGGGTGAACATGCCGCCCCAACTGCCCACATGTACGGAGTATATCCAACCCCGCATCTTGCCCGAAGCGTCGGTGTCCTTATATAAGGTAACTTCGGTGATTTCGCCGTCCTGCGGATTAAAGGCATAACGGTCGGCAGCCCGCTGATTGCCGAAACGCTCAAAAGAGACGCTGGCAGAGCCGTTGGAAACTGTAATCTGCTTATAGCCGGCATTATGCGCTTTCAGTTCCTCGTACACTTGCTGCCAGCAAGCATATGGCGAGGTATGCTCCCGGTTTCCACGACCTTCTTCGGAAGAGTTACGCCCGGACTTGCCACCGTGAGCCGTTTGCGGTGTACCATGAACCGTTTGCAGTGTACCATGAGCCGTTTGCGGTGTGCCGTGAACCGTTTGCAGCGCACCATGCCCCGCCCTTTGTTTCATCTCTACTCCGAACACCTTATAAAAGCCCGTGCGATACCACGAGAAAGACCATGTCAGTCCGGTCAGAGCCATTGCCAAAAGCAATACAAGCGCATACATACCGCCCGCCACGTGCAAATCGTACCAAAAGCGGCGCCGGCCTTTACCGACGGCAATCTTCAGGCTGTTCTTCAGCGCTTTCTTTGTGCGGGGCCACCAGATGACAATGCCCGATATGAGCACGAATACGAACATCAGCGTACTGACCCCTACAATCATCTTGCCCCAAAATATTCCGCCGTCCGGTTTCATTCCGTCCAGCAGCCAGCGATGCAGCTTAAACATGGTGAGGAAGAACGGCGCACGCTCGTGCCTGCCCTTTACCTCACCGGTATACTGGTCTACATAAACGGACGCCCGTCGCGGTTTCGACAGATTGACCTGATAGGCACGTTCCGCATCGGAAGAAATGGAGACACCTGTAACGGCAACACTGTCCGGCAATGTCCCGGCGACTTTCTCTATCAGGTATTCCACAGGAAGCGGAGCGCCGCTTACCTTTTCCACATAATAGAGGTCGCGCCTGCACAATTCCGTTACTTCATCTTCAAATACCAGTGCAGCGCCCGAAAGACAGATAACCGTAATAATCAGCCCGAAAGGGACAGACAGCCACAGATGTATTTTACGAAATGCTTTCTTCATGGCAGTTAATTAAGAGGGCTCAGCTTACCGATACCTGTAATCTGCGTAGCCTCTACCGTGACACCTTTCGTGGCAGTAGCGCTGGACGGGTCTATCTTATAAACAGCCGGATGCCCGTCGGTAGTTGTCACAGCCATATAGGCATAGCCGTTTTCCGTATACGGGGTGTTGCCGAAACCGGAAATCGAGTCTGCCGACGGAAGGCCGGTGACATACGTAAGTTTCTTGCTTCCAGCTTTAAAGACAGCCAGCTCTTTGGCCTCAAAGCCTGTTTCCGTCAGAGGACGGTCGTACATCAGCAGCAGGAAATAGTCGTCCGCAATATGCCAGCAACGCAGGAAGGATTTTCCGCCGCTTTGCTCCTCCAAGTCACAGTAATAGCTGTCGAAGTCTTCCTGACCGTCAGGGATGCGTACCACACCCGCCGGCAAGGTTGTCCGCTGGCGGACATCGCTCATGGTCTTGGCATAACTTGGAGAGAATACGTAAATATCACCGTTGTCAGCTTCCCAGATAGTCTGGTAATACTGGGATTTGAAGCGGCCGCAGGCATAACTGATTTTGTCTGTCTTGATGAGCTTCTTTGTCGTCATGGCGGCATCATCAAAAATTGCCACCCAGCATTCGTTGGGGTACTGCGTCCACTGCAACTCACCTTTCTTGTAAGCGCTGCTGTTGGAACCGCCGTCTTCGGTCTTTACCAACGTCTCGTTACCCGGCAATATATACTTACCGCCGTCTACGGCAGCGCCATACTGGCTCAACCCCATGGGAACGGCTGCGCTGTATATCTTTTTGTTATGTTCCAGAATGCCCGCCAATGTCACGAACTCACCGTTACCCAGGAAATTCTCGGACATATAGGCTTTTACTTTCGTATCATTGGTTTTGAACGTTTCGGCCGCTACATCCAGATAAGAGAGTAAGAACATTTTAGGCAGATACTGCTTGTCATCGGCATACTCCGTAGGGCCGTCGCCGGTAGAGGCGGTGATGATATACTTGTCGTAGATGCCGTAAGTGGTGAATCTCTTGACGGCGAACTCTCCCGAACGCGCCTGCACTTCGTTGGCGGAGTTCATGATATAAGAACGGGTCGTTCCGGCATTGCCCTGATTATAAGTCAGTCCATAGAGATACTGATCCTTATAGAACACCCATTGGGAAGCGCCGTCGTTGACAAGTCCGTTGTTGACGGTAGAAACAGAGCCTTCGTCCAAAGTCTTGGAAGTCAGCAAGACGTTAGTCGTATTACCAGAGGCCGTGACAGAGGCAGCGACCACAAAATCGCCTTTGGTCTCATTATTGTTTCCGCCGCCCGGCACTTCCGTATCCGTACAAGATGTCAATGCCAGTCCTGTCATCGCGGTTGCGAAAAGTCCGGCTAAAAAGAAATTCTTTTTCATGATGTTTTTACCTTATTATATTATACTAATCGTTATTGATTTATTTATCAGCTTAATTACCGAAGTATACGCGTACCTTTCCATAAAATGCCCGTCCGGCTTTCTGCAGACTGAAGTTATCGTACAGTTTCTCATCCGTGAAGTTCCGGCACTCGAACGACAGGTTGTAGCGTCCGCCGTGGAGACTGTAAGAAAGGCTCAGGTTGTGTGAGAACTGGTTGGGAACCACATAGTCGCCTTTATTCGAACCGATTTTGGAAGAATAATAGGTAAAGCTATGCAAGTACTGATTGTCGTAGGATACGGTCAGCGCATTTCCCTTTTTCCCGAGGTCGCGCCAGTAGAATGTCACGTCGGAATCGGCAAAGATATACGGCAGGTTGGGCATGCGTTCCTTATAGGCTATATTTTCCGCGCTGCCGGATATGGACGTTTTCATATTATCGCGTACGTTCATCTGCGTAAAGTTACCGCCCACGCTCACCCATTTGCCAAAGCCGTAACGGGCGGAGATGTTATATCCTTTCGTCAGCACCTTTCCGTAGTTTATATAAGTGGCCGCGGATTTACCGCCGCTCAGGTCGGTGATGTTGCGCTGGATATAGTCTTTGGTGTTACGGTACACCAATCCGCCTTCCACATATACGGAATGCTTGCCGAAAGTCTTATTATAGCTCAGGTTCAGATTGATGTTATCGCTGTTCTCCGGACGGATGCCGATGTCTCCCATTTCCAAGTCTTCGTTACCGAACATTTCTTCGATAGTAGGCAGACGGTAGGCTTTTTCGTAGGACAGTTTGGCTTGCAGCCCCGGCAGGATGAAGTAAGTACCCGCCGCTCCATACCCTATGGAACTTACGCTGCGGGTGGTACGCACATAGTCGTCCTGATTGGTATTGGTAGCCACCGGTCCGGCAACAAATTGATTGTAATACTTACCGAATACGGATAAGTTCCAGGTTTCGGACGGCATCAGGCGGTAAGAAAGACCGGAGATGTTCTTGCGGGTTTCCTTGGCGATGGCATCCGACTGCTCTTCTTTGGCGAGCAACGAAGTATTGGAACGGCTGAAAGCATTCAACACGTGATTGAACGTCAGCATGTGTATCTTCCCGAGACGGTAGTTGGCCGTAAACGTACCATTCCAGTTGTTGTTATCGGCACGCGAGTGCTGGTAGGACTGCTCGCCGGGAGAGTTCAGCGGTTTCCTGTCTCCGTACCAGTTGTACTTATAGGAAGCAGTGTCCACGTTTGTCGTCAGGTTCTTGTTATAGTTCACGGTCAGCACCACATCCAGCCCTTTCGCAAACAGGTTGCGCTTGTTATACTCCAGCGAGGGCATCAGCGAGTGTCCCTTGCGGTGCTTCTGTCCGTACACTATGTCCTGACGCACACCGGTCTGTATATCCTGGTACATATTGGAATAGGTGAAACCGAACATCAGACGGTCGGCCCACTTCTTGTCGATAACGCCCACCTTGCCGATAATCGCCTCATTATGGTAGGTATCGTTGAAACGCTTTACGCGTACTTTCTTGTCACGGTCTATCCGGCCCGTTTCAAAGTCTTCCACCGGAGCGTCGATGTGATAGTCATTGTCCGAATAATTCTGGAACGCATTGATTTCGTACGTAAAACCGTTCTTAAAGGTCTGCCCGAAGTTTACGTTGGATTTATGCGTATTGAACGAACCGTAAGAGTAGGACGCATCCAGAAACCAGCGGCGGCGTTTCTTGTTCGTAACGATATTGATAACTCCGCCGATAGCATCCGTTCCGAAGCCCACAGGCACTACGCCTTTATACACTTCGATACGGTCGGCAAAATTCACCGGGATATTGTTCAGCCCGAACGAGCTTCCGACACCTTCCTGCGGAACACCGTCGATAAACACCTTTACGTGTTTCCCGCTGAAGCCGTCCAGCATGAGCTGCATGTCCGAACCTACCCCGCCCGACTCGCGCAATTTCATGCCCGGCGCTTTGGTCAGTGCGTCACTCAGGTTCTTCGTGGTGTTCTGCAGCTCTTTCGTATCCACCGCCACAGCATTGAATGCCGACCGCTTGATGCGGCTTACGCCCGTTGACACTACCGTTACTTCATCCAGTTGCTGGGTTTCGGGAGTGATTGTGATATTCTGTTTCACCCTTTGCCCTCTGAGCAGCGTTACCGCTTTCTCTACGGTTTTATAGCCGACAGCCGACACTACCAGCGTATAGTCACCCGCAGGCGCACTCACATGATAAATACCTTCGTGATTGGTTATCCCCCCGTAACCGGTCCCTTTCAAGTAGACTGTCGCAAAATCCACGACTTCTTTCTCCGTAGACAGGATTTTACCGGAAATCATCGTTTTACCCGGCTTCTGCGCGTATGCAGAAAATGCACACGCAGACAGGAAGAAAAGGAATAGGTTTGATATAACTGTTTTCAATTTGAAATGATTATTAAGTTGTTACTAATACCGATGCAAAGATCATCAGAAAAAGAACACCGCACAATCACTTGTTTTAGGTAATTACATCAACGCTATTCTAAGAAAGTATCATACCCGCAATCGCTATTGATAGGTATATTCCATTATTTCATTCGCGGTTCATCAAGCGGTGTTCCGCCATTCGTTCGTATTTCGTTCCGGGACGTCCGTAGTTTGCGTACGGGTAAATGGAGATGCCGCCGCGCGGGGTGAAGATTCCCGTAACCTCAATGTACTTGGGATTCATCAGACGAATGAGGTCTTTCATTATAATATTTACGCAATCCTCGTGGAAAGCGCCATGATTACGGAAACTGAAAAGATAGAGTTTCAGGCTTTTGCTCTCCACCATTTTCACATCGGGGATGTAGCTGATACGGATTTCCGCGAAATCCGGCTGTCCCGTTATGGGGCAAAGGCTGGTGAACTCCGGACAGTTGAAACGCACCCAATAATCATTACCGGGATGCTTATTGTCAAACGCTTCCAATACTTCGGGGGCATAATCCTGCTTATACTCCGTTTTTCTTCCCAATAAGGAAAGCTGGTCTTTTAATTCGGTCATATTATCAAGTAGTTGAAATTTAGTTTATATCAGGGCTATCTATCATTCAGAGCGTATCTGTTTACTTAATTGATTTCAATTCATTTTTCAGGGATTAAAAGAGGTTATCGCTTACCCGCCAAATACTTTTCCAATCCTTCTCTACGCAGCTTGCAGGCCGGGCAGTGTCCGCAACCGTCACCGGGTATGCCATTGTAGCAAGTCAGTGTTTCGTGACGAATCAGGTCGAGTACTCCCAACTCATCCGCCAATGCCCACGTTTCGGCTTTATCTATCCACATCAGCGGGGTGTGCAGTACAAACTGCCCGTCCATGGCAAGGTTGAGCGTTACGTTGAGCGACTTGATAAACGCGTCCCGGCAATCGGGATAACCGCTGAAATCCGTTTGCGACACACCCGTCACGATATGATCGATGCCTTTCTCGCGTGCATAGACAGCGGCAATGCTCAGGAAGAACAAGTTACGTCCCGGCACAAAAGTGTTCGGAACACCGTCTGCCGGCTTTTCCTTATCCATCACCATACCGGGGTCTGTCAACGAATTATGCCCCAACCGGCCAATGAAAGAAACATCCATCACTTCAAACTCCACTTCCGCTTTACGCGCTATCTCCCGCGCCAGCTCCACTTCCTTCCGGTGTTTCTGCCCATACAGGAAGCTCAACGCGTACACTTTCTTAAACTCACGCTTTGCCCAGAACAGGCAGGTTGTCGAATCCTGCCCACCGCTGAATACGACTAATGCTGCTTCTTTATTCATGATTGCTATTATTTATAAGAACAGTAGTCGGAAGTTGCGTCAAAATACACTTGATGATTTCTCTTCAGGCACAACCCCTTCCACACTTGATGTCAGATTTCAGTGATTTTCCACACTTTATAAGAGATTCCCTCATCATAGACGTCACTTCCGTCTATCCTTTTAATGGCTTTCACCACCCGGATTGTCACCGGAAGAATCATTACCTCATACAGGGATTTCAGTACAATCTGAATGCACATCATCACCAGCAATTCCTGCCATGCGATAATGCCGCCAAAGGCTACCGGAAAGAATATCAGCGAATCGGCTGTCTCGCCCACCACCGTAGACCAGATGGCGCGTGCCGAAAAATGACGCCCGCCGCTCGCCACTTTCATGCGGCTCATCACATAGGCGTTGAGAAACGAACCTACCAGAAATGCCGACAGGCTTGCAACGACAATACGCGGCGCCATGCCGAAAACGAAGTTGAAATGAGGCGCTCCTTCCCAAAAAGGAGCGGCAGGCAAGGCCACGGCAATCAGCCCCAGCATCACCACAAAGAGGTTCATGGCGAAGCCGCTCCAGATAATCAGGCGCGCCTTACGAAAGCCCCACACCTCGGCAATGCAGTCGTTGATGATATAAGAGACGGGAAACACTAACAGTCCGGCGGTAACGGTTATGCCGAAAACCTGAATGACTTTTGTTTCAAGGAGATTAGCCGCTATCAAACAGACATTGAACAGAATGCCCAGCAGCATAAAGGGTACAGATACTTTTTGCTTCATATTCCTGTTTTTTACGTGGTGTTCTAGAATACACGACCGCTATTCGCGGCATCATACATTTCAGTTTATGATTTCACTCTTGTTAAATCGGGCGCAAAGATACGCTTTCTTTCGGTGACCGCAAAACCATTTTAAATTTAAGTTGTTCAAAGCACATTCACCAAAACCTAACTTAAATGAAAACAATCTTAAAAGTAATGTTTCTGCTGTGCGGCGCAGGACTGTCGGCAGTTGCAGCCCACGCGCAAAAAAAAGTGATTATCGAAGACGAGTCTCCCAAAGGTGTCGTACTGGTCACCATAGACAAGGCGGGCGATGAGATAATCCGCATCATGAATGAGTCGCAACTGCCTTACATCCACGAACCGCAAGCTCCCCGCTTCCTGCTGACGGACAGAAAAGGCAAGTTCGCCCTGGGTATCGGCGGCTATGTACGCGCTACGGCGGAGTATGATTTCGGCGGCATCGTCGACAACATCGACTTTATCCCCGCCTACATCCCTGGTGGAAGCAAAATCAAGAACCAGTTTCAAATGGATGCCAGCACTTCCACCATCTTCCTGAAGCTGGTGGGGCATACCAAGATTCTCGGCGACTTCATCGTGTACACCGCCGGTAACTTCCGGGACGGTTCCAACAAAGGCTTCCAACTGCGCAATGCCTACGTGTCTTTTCGTGACGTAACGGTAGGCTATACCTATGGCGGTTTCATGGACTTGGGCGCACTGCCTTCCACTATCGACTTCCAGGGTCCCAACGGAGCCACCTTTTACCGTGCCACCCAAGTGGCATATACCTACAAGGGGCTGAAAAACTTCCGTTTCAACGCTTCCGTCGAAGTACCTTCCGTAGACGGTACGACCGACAGCGGGCTTGACATCGCGCAACAGCGTATGCCGGATTTCACCGCTTACGCACAGTACGGCTGGAACAGCAAAAGCCACTTGCGTGTGGGCGGACTTATCCGCAGCATGACGTACACCAGCACGCTGAGCGACAAGGCGCATGCCGTTACCGGATTCGGCGTACAGGCATCCGCCACTTTCAATGTAGGCAGGCAATGGCAGGTATTCGGACAGGCCACCTACGGAAAAGGCATCGGACAATACCTGAATGATATCAGCAACCTGAACGTGGACATCGTTCCCGATCCCGACAAAGAGGGGAAGATGCAGGCGTTGCCGATGCTGGGCTGGTATGCGGGATTGCAATATAATATCAGTCCGAAGGTGTTCCTCTCAAGCACATACAGCATGTCACGCCTTTATTCTGAAAACGGATATCCCGCCAACGAACCGTCTACGTACCGCTATGGACAATATTTCGTAGCGAACCTGTTTTGGAATGTCACTCCCAATATGCAGGTGGGTGCGGAATACCTGCGCGGATGGCGTACGAATTTTGATGATTCCACCAATCATGCCAACCGTATGAACCTGCTGGTGCAATATTCCTTCTGATTGGCGCAAGACTCTTTCTAATCTGTATAAAAACGAAGAAGGGGATGTATCCGTAACGGACATCCCCTTCTTCCATATATAAAGGTTGGATTATGAAATATCAGAAGCGATAGTCGATGCTCAGACCGAAAACTTTGTTGGTGCGGCTGTACACGTTGGTACCGGGCAAGCCTAAACCGTTGTAGTTTTGAGTGGTCTTTGTATAATCTTCATAGTTGGTCCACATATAGCCCACATTCAAGTCAGCTCTTTCCGAAAGCTGCAATTTTGCGCCTATACCCAAAGAGTAAGAATCGCAGGAGAAGCTGGTATCGGTCTGGTAGTTATCGGACAAGCCGTAATCGGTGAACTGTACACCGCCGCTCAGGGTCAGTCTTTTGATTACGTCCCATTCTATACCTGCCAGATACTCGTTCGTACCTTTTGTCAGGTATTTCTGTTTGCCGTCGGCCATACCCGCGTTCTTGTCATCGTAGAAGTGGTACTCCACCGATGCGCGCAGCACGGGAAGGAACTCATAAGCAGCGGCTACCGAAAGCATGGCGGGAATATCGTTCGGAGTATTTACACCATGTTTGTAAGCTTCCAACTCGCTTTCGGGAGCGCCTACCATGCGTAATGAGTTCAGTTTGGTATTATTTTCGATGTTCAGGTTGGCTTTGAACTCGTATTTAGCGCCAATAGTCAGTTTGCCGAACTTAGCGTCCAAGCCGATAACCGGAGTAAATCCCCAACCGGTCTGGCTGCAATCCAGGTCGATGCCGATAAGCTCGGTACCAACGGGTATCGCTCCCCCGGCAGGCAAAGGCAGATTGACGGCGGCGCTGGCATTCAACGCACCCTTATAACCACCGGTAAAGTAGTTCATGCGCCCGCCCGCAAAAGCGGAAAGCCAATCCGTTATTTTATAAGTCAAACCCAGCTGTACGGAATAAATGTACTGCTTGCCGTCCATATAGCTGTTCAGCGAATAGGCATTACCCGGAATGCCTTGTTGACCCAATCCGCCTATTACCATGGCATCGAACATTGAAAGACCGTCGTCAAACGAAGCTTTTCCACCGCCACCGGTGATACCGAAGAAACCGGAGATAGTCCAATCACCTTTTTTATAAGCCGCAAAGACGCTGGGGATAACAGGCGCCGACGCCTTACCCTCGTAATACTTATCCAAGCCCAAAGCCTCGCATGAAGCATCGATATTTCTTGTTTGGAACGCACTCTGAATACTCAAGGACGTATAAAATCCGTCTTTCGGCAAAAAGGCCAGACCCGCAGGATTGGACAAAGCCGCATCCACGCCGGTAGTATTTGCACCACGGGATAACATACGAAGAAAAGCAGGGTGTTGATTTGTATTTGTCAGGAGACCTCCCGCAAAAGTTGGAATTGAAACGATTAGCATCGCAATGCTAATCAATGAAATTTTTCTCATCTAAATCTTTTTTATTGTTTTCGGGCGCAAAGGTACAATAATATTGCACATGAAAAACTGTTTTGTGCATTTAATTTATAACAAGTAAAGAAATTAATTGAAAAAATCAATAGTTTCTATTGAAACATTTAAGCAAATACTCAATATAGGGTGAGATACTCCTTGATTTATCACTGCCATAATTCAGCGAACAGCGTTTCCATAATGAAAGGAAAAGACCGCTAATCTTAAATCATTCCACCACGGGGTAAATTTCGTTCCATCATGGTGGAACGAAACTTTCTCCATGGTGGAATAAAACTTACCCCATGCCGGAACGATATAAGTAAGGCATGCAAAATCATTAATCTCCCGAAAGGGAAATAATAAGAATAACCCGCCCATCCTGTCCTGAACCTTATTATCTTTATATGTGTTATTTATATCGGTAATAAGCGAAATATTCTAAAAACTTAAAAACTCATGGCATATACTATTGCATTCTTCGGCAGCAAGCCTTACGATGAGGCTTCATTCAATGAAAAAAACAGTGAATACGGTTTTGAACTCCGTTATTATAAGGGTCATCTCAACCTGAATAACGTGATACTGACACAAGGTGTGGACGCGGTGTGTATCTTTGTAAACGATACGGCCGACGCGGAAGTCATCCGGCAAATGGCGGCAAACGGAGTGAAGCTCCTTGCCCTGCGTTGCGCCGGATATAATAATGTAGACCTGAAAGCAGCGGCGGAAAACGGTATTACCGTCGTACGTGTTCCCGCCTACTCCCCTTATGCGGTGGCGGAATACACCGTTGCCCTCATGCTCTCCCTTAACCGGAAAATACCCCGTGCCACCTGGCGTACGCGTGACGGCAACTTCTCCCTGCACGGTCTTTTGGGATTCGATATGTATGGCAAGACAGCCGGCATCATCGGCACAGGCAAGATCGCCAAAAAGTTAATCACCATCCTGCGCGGTTTCGGCATGAATATCCTTGCCTACGACCTGTATCCCGACTACAATTTCGCCCGTGAGCATCAGGTGGTATATACCACACTGGATGAATTGTATCACAATTCGGATATCATCTCCCTGCACTGCCCGCTCACAGAGCAGACCAAATACCTGATTAATGACTACTCTATCAGTAAAATGAAAGACGGCGTAATGATTATCAATACCGGCCGAGGACAGCTTATCCACACCAACGCCTTGATAGAAGGGCTGAAAAACAAGAGAATCGGTTCCGCCGGACTGGACGTGTACGAGGAAGAAAGCGAATATTTCTACGAAGACCAGTCGGACAAGATTATCGATGACGATACGCTGGCGCGCCTGCTGTCATTCAATAATGTAATCGTAACTTCCCACCAGGCATTTTTCACCCGTGAAGCCCTTGCCAATATCGCATCCACTACCCTGATGAATATAAAGGACTTCATGGAACACAAGAAACTGGAGAACGAAGTAAAACTGTAAAAAGCCATTTATGGAACATTAATCATCCACGGCTCAAACTTTCCGGCACGATTGCTTGTTACATACAGATAAATCACTAAAAAGAAAGATTATGAAAAAAGTAATAGACAAAGCCGAAAGCCGTGGACGTTCTTTATATGACTGGCTCGACAGCCACCATACATTCAGTTTTGACGAGTATTACAATCCCCGTCGCATGAACTTCGGCGCCCTGCGTGTACTGAACGACGACCGGATAGCTCCGGGCAAAGGCTTTGGCACCCACCCGCATAAGAATATGGAGATTATCTCCATCCCCCTGAAAGGTAAGCTGAAACATGGCGACAGCAAGCAAAACAGCCGTACCATCACCACAGGCGATATTCAGACCATGAGTGCCGGTACAGGTATCTACCACAGCGAAATGAACGGAAGCGATACCGAACCGGTGGAATTTCTCCAAATCTGGGTAATGCCCGAAAAACTGAATACCCCGCCCGCCTATCAAGATTATGACATCCGCCCCTATCTGCACAAGAACGAGCTTGCGCTCATCGTATCTCCCGACGGGAATGCTCCCGCCAAGCTGCTGCAACAGACATGGTTCTCCATCGGAGAAGTCGAGGCCGGAAAGAAGCTGGGCTATCACCTGCACCAGTCGCACGCCGGAGTGTACATCTTCCTCATAGAAGGCGAAATAAAGGTAGACGGCACGATACTGTCCCGTCGCGACGGTATGGGAGTATACGAAACCGCCAGCTTTGAGTTGGAAACTCTGAAAGATTCGCATATCCTGCTGATTGAAGTCCCCATGTAAGACTTTTGCATAAAATAACAGCTAAACCGGAAGTTTGTGTAGCGTTTTTTGTAATATTGCGCTATAATTGAATCCGTACAATGAAACTTGATTATATCTACCATAGCGGCTTCGCGATTGAAGCGGACGGAGTGACGGTCATTATCGATTACTACAAAGACTCCTCGGAAGAGGAGCCGAACCGGGGAATCGTACACGACCGTCTGTTAAAGAAACCGGGGATACTCTACGTACTCTCCTCGCATTTCCACCCCGACCACTTCAACCGCGAAGTTCTTTCATGGAAGGAAGAACGCCCCGATATCCGGTATATCTTCTCCAAAGATATTCTGAAACATCGGCGTGCAACGGCGGAAGACGCCACCTATATCAATAAAGGCGACGTCTGCGAGGACGGGCATATCCGTATCGAAGCCTTCGGCTCCACCGATGTAGGCATCTCCTTCCTGATAGACTTACAGGGCGTCCGCCTGTTCCATGCCGGCGATTTGAACAACTGGCATTGGAGTGAAGAATCCACTCCCCAGGAAATACGCAAAGCCGAAGGCGACTTTCTTGCAGAAGTGAAAAACCTGCGACAAAAGGCTCCTCAGGTAGATGTAGCCATGTTTCCGGTGGACAGCCGCATCGGAAAAGATTATATGCGCGGTGCGGAACAATTCGTGGAACGAATAAAAACCACTATATTTGCACCTATGCACTTCAGTGAAGATTATCAGGGCGGCAACGCATTCCGTACTTTTGCCGAAAGCGAAGGCTGCCGTTTCCTTACAATCTCCCGCCGGGGTGAAAGTTTTGACATTACTAAATAAAACATAGCATTATGAAAAATTTGACACAAGCTCTTGTTGCACTGTTCTGCCTTTGCATGCCCGCCTTGCTGCACGCGCAAAGGGACGACAGCAAATATCTGGCCGGCGCCGTTCCGGAAGTGGACGGCAAAGTGGTATTTACCAAAGATTTCAGCATTCCCGGCATGTCTCAAGATACAATCTATTCCCGTCTGCTGAAGTGGATGGACGCGCGTTTGGCGAAGAATGAGAATAACAGCCGCGTGGTTTTTTCCGACAAGGAGAAAGGACAGATTGTGGGCATGGGCGACGAATGGATTGTGTTCAGCTCCACGGCATTGTCACTGGACAGAACCAAAATACTTTACCAGCTCACCGTTACCTGCCAGCCGGAGAAATGCATCTTTGAGGTGGAGAAGATACGTTTCAACTACCGCGAAGGAAAAGAAAAATATACCGCCGAAGAGTGGATTACCGATAAGTACGCACTGAACAAGTCCAAAACCAAACTGGTGCGCGGCCTTGCCAAATGGCGCAGAAAGACGGTAGATTTTGTAGATGACCTTTGCGTGGGCGTGACCGAAGCTCTAAGCGCCACTGTTGCCAAAGCTCCGGCAGAGGAAAAGAAAGAGGAACAGAAACAGAAAGAGACAAAAGCACTCGTCAACTCCGGCACAACGGTGATTACTCCCAAGACGCAGGTAACGGTAGAGACTCCCCAAACCGCTACGGTACCGGTTACGGTGACCGCACCTCAAACGAATGTGCAGGTTGTGCCGAACGCCTATAAGGAAGTTGCGCCGAACGCCATACCCGCCAACGCCATCCAAACCGGAAACGGCAAACTGGTTATCGTGATCGGCGAGGAACCTTTCAACATGACCATGATGACCGCCAATGCCGGCGGCTCGTTAGGCAAGATAGCAGGCGACAAGCCGGTAATCTTCACCATCCTGTCACCGGAACAGCCTTACGAACAGATGGAAGCGGCCGGGAACTATACCGTACGCTTCTACCCCAACGGGCAGACAGAGCCTTCCGTTATTCTGGAATGCAAGAAAGTTCCGTCACAAGCTCCGATAGAAGGCATGCCGCGCACATACATAGGCGAAATCCTGAAAGCGAAAATCAAATGAACCGATAATGTAAACCTAAATAAGTAACAGCAGTGGAAATAAAAAGCAAATTTGACCATTTTAATATAAACGTCACCAATCTGGAACGCAGTATCGCTTTCTACGAAAAAGCGTTGGGACTGAAAGAACATCACCGGAAAGAGTCGTCGGACGGCTCTTTCACGCTGGTTTATCTCACCGACGGCAGCACAGGCTTCCTTTTGGAACTGACCTGCCTGAAAGAACATCCCCAAGCCTACGAACTGGGCGAGAATGAAAGCCACCTTTGTTTCCGCGTAGCCGGAGACTACGAGGCGATCCGCCAATACCACAAAGAAAACGGCTGGGTGTGTTTCGAGAATACCGCGATGGGGTTATATTTCATCAATGACCCTGACGATTACTGGATTGAGATACTACCGGCCAGGTAAGTATGCGATATACCCCGATTTTACATTAATACTTAATACATCAACAACGTGAGTATAGAAGAAGCAATGATGGGCGGTATTGTTTTCAAAGGCAAGAAAGACAAGCCTAAAGAAGACAACAAGGTCAAGACCAAAGCCAAAAAGAAAACCTATATCACCGGGCTGCATGGTTCCGGTGCGGCGAAAATGAAAGCCGAAATTCGCAAGAAACGCGCGAACAGGCATAAAGGAAAGTAAAAATAATTTTTCAGGTAAGAAGGTGTAAGTTCTCTCAAACAGAATTTACACCTTCTTTTCTTTATATCATACTCACCCGCATCACGAAAAACCATTATAAAATTATGCAATCCAAACGGTTTTTAGGCATATCGCACCGGAAAAGCTCCCGTTAATGAAAGAAAGTTAACAAAAAACTTTGTTTTTACGTTCTTAGTATATATTTTTGATGCCGCAAACAAACAAATAACATTTTAAAAAGAAAGTGATTTTATCACAAGAGCATAAAAAAAAGCGCTACTTTTTTTTATCCAGAAGGATTGTAGTGTGTTTTCTTATATCAATAACTTTGAATAGCACCCATGCTCAGGTACAACGCGGCAAGAAAGACGATGCGAAAGCAGAATTGATATCTTTCAAAGACCGCTGGGGTATCAAGACGAATGCTGTCGACTGGTTATTGACCGTCCCCAATATTGGCGTGGAATTCGACTTAGGCAACACTATCCGAAACAAACACACCATAGGCGCCAATATAAAGTGGAATTGGAATACCTCGCAAAAGTACACCCCATCCCTTATTTTCAATGTATTCGACGCACGGGTAGAGTGGCGGCAGTATTTTCGTACCCGTAAAAGAGGCGGCATCACCAAAGACACCAATCTGATGACACGCCTCAAGGAAACCGTATTCACCACGCAACGCAAGAATCCCCGCCAGGAACGCGCTTACTACTGGGGCGTATACGTCAACGCCGCCAGCTACAACTTCAAAATCGGCAAGGAAGGAAGGCAGGGTAACGCTTACGGAGCCGGCATCAGCGTGGGCTATACCGCTCCGCTCTACGGCTACCGCAATAATTACATCGACTTGGAATTAGGCGGTTCCGCCGGACTGCTTTATACCTCGTACGATGTTTACACCCATGATGCGGAGAGCGGCTGCTACCCTCGCATAGCGGAGAAATGCAAGGGCGGGCACATCGTACCGTTCCCCCTGATAACGGATTTGCGCGTAGCTTTCGTCTACCGGTTCATGTCGGCGGGCAGCAAGTACAAAGAATCGGTCTACCGCCGTGTACAGTTGCGCGACTTCGCCCGTCAGGCGCTCAATGAAAAGATAAATAAGATGCGCGAGCGTATCGACTCCATCAACAACGCGATACGGAAACAGGGGTTCAGCCGTCCGGACAGCCTACTCGATAAGGAGGAACTGAAACAATGGAAGCTGATGCAGCAAGAGCGCAAAGAACTTGCCGCAAAAGAAGCCACCGACAAGCTGCGCAAACAGGTGGCCGACTCCCTGGGCATACAACTGAGCGACACGCTTACTTCCGAACAGGAAAAGACCCTGCGCAAGGCGCTGAAAGTACGTGAAGAACAATTGAAGCGGAAAGCCGAAACGCAAGATTCCACCAAGCTCGGCAAACGTGCCGCCAGAGAGGCAAAGCAGTCCGCCCAAGAGAAGAAAGAGAGGAAAAACAAGAAAGACTCCGGGAAAAAGAAGAAAAAGGACGGAAAGCCGGAAGCCGCGGCAGTCAAAGAGGAAAAAGGAGATGCCTTCGGTGAAACAGAAAGGAAGGTGGATGAAGGATGAAGAACAAGACACTGACATATCTTGTCCTCAGCCTACTGTGCTACATGTCCGCCTGCACCTCGGTAGACCTCTGTCCGGAAGCGGAACACCCGCATATCACCGACATGCGGGTACGCCTCAACTGGGGCGACATCAGCAAAGATGAGATTCCGGCAGAGATGCACATCGTGGCAAGCCGCATCATAAACACCTGGCGTACCCACGGCATCGTAGACACATCCGCAGACCCTGCAACAGACAATAATATCACCCTGCAACAAAGCTCTTCCGACAGCGGAACAGCCGTAACCGCCGCTTCCTCTTTTTACCTGCGCGGCGGCGAGTACAACATATTCGTTATCAACGAGCAGTATGCAGACACCCCCGTACAAACGGATGAAACGAAGCCCACTCCCATCATCAGCATAGACAATCTGGACAATTACATCCACGACAACCGGATAAGCGTAAAAGACCTGTATCTGCAAATCAGCAGCATGGGCGACGAGAAGCCCGGTATCGTAGAGGGCAACGACCTGCCCGACTTCAATCCCGACGACGAGTACCTCAAGGAGGTAAAGTCCCCCATCTTTTATGCGGTACAAAAGAATATAAACATCCAAACCGGGCAACCCACCGTTATGGAATTCGATATGCAACGCATCAGTCAGCGCATCAATATCATCTTCAACATCCGCACCGAGGGAAATATCAAAAAGGAAGACCTCTCCGCGCCCATCATCGAACTGTCCGGAACTTGCGGACGCTTCAACATCTCCGACGCCTGTTTGGACACCACCCGCCTATACCGGACGGTACATCAGGTGCAACCGGACGAATTTACGCAAACCGGCGAAGGCACTTACCGATGCGCAGTCCATTTCCATACCCTCGGCATCATCCCCAGCGCGGCCAAAGGGCATCTCAACGGGCCGGGCATCTTACAAGTGGCCTTGCAGGTGTCCACTCCCCAGTTGGATGCCGCCGGAGCACCGGTACTGGATGCGGACGGCAATCCCGTCAAGAACAGCCGTTACATCTACGGCGCCATCAATCCTTATGACGAGCTGACCGCGGCACAGCTTATCGAAGTGCGCGACGGCAAGACCTACCTGCGTTACAGCAAAGAAGACGTGAACATCGAGATAACAACTCCTTTGGTGATAAAGGCCGATAAGATAGTACCCAACGACACCGGTATGGGATGGCAGCCTCACGACCCTTCCAATCCGGATGACGACATAATAATAGAGATATAACCATGAAACGCCTGACATATAGTAATAAGATACATAAGCGGAAACGCCGGCATATGCTTGTCCTGCCCCTATGGTGTATGTTGCTGCTTGTTGCCAGTTGCGGTAATCTGTACACCGGTGACGAATCGCTTTACGACCCGAATCATCAGGACAACGAGGGCGACCGAACACAACTGCCCGTCATGGTAGCCTTCAGCGACCCTATATATAATGTACTGACGCGCGGTTCGGGAGTGCTGAACCCCACGGACGAAACGAATTTCGGCCAACGCATATCCGACGGAACATTCTTTGTATACGCTTTCCGGCGCGACAACCCCAACGGCATGACCTATGCCCATCGGCGGGCGGAGGATGCCGACCGCCGTTATTGCCTTATCGACGGCAGCCTGGACGAAATCTCCGCCGAAGAGTGCGCCGCGCTGGGACTTACCGCCGAACAATGCAAGCTGCACGGCAAACGGGCAGCCTATGCCGGAAACGGCTCGTTCATCAATTGGAAAAGCTCCGGCTACATTCCCTATTATAACTTGCAGGAAGAATTCGACGCTTTCAACTTCTTCGCCTATTACTACGACAATGCAAAAACGGGCGAAGTAAAGCGTGAAGCAGACCGTATCTGCTTCGATGTCACGGTAGACGGTTCGCAAGACCTGATGTGCGCCGCGGCTTCCGACCTGAAAACGCTGATAGAGGATGTGGAGAACGGCCGGAAAATCGCCGCCGATTACAGCGAGCAGGCCGACCGGCTGAAACAGCTTGGCGCCGACGAGCGTCAACTGATGCGCAGTTGTTACTACGGCACCTACACGGCACGCCGAAATATCTGGCCTATCATCCGCATGAAGCATCAACTGTCGTACGTCAAGCTGAAATTCTACCCCGCGAGTAAAAGCACGGAAGACATCGTTTACATTACGGGTGTCTGGATAGAATGCGTCAATAAGGGCGTTTTCACGGTAGCGGCATCAGACCCCGCAAACATAGGCGTCTACTTCCCGGCAGACGGAGAACGGGGCAAGATACCTGCACGCGACGCCGATGGGAAAGAAATTCCCTGGACCGACGCCGACGGGAACTCCCTCTACCCTATGCAGGTGAAAGAAGAAGACGCAAACAAGGAGGTAAACCAGCGCCCGGCGACAGACGGCGGCATATTCCTGCTACCGCCGGGCAACAATGCCAAACTCCTAATCAGCACGGTGTATTATCCCAATGACACTGCAAGCGAACCCTACGCCACTACTTTCAGCTATGATTTAAAGGATGCCGTGTACAACAAAGACGAGAACGGCGCCTACCTCTCCAGTGGATTTATGGGCGGACGCGAATACAGCATCAGCGCCTACATATACGGGCCGCAGGATATAAAACTGAACGTACAGGCTGCCTCGTGGGTGAACGGTGGGGATATAGAGATAGGAGAAGATGAATTATAAGAGCAAACAAACAGAGATTTATATATTTTCTTTTATTAATTAAATTTTAAATGATTATGAAAAAGCAATTTTTCTATGCAGCAATGGCTCTTGCAGTAATGAGCAGCTGTTCAAAGGACAATGATCCGGGTA
>CEAF01031211.1_pt1 | contig 60850 bp, 52 predicted proteins | sample 557431 | NCBI WGS metagenome assembly CEAF01 (sample SAMEA3182068, study PRJEB8094) | gut metagenome | biome: human; feature: gut; material: Stool; isolation source: human stools | place: Canada | collected 2013-11-18 | reverse complement strand
CGTTAAGCAGGTCCCCGATACCTCCGGTAAGGTTGCCGTCAATCCCGATGGTACCCTGAACCGCGCTTCCATGCAGACCATCATCAACCCCGATGATATGAACGCTGTTGAGGCCGCTCTCAAGCTCAAGGACGAGCTGGGCTGCACGGTCACCGTCGTCACCATGGGTCCCCCGCCGGCAGAGGGTATGCTGCGCGAGCTGATGGCCATGGGCGCTGACGATGGCTACCTTGTTTCCGCCCGTGAGTTCGGCGGCTCCGATACTTACGCCACCTCTCAGATCCTCGCTGCCGCGATCGACACCATCGGTCTCGACGAGGACGATATCGTCTTCTGCGGCCGTCAGGCCATCGACGGTGATACCGCTCAGGTCGGTCCTCAGATCGCTGAGAAGCTGCACCTGCCCCAGATCACCTACGCTGCCGACATCACCAAGGATGGCAACACCCTGTCCGTCAAGCGTATGCTCGAGGATGGCTACATGACCATCAAGGCCCAGACTCCGTGCCTGATCACCTGCATCAAGGAGCTCAATACCCCGCGTTACATGAGCGTCTCCGGTGTGTTTGAGTGCTACGCCAAGCCCATGAAGGTCCTCGATTACGAAGCGCTGAAGGATCACCCCCTCATCGACGCCACGACCATCGGCCTCAAGGGCTCCCCGACCAACATCCTGACCTCCTTCACGCCTCCCCAGAAGGGTGCCGGCCAGATGCTCGAGGGCAACGACATGGCTACCTGCGAGAAGCTCGCCGGTATCCTGCTCGAAAAACACATCATTTAAGGAAAGGAGATCAATACGATGCGTAACGAAGTGAAACTTGCCAATCCCAACTATGACTCCTCCAAGATCGAAGAGTTCAAGAACGTATGGGTCTTCTGCGAACAGCGTCAGGGCCAGATGATGTCCACCTCCTATGAGCTGATCTCCGAAGGCCGCAAGCTGGCGGACGAGCTGGGCGTGAAGCTCTGCGGTCTGCTCGTGGGCGACAATGTTGAGGGTCTCGCCGAGAGCATCGGCGGCTACGGCGCCGACGAGGTCATCGTCTGCGACCACCCCCTGCTGAAGAACTACACCACCGACGCTTATTCCAAGGTCATCTGCGACGTCATCTCCGAGATGAAGCCCGAGGCCTTCCTCATCGGCGCGACCAACATCGGCCGTGACCTCGGCCCCCGCTGCGCGGCACGCCTGCACACCGGCCTCTGCGCCGACTGCACGCACCTCGATGTTGATATGCCCATCTACAAGGACTTCCTGCGCGGCGCTTCCACGCTGCCTGAGGCCAAGATCGACGGCATGGCCACCGCGAAGGTCATGGGCAAGGACCACGACGTCTCCCGCGACCTGAAGATGACCCGTCCCGCCTTCGGCGGTAACCTGATGGCTACCATCATCTGCCCGCGCTTCCGTCCCTCCATGGCGACGGTCCGTCCCGGCGTTATGAAGAAGGCTCCCTATGACGAGGCCAAGGCCAAGGCTGTCAAGGTCACCAAGTATGACGTCAAGCTCGACGCCGCCGATCTCCAGACCGAGGTCGTCGAGGTTGTCAAGGCTGCCAAGAAGCTCGTCGACTTGATCGGCGCCGATTACATCGTCTCCGTCGGCCGCGGCATCAGCAAGGACGTCGAGGGCGGCATCAAGCTCGCGCACGAGCTCGCTGACGTGCTCGGCGGCGTTGTCGGCGGCTCCCGTGTTGCCATCGACTCCGGCTGGCTCACTGCCGACCATCAGGTCGGTCAGACCGGTAAGACCGTCCACCCGAAGGTCTACGTTGCCCTCGGTATCTCCGGCTCCATCCAGCACAAGGCCGGTATGAGCGAGTCCGAGTGCATCATCGCGGTCAACAAGAATGAGACCGCGCCGATCTTCGAGATCGCCGACTACGGCATCTGCGGCGACCTGTTCAAGGTCACCCCGATGCTGATCGAGGCTTTCAAGGCTGCGAAGGCGAGCAAGTAAAATACTCAAAAAAAGAGGACACCGTAAGGTGTCCTCTTTTTCTGCTTTTTACACCCGCTGCGCGCAGAAATTGCTTGCCGCAGGCAAGCAATTTCCACACTTGCGGGCGAGAATTATTTCGCGCCTATGGGCGCGAAACTCTGCGAGGCTTTTTGCCGAGTCAGCGTCTGCGACGCATAGTTTTGACAAAATTTACGTCTGGTTTCTTCTTGTTTCGTGCGCATACTATTGCCGGGTATCGCAGGAGATGGAAATAAGGAGAAATGCAGCAATGAAGCAGAGTCTTGCCATGCTTTTTGTGACGGTGCTGCTGCTCTTCTCGCTCGCGGGCTGCGGCGAGAAGAAGGATAACAGCACCGCCAACACTCCGCCGAGCGGTACGACCGACAACGGTACGACCGACAGCGGCAAGAAGGACGATACTATGGCCGGTGACGACATGAGCGGCGAAAATACGAAGGACAACAGCGTGACCGGCGACGGCATGATGGGCGACGATATGGACGGCGACGAAAGCGCAGCGGGGCGCAGCACGGGCCGCCGCAACGCCGCCGCGAGCGCCAGCGACCGCAGCCGCTATTTCGGCAGCGACAAGACCATCACGCATGAAAACGGCAACCTCTACGGCAAAACCTATCTGAATCCCGAGACCGATAAAAGCGCGAATGCGCAGCTTCGCAGCAATGGCCGCAGCATGACCGGGATTCCGACGAACAGCGACAATGATCTTCGCTACCGGCAGATGCTGTCGAACGGCCGCGTGCACGACACGGACGGTTTTCTGCTCGATGGCGAGAACACGCACTACAACACCCTGAAGTGAGATGAGAGGGAGCGGGGCGCTCCCTCTTATTTTTTGCCGTATTGACGGAACGGAGCCGCTTCGATATAATCAAAACAAGAAGGGAAGTGCTGCCGAATGGATCGAGAACTCCGCGTGGTCATCTCCAGCAGGATATTTACGGACCAAAAATGTTTTGGCCCCGGCGTGGCCCAACTGCTCAAAAAGGTGGACGAGCTGCACTCGCTGCGCGCGGCGGCGATGTCGATGTCCATGGCCTATTCCAAGGCGTGGACGGTCATCCGCGGTGCCGAGGAGGGGCTGGGGTTCAAGCTGCTCACCTCCACGGCCGGGGGGAAGCACGGCGGCGGCGCAGCGCTGACAGACGAGGCACGGCTGATGCTCGCCGCCTATGACGAATACTGCGAGAAGCTGCGCGCCTACGGCGAGAAGCTTTTTGAGCAAACTTTCGCGTTTTATGACGCGCTCCCCAAGCAGGAGCTTCACAGAAAGGAGAAACAGCATGGCGGATAAGCTCTGCGTCTGCGGGCACGTGATGGAAAGCCGGGTCACCGGAAAGAAGATCGAACTGCACACCGCGGATACCGGGTCGCTTTGGAGCGAATTTCTCGCGGCGGACCTGTACATCTGTCCCTGGTGCGGCCGCATGGCGTTTTTCGAGCCGGAGGAGGCCCGCGCGCTGCGCTTCCGCCGCGCCTGCGAAAACAAAACGATCGATCAGCTGCGCGCGATCGTGGACGGCGAGCAGCCGGAGCTTTTGAAAAAGGCGGCGGGCGAGGAACTTGAAGCGAAGGAATCGCTCGCGCGCTGGAAAGAGCAGAAGCGCAGGGAAGAAGAGGAGCGTCGCGGGGAGCGCAAAAAGATGTTCGCCAAGCTTCTCGGCAAGGACGAGGACGACGATAAGCCGACGAAGAACCGCCCGCCGGAGTTTTGATGAATTTATTGTAAAGTGCGCGCTCTGCGCGCACTTTCCGCTTGACAAACGCCTCGCAGAGTTTCGCGCCCGCAGGCGCGAAAGAAATTGAGATCTGCTTTTTCCGGCGGCCTGTACGTCGAAAAAAGCACTTTACGCGAAGCGTGTGTCGAATCGTCCGCTTTCAGCGGACGACCGAGGCACGGAGCGCAGCGCATCCTTATCAAAAAAGCGGCAAAGCCGTTTTTTTGATACACATTGTGCGCACCTTTCACTTGACAAACGGGCGCGGCGGGTGTACACTCCCATCATCAAAATGGCTTGGATAGGGAAGAAACCGGAGTTCGCCGCCAAGAGAGGGACGCATTTGGTGCAAGCGTCCTGCGTGCAGAGCCGGCAGTACCACCCTTGAGCCGCCCGCGAAACAAGCGGGACGGGATCGCCCGTTACAGCGGACACAAGCGGCGCGCAACGCGCAAGCAGGGTGGAACCGTGGAGTATTTACAATGCTTCACCCCTGAGAAAATCGGGGGTGGAGCTTTTTTTGCACCCTCAAGCAAAATGGAGGTAACTGAAATGTCCGAAGAAGTCAAAGTCAACGAAGAAAACCAGTTCACGTTTGAAAATCCCGCATACCGCAAGACCTATTGGCACACCTGCTCCCACGTGCTGGCGCAGGCCGTCAAGCGCCTCTGGCCCGAGGTGAAGCTCGCCATCGGCCCCAGCATCGACAACGGTTTCTACTACGATATGCTCGCGCCGTTCTCCTTTACGCAGGAGAATCTTGCCGAGATCGAGGCCGAGATGCGCAAGATCTGCAAGGAAAAGCTCAAGCTCGAGCGCTTTGAGCTGCCGCGCGCGGAAGCCATCAAGTTCATGGAGGAAAAGGAAGAGCCCTTTAAGGTCGAGCTGATCAACGACCTGCCCGAGGATGCCGTTATCAGCTTCTACAAGCAGGGAGAATTTACCGACCTCTGCGCCGGCCCGCACCTGGATTCCACCGGCCGCATCAAGGGCAACGGCATCAAGCTGACCGCCTGCAACGCTGCCTACTGGCGCGGCGACTCGAACCGCGAGGTGCTCCAGCGCATCTACGGCGTCGCCTTCCCGAAGAAGGAAGAGCTGGACGCCTACCTCAAAGAGCGCGAGGAGGCCGTCAAGCGCGACCACAACAAGCTTGGCCGCGAACTGGAATATTTTACCACGGTCGACTGCATCGGCCAGGGCCTGCCCGTGCTCCTGCCCAAGGGCGCGCGCGTGGTGCAGGTGCTCCAGCGCTGGGTCGAGGATACTGAGCAGAAGCGCGGCTATCTTCTCACCAAGACCCCGCTGATGGCCAAGCGCGACCTCTACAAGATCTCCGGCCACTGGGATCACTACCTCGACGGTATGTTTATCCTCGGCGACCCGTATGACGAGACGAAGGAGTGCTTTGCCCTGCGTCCGATGACCTGCCCGTTCCAGTATCAGGTCTACCTGAACCGCCAGCGCTCCTACCGTGATCTGCCGATGCGCCTGGGCGAGACCTCGACGCTGTTCCGCAATGAAGATTCCGGCGAGATGCACGGCCTCATCCGCGTGCGCCAGTTCACCATTTCCGAAGGACACCTTGTTCTGCGCCCCGACCAGCTTGAAGAGGAATTCAAGGGCTGCCTCGACCTTGCCAAGTACTGCCTCGGCACCGTCGGCCTGCTCGATAAGTGCACGTTCCGCTTCTCCCAGTGGGATCCTGCCAACCCCAACAACAAGTACGAGGGCACCGCGGAGCAGTGGGACCATGCCCAGAGCGTGATGGCGCGCATCCTCAAGGACCTCGACGTCAACTACACCGTCGGCATCGACGAGGCCGCGTTCTACGGCCCGAAGCTCGACATTCAGTATAAGAACGTCTACGGCAAGGAGGATACCCTTGTCACCATCCAGATCGATATGCTGCTCGCCGAGCGCTTCGGCATGTACTATATCGATGAGAACGGCGAGAAGAAGCTGCCGTACATCATCCACCGCACTTCTCTCGGCTGCTACGAGCGCACGCTCGCCTACCTCATCGAGGAGTACGCCGGCGCGCTGCCGACGTGGATGGCGCCCGAGCAGGTGCGCTTCCTGCCCGTGACCGACCGCGCCGCCGACTACTGCGCCGAGCAGGCGAGAAAGCTCGAGGACATGGGCTTCCGCGTCGAGGTCGACTACCGCAACGAGAAGATCGGCCGCAAGATCCGCGACGCGCAGATGGAGAAGGTCCCCTATATGCTCGTCGTCGGCGACCGCGACATGGAGAACGGCACCGTGTCCCCGCGCCACCGCGCGGACGGCGATCTCGGCGCAATGAGCATGGACGAGTTCTCCGCTATGCTCAAGCAGGTCGTGGACAATAAGGAAAAGAAATAAAAATCATATTCAGCATGGGAAAAATGAATAAGTAGCATTCTGAGCTTTTACAAAAACCGGGGAAGCGCATAGCTGCCCCGGTTTTTGATTGGCTGCGCAAATCGGGAAACCAAACAAAAAGACAGGCGTGAAGAGCCCTGCCTGACAAAAATTGGGCAATATATTTCGGCGAAACGCCTAAATTCTCCAAAGTGGGTTGAAATAAATTATTCATTCTGTTATAATGCGACTGTCCTGAAAAGGGCGAGTAAGTTTAGACGCCGCCCGGCGCAGACGTAGGGTCCGCAGCGTGCCCCCACACGGTGCGAACGGTGCGAATGACGCCGCGGGCGTTCAAACGAATCAAAAAGGAGATTGCGTATGAAAAAGTTCTTAGCTCTTATTCTCTCCCTCGCGATGGTCTTTGCTCTGGTCGCCTGCGGCGGCGAGAAGACCGATGACAGCCAGGGCGACACCAGCAACGACGGCAGCAATTCCTCTTCTCCCGTCAGCATCACTCTGGCCACCGGCGGTACCACCGGTACTTATTATGCTGTTGGTAACGCGCTTGTTACCACGCTCGACGGCAAGCTGAGCCTCTCCAAGCTCACCGCTGTTGACTCCGGCGCTTCCAAGGCGAACGTCCAGCTCGTCACCGCCGGCTCCGCTCAGATGTCCATCCTCCAGTCCGACGTTCTGAACTATGCTCATAACGGCGCGGGCGGCGAGACCATGTTCGACGGCGCTGCCGATACGAACTCCCTCTGGGTCGCGGGCGTTTACAACGAGACCGTTCAGCTCGTCACCTCCCCTGACATCACCGATATCTCCCAGCTCAAGGGCAAGACCGTCTGCGTCGGCGACGTTGGCTCCGGTACCGCTCTGAACGCGGCGCAGGTCCTCGAAGCCTACGGCATGACCTTCGATGATATCAACGTTATGTACGACTCCTTCGCCGGTGGCGCTGACGCGCTCAAGAACGGCCAGTGCGACGCTGCCTTCACCGTGGCTGGCGCTCCCACTCCGGCTCTGACCGACCTTGCCACCACCTACAGCTTCAATATGCCCTCCCTCAGCGATGAGGCCGTTGCTTACCTGACCAGCAACTATCCCTTCCTGGTCCAGGATAACCTCGCCGGCGACACCTATCCCTGCCTCAACGGTGAGGAGATCGTCTGCGTCGCTGTCAAGGCTGTCTTCACCGCTTCCAAGGATCTGAGCGAGGATGTCGTCTACGAGATCACCAAGGCCATGTTCGACAACCAGGCTGAGCTCGCCAACGCACAGGCCAAGTTCGGTTTCCTGAATCCCGAGGATGCTGTCGCTGGTTCCTTCGACCTGCACCCCGGTGCTGAAAAGTACTACAAGGAGATCGGCGTTCTGTAAAGAAAGCCCTTTCCTGAAAGAGTGCAAGTGTGCATCTGCGTAAACGTTTAAGCACGGCCGCTGCAATAATACTGATTATTGCAGCGGCCCTACTCTTGACCGCCCGCGCCGGTTTCTATCTGACGCTGAGGAACAAAGATACCGGCAAGCTCTATGCGCGCTACCGCATGGACGAGGGAGAGCGGTTCTCCATTACCTACAAGCATTCCGTCAACCAGTACCCTTTGACAGACACGTTCGAAATATGTGATGGCAAGCTCTATGCCGAGGAGTGTAAATACTACGCCTACGGCGCCGGTGTGCAGGTCGAACTCAACCCCGGGGAGGAACTGAGCTACACTGAGGACGGAGCACTGCTCATCACCGGGATCCATCAGGATCGAACCGGGGTGTGCTATGCCGTCGCCACCGTTTACGACTTTTTCCTGTCGGTGAACGGCGGAGATGACATCAGTCTGCGTGATTTGTGTGGAAGAAATGCACTGGTGCGGCTCGATTACGAGTTTTTCGCATTCTGACGCGCCGTGTGCTGCAATAAAATAAGGAGGATAACATTCAATGGCTGACATTGATAAGAAGATTCAGGATCAAGCGATCGTTGAAAATGATGCCGACATTGGCACTGCCGCCGATGTCGACGAGATCATGAAAAAATACGACCGTGAGTCCAACGTCCGTATCTGGGAGGGCGTGCCGAAGCAGATCGTTCGCTTTGTGCTCGCCGCCTTCATGGTTTTCATGGTCTACATGAACCTGTGGGCGACGTGGAGCGGCCAGATCCGCCGCTGCCTGTTCGTCGGTATGGTCGTTCTCTTTACGTTCTTCGTCTACCCGGCGAAGAAGGGCGACGTCAAGCCCAACCATATGCCGTGGTACGATATTTTGCTGGCGATCGTCGGATGTATTCCGTTTTTCTATTACGTAGCCAACTTTAAGAAGATCGTCGCCATGGGTATCGCGATCGGCCAGACCGAGGTCATCCTCGGCATCATCGGCATTCTGGTCCTCGCCGAGTGCTGCCGCCGTGCCGTCGGTGTCCCCATCCTGTGCGTGGCGAGCGTCTTCATTCTCTACGCGTTCATCGGCCGCGGCATGAGCCTGCAGTTGGTCGTTTACAATGTGTTCTACACCACCAACGGCATCATCGGTACGCCGATCTCCGTCTGCTCGACCTACATCGCGCTGTTCCTGATGTTCGGCGCCTTCCTGGAGGCGACAGGTGTTGCCAACTTCTTCATCGACTGCGCGAACGCGCTGGTCGGCTGGGCGAGCGGCGGTCCTGCAAAGGTCGCGGTCGTTTCCTCCGCCCTCTGCGGCATGGTCTCCGGCTCCTCCGTCGGTAACACCGTTACCACCGGCTCCGTTACCATCCCGATGATGAAGAAGACCGGTTATCCCGGCGAGTTCGCCGGCGCGGTCGAGGCCGCGTCCTCCACCGGCGGCCAGATCATGCCCCCCATCATGGGCGCCGCGGCGTTCATCATGGCGGAAATGACCGACTTTGAGTATTCCGAGATCATTGTCCGCGCGATCCTGCCCGCGTTCCTGTACTTCCTCGGCATCTTCCTCGGCGTGCACTTCAAGGCCAAGAAGCTCGGCCTCAAGGGACTGCCCCGCGAAGAGCTCCCCAAGTGGGGCAAGCTCCTTCCCAAGATCTACCTGCTCGTTCCCCTGGTCCTGCTGGTCTACATGATCATCGCGGGTGAGACGATGGCCAAGAGCGCCATCTATGCCACCATCGCCGCCATCGCGGTCAGCCTGATCAATAAGGACGACCGCATGACCCCGACCAAGTTCGTCAACGGTCTTGAAAACGGCGGTAAGAACTGCATTTCCATCGGCGTTGCCTGCGCGATCGCCGGTATCATCTCTGTGTGCATCACGATGACCGGTCTCGGCGGCAAGCTGATCACCTACGTTGTCAGCCTGTCCAACGGCCACCTCATCATCGCGCTGTTCCTGACGATGATCTGCTGCATCGTGCTCGGCATGGGCGTTCCCACCACTGCGAACTACATCATCATGGCCTCCACCTGCGCGCCTATCCTCATCAACGGTATGGGTATGCACGTCCTGGCTGCGAATATGTTCGTCTTCTACTTCGGCATCGTTGCCGATATCACCCCGCCCGTCGCACTGGCTGCCTACGCAGGCTCCGCCATCGCCAAGGCTCCCCCGATGAAGACCGCCTGGAACGCGACTCGTCTCGCGATCGCGGCGTTCATCATCCCCTACATCTTCGCTTTCAACAACGAGATGATCTTCGTCGGCGACGACGTGACCGTGTGGAGCGTTGCCTCCATCACGATCTCCGCGACGCTCGGTATGCTCTCCATCGCCTCCGGTCTGATGGGCTATCTCATCCACGACCTCAAGTGGATCAGCCGCATCGCGCTGATCGCCGGCGGTCTGCTGATGATCATCCCCGGTACGGCGAGCGACCTTGCCGGCTTTGCGGTGCTCGCTGCTATCTTTGTCCTCCAGACCATCGAGAACAAGAAGGAAAAGAAGGCCGCGTCCGTATAAGACACAGCACATCAATTAAAAAAGAGACTGCTTATGCAGTCTCTTTTTTTGCCCAAATGGGCATCCTATGGGTGATGGGCGCATACGATGAGCCGATGGGAGGTTTGAACGTATGCCCAAAATTTACTTAAGCCCCTCCACACAGGATCAAAACCCGTATGTCGACGGCAGCGGCAGCGAGGAATACTGGATGAATCTGCTGGCCGACGCACTGGAGCCGTATCTTTATGCCAACACCATCGCCTTTGTGCGAAATTCGCCGGAAATGACTGCTGCATCGTCCATCGCGCAGGCAAATCAGCTTGGCGGCTTCGATTTTTACCTTGCCCTGCACTCCAACGCCTCGGGCGAGGGACAGGCGGGGAAAAACCGCGGCATTATCGTCTTTTACTATCCTACGAGCAGCGACGGCAAGCGCGCCGCCGAGCTCTTTGCCGCGCGGCTGAGAGAGGTCTACCCACTGCCCAGCAAGGTGACGACGCAGGCGACCACCACGCTCGGCGAGGTGCGGCGGCCCAGATATCCCGCCAATCTCATCGAGCTCGGGTACCACGATAACTACGACGACGCGCGCTGGATCCAGAATAACCTCGACGCGGCGGCGCAGGCCATCGCGCGGGGCCTGACGGAGTACTTCGGCCTTCCGTTCCTCTATCCGCAGCTTGTGCGCACGGGCGTTGTGACGACCGCGGGCTCGCCGCTGCGCCTGCGAAACTACCCAGGCATCGACGGGGAAGTGGTCGGCAGCATTCCGAATGGCGCGAGTGTGCAGGTCTATGGAAGCTATCAGGGCTGGTACTCCGTAGGCTACGACGGTCAGCTCGGCTACGCGGCACAGGCCTATATCGCGGTGTGACGTTCGTGCGTTTCCGATATTTTCCGGGCGCGACTTTTCCTTGACAGCTGGTCATAAAAAGTTTACAATATACGGTGGATTTATGGAGGGGAGAGAAGGGGAATCTCCCGTTTGTTGATTCAAAACCATACGATAGATCAATCGCATCGATCAAAAAACAGCACACAGGAGGAATACATGATAAGCTATCTCTATGCCGCGCTGATCGCGGCCGGGACGCTCGTCATTGGCATTCTTCTTGGTATTTGGATTCGCAAGAGAGCCGCTAAGAGCGCCGAGGAGAAGATCTCTAACGCGGACGAAGAGGCTCTTCGTATTGTCAACGAAGCGATCAAGAGCGCTGAAAACAAGAAACGCGAAGTCATGCTGGAGGCAAAAGAGGATATTTTGCGCTCCAGAAACGAATACGAGAAGGAAGTCAAGGAACGCCGCGCCGAGCAGCAGAAGCAGGAGCGCAGGCTCCAGCAGAAGGAGGAGAACCTCGACCGCAAGACGGACGCGCTGGAAAAGCGCGAGGAGGCCCTCAACCAGAAACACGCCGCTCTGGACAAGGAAAACGAAGAGATCAAGATCATCAAGCGCAGCCAGACCGAAATGCTCGAGCGCATTTCCGGTTTCACTGCCGAAGACGCGAAGAAGTACCTGATCGAGCAGGTCGAGAGCGAAGTGACGCACGAGACCGCGCTCAAGATCAAGGAGCTTGAGCAGCGCGCCAAGGACGAGGCCGATTCCCGCGCCCGCGAGATCGTCGCCTCCGCCATCCAGCGCTGCGCCGCAGACCATGTGGCCGAGATCACCGTCAGTGTGGTGCCCCTGCCCAATGACGAGATGAAGGGCCGCATCATCGGCCGCGAAGGACGCAACATCCGCACGATCGAAACGCTCACGGGCGTCGACCTCATCATCGACGACACGCCCGAGGCGATCACCGTCTCGTGCTTCGAGCCCGTGCGCCGCGAGGTCGCGCGTCTGGCGCTCGAAAAGCTCATCGCCGACGGTCGTATCCATCCCACGCACATTGAAGAGATGGTCAACAAGGCCCGCCGCGAGGTGGACGCCATCATCAAGTCTGAGGGCGAGCGCGCCGTGCTGGAGACCGGCATCCGCGGCCTGCACCCCGAGCTTGTGAAGATGCTCGGCCGCCTGCATTACCGCACGAGCTATGGCCAGAACGTCCTGCAGCACTCCATCGAGGTCTCGCATTTGGCCGGTATGATGGCCGCCGAGCTGGGCGCGGATGTTTACGCCGCCAAGCGCGCCGGTCTGCTGCACGATATCGGCAAGGCCGTCGACCACGAGATGGAGGGCACTCACGTGGCCCTCGGTGTGGAATTCCTGCGCAAGTACCACGAAAAGGACGATATCATCCATGCGGTGCAGGCGCACCATAACGACGTGGAGCCGCAGACCATCGTTGCCTGCCTTGTGCAGGCGGCGGATGCGATCTCTGCCGCCCGTCCCGGCGCAAGACGCGAAAATCTCGAGAACTACATCAAGCGCCTCGAGCAGTTGGAAGAGATCACCGGCAGCTATCCCGGCGTCGACAAGGCCTACGCTATTCAGGCCGGCCGCGAGGTGCGCGTGATGGTCAAGCCCGAGCAGGTCAGCGAGGACCAGATGGTCATTCTGGCGCGCGAGCTTGCCAAGAAGATCGAGGAAGAGATGGAATATCCCGGCCAGATCAAGGTGCACGTCCTGCGCGAGACGACCGCCATCGAATACGCAAAATGAGAAAAAAGCTCTGCCGCCGGCAGAGCTTTTTTTGCGCGCTGCGGGGCGCAAGTGTTCTTGCGTTTTTTGCGGCGGCTTGCTATACTGAGGAAAACGCAAAGCGGAGGAACGCCATGCTCTACAATATTCTGACCATCGGCGATGTGGTGGGCGGCTGCGGCGTCAACTGCCTCGAGCGCCATCTGCGCACCGTGAAAAAACTGAAGAATATCCACTTCACCGTGGTCAACGGCGAAAATGCCGCGATGGTCGGCCTGACGCCGGGGGACGCGGAGCGTATCTTCGCTGCGGGAGCAGACGTCATCACGCTCGGGAACCACAGCTTCGGCAAGATGCAGATCACCGATTATCTCGACGACTGCCCGTACATCCTGCGGCCGCACAACCTCGGCGCGCGCGTGCCGGGGCGGGGATACGGCGTTTTCGACTGCGGGCGCGCCCGCATCGCGGTGATGAATCTGATCGGCCGCTGCGACCTTGCCTTCAACGCGGACAATCCCTTCAAAACGGCGGACGAGCTGCTGAAAAGCGAGGAAAAGCCGACCTTCACGCTGCTTGACTTCCACGCCGAGGCCACAAGCGAAAAGCTCGCCATGGCCTACTACCTCGACGGCCGCGTCAGCGCCATATGGGGCACGCACACCCATGTGCCGACGGCGGATGAGGAGGTTTTCCCAAAGGGGACGGGCTACATCACGGACCTCGGCATGACGGGGGCGGTGCGCAGCGTGCTCGGCATCCGGCCCGAGCAGTCGGTCGAGACGTTTCTCGGCGGACTTCCAGGGCGCTACCGCGAGCCGGAGAAAAGCTCCGGCAAGATGCAGGGGGCCATTTTTACATTAGATGACGCGACGGGCCTCTGTCTGGGGGTCGAGCGCGTCGATGTGCGCTGAAGCAGGCGCGGGATAGAGAGGAAAAACGCAAATGTCCATCGAAAAAGTAAGAGCCTATTTTGAACCCTTCGGTATTGCAGACCGCATCCGCGAGTTCGACGTGTCGAGCGCGACGGTCGAGCTGGCCGCTGTCGCCGTCGGCGTAGAGGGCGCGCGTATCGCCAAATCCATGAGCTTCAAGCTCGCCGACGATCAGCCCATCATCATTGTGACGGCGGGGGACAGGAAGATCGACAACGCCAAGTATAAGGCGTATTTCCACGTGAAAGCAAAGATGCTGACCTTTGACGAGGCCTGCGAATTCACCGGCCACGCGCCGGGCGGCGTCTGCTCGTTCGCGCTTCCCGAAAACGTGAAGACCTATCTCGATGTGTCGCTTAAGCGCTTTGACACGGTTTTTCCCGCGGCGGGCAGCGCGAACAGCGCCATTGAGATGACCTGCGAGGAACTTGAACAGTATTCCTCCAATTTTGTCGCCTGGGTCGACGTGTGCAAGGAGAGAGCGCCCGCGCCGCAGGCGTGAGAGGAGAAAAAAGCATGAGCGTGAAGATCGTCCACGCGGCGGACTTCCATTTGGACAGCGCATTCGGCGCGCTGAGTGCCGAGCTTTCGCGGCAGCGCCGGCGCGAGAGCCGCGAGCTGCTCTACCGCCTTGCAGACCTTGTGAACGCAAGCGGCGCGGAGCTCGTACTGCTTGCGGGCGACCTCTTCGACGGAGAGACCGTCTATCGCGAGACGCTCGAAGCCCTCTCAGACGCGCTGGGCGCGATGCGGGCAAGGGTGTTCATCGCTCCCGGCAACCACGACCCGTACAGCGCAAGGTCACCCTACGCGCTGTCCATCTGGCCGGAAAACGTGCACATTTTCACGTCGAACACGGTCGAGCGCGTCGAGCTGCCGGAGCTGGGGTGCGCCGTTTACGGCGCGGCGTTCACATCGGGCGTGCAGGACGAGAGCCTGCTTGCAGATTTTTGCGCGCCGGACGATGGCCTTGTCCACCTGATGGTGCTGCACGGGGAGCTGTCTGCCGCGGAGTCGCGCTACGACCCCATCACAAAGGCGCAGATCGCGGGGAGCGGCATGGATTATCTTGCGCTGGGCCACACGCACCAGTTCGGCGGCGTCCTGCGCGAGGGGAAGACGGCCTATGCCTACGCGGGCTGCCCGGAGGGACGAGGCTTCGACGAGCTTGGCGAAAAGGGCGTCCTTGCAGGGACCGTGGAGCAGGGGAGGACGGACCTCTCGTTCGTTCCGCTTGCGCTCAGAAAATATGAGATCCTGCGCGTCGATGTGACCGATAAGACGGCGGTGGAGGCACTGCGGGCATCGCTGCCCGATTCGACCGCGCGCGATATTTACCGCGTCGTTTTCACCGGCGAGACGGACGAGCGCGGGATAGACCTTAAATCGCTCGAAGAACGATTTGCGCCCGACTTTTTCCGCCTTGAGCTGCGCGATGAGACACGCGTCGGCGAGGATGTCTGGGCACGGGCGCAGGAGGACTCGCTGCGGGGCCTTTTCCTGCGCGAGCTGCGCGCAAAACTCGATGCGGCGCAGACGGAGGAAGAGCGCGCGAAGATACAGCTCGCCGCGCGCTTTGGCCTTGCCGCGCTTGACGGGCGCGACCTGTGAGGAGGAACCATCATGTCGATCTGGTACAGCCAGCGGAAAAAGGAAGAAAAATCGCTGCGCCTCGCGGCGGCGGGGAAGTCCGCGTTCTGCTTTGCCGAGCTCCGTTACGACGCGCGAAGCCTTGCGCACGCCGCTGGCATCGCGGCGGAATGGGCGTTCCTCCTTTGCAGAAAATTTGAACGCAAAAAATAGGAAAACAACAGAAAAAGGCCGAAAGGAAGCCCCTTTCGGCCTTTTTGAGAGGATGTTAAGGCAGGATCGCACGATTTGGCAAGAGCGTTCGGTGAGAGGTCCTGTTCCAAGATAAAGTTTGAAAAGCGCAGGAATACTGTATGTATTTCAAGCTTTTCAAGCTGCAATATCGGGGCAGGAGATCCGCCGAGCGCCGCAGACACAATTGTGCGGTGCTGCCTTAAGTAAGAATTAAGAAACTGTCGCTGTTTTTGTTTGAAAACGGCTGATATAATGCCAGTATGAGGTGAGGAAATGTATAACATTCTGATTTGTGACGACGAACAGGACATTGTCAACGCGCTGAAGATCTATCTCTCCGGCGGGGACTACTGCCTGTTCGAAGCGAGCAACGGGCGCGAGGCGCTGGAGGTCGTGGAGAAAAACGATATCCATCTGATCCTGATGGACATCATGATGCCCCAGCTCGACGGCATCGCCGCGACGGCAAAGCTGCGCGAAAAGAGCAATGTGCCCATCATCCTGCTCACGGCCAAGAGCGAGAGCAGCGACAAGGTGCTGGGACTCAACATCGGTGCGGATGACTACATCACAAAGCCCTTTGACCCGGTCGAGGTGCTGGCGCGCGTCCGCTCTCAGCTCCGGCGCTACACGCAGCTGGGGTCGAAAAAGGAAGAGGAGAAGCCGAACGTCTACACCGTCGGCCCCATCGTGCTCGACGAGGAGAAAAAGAGTGTGACGGTCGACGGCGACGAGGTCGCGCTCACGCCCATTGAGTTCAATATTCTGCGCCTGCTGATGAAGAACCCAGGCCGCATCTATTCCTCCGCCCAGATCTACGAGCTGGTGTGGAAGGAGGACTCGCTGGGGGCGGAGACGTCGGTGAGCGTGCATATCCGCCACCTGCGGCAAAAGCTCGAGATCAACCCCTCCGAGCCGCGCTATCTGAAGGTCGTGTGGGGATTGGGGTATAAAATGGAGGACAAAAAATGAAGGCTGCGTGGATACGCAATTTCTGGATCAAGGCGGTCGCGTTCCTGCTGGCGGCGGTGATCGTGCCGGTCATGCTGACCTATGCCGTGGGGCTGGCCTGCTCCTACGGCGGTATGGGTCGGGACTTTTACACGAGCGACCTCTGCCTGACTGCGGTCGGCAAAAAGACGTGGGAGATTTGCGACGACTATATCGCCATGGAAGGCGGAAACTATGATCTCGACAAGATCTACTCCAAGGGAGACAGCTACAGCAACATTCGCTTCCGTGTGACGGACGAGCAGGACAAGGTGGAGTTCAGCAACGTCAGCGACGGTGATACCTTCTGCTACAGCACCGTTTACGGTGACAAGACCTTTGATGTCTACCTTGTGAAGGGCCTTCCCGCACAGGACGATATCTACTGGGCAAAGGTATTTTACGACAAGGCGGAAAACTGGGGGCAGAACGCCTTGGAGATGCTCATCCTCTTCGGCGCGCTGGAGCTGTTCCTGCTCATCTTCCTCGCCCGCACGGCGGCGCGGCGCGAGGACGGCGAATTGCAGGGCGGCTGGCAGGAAAAAATCCCCTTCGACCTCTATCTTTTCGTTGACGGCACGATCATTGCGCTGCTGTGCGTGGCGGTGGAGGAGGTCTACTCCTATGTGAGCTTCTATACCCCGCCCTACGATGTGCTGCTGCTGGCTGTCAGCTTTGCGCTCGCGGTGCTCGCCTTTGCCGCGTGGGTGACGTTCTGCGCGCGCGTCAAGGTGGGCGGACTGTGGAAGGGCACGATCATTTACAAGCTCCTCTGCCTGTGCTGGAGGATCGTCAAGTGGTGCTGGCGGACGCTCTGCGCCTTCTGCCGCGGCGTTGTGGGTTTGCTGCACGCCATCCCGCTCGTCTGGCGCACGGCGGTGGGCTGCTTTGTGGTCAGCATGATGCTCGGTATATTTGCGGCAAATCGCGCGGGAGGGGCGATGCTGCTGACGATGCTTGTGCTGTCCGTCGCCGCGTGCCTCTTCTCGCTCCAGCTTCGAAAGCTCCAGAGGGAGGGCGAAGCCCTCGCCGCCGGCGATCTTGACGCGCAGGTGGACACGAAATGGATGTACTGGGACGTTAAGCGCCACGCCGAGAATCTAAATTCCATCGGCGACGGTATGGCCGCGGCGGTCGACAAGCAGCTCAAGAGCGAGCGGCTCAAGACCGAGCTCATCACGAACGTTTCACACGACATCAAGACCCCACTGACGAGTATCATCAACTATGTAGACCTCTTGCAGCATGAGCACACGAGCGAGCAGGAGGAAGAATACCTTGCCGTGCTCAAGCGGCAGGCATTCAAGCTCAAAAAGCTGACGGAGGACCTGGTCGAGGCCAGCAAAGCCACGACTGGCAACCTGCCCGTGAACGCCGTGCGGTGCAGCATGAACGAGCTTCTGGCGCAGGTCGAGGGCGAGTACGGCGACAAGCTGAGCGCGGCCGAGCTGACGCTTGTGAGCGTGATGCCGGAAAAGGGACTTTTCTGCTGCGTGGACGGCGCGCTGATGTGGCGCGTGATTGACAATTTGCTCTCCAACATCTGCAAGTATGCGCAAAGCGGCACGCGCGTCTATCTGACGCTCGAAAAGAGCGGCGGCGACGCGGTCGTGACCTTCAAGAACACCTCGCGCGCGGCGCTGAACATCCCTGCTGAGGAGCTGATGGAGCGCTTTGTGCGCGGCGACAGTTCGCGCTCGACCGAGGGCAACGGCCTCGGCCTCTCCATTGCGCAGAGCCTGACGGAGCTGCAGGGCGGCAAAATGTCGCTTGCCATCGACGGCGACCTCTTCAAGGCCATCCTCCGCTTCCCGACGGTGGTATGAACAGCAAATCAAATGAAAAGGGGGGGACGATCCGTGCGATCGTCCCCCTTTTGCTGCGCCGTGCTTGACATTTTGACGCAAAACCAATACAATAACAATTCAGAACTCTATCCTGAAACTGAGGGAGAATATAAAAATGGCCAAAGAAAAAAAGGTAGAACAGATCACGAATCTGGAAGACGATTTTGCCCAATGGTATACCGACATCTGCCGCAAGGCGGAGCTTGTCGAGTATGCCAGCGTCAAGGGCTTTACCATTCTGCGTCCCTATGGCTACGCCATCTGGGAGAATATGCAGCGATTGATGGACGCCGAGTTCAAAAAGACCGGACACGAGAACGTGGCGATGCCCGTCCTCATCCCCGAGAGTCTACTGAAGAAGGAGGGCGAGCTCGTCAACGGCTTCGCCCCCGAGGTGGCGTGGGTCACGATGGGCGGCAGCGAAAAGCTCGAAGAGCGCCTTGCCTTCCGTCCCACGTCCGAGACGATGTTCTGCGACCACTGGTCGCGCGTCTTACAGAGTTACCGCCAGCTGCCGATGCTCTACAACCAGTGGTGCTCCGTCATCCGCTGGGAGAAGACCACCCGTCCGTTCCTGCGCTCGCGCGAATTCTGGTGGCAGGAGGGGCACACCATCCACGAGACCGCAGAGGAGGCGCAGGCTGAGACGATGCAGCAGCTTAACTGCTACGCCGACTTTTTCCGCCATGTGCTCGCGATCCCCGTCGTCCCCGGCCGCAAGACCGACAAGGAGAAGTTTGCCGGCGCCGAGGCGACCTACACTGTCGAGTGCATGATGAAGGACCGCAAGGCCCTCCAGGGCGCCACGAGCCACTACTTCGGCGACAAGTTCTCCCGCGCTTACGATGTGACCTTCACCGGCCGCGACAATAAGCTCCAGTACCCGTTCCAGACCTCCTGGGGTTCTACCACGCGCATGATCGGCGCGGTCATCATGACCCACGGCGATAACAACGGTCTCGTTCTGCCCCCGCGCATCGCGCCCACGCAGGTCGTCATCGTGCCCATCGCCGCACACAAGAATCCCGAGGTGCTCGAGACCGCGAAGAACGCGATGGCGCAGCTTATCGCCGCCGACGTCCGCGTCAAGCTGGATGACAGTGATCAGTCCATGGGCTGGAAGTGCGCCGAGTATGAGATGCGCGGCGTGCCCATCCGTCTCGAGCTCGGCCCCCGCGATCTGGCCGAGGGCAACTGCTGCCTTGTCCGCCGGGACAACGGCGAAAAGGTCACGGCAAAGATCGACGGCATCGTCGACGAGGTCAAGGCGCTTCTCGACGCCATCCACGACAATATGTACGCTGCCGCGGAAAAGAACCTTGAGGACAACACCTTCGACCTCAAGACCGTCGACGAGGTGAAGGAGATGGCCTCCGGCCGCGGCGGTTTTGCCCGCACGAAGTGGTGCGGCAGCCTTGAGTGCGAACTCAAGATGAAGGAAGTCGCGGGCGTTTCCTCCCGCTGTATGCCTCTCAAGCAGAGCGGCACGACCGGCAAGTGCGTTTGCTGCGGCAAGGAGTGCACCACCGATATCTATTGGGGCGTCGCCTACTAAGGAAAAATCGATAAAAGAAGCACCGGAAAGCCAGTTGGCTTTCCGGTGCCTTTTTTCTGTCAATGCTTTTTTCTGCGGCTTTGGTAAACGATGCCGAAGCGGTCGATGGCAAGGTCGTAGACAAAAAAGAGCAGCAGCCCCATCGCGGCGGTGGCGATGAGCAGCCACGGCGCGGTGCCTGAAAATTCCTGCACGACGGCGGGCAGCTTGAAAACAAAGATGATGAGCGCATACATGAGCCCCATTGTAACGGTGCAGAGCCCCAGCTTTGCCAAAAAGCGCAGCGCGCGGGACGCGATCGCATCAAATTTCGGCTTCAGCAGGGGATAATAGCCGAGGAAACAGAACACGAGCGCCGCTTCCTTGTCTGCGCAGAGGAGCAGCCCCAAAATTGCGGCGGCGGCGAAGCAGCTCCACGCATAGCTCGCCCGGCATTCCTCCCGTGCGGGCAGCAGCGTTGCAGAGGCGAGAATGGGCCAGATGTAAGTGGAGAGCAGCAGAACGCCGCTGAGCCACAGAAACGCGACAGCGAGCGCGCAGAGCACGCCGCAGAGCGCGAGTTCATGCGTTTTCTTTGCCATGCTTACAGATATTCGGGCTCCATCGCATCGTGGAGCACGGTGGTGATGGCGTCGGAGAAGATCTGGTCGGCGTGACCGTGCAGGGCGTTGAGCGTTTCGGGCACGGCGGCGACCTTCACCTTCGCGGTGGAGTAGACGTCCTGGTCGAGAATGAAGCGGACCTCCTTTTCCTGCACGCGCTGGACCTGACCGCCATTCCGGATGTTGCGCTGCACAAAGCCGGGGCCGGCGTGCAGCTTGAGCGCAGACTGCGCGTCGAGCTTGCGCTCAATATCGACCGAGCATTTGACAACGCTTGCCTCGTCGATATCGTCCTCGTCGAGCACACCGAGATACGACGGCTGCAAAAGGTCGTTCCAGCGGCGGCCGACAAGATCGAGCTGCTCGCGCGAAAAGGCGTTCACATAGCGCAGGCCCACGCGGTCGAAGCACGCGGGGCGGTAAATTTTGATGAACTGGCCAAGCGGCTCGTCGAGCTTGGCGGCAAAGTCCTCCCAGTGCGAGTAGCGCATCGTGGAGAGGGCGATAAAGTCCTTTGTCAGGCTCAGCTTGTAGCCGCCGTCCTCGGAGAGGAACGTGTGGTTGTTGATGGGCTTGGGGGGCGCGCCGTTCACAGCGGGACCCTGCTCGACCTGGCACTGGTAGCGCGGAAACGCGGCGCGGATCGTCTCCTGAAAGTCTGCGGGCTCGCGCGTGTCGATCGACAGAATGGTCGGGAAGCGAAGCTGGCAGATGACTTCAATGAGCTGACCCTTGCCATAGCGGTAATGGCGGTTATCGGAAGAGATCATGTCGTATACCTCCGTTTGATTCAAATTTGATTATAAATTATAGTGGAAATAAAATCGATTGTCAAATCGCGTGCGATGAGCAAAACTTACCAGCAAAAAGCGCGCATATGTGAGCGAATGCGAGTCAAACTACCCTTGCGATACCCAAACCGCACAAAAGCGAACAACAAGTGTGTAACAAAACAAGAAGGAGAAATCATCATGTCTGCTAAGAACAATAACAAGCTCAACATCCCCGAGGCCAAGGCCGCTATGAACAAGTTCAAGATGGAAGCCGCCGCTGAAATGGGGATCAATCTCAAGGACGGCTATAACGGTGATCTGACCTCCCGCGAGGCCGGCTCCGTCGGCGGCCAGATGGTCAAGAAGATGTGTACCGAACGAACTGCGAACTATACCCGCGCAGACCGCACTGCGATCGGCCATGAGGTCGAGGTGCGGTACATAGCGAGAATCACCGTCTAAAGGGAGAAGTAGTAGTCGCGAATTTTTTCTGCCATCAGCTTTCTGCGCATTTCAAGGAAATTGGTATAGTCCGCAATTGTTTGCAGCCTCAAATTTTTCTTCGGGGGGTTGAAAGCAATGTTTCAACTGTGTAGTTATTAACGCTGTAACGTGCCATACATCGTCCCTCACTTCAATCGATATCTTTTTCCCGCGCCCCGGCCGATGATCTCGATCAGCCCATTCTCGTTCATCTGACGGGAAAGCAGATACAAGGATTAAGTAGGGTATCGTTTCAGAAGTTGGCACAATGAAGTAAAATCTATGTTTATCGGGTAGTTGAGTCAATTGCAAATAATCTACGCAATTTGCAGGTCTCTCCACCAACGGCACCGCCTCATGACTGAGGTGGTGCCGTTTTGCCTTTGTTCGGGTGTCAGCCAGGTAACATGGTGCAGCCGCCTCGGCTATTTATAAAATGTGGTCTTCTTGAATCAGCAGAATATCACCCCGCCCCTCAGCTTGATCGAGCATCCGCTGCGTGAAGCCGCTCTTGGAAAACAGACCGTACAGTACCTTATACCCGGGGAAAGCCGTGCGCAGTTCCGCAGACTTTTTCACCTTCTCCTCCAGCTCATAATAAACCGTCGCATCCACCGGCTTATTGTGGTATTTGCACTCTCCGGCGAATACCTGCTTTTTCTGGTGATCTACCGCCATCACATCGATCTCCGTATCGCCGTTGATGTCATTGAGCCAGTAAGAGCCGATGCGGGATGGCACGAAATCCACCGCCTTGCTCCGGCACAGGGAGGCAAAGATATCCTTGCAGACGTCCTCATAGGAGAAGGCAACGAATTTCTGAATAAAGTCTTTCTCCAACTCGTCCAGAACGATCTGCTGATTGTCCAGTTCCAGCTCCCCTTTGTAGGGATAGACATAGCGGAACCAGAAGCGGATGAAATTATCTGAAATGAAGTAGAGGCCCTTTCTGGACTTCTCCGGATTCTTCTCCGTGACCGGCGTTGCCTTTTTCAGAAAGTCCAGATCGATCAGCGTGGAGAGGTAGGGCGTCAGCGAAGATGTCTCCATGCCCAGGGCACCCGCAATTTTGCCTAGTTTGTGGTTGTCGTCCGCAATAGCGCGAATGATGGAGAAATAGCTGTTGGCGGACTGTACCTCGTCTTTCAGCAGGAAGTTCGGCTCCTCATAGAGAAATCCATTCTTGGACAGTACAACTTCCTGAATCTGACGGTAGAGGTCTTCTCCCGGTTCAAAAAACTCCAGATACTTCGGAACACCGCCCGTTACGGAATACTGCTCCACGGCTTGAGAGAACGGCTGCCCCTGCACGGCATATAGGTCTGTAAACGGCAGCGGCTTCAAGCGGATCTGCGCGCTGCGCCGGCCATAAAGCGGACTATCGTGAGAGAGTGCGTGTTTCTGCATCATGCTGATCAGCGACCCGCAGAGGATCAGCATCACATTGCTGTCCTTCAGGATCTCGTCCCAGGCGTTTTGCAGAATGGACGGAAAGGCCGCGTTCGTCTTGACCAAGTACGGAAACTCGTCAATGACCAGCACCTTCTTTTCCTCTGGACGGTAGTTGGCGATCTCCCGGAACAGATCCAGCCAGTCCGCGAAGGTGACCCGCTGCAGCATGGAATTTCCAGTGACCCGGGCTACCACACCGGCAAGACGCTTCATGCTCAGGGACTCCACTTCCTCTGTCGCAAGGAAGTAAAATGTCTGCTTGTCTTTGATGAATTCTTTGATCAGCGTCGTTTTTCCGATACGGCGCCGGCCGTAGATCACAACAAAGCCGCCATCCCGGCGAAACTCCTTTTCCAGCGTATTCAATTCTTCTTTTCGTCCGATAAAGTTCACCTGTGCCGCCTCCAGCATCTACGATTCGTTTATGATAAATCATATTATGATAATCTTGTTTATATTATATGCCATTTTCTGAAACTGTCAAGCGGTCCGCTATATGCGGGCCGCTTTTTCTATACACCCTGATTTATACAACCAACCATATGTAGGCAGGCTTCCTTAATTTAAGGTCTAACACGAAAGATTTTCGTGTTAGACCTTAAAAACTTGTTGAATATCTGAACTCTTTTGGGTATACTAATAACTGTAAGGGGGCGATACGATGATCAACAGACCGGATTATATTGCGGCGATCGAGCCGTTTATCGATAAGCCGCTCGTCAAGATACTTGCCGGTATCCGCCGCTGCGGCAAATCTACGATCTTTGAGATGCTGAGAGAGGAGCTGCTGCGGCGCGGCGTAGGGGAGGATCAGATCATCTGCAAGCGGTACACGGAGATGGATATTCCCGAGAACATCACCGCCAAGCAGATGTATGACGAGCTGACCGCGGCCATGGCGGGCAAGGGACACTGTTACCTCCTGCTGGACGAGATTCAGGAGATCACCGGCTGGGAGAAGGCGGTCAACAGCCTGCTGGAACGTGCGGATGCCGACATCTATGTGACCGGCTCCAACTCTAAGCTCATGTCCAGCGAGATCTCCACCTATCTGACGGGCCGCTATGTGTCCATTCCTGTTTATACGCTGTCGTTCAAGGAATATCTGGACTTCAAGTCGGGTAGCACCTTATCCCGCAGGGAGCTGCTGGAGGAGTATATCCGCTTCGGCGGCTTCCCCATTGTGGCGCTCAGCGAGTATGATGAACAGAGCGCCTATCAGATCGTCAACGGCATTTACCACACCGTCGTCTCCCGCGATATTGTCAAGCGCCACCGCATCAACAAGCAGGATCTTTTTGACCGTGTGGTGAAGTATATCATCGAGAATATGGGCAAGACCTTCTCGGCGAACTCGATCTCCACCTTCCTCAAAAGCGAGCACCGCAAGGTCTCGGTGGAGAGCATCTACAACTACCTGCGCTGGTTGGAGCAGGCATTCATCATCTACCCCTGCGAACGCTATGATCTGCAAGGCAAGAGCATCCTGAAAACGCAGGAGAAGTATTACCTTGCCGATGTCTCTCTGAAATACGCGCTGCTGGGCTATAACCGTAAAATGCTGGACGGCGCGATGGAGAATATCGTGTTCCTCGAATTGAAGCGCCGCGGCTACGATGTCTTCATCGGCAAGAACGATGCAAAGGAGATCGACTTTGTTGCCACGCGCCGCGACGAGCGCATCTATGTGCAGGTCTGCGTCCGGATCCCCGAAGCGTCCGACCGCGAGGTGGGGAACCTGATGGAGCTCCGCGACCATTACCCCAAATATGTCGTCACGCTCAACGAAATGGACACCGGCATCGAAAACGGCATCAAAATCGTTCATCTTGCAGATTTTCTGCTGGCCGATGCGTGGTGACACTATGGCACAGGCGGAAGAAGAGTAACCGCAAAAGTAGGCAGCGACTGGATAGACATGGGACAATAGCAGAGGATGCTCTGCAGAGAATCGACTCTCTCGGTCAGAACGTCGCCATTGTCGGCGGTGGATTGGTCGGTTGTGAGCTTGCGTTGCAGTTGGGAATGACCGGACGCACAGTACACCTTCTCAGCAGGAAAAAGGAGGTCTGCCGCGACGCGGCATATCTCTACCGGGAAGGTCTGCTGATGGAGCTTAAAAAGGTTCCTGTCAAAATCTACAACGAAGCGGAATGCACTGCGATCACATCTGAAGGCGTCACAGTGCGCAATGCGGATGCCCGCGAGTACACTCTGCTCGCCGATACCGTGGTTTGGGCTGGGGGATATCTTCCTATGGAGGATGAGGCGGAACAGTTCCGTACCCTTGCCTATGATTTCTGGAAGATCGGCGACTGCGCGCAGGTACGAAAAATCTATAATGCGCGCAGGGAAGGATACAATACCGGCTCAAATATCTAAATAGTATACTCAGATACAGAGAATCTGCCGTTATTCTACTGAATCTCCTTCTCTCTTACGATAAGGCACCCGGAAGTATATACTTCCGGGTGCCTTATCGATTCTCGGTGCCTATTGTCCCACCGTCAGCAGCAGGGTGGAGACGCGGTTTGGCACATCTTGCGTCATTGTTCTAAAAGGAAACGACAGTGATATGTGATTTAAGAACGAGGAAGTCACTTGTCCCGGGTTTCTTCTTCAGTTCCATTCCTCAGCCAAGAGGAAATCGCGGATATTCCGGTGCTTGATTCCATTTCGGCTCATGTCGAACTCATCAAGGGAAACAACGTACTTGGGGAAGTTGTCTCGAATGTTATCATACGCGCCAAACTCACGAGTAACCGTTTCTTCCGATGCCAGCAGGTAAGTGACCTGAATGTACAGCTTTTCGCCGCGCTTGTCGCATACAAAGTCAATTTCCTTGTCGCCCGTCCTGCCAACGGTCACCTCATAGCCCCGGCGCAGCAGCTCAAGATAGACGATGTTTTCCAAAATGAGGTTGATGTCCCGCATATTGCCGCCAAAGACCGCCTCGCGGATGCCATGATCAGCAATATAATACTTCTCATTGGAGGCAAGGATCTGTTTGCCCTGCAAATCTTCCCGCTTCACCTGATAGAAAAGGTACGCCTCGCAGCAGTATTTGATATAGTTCAGAATTGTTTCCGGGGCAATGGTGCGCTGCTCGTTTTTCAGGAACTTTGCAAGAGAGGTCGCCGAGAAGGTCGTTCCCACATTGGCGATCACATAGGCAATGATCCGTTCCAGCAAATCTACATCCCGGATTTTATTCCGCTTCACGATGTCCTTGAGCTGGACAGAGTTGAATAGATCGTGAAGATATTGCTTGGACGGCGCATCCGCATATCGGAGATTTGCAAGATAGGGCATCCCTCCGGCAAGCAGGTACTTTTGGAAACACTGCTGGATGGACGCATCAGGCGCAATCGAACGGTAAAGCTCCATGAACTCCCAAAATGAGAACGGATAGATCACAAACTCCACATAGCGTCCACCTAAATAGGTCGCAAGCTCACCGGACAGCAACTTTGCATTGGAGCCGGTGATGTAGATGTCGCAATCCAGCGAAACACGGAGAGAGTTGATGCACTTCTCCCAGTCCTTGACCTCCTGAATCTCATCGAAAAAGAGGTAGACCTTGCCGCCGATCTCCTTGGCGCGTTTGCTGATCTCGTTGTGCAGCGCCTGAGCGGTTTGCAGGTGGGAATAGCTCATATCTTCAAAATTGATGGAGATAAACTGCGTCGGGCTGACGCCGGACTCCGTGAGTTCCTGCTGGATCAGCTCCAACATGACCGACTTTCCGCAGCGGCGAATACCGGTCATGACTTTAATCAGCTCTGTTCCGAGAAAAGGGCGGATGCGGCTCATATACAGTTCGCGTTTGATCATTAGTCTTAGCCTCCTTTCCATAGCTGACCGCAGTATATCACACTTACGATTGAAACTCAATGGATAAATTACAAAAATATAAGTTATAACTGATAAAATACAAGATTCGACAAATGATTTCAGATAAGGTTTAACTATTCAAATGAAGCCCTGCAAAGGGAGGATTCCACCCCCTTATTGGTGCGCGATCCATGCGGATGATTCGCAGTGCGGGGGAGACGTCGTGCGCCGCTCACGGAAATGTTTCGCATTTTTTCTATCAACATTTCAACGAATATCTTTCCCTCATCTCCCTTGGGATGGAATGCAAGAATAGGATTCAAGAGGCACTATTTTCGAACCTCAGCACACCAACCGAAGAAGTCCTGTGTCCGCAAGGGTCACGGGACTTCATGCGTTCTGCTTCACAGCATCCCGCGCGCAAAATGCGGAACAAAAGAGGCAAGCGCCGCCGTATTGCGGCCCTTTCCGCTGTTTCGGTCATTGCCCAGCAAGTCGTTCCAAGGAATATCCCCAATGACATATAATTCTTGATGAGCCGTCGCCTGTATTCATTCCGTGTAACGTAAGCGCCAGAGCCTATCCAAAACGCATGGCTGCTGTTGTGAGATTCATCTCGTCTTGAAATGGCCGCGATGATACCGACTGCATACCGAAAACAGAAACGGTCAGCATCCGTTATCTTGCGAAGGAAAATAATGTGTGGTACACTTTATGTGAATTCTGATTGGTCTTTGAATTGAGCGCACAAAGGGGGAGCGCATACATGTCTACGATCGATGCGGCTTTGCTGGGGGGAGCCGGCGTCCTTTATAATGGGAATGCCGTGAATCTGCCCTATAAAAAAGCGTATGCACTTTTATACTACATCATTATCAAACGCAAGGTGTCCCGCAGCGACCTGACCGCTCTGCTATGGCCTGATGTGGAGACGCCTACCGCGTTAAAAAACCTGCGCCACGCCATTTTTACCATTCGAAAGAGCCTTGGGGAGGATCCGTTCTTGCAAGGTCAAAGGGCAGACCTTGTCCTTGACCCGGCGATCACGGTCCGCTGTGATGCGACTGACTTTCTGGAGAAAAATGATTTTTCTCTCTATCAGGGGGACTTTTTGAGCGGGTTCAGTGTGCAGCGCGAAGAGGAATTCGATCAGTGGGTCAACCGTTTCCGTGAGACGCTGCGGGGAAAATATTTACAGCTCGCACGCGCGGAAGGGGAGAGGGCATATTCTTGCCATGAACTTGAAAAGGCCGAGCAGATCTGCTTGAATTGCCTCGATATGGATCCCTTTGACGAAAATGTGGTATGTCTTCTGATGAAGATATACTGTGCGGAGAAAAAGTACCGCAAGGCGATCAACCAGTATGATTCCCTCTGCAAGCGCTTGTCTTCAGAATTTTCGATCTCGCCGCTGAAGGAGACAACAGGCCTTTACTATGAGATCGTTGACGAATGGAACGCCTTTACATACAACGAAAGCAATGCCGCGGCGGAGTCCGACGGTGAATTGATCTTGGGAAAGGACGCGGCCATCACCCGGATCCTTGCCCTTTCCAGTCCGTCAAAGCAGGCAAGGCATCAGTCAAACCTGCTGATTCAGGGGAAGGCCGGTGTCGGAAAAACACACCTGCTCGACTATGCCCTGAAGCGCTTTGATTTTTCCGACTTTATCATATGCCGGACGTTTTGCTATCAGTCGGAAAGCACGACTCCGTTTTCTCCGTGGAATATGCTGATGCTTGATCTGATGAACGAAGCAAACGAGAGAGGGATCCATATCCCTGATCGCTACCGGCATACGGCATCCAGCCTTTTTTCCTGCCTTGCGGTCTCGGGCAATGAAGCGTTGACGGAAAGCCCGGACATTTATCCGGTTCCGGCAAATTATCAGGCTGCATTGGAAGGCACCATCTTTATTTTCACATATATCAGCAAATGCACGCCGCTGCTTTTGATCTTTGAAGATACGCACTGGATGGACGAAAACAGTGCGGTCTTACTTTCCATGCTGATGCGCCGCGTGAGAAACACCAAGCTGAGGATCATCTGCACGTGCAGAGAGAGCTGTCCGCCCTATATCCTCTCTCTTTATCAGGACGCCCGAAGGGACGGCCTTCTCAGCGAGTGCGTCCTTGAGGATCTCAATGAGGAGGAAACGCGGCTTCTCATCCGCTCGTCCTATGGATGCTGCCTGAGCGATGAGCAGGAGCAGGAACTCTATGAGCGCACACACGGAAACCCGCTGCTTCTTGTGCAGGCTCTCAATTCCTTGCAGGAGGTCGGAACGATCGCCCTCACAAGGCCTGCAAGCGATATCATTGAAACGCGTCTGAGCCGCTTGTCCGGCGAGGAGATGGAGGTTCTGTTCTCCGCCTCGGTCTTCACGCATTTTGTACCCGTTGACGCGCTGATCGTGCTCACGGCGCAGGGTGCGCTTGAGCTGCTGAGCCTTTGCGAGCAGTTGAGAGGCAAGAACCTGCTCGCGGAAACGAATCAAAACGGAACGCTGGGGTATGAGTTTGCGCACGAGAGCATCCGGGCCGCGGTTCTGGAACGACAGACGGAGGCAATGCTCCGTATCCGCTATCTGCGCGCGGCGCATTACTATGGGGCCGTTTCCGACAAAAAGAGCCTTGGCCTGTATGAACAGCTCATCTACTATTTCTCCAAAGGCGGAGATCGCTATCAGACGCTCAAGTATAAGATCCTGCATCTGGACATTTCAGCAGGCTTTTGCTATGAGGTGTTGCCGACGCTGACAGAGGCGGCGGATGAGATCGCGGAAAGCAGGCCGAAGGTCGATGACTACTTTGGAGAGCTGGATAAGGAGCTATCCGTTTTGCGCAAGCTGCACTATTCCGAGGACACCCCGGAGCTGGATTTCCTCGAAATGACGCTTCTATATACGGAGGTCCGCTTTTATATCCAAGACGGCGCCTACCGCAAGGCGATGCCGCTATTGGAAAAGCTGCTTGCCCAAAGTCAGGCGGCGGGCGATTGGAAAATGAGCATAAAGGCGCATAAGCAGTATGTCTATTATGGGATCCAGACATATAATACTGGCGCAATGCGCGAGCACCTTGTTTACGGGGAAAAATACAAGGAGCAAATTGCCGGCTCTGCCGAGTGGGGCAGTTATCTCCGTATGCTGGGGCTTTTGGCGCTGATGCACGGCAGATACGAGGAAGCGCGCGAGAGTATGCTGCGCTCCGTCGACACCTTCCGCAGTCTGGATGCCGGAGACAACGGCAGCAAGTATGCCTTGAGCATTGCGGGCGCGTACAACTATATCGCCGAGAGCTATCGCCTGCAGGGAAGGGTCAAAGAGGCTCTGAAATACTATGATGAGGCGATCGTCTATAACCGGAGGCGCGGGTACTATCCCGGGGCGGCGGTGCTGTATACGAATTACGGTGTCGCTGCATTTCAGATGGGCAATGAGGATGCCGCTGAGAAAATGTTTGAGTATGCAGATGAGATCTATCAGGCATTTGATGAGTTCAGTGAATATCCGATCGCGCTTGCCTACCTTGCTTACTTTGATGCGAAAAAGCAGGAAATGGCATCTGCCCGTCAGCGGATCCGGAAGGCGCTTGCGCTCTGCGACCGGTTCCTGTCGCCGTGGTGGAAGGGCGTGACCATTTATATGATGTGGAAGATCCGAGCAGATTTTGGCGATCGCCAAGACATAGGGGAGCTTGCAGATCTCTGGCCGGAATCGGAGGAGGAGCATTGCGAATGGTGCCTATCCTACCTGCATCAGATCGAGTGGCGGGAAGAAACGCAGCAGATAGAGCAGGCGCTCCAAAAACTGCAACAGGGCGCTCCTGCATGAAAATAGGAAGAAGGTTCCAACGGTTTCCGTTGGAACCTTCTTCCTATAAAGAGAGGTTAGGTGGAGCGGCTTGAAAGAAGCGAAAAAACGTCTGCGGTCAAGCCCTTTGCCGCTTCCGTCTTGTAGAGGCGGTTTGCAGGTCTGCAATGCGATTGCACCGCCTGCGAGACGGCGCTTGAAACGCGCTCGAAGAGAGCCTCGTCGTCCAGACGGTGTCCCAGCATCATTTCACAGACTTCGGGGATCTCGATCGGCGCGGAGGAAACAGCGCCAAGCGTGAGCCGGACCTCGGAGATCATACCCTCGTCCGTCAGGTGCACGAGCGCGCCCATGCTCTCACGGGCGATCGAAACGTGCTGACGAAAGCCAACCTTGGAAAAGGCGCTGATGGTGCCGGGGGCAAAGTTTCGCGGAAAGCGGATCGCAACAATCGCCTGACCCACGGAAAGAACGGTTTTTTGCGGCCCCAAAACGAACTCGCCGGCAGGAATGGCCGCGACATCTCCGCTGCCGTCCATCACCAGTACCTGCGCCTGATAGAGCAGGCAGACGGGAAGAGAATCTCCGGCGGGAGAGGCGTTCGCCAGATTTCCCGCCAAAGTAGCCTTATTGCGGATCTGCGGCGAGCCGACGTTCGCTGCCATGTCGGCAATCGCCCGATAAGCGGGAACGGAAGAAAGCGCGTCGGCTATTTCGCGCATCGTCACCATTGCGCCGATCGTGAGACCGTCATCCGTCAGGCTGATTTGATGAAGCTCCGGAATGGCTCCGGGATAGATCAAAAGGTCGGGCGTGAAATCTCCCTTTCGCTCATGAAGGACATAGTCCGTTCCTCCCGCCAGAATTTGCGTGGCGGGCGTTGCCTGAGCGAGTGCGCCGGAGAGCTCTGCCATTGACTTGGGCGTTAAGCATTGCATGATCTTTCCTCCAGTTTTCTTGCCGCCTTCTGCACAGCGCGAACGATCTGCACATAACCGGAGCAGCGGCAGATGTTTCCGGATAGGGCAAGCCGTATTTCCTCCTCCGAAGGGTGGGGATTCTGCATCAAAAGCGCCTTGGTCGACATGATCATGCCGGGTGTGCAGAAGCCGCACTGGATCGCGATCTCTTCTACAAAGGAGCTCTGGATCGCATCCAGCTCCCCGCTCTCCGACAGTCCTTCGATCGTAAGAATATGGCAGCCCTCCAGCTGTGCGGCAAGGGTCAGGCAGGCGTGGACCGCCTTTCCGTCCATGATGACGGTGCAGGCGCCGCATTCGCCCTCCGCGCACCCTTCCTTTACACCGGTGAGGTGCAGCTCATCTCGAAGGATATCAAGTAAGCGCCGATTGGGTTCTTCTTCCAAACAGACTTTTTTCTCATTTACAAAAAAGGTGATCGTCATGACATTCTTCTCCCTGCAAGAGCTTTCAAAATGTTGTCCGGGTCGAGCGGCAGTGCATCGAGCGGCATGGATAAGGCGTGCTGCACTGCGCCGCTGATCGCGGGAGCGACCGGAACATAGCATACCTCGCCGATCGACTTTGCGCCGAACGGGCCTTCCGAGGAAACACCGTCCGTCAGCAGTTCAACACGGATGTCGGGCAGGTCAGTGGCAAGGAAAAGATGGTACTTGGAAAGACTTTCCGTGCAGCGCCCTGCGCGATCCACGACCATCTTTTCCCGCAGCGCAGCGCCGCAGCCCATCTGCACGGCGCCCTGGATCTGCGCGACGCACATTGCCGGATTGATGGGCTGGCCGATATCCTGAATAGCAAGATAGTCAAGCAGCTTTGTATAGCCTGTCCAGGTGTCGACCTCCACCATCGCGAAGTGGGCGCCGACAACGCCGGGGTTGGTTTCGTTGTGGTATTGCACGCTGACCGATAGATTTTCTCTTTTTTGCAGCATGATCTTCTGCGCGATCTCGGCATAGGAGAGGGAGCGGGCGGGGTCAGCTTTGCAATAGACGCGGCCGTTGTCCGCGTCCAGCTCCGCAGGCGGGCAGTCAAGAAGGAGCGCTGCAAAATCGATCAGCTTCCGTTTCATTTCCATGGCGGCATCCTGCACGGTACGGCCGAGAATAAAGGTTGTTCGGCTGGAGAAGCAGCCATAGTCGATGGGGGTATTGTAGGTGTCCGCCTCCTGAAGGCCAATGCACTCGTCCGGGATCGACAGCACCTCCGCTATGATCATCCTGATCATGGTGACGGTTCCGCAGCCGTGGTCCTGAACGCTGACATGCGCCTGTACGGTCCCGTCCTCGTTCATTTGCAGCTTTGCCTCTCCGTAATCGTTGTAACGGGGGAAGTAGGTGTTGCCATGTCCGCCGCAGCCAACGCCGATCCCCTGGCGATAGCGCTTGCTGCTGCGGTTGAAGGCGTCACACTCCGCCAGACGCTGTTCCCAGAGAAAATCGGACTTTCCCTTTCTCAGTGCCTCCTCCAAGCGGATGTTCTCAAGCGGCAGATGGGTCTTTTCGTCGATATCACCCGGGCGGAGCGAGTTGATCAGCCGCAGGTCAACACGGTCGATCCCCAATTTTTCGGCAGCCGCGTCGAAAAGGTGCTCCATAAAAATGGCGGCCTCCGGTGCGCTCCAGCCTCGGTATGCTCCCGAGGAGGGGGTGTTGGAGCTGATGACACGGGCACGATAATGCACACAGTTCATTCGGTATGTGCGGAACATCTTTCCGTACATTGTTCGGATATAGTCGCCGGAATTTCCGATATATGCTCCTGCGTCAAGGAGGATATCCGCATCAAGCGAGAGGAGCTTTCCGTCAGCGCGAAACCTTGCGCTCATTTTTGCCTGCATGGCGGCGCGAACGATGGTGCCAGTCATCGCCTCGGCGCGGCTGTAGACCAGCTTCACGGGACGGGCGAGGATCGTCGCGATCAGCGCGGCAACCGGCTCAACAAACCATTCCTGCTTTGCACCAAAAGAACCGCCCATCGTCGATTTTATGACACGAACGCGGTGATAGGGCATCTGCAAATAATCGGCAAGCACGGTGCGAAGCCCGAAAACGGCCTGATTGGGGCTGTATACCGTCAAATTCCTCTGATAGGGATCGTAATCCGCAATGCACGCGTGCGGCTCCATGGCGGCATGGTGAAGGCGGGCGATCTCCTGCGAGCAGGAGACCTCTACGAACGGCTCTTCCGGCAGTTCTCCGTGAGAGATCTCAAACTCATCGCGGATGCTGTTCTCGCCGGGCAGGCAGTTCCGTCCGTCGAGCGTATCTTCAAAGCCGGTCGAAAATGGGAGCTCTTCGTATTCCACCGCAACAAGGCGGGCGGCTCTTTCCGCGGTCTGCTGGTCACAGGCCGCTACCGCCGCAACGCGGTCGCCGTAGAAGCGAACGTAGTTGTTAAAGACCCGCTCCTCATCGGGAAGCTCCTGAAAGTACTGGGAGCGATAGTGATTATATTTTCTTTCGCTTGTATTGAAGCAGTGGAATACACCGTAAACGCCCGGGATCGCCAGCGCGGACTCCGCATGGATCGCTTTGATATAGCCGTGCGGGATCGTGCTTGTGACCATGGCGATATGAGCCATGTTGGGCAGGTTGAAGTCGGCTGCATATTTTGCATATCCGGCCGCTTTCCCCTGCGCATCATGAATGGGCCTGTTTGTTCCAACGATCTTCATGGTGCAACCTCCTGGTTGAGATCGGGCACGCATTTGATGTGCCATTTTACTTTGAGCAGAAGTATATCACAATTTCGTTGAATATGCGTTGATTTTCAGAAACGCGCCTGATTTTTCTCTACCGTTCCTATCTTTGCTTGCGTTATAATAAACACCATCAGAAGAGGGATAAGCAACAGATATGATATAAGGAGGAACTACATGGACACATTGATTCTCAACGGCAGCGATCTGTCTTTAGAAGCGCTGTATCAGGTCGCATTCGAGCGCCGCAAGGTCGAGATCGCGCCGGAGGCCTTAGAAAGAGCCGAAAAAGCAAGACAGGTGCTGTTTGATATGGCGGCAGAGGGAAAGCCTGTCTACGGGTTAAACCGCGGTGTCGGCTGGAACAAGGACAAAGAGTTTGATCCCGATTTTTTCGAGCAGTATAACCGGAATCTCATCAACAGCCACTCCCTTGGCGTTCTCCCGCGCTGCAGCGTGGAGGAGGTCCGCGCGATGCTCTGCATCCGATTGAACACGGCGCTGTGCGGCAGAACAGGCATTTCGACCGCTATTTTGCAGCTCTATCAGGAGTTTTTGAACCGCGGGATCCACCCCGTTGTGAATCGTCGCGGTTCGATCGGAGAGGGGGACATCACGACCCTTTCCATGATCGGACAGGCGCTGATCGGAGAGGGAGAGGTCGAATACAAGGGAGAGATCGTCCCCGCAGCGAAAGCGCTTGAGGCGGAAGGCCTCCAGCGGGCTGTATTGGGCCCGAAGGACGGACTGTCCATTGTTTCCTCCAACGCGCAGGGCGAAGCCACGGCGGTTATGCTGGCCTATCAGGTGGAGCAGCTGCTCAAGACCGCGGACGCATCGTTCTGCCTGGCGCTTGAAGGCTTGAACGGCGGCTTGCAGCCGTTGGGTGAGCAGGTCAACGCGGCGCGCGGCCTGCCCGGTCAGATGGTGTGTGCGCAGCGCTGCCGGGATTACCTGAAGGGCTCCTACCTGGAAAAGCCCGACCCCGCCCGCGCCCTTCAAGATCCCCTGAGCTTCCGCTGCGCCAGCGCGGTGAACGGAGCAGTGTGGGATGCGTTGGCGTTTGTCAAGCACTATCTGGCCATCCAGATCAACGCAACGGACGACAATCCCTGCATTTTCTATGAGAATGGCAGCACCTCCGTCAGCCAGAACTTTGAAACGACCACGCTTGCCATCGGTGTGGAGATGCTGTCGATCGCGCTGAACCATCTTTCCAAGAACATCTGCAACCGGCTGATCCACCTTGCCGATCCGGCCTTTACGGGGCTGACCCGCTTTTTGACGCCGGTGGAGGTCAAGACCATCGCATACGGCACGATCCAGAAGGTATATGTCATGCTTGACGCAGAGAACAGGAATCTTGCGAATCCCAGCTCTATGGATTTCCTCGCTGTGGCAGGCGGGATCGAGGATCATGCAAGCAATCTGCCGCTGGCCGCGAGCAAGGCGCTTCAGATCGTGGACAACCTGCGCTACATGATCGGCATTGAACTGATCCACGCAGCCCAGGCGGTCGATCTGCGCGCACATCCTTCGCTGGGCAGGGTCACTTCCTCGGTTTATCGGGACTTCCGGGAAACGGTGCCCTTCTACAGCGAGGACCGAAACATCAGCGTGGACATTCAAAAGGCGTACGACTTTATCGCAAGCGGCCGGATGAGCCGCATCATCGACGCTTCGCTTTGAGAGCGATCAAGACCTTGCCGCGTTCGGCCTTCTGAAAACAAGGATACTGTGCCCGTGCGCCGTCTTCGTTTGACGGCGCACGGGCACAAAAAACGGCAGCTCCCGCAGATTTTCTGCGGGAGCTGCCGACGTTTCAGTGTGTACAATTGGCGGGAGCGTCATTCGACGTCCGAAGATTTCTTCTCTTCTTCCGTTGCATACTTCTTATAGTAGTTGCCCAGAAGCTTGAAGCAGCTGATGGCCATGGCAACAACGATAAACAGCAGCGGGAATGCGCAGGTGATCGCCAGAAGCTTCGTTGCATTGATGCCGGAGGTATTGCCGGTAATACCCGCAACAAAGATGTTGATGAACGCGAGCGACGCCATCACGATGCCCCAGAAAACCTTGATCTTTCCGGGAGGCTCCTTACCGGCAACATCTTCGCCGGTAAGCGTCATGGAGGAGATGGTGGTCGTCATCGAGTCACAAAGGGTGACAACGGAGAGGAAGGCCGTGATCATAAAGACGACGGACAGCACGGTGCCTGCGGGGAGGTTGCTGAAGAAAGCAAAGACCGTGGATTCCAGACCCTTGGCGCTCATCGTATCATAGATGCCGGCGCCATTGAGCTCCATATAGATCGCCGCAGAGCCGAAGATGGCAAACCACAGCATACCGAAGAGACCGGGCAGGACAAAGTTGAACAGGGAGAATTCCTTCAACGTACGGCCCTGTGCGATCTTTGCAAGGAACATACCGGTCAGCGGCGTATATGCGATCATGAAAGACCAGTAGTTGATCGTCCACCAGGTCGGCCACATGGCGGTAGACGCGCCGTCAGCCATAACGCCGAGATAGGTGTTCTGAACGATCCAGTTCTGAGCAAAGAAGCCCATGGATTCGGTGCCCATCGCAAGGATTTCCTTGGTCTGCGCGCAGAAGAAAACGTAGATCAGCAGGAGCATGTAGATCTTCGCATTTTTGTCCGACAGCCAACGCACGCCGCGATTGATTCCCGAATAGCTCGAGATGATAAAGGTTGCGACGATGAAGACCATGATGATGGCCCAGTGGACCGCGTTGGGGGTGAAGTTGGCCAGGATGCCGAGACCGGCGCCAAGCTGCATCGATGCGACGCCGAGACTGGCGGAGACGCCGCCCGCAATGCCGAATACGCAGAGAAGGTCAACAACAGAACCGAATGCTCCGTTTGCACGCTCGCCCAGAAGGGGATACAGGCTGGAGGAAACATTGTACGGCTGCTTGAGGTTGTAAACGCAGACACCGATCGCGATACCTGCGGCGCAGTAGTATGCGTACAGAGGCAGGCCCCAGTGCATATAGCAGGTGCTCAAAGCGTAAAGAGCGGACATACGGGTGCCGCCGCCCTCGACCAGTCCGGGGATACCATCAATGAAGTGAGTGATGGGCTCCGCGATTCCCCAGAAGACGATACCGGTTGCAATGCCGCCGCAAAGGGAAATGGCGAACCAGTTCCACTTGCTCATGGTAGGCTTTGCGTCCGGACCGCCGATCTTGATGTTACCGACCTTCTTAGACACCAGAACCCACACACAGATCACGACCAGCACGATCGTGATGATCTGATAGAGCCAGCCAAACCAACCGGCGGCTAAGCTGACGACGCCATTTTCGAAAGCAGCGAACGCTTCCGGCATAAAAACGCCAAGCAAAATGACAATTAAGTAAATTGCGCAGAGTGGGTAGAACACGCCTTTCCTGATTTTGAAATTACCGAGTCCTTTTTTCATTTTGTCCCTCCTTATGAATGTATCTGCGTGGTTTCCAGATGCGATTATTATAATCACCTACAGTTTAATTAGCGTTGAAAATCTGTGGGATTCGACAACAACTCCGCAAGCACTGCACTATTTTTTTGCGGTGGATGCAATGACTGGCGATTTCGCTGTTGTTGATGAAGACGGCGAGGATCGCCTCTATCATCCTATCGTTTTGTCTTTAGCACCCTGCGTAAAGAGATGGTGGAGAGAAATATAAGAAAAACGCTATTTGGCTGCAAAGTGTGTTATGATATGATAAAGAAGAAATACAACAGAGGATGAAAGTGCCGATGACAGCATTGTTGGTGAGCATATTCTTTCTTTACATTTTATATTTGCTATGGGAAGCGCATACCGCGCGTATCGCGCGAAAGAAGCTTGCACACGTGGTCCACGTAAACGGCACGCGCGGCAAATCGACAGTCAGCCGCCTGATCGAGGCGGGGCTTCGTGCAGGGGGACTTCGCGTCTTCTGCAAGACGACGGGGACGGACCCCATGACCATCGATGTCAATGGCTGTGAGGAACCGATCCGCCGCCGGGGAAAAGCCAATATCAAAGAACAGATCGCGATCCTGCGCCGCGCGGCGGCGCAGGACGCACAGGTGCTGGTGGTGGAATGTATGGCCATTACACCGGAATTCCAGCAGGCGTCGCAGCATGATATTCTGCGCGCGGATATCGGCGTCATCACAAATGTTCGCCGCGACCATACGGACGTGATGGGCGATACGCTGCCGCAGATCGCGGAGGCGCTGTGCCATACCGTGCCGCGGGGCGGCGTTCTGCTCACTGCCGAGACCGTTATGGCGGGGCAGCTGAAAACTGCCGCGGAGAAAAACGGCAGCCGCTTTGTCTGCGCCGAGGTCCAGGGAGACGAGGGGGCGCTCGACTTTCCGGAGAACGTCGCCCTTGCGCTCGCTGTTTGTGAGGAACTCGGTGTGCCGCGCGAGACGGCGTTTGCCGGGATGCAGCGCTTTTCACGCGACCCCTATGCGCTCTCGCTGTACCGGCTGGGGAAGGCTGCGTTCATCGGCGGACTTTCCATCAACGATATCCAGTCGATCTGCATGGTGTGGGAAAAGCTGCGCACAGAGCATGGCTGGCAGGACAGAAAGCTGACGCTGCTCATCAACAACCGCGGTGATCGTGCCAGCCGCACGGAGGATATGCTGCGCGTCTGCACAGCGCTTCATCCGGCGGAGGTCTGGCTGATGGGCGCATCGCGCGGGTACATGAAGCGGGGATTGCGGAGAAAGCTGCCGGATGCCGCCGTGCGGGAGCTTTCGGGCGGAACAGACATTGCAGTTGACAACCTGACGGAAGATCAGGTGATCTTCGCCATCGGTAATATCGCCGGCGGCGGACGCGAGCTGATGGAGTATGTGAGAAGGGAGGGGAGCGCGCTTGTATGACCAGATCATTTTGTTGGGCGTGCTGGTGAGTCTTGCCTTCACCGAACTGACGGGCCTGAGCGCGGGCCTGATCGTACCGGGCTACCTTGCGCTGTGCCTTGAGTCGCCGCAGCGCATCGCGTATACGCTCGCGCTCTCTTTGTGCGCGGTGGGACTCTGCCGCCTGCTTGCGCGCGTGGTTATCTTGTATGGCAGAAGACGCTTTGCCGTGCTGCTGGTGCTAACGTATTTTCTGGATCTTGCGCTGCGGACGATCGGACTGATCCCCGGCGGGCTCAGCATGATCGGCGTGCTCATCCCCGGAATACTGGCCCGTGAGTTTGACCGTCAGGGCATTGCGGACACGCTGCTTGCCGTGACGGCGACGACGGCACTGCTGATCGCGCTTACTTTTGCCGTGCGCGCGTTGGCGGGAGGGCTGTGAGATGCGGAAGGTGACAAGGCTCTCGCTCCTGCTTGCGTCGCTCGTGCTGGTGCTTGCATGCGCACTGACCGTGAAGAGTGCTCGCCGCGTTCCGGCGGAGGACTACGCCGTCCGCGTGGACGCGGCGGAGCAGCTGGAAGCCTGCATGGAGCGGGTCAAGGCCTACAAGGCCGAGCTCGGTATCCCGCTTTCCGACGAGGACCATCACGAGACGGGAATGCTCGGCGAGGATTACACGCCCATCACCACGACCATCGGCGCGCCGGATGCCAAGCGCACTACGGCGAACCCCGATATGGCGGCGCTGTGCGTGCAGCTTTTGGAAGAAGCGGGCGTCAAGGCGGGTGATACGGTGGGAGCAGGCTTTTCCGGTTCGTTTCCCGCGATGGACCTTGCGGTGCTGTGCGCCTGCGCGGCGATGGATGTCAAGGTCATCTACATTGCCTCGGCAGGCGCCTCGACCTATGGGGCCAATCAGATCGATTTGACGCTTCCTGATATGGTGCTGCGCCTTGCGGAGGAGGGATATCTTCCGCAGGCACCCGCGGCGTTCAGCCTTGGCGGTGATTTTGACTGCGGAGAGGAGATGTTCCCCGAGGAGCGCGAGATCGTCCGCACCCGGCTGGAGGAGAGCGGAATTCCCTTTCTGCATGAGCGGGATTATCAGAAAAATCTTGCCCTGCGTGAGGAGATCTACCGGGAGCAGGGCCCCATCGTCTGCTTTGTCGGCGTGGGCGGGAATATTACGACGACAGGACTTGACGGTGACCGCATGAGCTGGGGCGTGACCGCACCGGGGCGTGTCAAGGCGCTCAACGAAAAAAACGGTCTTCTCGAGCGCTACAACGAGGGTGGCCTGCCGGTTATTTACCTCTTGAACATCAAGCAGCTCGCTGCGGCGTATGGACTGCCCTACGACCCACAGGAGCTTTCGCCCATCGGCGAGAGCACGGTATACTATGAAACGGTCTATCGCTGGCCGCTTGCGCTCGTCGGTGCGGCCACCGCGGCAGGCATCCTGCTTTGGGGACGGCATTGCCGCCGTCGGGAGGAGAAAACGTGAAGAGAACGACCATCATATTGCTGACGCTGTGCGCGCTGCTGTGCGGCTGCGCAGGGGAGCGGAACGAAGCGCCGCCGGTAACAGAGCAGACCGATGCGAACACCTTTGCGCCGGAGCTGCTGCCCACGGCGGAGAATGCGAACGAATGGACGCTCGCGGACTTTCCCGGATGCTTTGACGACGAGTGGGAGACCGCACGCGAGGAGATCGCGCTGGACGAGGGCCTGTCTGTCACTGTGCTGTGCGGAGAAGCGGACGGCCCTGCGGTCTACGTGGTCGCGGGCGTGCACGGCGATGAGATCGCGGGCTGGCGGGCGGGGAACTTGCTCAAAAATGCCTGCCTGCGGGCGGGAACGCTGTATATCATCAGTCCCGCCAATGTCTACGGCGCGGCGAACGACCAGCGAAAAACGGCGGAGGAGCGGGATCTGAACCGCAATTTTCCGGGCGATGCGGACGGCTGCGACGCTGCGCGGATCGCGGCGGAGATCTTTTCGGACATCGCACAGCGGCAGCCTGCGCTGCTGCTCGATCTGCACGAGGCACACGAAGCATCGGACAACGGCGCGGATGCACTCGGCAATTCGCTTATCTGTGATGCGTCTGGCGAGACGGGAGAACTCATCTGGGAGATGCTGCTCGCATCCGAGAATGGGACGCTGTGCGCGTCTCCGCTGACGCTGTACGGCTCGCCGCCGCGCGGCAGCATAAACCGGACGGTGACAGAGCAACTGGAAATCCCGGCTATCACGGTGGAAACGCTGCGTACGGAGCCACTTGCACAGCGTGTGCGCAACCAGCTGGAGATCGTGCAGTATGTACTGCAATATAAGGAACTGCTGTGAGGGTGAAAACGTGAAGAACAGTCTGAAAAGGATACCGCTGCGGGTGGAAAAAATAGACACGCTGGAATTTGTGATCGGCGTTATTCTGGTCCTTGTAAGTCTCCTGATGCCGCTCGTATTCAATATGCACAACTTCCCGGTGCGACGCTATCTTTTTGAGGCGCTGCGCTGGTCGGAAAAGACCTATTTGATGACGGCCGCGCTGATTCTCGTGGCGCTCAACGCTCTGCGCGGTATCCCGCATTACGTCGGCGCGTTTTTTATCGGCGAGTCGATCGATTTTATGTGGCACGGCAAGAAAACGGAGTTGCTCAATGCGGCGCTGACGGTTGCGCTACTGCGCGCCGTATATCGCTTGATCTATCTCATCTACGGCGTGCGTTATGACTTCGGGATCCCCGCAATGCTGACGGCGTGCTTTGGTATTCTGTTTCAGATCCTTAATTATAAGTATATTTCCCACACGAAAAAGGCGCTGCTGGTGGGGGCATTCCTGACGGCGTTCCAGTTTCTTGATGTAATGCCGCTCATGGATTCGCTGCCCGTGGGGCGCGGAGAGACCTCGCAGGATATCAAAATTGCGGCGGCGGTCCTCGATGGCGAGGGACTCATCAACACGGTGGGCATGGTGGGCATTCTGCTCTTCTTCCTCTTTGGCGTACTTATTTTCTTTCAGCTGCGCGTGGAGAACAACCTGCGAGAGCTGAACGTGCTGCGCGAGCAGAACGAAGAGATCCGCACGCGTGCGCAGATCAATGAGATGAAAAACAGGACCTATCAGGAGATGCAGTATCTCGTCCATGACCTCAAATCGCCGCTGACGGCGCTGCAGACGCTCGTGGGCGTGTTGAAAATGAAGTGTGAGGCCGAGGAGCGCTCACAGGATGTTGAATACCTCACGCGCGTGGAGGATAATGTGGAACAGATGAGCCGCATGATCTCGGAGATACTCTACGAGGACCAGCGTTCCCCCATCACGACCAAAGAGCTTGTGCGCATCGTGCTGGCGCAGGTATCGACGTCGGATTACGCTTCATATATCCGTGTGCAGAACGATGTACCGCAGACGCTCGTGAGCGTCAACCACGTGCTGTTCCCGCGTGCGCTGGTCAATCTGCTGCAAAATTCCGCGCGCGCTGTGCGAGGCCGTGCGAAAAAACGTATCCTGCTGCGTGTGACGGCGGAGAATGGTACGGTGAGCTTTTCTGTTGCCGATAATGGTATTGGCATCAGCCCTGATCGACAGACGAGCGTGTGGGAACACGGCGTTTCAAGCGAAGGCTCAAGCGGCATGGGGCTTGCCTTTGTGCGCGGGATCGTCGATCGGCTGGGCGGCGAGACAAGGCTTTGCAGCAAGCCGAACGAGGGAACCTGTATTACCATCACAATATCGGAGGAGACGATGAAATGAAAGAACAAGTGACAATTCTGTCTATCGACGATGACCCTCAGATCTGCTTTGCACTGGGAGAGCTGTTCAAATTTCAGGGCTGGCGAGCCATCAGCGCAAACGACGTGGAGAGTGGGCTGGAAGCATTCCGGCGCTACTCGCCGGGCATTGTGCTGATCGACTATCATATGCCGGGGGCAAGTGGAATCGAGGGGGTTAAGCTCCTGCGCAAACGCTCATCCAGCGTGCCGATTATTGTATTTACCATCGATGAGAGCCAGGTCGTTGCGGATACCTTCCTCGCTGCGGGGGCGAGCGACTTCGCTCTCAAGCCCATCAAGGCGCCCGATATCGTCAGCCGCATCAAGCTTCATCTGCGCCTTGCCGAGCAGAATCGCTCCGAGCCGTCGTTTTCCAAGGGGATCAGCGGCGGCACACTGGACATCATTATGAACTTTCTTTCAGCTCAGGGCGATTATGTGACCGCAAATGAGATCGCCAAGGGGACAGGCCTTGCGTATCAGACGGTCTATCGCTATTTGCAGCATCTGGTGCAGGATAAGAAGGTGGAGCGCTTAGACGTGTATGGCAAGGTGGGACGGCCAAAGCAGGTCTTTCGCAAGCTATAATAAATTAGGTGCCGGAAGATTGGAAATTTCTCCAAATCCTCCGGTACTTCTTTATGCTTTGTATACAAAATTAAAGTAAGAATATGAGAAATAAGAGAATAAATAGACAAAAAGTGTAAAGAAATCGTATAATCATAATGCTAAAGTTGCAAGCATGAGAAGGATTTGCAACGTTGTGCAAAATGTTATATTAGGGAGGAAAAGACAATGAAAAAGCTGCTTTCACTTTTTCTTGCAACGGTAATGATGCTTTCGCTCGTTGCCTGCGGAGAGAAAAACCCCGATCCCGAAGTAGATGATGTCGGGAATGCGAATCAGCAGACCGAGCAGGGTAGCGGAGTATGGCTCCCCTATAATGAGGACCTTTCTGCAAAACGCGATGACCGTGATGCTACTGGCAAAAACGGCGCCGTTGCAAGCTCCAGCTACTATGCTTCCAAGGCCGGTCTTGATATTCTTCAAGCCGGCGGCAACGCCGTGGACGCTGCTATTGCGGTTGCGTATACACTTGGCGTGGTCGAGCCTTACACATCAGGTCTTGGCGGCGGTGGCTTTATGACCATCTACGATGCAGAGACCAAATCGGTTAAAGTCATTGATTTCCGTGAGATTGCACCCGCCAACGCAACGCCTGAGATGTGGCTCAACAGCGAAGGAAAGGTCGCGAAATTTGTCGATGCCAATGGCAAGGAATTTACCGGCGACTACTCCAAGCTCAATCAGGTTGGCGGCATGGCGGCGGGCGTGCCCGGTGAAGTTGCCGGACTTGAGTACGCACTTTCCAATTTCGGCTCCGGTAAGCTTACCCGTGCCGAGCTGATGCAGCCCGCAATCGATCTTGCTGAGAATGGATATATTGTTACCCTGACGATGAAGCAGTGCACCGAGGATGAGTATTTCGAGGTCGCTAATATGCCGGAGGTTGCTGACTATTATCTCGATGCAAACGGTCTGCCCCTTGAAGTTGGTACGATTCTGACCAACAAGGACCTTGCCAAAACCTATCGCATGATTGCCGAAGGCGGTGCGGATGTGTTCTACAAGGGTGATGTTGCTCAAGCTATCGTCGATACGCTCAGTAAGTACGGCGGTGTGATGACCACCGATGATCTTGCCAACTATAAGGTGGAGGTTCGCGAGCCTGTGACCTCTACCTATCGTGACTATGCCATTTATTCTCTGCCCCCCGCGTCCTCCGGTGGTACCCACCTCATTGAGATTCTTAATATTCTTGAGAACTTTGATATGGCTGGCATGGAGATCAACTCCCCTGAGTACATCCATCACTTCTCCGAGGCTTTCAAGATGGCGTTTGCTGACCGTGCAAAGTACATGGCGGATACGGCTTTCGCAACGGTTCCTCTCAAGGGCCTGACGAGCAAGGATTATGCGGCTAAGCTTTCTGCTAAAATCACTGACATAAGCGGAAGTTACGAAGCGGACGATCCCGGTCTGTATGAATCTGGTTCTACAACCTCCTTCTCTGTGGTTGACCAGTGGGGCAATATGGTTGCCTGCACACAGACAATCAATGACTTCTACGGTAACAAGGTCGCCATTCAGGGATACGGCTTTATCATGAATGATGAAATGGCCGACTTTTCGTCTAATCCTGAATCTGTTAACTGCGTGGCTGGCGGCAAGCGTCCGCTCAGCTCCATGTGCCCGAGCATTGTCCTCTACCCGGATGGTACTCCGTACATGACTATCGGAAGCCCCGGTGGTACTCGTATCTTCCCGACCATCGCGCAGGTCATTCAGCGCATGATCGACTATGATATGGATATTCAGGATGCGATTAACACTGCTCGCATTTATGATAACTCCTCCATGAAGGTCTGCTACGAGTCCGATGGCGTTACTCCGGTCTCTGCAGACACGGTTGCAGCGCTCGAGGAAATGGGTCACGACACGACTGATAAGGGTTCGTGGAATTTGTTCTTTGGCGGCGTTCAGGGCATTGAGATTTGCAAGGACGGTACCCTGCGTGCCGGTGCGGATCCGCGCCGCGACGGTAAGGGCCTTGCATACTAAGAAAATCTGAATTTTCCATAGGCGGCGGCATCGCCGCCTATGGAAACACATAAAAAGGAGAAAAACTACTATGGCAAAGAAAATTCTCGCGCTGCTGCTTGCAGCTATGCTGGTGCTCAGCTTGGCCGCCTGCGGCGACAAGACCGGCGACGATTCCAAGAACAATGATGGCAACGATGCTTCCAACACCGAGGTCAGCGGCCTGGCCGAGGCCATTGCCGAGTATCCCGCGCTCGTCACCTCCGGTGGTCAGAGCGCTGACTACCAGATGATCGCGACCGTTATGGAAAAGCAGGGTATGGAGTTCACCACCAACAACCTCGCAACCTCTGCCGACCTTGGCGACGCCAAGACGCTGATCGTGGTCGTGGGCGGTTCCTCCAAGGGCCTCGGCGCTGCCGGTATCGACGCTGACGGCGAGCTTGCCCGTCTCGACGAGTTGATGAAGGCTGCCAAGGATGCCGGTGTCACCATTATCGCCATGCATACCGGCGGCGAGGCCCGCCGCGGCGATCTGTCCGATAAGTTTATCACGCCTGTGTTCAACATGGCCGACTATGCCATCGTTGTCTCTTCCGGCGACTCTGACGGTATGATGAAGGACCTGTGCGCTCAGAACAGCATCCCCATGGATTCGATCGACAGCATCAGCGATGTTGTCTCCGTTCTGCCCGCTGCGTTTAAGTAATTCGGAGGTTCTATGACTACAGAATTGATGGCCTTCCTCGTGATGGTCGGCGTGTTCCTGCTCGGCTGCTTCCTTTGCAAGCTGCCGGTCAGCCTGTCGATGGTGCTGGCGTCCGTTGCCGGTGCGATCGTTGGCGGGCAGGGGCTTGCCCTTCGCCATCTGGTCGAAGGTATGTTTGCCTACGTTGACACGATCATGGTCATTGCAACAGCCATGATCTTCATGAAGGTCATTCAGGAATCCGGCGCGCTGGACGCTATCGCATCACTTATCATCCAGCGCTTCCATAAGGTCCCCGCGCTGATGCTGATCTTCATCATGATCATCATCATGTTCCCCGGCATGATCACCGGTTCGTCCACCGCCTCTGTGCTGTCCGCTGGTTCCATCATGGCGCCGGTCCTGATGCTCATGGGCGTGCCTGTGCTGGAAACGGCCTGCATCCTGGCGCTCGGCGGTGTGTTGGGCATGATCGCCCCGCCGACCAACATTCCTGCGATGATCATCGGAGCCGGTATCGACATTCCTTACAGCGGCTTTGGCCTGCCTCTGGTCATGCTGACCTTCCCGCTCGCGTTCCTCTTCGTTCTGATGTTCGGCTATAAGTATGTTAAGAACATGAACTATGTTGAGGTCGAGGCCAAGCTCAATACCGATTCCCGCAAGCGCTTCGGCTTCAAGGTCTACATCCCTCTGCTGCTGGCCATCGTCCTGATGGTGCTGAATAAGGCGGTCCCTGCCATTCCCGACATCGGTATGCCGCTGGTGTTCCTCATCAGCGCGGTCGTGGGCTGCTTTACGGGCTATAAGTTCAACTTCTTCAAGGCGGCTAAGGAATCCGTCCACTCCGCACTGCCCGTTATGGGTATCCTGATGGGTGTCGGTATGTTCATTCAGGTCATGACGCTCACAGGCGTGCGCGGCCTGATCGTGACGAGCTGCCTGAGCCTGCCGAGTTTTGCCCGTTACTTGGCGCTGGCTATCTCCATGCCCGCTTTCGGCGCGATCTCCTCGTTCGGCTCGGCAAGCGTGCTGGGCGTGCCGTTCCTGCTGTCCTTCCTTGCAAAAGACCAGATCATTGTTGCTGCCGCGCTGTCTCTGGTCGCGTCCCTGGGCGATATGGTCCCCCCCACGGCTCTTGCAGGCATTTTTGCGGCAAAGGTTGTCGGTATGGAGAATTATACGCCGATTTTGAAGAAGTGCCTGATCCCCTGCCTTATCGTGGTGATTTGGGCCATCCTCTTCATTGTCTTTGCCGATCAGCTCAGTTTTCTGACGCTGTCTTAAGGCGGGAAGGAGCGAATTGAATTTATGATGACTTTGATCTACCGTATCATCCTCGCCGGCATCGTCGCTTTGATCGGCTGGGATCTGTTCACTGAGGAAAAGCTTACGCTTCAGCTCAACGCCGCCATGGTGCTTATCCCGCTGGTGCTGCGCGTTCTGATGATCAAGTAAGGAGGGGGCTGAAATGAAAAAAAATACGATCACGGCCTGCCTCTGCCTGGCGCTTTCCGTTGCCATCATGGTCTATTCGGGCATGAACTTTCTTGCGGCACGCGAGCTGCCGCTGCCTGAATGGGGACCCAGCGTTACCGAGGTGAAGATGCTTTCCGAATGGTTCGACGGACTTGAGGGCACCAACGGTGATACACCGGTCTACGTGCTCGAGGGCAAGAAGCCGGGAGGCTCCATGCTGATCCTCGGCGGCACGCACGCAAACGAGGTCTCCGGCTATATGTCCGCCTTTACCTTCATCGAGAACGCCGTTGTGGAGGAGGGAACGGTCTACGTTATCCCCTATACCAACCACAGCGCCATGACGCACAACGATCCTAGCGAGGGCAATCTTCAGTACTTCACGCTGACCACTGCCAGCGGCGAGCGTACCTTCCGCTACGGTTCCCGCGCAACGAACCCGGTCGACCAGTGGCCCGACCCTGATGTCTATGTCCACTATCCGTCCGGACAGCAGCTGTCCGGCTCCGAAACGCGTAATATCAACCGCGCGTATCCGGGACGCCCGGATGGCAACCTGACCGAAAAGATGGCATATGGCGTTGCCTCCCTGATCCGCGCTGAGAATATTGACCTTACGTTTGATCTGCACGAGGCATCTCCCGAGTACCCGGTCATCAACGCGACCGTCGCGCATCAGCGTGCTATGGGTATTGCGGCGGAGGGCTGCATCAATATCATGCTTGACGGCATTGAGATGTCCCTTGAGCAGTCTCCCACAAACTTCCATGGTCTGACGCACCGCGAGCTCGGCGACTACACCGATACCTATGCGCTCCTGATGGAGACCGCAAACGCCTCTCAGGGTCGTCTGCGCGGTGCAACGAGCATTGATCAGGTCCTTGGCGGTCAGGATACATGCTATGAGATCAGCCAGCGTCTCGGTATGCTCTACGTTCCTTGGACGGAGGGCAAGGCGCACCCGATCGAAGAACGCTGCGGCCGTCACCTGCAGGGCATCTATGAGTACTCGCAGGCATACAACAGCGCGAACCCCGATCGTCCGGTCACCTACACCGGCGTTCCGAGCTATGACGAGCTCTATACAAGCGCCGCTTACGAGGATCTCGGCGGCGCGCAGCTTGCGAAGTTCCTGAAGTAAAACCGATCGCATATCTAATAGCGAGAGCTATACAGCAAAATGCTGTATAGCCGTAAGCGTGAAACGAAGCCACGTATAAAAGGCCGCCATCTCAATGAGCTGTTGCTCACCGAGATGGCGGTCAATTATTTTGCTGCATATAGTATTCTTCCGGGGTGCTCGCGGGGTAACCATAAAAGCAGACAGCGACTGGACAGACATGGGACAATAGTGTCGGGAAGTTTCGCAACTTCCCGACACTGTAACGTTCAGGGGAGTACAGCAAATGACGAGCAATAAACTGAAACACAAAACCAAGAAGCAGGAATGGGGTATGGCTATACAGGAATGCCGGAGCAGCGGCCTTTCCGTAAATGAATCCTTGCCACGAGGGAAGCGCCAATACCGGCGTACTTTTTTGCCACGGCAATGGGAGCCACATTTTGAATTTCAAATGTGGAAAAATCGTTGCACGTTTCGGTTGCAATGATCTCCTCCAATATTGCCTGAAGCTGTTCCGGTGTATTGGGCATCTTTCTGAGCAGAAGATCCACATCAGCGGTAACACGGCTATCAAAATCCGTGAGGGAATAGAGGAACAATCCGCCGTTCAGAATGAGATTTTCCGCATATTTTGACTTTTCCAGACGGCGTAGGAACTCCTATTGGCAGAAAAGCTGTAAGCAGAGCTGATAGCTTCTGCCGCTTTGCCTTTGAACCGTGCAAGCACGGATGCAGCCACGTCAGCCATTCAACAGCACATCCATAACGCTCATCATTTTAAAGTGCTGCGCTATAATATCCATACAGATTGGCCTTGCACCAACCTGTCTTCGTGACAACACGATGGCAACAGGAATTATGATGGAGAACATCGTGATGGCACAGGCGGAAGAAGAACTCAAACCCCTTGCCATCTGCTCATAAAGCAAAAAGGCGGGTAAGCGACCCTTTTCGGGATCGCTTACCCGCCTTTTTTTGCGTGCTATTTTGCAGCGCGCTTTTTTGCTGGGGGATCTATGCCTTGAGAGAGAGGCCGGATCAAATCAGGTGGAGAACGCCGGTTTCCTCGGCCACCCGCTGGGCGGTCTGAGTTGCTCTGGTGAGGATCTCCTTCTCGTCCACAAAGAGCATCTTCCGGTTCTTCATAATAAAACGTCCGTCGATCATCACGGTGTCCACATCTCTTCCGCAGCCGGAGAACACTAGGTTGTTGATGTTGGCCAGGCTGGGCGTCATGGCGGGGGAGTCGGTGCTTACCACGATCAAGTCCGCCTTTTTCCCAACCTCCAGGGAACCGATCTCATCCGCCCAACCGATGGCTCTGGCGCTGCCGATGGTGGCCATCTTGATCATGTCATAGGCGGTGAAAACTCCTGCGTTCAGGGTGGAGTTTCGGTGGAGCAGGGCACCCAGTTTCATCGTTTCGATCATGTCCTGACTGTTGTTGGTGGAGGCGCCGTCCACGCCAAGACCCACGTTGACACCCATGGCAATGAGGTCGGGAATGGGGGCGGTGCCATCGCCTACCCCACAATACAACAATGTATCGCAACGTTCCGAAACTATCGTCTCATGTGTGTCTATGCGCAGTTAGGTTTTTCGCTTACATTGAAGCATCTAAATCGCTGCCGCTTTTGGTAAGCTCGGCTGAATTTGAACTTGAACCCTTTAGAATTGAGGGAATATCAATCACATACAGCTTTGACCCAGTGCCGCAAAATGATTCTTCGCAATTTGAAAAAAATATCTTTCGTACCGAGACAGGTGCTTTTTCTCTAGATGCATAAATGAAATACCGTTCAGCGGCAGATGTTCAGCGGTATTTACTCGAAGAAAAAGAATATCTTCAGGGACTTTACGCCGAAGATGGGCATATGTCGTGGTAGTAATAATGGATGCGGCAACATTTTCAAACAGGAAAGATGGCGCGTACTGCGGGTAGTTGATCGTGATCGCAAAATTGGGCTCCAGTTCGCAGCTGCGAAATCAACGGGAAAATTGCTGGCATCTACGGAATGGGTAGCATTGGACGCAAGGTCGCCGCACTGATGAAAGCATTCGGTGCAGAAGTTATCTATTACGATCCATTCCCTCTGGACAGCAAAACGGAAATGAAGCTTGGCATCACTTATGTTGATACAGACGGATTGTTGGCGAAGTCGGATATTCTTACGCTTCATGCACCACTGACCGAACAGACGCAAAATTTTATCTGCGAGCAGAGTCTGGCAAAGATGAAGGACGGCTCTGTTTTGATCAATACCGCGAGGGAGGGGCTTGTGGACTATAACGCCGCTGCGCGGGCGCTGCACGAAGGAAAGCTCCTTGGCGCAGGATTTGATGCAATTGAGGAGGATACCATCAAAGACAACCCCTTTGCCGGTCTTGAAAATGTGGTGCTCACACAGCATTTGGGTGGAAACACCACTGACAACGCTGTAAAGATGGCGCAGCGAATTGCACGACAGATCATTTCTGTCAGGAATGGGGAGAAGCTGAAAAAACCACACCTTGTCAACGGTGAGTACCTTGCGTGAGACCCGATCTATAGGATTTCCCAAATTCAATAAGGCGGCAAGTTCTTGAGAAATACTTTATCACATTATGATTCTTCAGTAATCAGGTCATAGTTCGCGTAATTACCACATTGACGGCGGAGGGTTTGAATCAAAGCCAAGGTGTAATGCGGAAGCATCCGGTTTTTGAGTGTGCAGACTGCCACTGGATTTCGCTCGGAAAGGTTCTCGATTGGAAAAACATTGAGTTTGTTGTCAAGGGACGCATTCAGCTTGAAAAGCGACGGAAGATACATCGTCAGACAGAAGCTGGCAGCATAGTCTCTTGCGGACATCATGTGATGTAGATCTGGATGGCTGGAGGTGTGCACGCAGTTTGGAGATATCCCGAGTTTTGTGAAATGCCGCGTAATAAGAATATTGGAATTGAGATTCGGCAGATTCATGGCAAAGGGAACCGATTGAAATAGTCTCAGATCTGCGCCATGTTGCAGCTTCTGTTTACAAGCAGGATAATCATCAGCAAACAGGTCACGCAGCATATTGTCACTGATAACAAGATACAGGCGTTCCCGCAAAACAACATCGTAGTTGAGCATGACGGAGCGCTCCGGCGGAACACCCGCAACAATCAAGTCAAGCTGACTGTTTTGCAGTAGCTTGCGCAGTTCGGGCGAAGCCGCGCTGGTGATTAGCAGCCGGACGCCAGGAAACTCCCGCCTGAATTCTGTGATAATGTCCGGCATAAGGATACGAAGCCGCCCTTCAGTCGTACCGAGCCGTATTTCACCGCCACTGTCTTTTCGCAGATCAACAAGTTGAGTATTGAGATTATGCTCCGTCAGCTCAACCTGTCGAAAGGCATCGAGCACGAGTTGTCCGGCATAGGTCAGCGCAAAGACAGGCTTGCGTTGAAAAAGTGGAACACCGAGTTCATCTTCCAAATTGGATAGGTATTTACTCAGATTCTGATGTGTAATAAACAGACGGTCGGCTGCTCGGGAGATGCTGCCTTCTTCCGCCAGTGCGATAAAATAGCGATAGTTATTAAACAACAAATTACGCCTCCCTATCTATCCGGTTATCTCCTGTAAATATTCTAAACGATTTATTCCTGGTGCGCAAATAAAATTTGCGCACCAGGAAACTTTTTTCGCTTTACATTTGCGTGATATGACGTTAAATTATAGGAAAGCGAGAAAATGCACAAACTAAATCGAATTTTAACGTAAAGAATTGCTATGTTTCACAAGAACGATGTACGGAACAACAGTGTAGGTATTGCAAGGAAACGGAGCACTTAACATTGTCACAGCATTGTTTGACTCGAGCAGTTAACTTAACGATCGATTTTAGACCAAGGGTGTTAAGAACCGAAACGGCAGGCTATAGAGATGCATTCTGTTCCATAGGAACTTGCGTAGTATTCGCTGGTCAGCTATGAGATGCAACAAAAAGCACATCACGAGGTTTCTACCACAAGTTTGGAAGAACAACGAATAAAGCAGAACAAAAGGAGAGGAGAAATGTCAAAATGGCAACAAAATTCACTTATTTTGGCGGCATGTGCATTCTGGTAGAACGGAGCGACGGGTATAAGATACTGTTCGATCCCTATCTGAGTGCAAACCCCGCGACTAAAACGACGCTGGACGAAGTAAAGGATATCGATCTTCTGGTCGTGACGCACAATGCGTTTGATCACTTTGGTGATACGATTGAGATCATGCAAAAGAGTCACGCACTCCTGTTCGCCGGTGGAGAAGTAGTCCGGCGTGTACAGGAGGCTCTCCCTGATCTGCCAGAGGAACGTTTCCGGCTGACGATTTACGGCGATGAGCAGAATTACAACGGCTCTATCCTGCGCGTCATGCCGGCATGGCATATTTCCAACTGCGTCGTGAACGGTGTGGTGATAGCCAATCCTCCGTTCGGCTATGTGCTGGATGTGGAACCGGGCGTTTGCTACTATCATGCGGGTGATACAAGCCTCTTTACGGATATGAAGCTCATCCGCGAGATGTATAAGCCGGACATCATGGCAGTCGGTATCTCTGGCATCGAAAAAAAGTATCCGTGCGAAATGAACCCGAGAGAGGCTGCCTTTGCCACACAGTGGATCGGTCCCAATGTGGTGATTCCCACCCATTATGAACCTGGCTCGAAAGCGCTTGGAGAGTATCTTGAGTTTGTCAAGACGACTTCGCCGAAGGCGGTGGTGCAGACAGTCGTGGACAAGACCTGGACGTATACACCGTTCAGCGTCGAATAAGGGGGACAAGATATGTTTGATGAACTGGTATTGAGAGAGACCGCTGAAGTGATCGCACCGTCCCACACGGCATTGATCATCGTGGATATGCAAAAAGATGCTTTGGCACCAGATGGTGCATTTGCGAAAGCAGGAAGAGACGTCAGCGATATTCAGAACATCATCCCCAATTGCCGCCGCTTGATCGACGCCGCGCGCGATTCCGGTGCGCTGGTGGTCTTCATCCGGCAGCTGACGCTGCCAAACGGTAGAAGCGATGGGCCAGCGTGGTACGCCTTTAAAACAAGGGATGGCAAGAGCGCGGAGTATACGCTGATCGGCAGCGACGGCGCGCAGATCATCCCAGAGCTGGAGCCGCTCCCCGGTGAAGTTGTCATTGATAAGTTCCGCCCGAGCGCGTTCCACGGGACTTTCCTCGGGCAGCTCCTGCGGGCGAACGGGATTCGTTCGACGGTGTGTATCGGCATCAATGCAGAGGGATGCTTGATGGCAACGGTATTGGATTCGTCGTTTGACGATTACTACACCTGTGTGGTCGAAGACGCGGTCTCTTCATCCCTTCCTGAAATGAAGAAGACAGCATTTGACTTTATGAGAAGGCGTTTCCGCATTCTGCAGACGGATGAAGTTGTGGCAGAATGGGAAAAGCAGGCAAAAAAATGATTTGGGTTCTCTCATATCAATAAAAATAAAAGGAGAAAGAGTATGAAAAAAGCGAACAAATTTCTTGCGCTCGTTCTGGCTTGCCTGATAATGACGAGCATTCTGTCCGGCTGCGGCAATAAAACCGACAGCAATGATGACGGCAACACCGATGGCAGTACGACCGGCAGTCCCGAATACGTGATCCGCTATTCACACGTTCAGGGCACCAGCACGCCGACCCATCAGGCGATGGAGTGGCTCAAGAGCTGGCTCGAGGAGCAGTCGGACGGCAGAGTGACGATGGAGATATTCCCCGCCGGTCAGCTCTATGACGACTCCACGGAGATCGATGCTATCACAGCCGGCAATATCGATATGATCTCGACCTATATCTCCAAGCTCACAACGATTGATACGTCTATGCAGTATTCCATTGCTCCGTTCCTGTTTGACTCCACGGAACAGATGCTGGATTGCTTTGCTGACCCTGATGTGCAGGCAAAGCTCTTCAAAAATCTTGAGGCACAGGGCATCAAGGTGATGGGTGCGTTCTACGGCGGCGACGTTATGCTGTTCTCCGCAAAGAAAGAAATCCGTACCCCCGCGGATTTCAAGGGCATGAAGGTCCGCGAAAACGTCGGCCCGATGTCGATCGCGCAGTATGAGGCGATGGACGCTTCTGCGATCACTGTTGTTTACGGCGAGCTGTACACCGGCCTGAACAGCGGTCTTGCCGACGCAGTCTGCACGACGCTGGACGGCGTTACCGGCATCGCCCTTCAGGAGGTTCTGAGCTACGGTCTGAATCTGAATCATCAGCAGGCGTGCTATCTCATTCAGTTCAACGAAGATACATTCAACTCTTATCCGCAGGACGTGCAGGACCTGATCACTGAAGGTATCGCACTGGCCTCCGAAAAGGAACTTGAGATCTGCAGAGAGAACCGTGAGAACTACATCAGTGAGATTGAGGCGGGCGGCTGCCAGATCCACGATGCGACTGAGGATGAGCTTGCGCAGTTCCATGCCATTTGGGATCCCATCACGGAGGAATATGTTCCTGCCGACTGGATGGAGACCATTCAGAACTTCAAGGCAAATTACCAGGGCTGATCTGAGAAAGGAGAGGGGAAGTCCATCCCCTCTCTTTACATTCTCAGAGGGCAAACTATTGAAAGGAAGTGTTTCCTATTAAAAAGCTGGGGGATTCTTTTAACCGGATGGAAAATGCAGTTTCCATTTTCGGTATGTGTGCGGGTTTAATACTGATTTTTGTTAATGTGGTCGCCCGCTATATTTTCCTGAAACCTATCGCTGAGATCGAAGAGATCATTGTTATCGTTCTGGCATGGGCGATCATCGTTGGCTTTTCGATCGACTTAGGCGATAAGTCTCACATCTGCATGGATGTTGTTTACGACGCGATCAAATCGGAGAAAGTGCGCCGTGGGCTTGACCTTTTTGCCTATCTGGTCGGCGCGCTTTACAGCGGCTTCATCGCATTTTATGGCTATCAGGCGGTTGCACTGCAGCATAAGACCGGGCGTGTGTATCCTGTGACGGAGATCCCGCGCTGGATCGCATATCTGATCATTGTGCTGGTCGGCGTTGCGATGCTTGGGCGCTATATCGTGTTCCTGGTCAAGTTTTTCAAGGGAAAGAAGGAGGAGAAGTAAATGGAAACGATCCTGATCGTATTGGCGATTTTCTTTATCCTGCTCTTCCTGAACGTGCCCATCGGTACATCAATGGGCGTTGCCAGTATCATTGGCTTTATTCTGATCGATTTCAATCTGGCGACAGTCGGTAGTATCGTTTACACATCTGTCAGCTCGGTTTCCCTTATGTGTATCCCAGGATATATTTTGGCGGGCAGCATGATGTCGCAGGGCGGCATTGCAGATGCGCTGGTGCGCAGTATGCGCGCATGGATTGGACATCTGCCCGGCGGCCTTGCGGTCGTCACTGTTGTGGCGTGCGCGTTCTTTGCCGCCATTACGGGCTCGAGCGCTGCAACACTGGCAGCAGTCGGCGGCCTGATGATCCCGGCCATGCTGGATGCGGGCTACGATAAGAAGCTTTCTCTTGGCGTTGTTGCCGGTGCGGGTTCGCTTGGTATTCTGATCCCGCCGTCTATCCCAATGGTGCTTTATGCAACGATCGCGGGTGTGTCGGTCGCAAAGATTTTTGCGGCCGGTATGCTTCCGGGGCTGGTTGTGGTGCTGTTCTATGCGGCCTACTGCATTATTTACGCAATCCGAAACAAGTCCGGTATGCAACCGCGCGCAAGCATGAAAGAGCGTCTGTACGAGACCTGGCGTGCAATTCCGGCGATTTTGCTTCCGGTCGCGATCCTTGGCAGCATTTACGGCGGTATTATGACGGCTACTGAGGCATCTGCTTTTGCCTGCGTTTACGCGCTGGTCGTTTCCATTTTTGTGTACCACGGCTTTACGGTACAGAGCTTCATCGCCTGCTTGAAAGCTGCGGTGCGCTCCACGGCATCTATTTTCTTCATCATCGTGGGCTGTGGTATGTTCGCACAGCTGCTGACTACGCTGCGTATTCCGCAGCAGCTGCTTGAAATGGTGCTTTCCGCAGGCGTCAGCAAGGTCGAATTTATCCTCCTGTGCGATATCATGTTGCTCATTATGGGCATGTTCCTCGAGGGCAGCTCCATCATGCTGATCGCGGCGCCGCTAATGGCTCCGGTCGCTTCGGCACTTGGTATCGACATGATCCAGTTCGGTATTATTATGACGCTCGGCATTCAGGTCGGTCAGATGACACCGCCCGTTGGCCTGAATCTCTTTATTGTCGCCGGTATGCAGAAAGAACGCGTTGTTACCGTGATTAAAGGCAACTTCGCATTCCTGCTGATGCTGGTCGCCGTCTGGATGATCGCTTCGATCTTGCCGGGCTTGTCTACATGGCTGCCGACGTTGATGTACGGCGCATGAGGATGAACGGATGACAAAAGCAGAAAAGCTTCGCGCGTTGCTCAATGGTTCGGAGACCATATTGGCTCCCTGTGCGTTTGACGCGCTCAGCGCGCGCTGTATCGAAATAGCCGGTTTTCCAATGGTCGGAACGACAGGATTTGGAATCCACGGAGCCTATCTTGGAACACCAGACAACGGCCTGCTAACATTCAACGAGATGCTTTCCGCCTGTACACAGATGGCGGAGGCGGTCGGGATCCCGGTGATGGCAGACGCGGAAGGCGGCTACGGAAATGCCGTCAATACTTATCGCACGGTGCGAGAATTTGAAAAAGCGGGCTTGTCAGGCCTATTTATTGAAGACCAGAAGCTGCCGCCGAACTGCCCCTTTTTCAAGAAGACGCCGGGTGAAATATCGATTGAAGAAATGTGCGGAAAAATCAGAGCCGCAGTGCGCGCGCGGGAAGATGAGAACTTCGTGATCTGTGCCAGAACAGAGGCCCATGGAGCGGAGGCGGTCGAACGCGTAAACGCCTATGCAGAGGCCGGAGCCGATATGGTCAAGATCGTTCCTCTCACACGGGAAGAGCTCGAGTATTATCCGCCGCGCGTCAATGCGCCGCTGCATCTCGGGTTTGCTCCCGGCCGGGGCATCAACGACGGATTGACGGCTTGGGATGCTGGAAAGATGGGTTACAAGGTAATCACCTTTCCGATGACCGTGCTTTTCGCATCCGTCAAGGCAATGCTTGATATACTTGTTCAGCTGAAGCGGGATGGGACAGATGACCGGCTGCTTGAGAGAATGACAAGTTTTTCAGAGTATTTTGAGGTCGTTCACGGCAGCTTTTACCGAGATTTGGAGGCACAAATGCTGAAGGGTGAATAACCATTCAGACACAAAACACAGCAATAGAGAGGAGGAAATATTATGAAGAGAGAAGCCTTGGAAGGGATTCGTATTTTAGATATCGCAACTGTTATCGCAGCTCCGTGGGCAGCCGGAATTATGGCGGACTTTGGTGCTGAAGTGATCAAAGTGGAGATGCCGGGACGCGGCGACGCGTTCCGCGCGATGGGACCGCTCAAGGATGGTGTCAGCATTCGTTGGCCATCCATGGGCCGCAATAAAAAGAGCGTCACGTTGGACTTCCACTACGAAGAGGGGAAAAAGCTGTTCCTAGATTTGGTGGCGAAGAGCGATGTGGTCATCGAAAACTTCAAAACAGGTACGCTGGATAAGTGGGGCATCGGTGTCGAGGAAATGCGAAAGGCGAATCCCGACATCATCGTAACACATGTAACAGGCTATGGACAAACCGGCCCTAATGCACATCTGGCGGGACTCGGTACGCCGTTGCAGGCGTTTTCCGGTATGACCTATATGCAGGGTTACCCAGACCGTCCGCCTGTCAGTCCGCCGTTTGCATTGGCGGATTACATCGCAGGACTGAACGCTGTGATTGGAACGATGATCGCCCTCTACCACCGGGATGCGCTGAAGGGCGTGCCGCAGGAGGTGGATGTCAGCCTTTATGAGGGCATTTTCCGCATGGAAGAAGCAATGGTCGCGCAGTATGACCTTTTGGGAACTGTGCGTGAACGCAGCCCGATGCCCTCTGGGGCAAGTTGCCCAATCGGCACGTTTGAAACAAAGGATAAGCGCTATGCTATCATTGTGTGCAGTACGAATCCTGTTTTTGAACATTTGTGTGATGCGATGGGCAAGCGTGAGGAATGGCTGCCGAAATATGCATTGGCGAAAGACCGTCTTGCAGACCAGAAACCCATCATGGACGCAGTGACTGAATGGGTCGCAAGCCATACTTTTGAAGAAATCAAAGAGCGCTGCGACAAAGCGGGCTGCCCAGTATCGGCGATCTACAGCATGAAGGATATTTTTGAAGACCCCCAATATGCTGCGAGAAATGATATCCTTGAGATCCCATGTGAGGAATTTGGTACGATCAAAATGCCGGGTGTGACGCCTGTGCTGACGGAAACTCCGGGCAGTGTGAAGTGGCCCGGCCCCAAGATCGGCTCTTACAACGAAGAAATATACCATGGTCTGCTGGGCAAGAGCGAGAAAGAACTTGCGGAACTGAGAGAAAAGAAGGTCATTTAAGCAATGGTGAGAGAAAAAAACAAGCTCTATGGGCTCGTCCAAAAGATCCGTATCTGCGAAGTTGGCCCACGCGATGGACTTCAGAACGAAAAGCGTCTGCTCACAGCGGATGAAAAGGCTGAGTTGATCGATGCTATGTCGGATGCGGGGTTCCCCGTGATCGAGGTTGGCAGCTTCGTCAGCCCCAAGGCAGTCCCGCAGATGGCCAATACGGACGAGGCCTTTGAAAAGATTACAAAAAAGGCCGGTGTTGAGTATCGCGCTTTGATCGCAAATCTGCGCGGCGTGGAGCGCGCGGAGGCCTGCGGATGCAAGAAGGTAAAACTTAATGTTTCCGCCTCAGTGGCGCACAATCTGGCAAATTTGAACCGTACCCCGACGGAAACCGTTGCTGGATTTGCGGCCTGCTGCGAACGGGCAAAGAGCGCCGGAATTGAAATATCTGGTTCAATCTCCATGCCGTTCGGGTCGCCTTGGGACAAAGAGATCCCTCTTTCAGATGTGAAAGAGATCGTAGACGCATATCTTGCCGTTGGCGTCACGGAGATCAGCCTGTCCGATGCCGCTGGCGTTGCAGTTCCGAGTCAGGTCTATGAGATGTGCAGTGAGATGAAGCAGAGCTATCCGCAGGTCTCTTGGTGGCTTCATTTTCACAATACGCGTGGAATGGCGATTGCAAATATCGTTGCGGGAATGCAGGCGGGCTTTGCACAGTTCGATGCGAGCTTCGCAGGTGTGGGCGGATGCCCCTTTGTGCCTGGGGCCGCTGGAAATGTCGCGACAGAGGATGTGCTCCATATGTGCGATGAGATGGGCATTGAGACCGGCATCGACCTTGATAAGGCGATGGCGATCAGCAGAAGCGTCGTTGGTCTGCTCCAGCACCCGACCGACAGCTACCTGCTGCGGGCCGGCAAGTCAAAGGACCTCATTCGCAATTTGCCGACTGGACAAATTAAAACACAAACAACACTAAAATAAAGCATGTGCTTTATCATGTTGTGCTGAAGAATCGAAGATAAGTGTCGAAAAAGCCTAGCAAAAGCTAGGCTTTTTCTTTGGCCTGCCAAGCGCCGGACCCGAAAGCCGGATGCCGTGTTGTTTGCAATATGTCAGATTCTCCCGGATGCGATAGGTCTTGTTCGCGAGGCTCCTCGCCAGATAGTGTCCCTCCCGCTCTCGGAAGCGTTCGATGGTCTCTTGACGAAAAATTTCTCGCCGAATCGGTTTGTCGAATTGTGCGGTGCTGCCCTAATACCCACGGATTTATTTCTGTCTCCATCATCTTTTAAATTCTTTACTGGTCACTGTAGCTTGAAAAGTGTACAGGCTATTCTGAAGTCTGAGCAGGACCTGCTTCAGACGGAAGATGTGGATCCAGAACCTGTGCCTCAGAAGGCCCACAGGTTTACCCGTGGTGCTGAGTACTACAGAAGGGGGAAGAAATAATGTTCAGTAACGAAACGATTCGTAAGCT
>CEAF01063428.1_pt1 | contig 61161 bp, 64 predicted proteins | sample 557431 | NCBI WGS metagenome assembly CEAF01 (sample SAMEA3182068, study PRJEB8094) | gut metagenome | biome: human; feature: gut; material: Stool; isolation source: human stools | place: Canada | collected 2013-11-18 | reverse complement strand
ATTTCCACTCTCATCTTTAGCATTAACATCCACTCCTGCTTTAATTAAAGCTTCTATAACCTCAGGATTTTCATTATACGACGCAGCAAGCGCAAGTAACTCATCAGTCACGCCTGCATTTGCCTTAATTAGTGTTTCTATAACTTCTGGATTTTTATTATTCCTCACAGCATACATTAAAACTGTACTTCCATAGTCGTTTTTGACATTAACATCTGCCCCCGCTTTAGTTAAAGCTTCTATAACCTCAGGATTTTCATTATTCACTATAGCAAGCATTAAAACTGTAAAACCAAGTAATTCATCATTAACATCTGCCCCCGCTTTAATTAGTGTTTCTATAACTTCTGGATTTTTGTTATGTACCACCGCATACATTAAAGCTGTAAATCCATCATTACCTTTATCATTAATACTGGCTTTAATTAATGCCATTAAACTTGCTTTTAATGACGCTTTTGTAACTTCTGGATTTTTATCTTTATTCATAACCGACATTAAAATCGTTTCGTCATACTTCTCTTTAGCATTAACATCTGCACCCGCCTTAATTAATACTTCTATGACCTTCGGATTTTCACTGTTTTTAGCCGCTTTCATTAAAATTGTATTTTCATTCTTGTCTTTAGTATTAACATCCGCACCATTTGTTATATACTTTTGCACCAACTCCAAGTTTGGATTTTCTTTAGATACTTCTTCTTTTAATAAACTATTCTGTTCTTCAATGAATTTACGCTTATCAACAATAATCATTAAATCCTTGCAAGTTTTATGCTCCTGTACTTCTCTAATCAATTTCTTAGCTTTTCCTGAGGCTAGAATTTCCTCCAAAGTGGTATCATTCTTTAGACTGAAATTTTTATACATATCCTGCACTACTGTCATATTTTCAACAATGTATTCAACACTTCTTTGACAGTCTTGTGAGAATTTATAATCCTGAATATGCAGTTTTAACTCTGACATTTTGGTTAAAATATTTGATAAATTAATTTTCGCGGTAACTCCGGCTATTTCATCATATTCAAGAAAACTTTTAATATTTCTATCCAAAAAAGCCTTTTCTTCTGCTTTTTCTCCACAAGATACTAGAAAAAGACATAAAACAAATAAGATACTTTTCTTCATTACAGTTCCCCTATGATATAAAATTATGCGTAGAATAGTTATAACTTTCGTTTATGTCAAATGATAAAAAGTAGCACCTGTATAGCACCGGAAATAGAAAGTCCGATAAGTAATGAAAAATTACTGTTTTCAAAACTTCAAAAATCGGACTTGACGGAATGCTTGATTTATATAACAAAAAAGCACCTCAAAAGGTGCGTTTCAATAAATGGAGCAGGTGACGGGAATCGAACCCGCATTAAAAGCTTGGGAAGCTCTCATTCTACCATTGAATTACACCTGCAACCCGTATGAGTTATGAACCTCAAACATTGCTTTTATAAACACCGGATTTTTTTTTGCAACAATTTTCTGCGGATATGTGCATAACTTTCCACCGCCATATCGCCGCCCCGTCGCTGCCAATCCCACCGCCGCGCCGTCCGCAAACTGCGCCCGCCATGCTAAGCCTTCGACGACAGATACGCCGACAGAAACATATCGATATCCCCGTCCAGCACCCCGCGGTCGTCCGAAGTCTCCGCCCCGGTGCGCAGGTCTTTAATCATCTTGTACGGCTGCAAAACGTACGACCGTATCTGATACCCCCAGCCGTTGTCGCCCTGCTCTTCCCATTTCTGCTCCGCCGCTGCCTCTTTCTTATGCAGTTCGATTTCATACAGCTTTGCCTTCAGCATATTCATTGCCTGGTCGCGGTTGGCAAACTGCGAACGCTCGGTCTGGCACGAAACCACCACCCCACTCGGAATATGCGTAATCCGCACCGCCGATTCGGTCTTGTTGATGTGTTGCCCGCCCGCACCGGACGAACGGTAGGTGTCCATTTTCAAATCCGCCGGGTTGATGTCGATATGAATGCTGTCGTCAACCACCGGATATACGTTGACTGACGCAAAGCTCGTATGCCGCCGCGCGTTGCTGTCAAACGGCGAAATCCGCACCAGCCGGTGCACGCCGCTCTCGCCTTTGAGCCACCCGTAGGCGTTGTGTCCCGATATTTTGACCGTCGCCGACTTCAGCCCCGCGACTTCGCCCTCGGTTTCTTCAACATACGAAAGTTTGTATTTGTGTTTTTCCGCCCAGCGCGAATACATTCTGAGCAGCATTTCCGCCCAGTCCTGCGCCTCGGTTCCGCCCGAGCCGGCATGCACTTCCAGGTAAGCGTCGTTCTTGTCCAGCTCGCCGGAAAGCAGGGCTTCCAGTTCGTGGCGCTTAGCCTCCTGTTTCAGTTCTTCCAGATGCGCAAACAGTTCCGCCAGCATCGCCTCGTCTTCCTCGGCCTCCGCCATCTCGACCATCTCCTCGGAATTCTGCAAATCCGCCAGCAAATCCTCATAAAAGGCAATATTCTCATCCAGCGTATTTTTCTCTCCCGTCAGTTTCAGTGCCTTTTCCTGATTGTCCCACAGCGCCGGGTCCGCCGTCAGAACCGCCAGTTCTTCCTGCCGTTGTTTCGCGTTGTCGTAGTCAAAGAGACCTCCGCAAAAGTTCGGCGCTCGCCTTGATTTCGTTAATCAGGTTATAAAATTCCGCTCTCATCTGTTGTACTCCTTAACAAAAAAACATCTCCCCCTTTCATAAGCAAAAAACCGCCGTTTGTAAAGTTTTTTTTAAACCTCGCCTGCTATATTAAGCATAAAAATCAGACCGGAGAACCCCATGGCTCAGAAAATCATCATCACCCACACCGCAAACTGCCGCGACCGTACCGAAGATATCCGCTATATTATCCTCCACTGCTCGTCCTACTCGCCCGACAAGCAGCTGGACATACTGGACAAATACGGCCTGAGCACCCATTACATCGTTTCCGAACGCGGTCAGATTACCGAAAACTGCCCCCCTGACAAAGTCGCCTATCATGCCGGCGAAAGCAGCTGGCTCGGCAGCGAAGGCAAATCCCTCAACGGCTGTTCCATCGGCATCGAACTGGAATCTTTTAACCTCGGGCAAACGCCGCAGGACTATTCTTCCGCCCAGATTTCCGCGCTCTGCCGGCTTTTAAGGCAGTTGGTTTTTGCTTACCGTATCCGCCGCGAGAACATTCTCGGCCATTCCGACATCGCGCCGAAACGCAAAGCCGACCCCGGCGCAGGCTTTCCCTGGCAAAAGCTTTATGCCCGCCAGCTCGTCCTTTGGCCGAGCCTGAAAAGCCTCTCTCCCGAAGCCCCGGAAGAGGAGCTGCTGCAAACCATCGGCTACGATACAGACGACCTGACTGCCGCCCGTTATGCGTTCTGCCGCCATTTCTTCCCCCGCGAAGTCGCCGTCCGCACCGACGTGCACAGCCTTTTGGACGAGCCGTATCCCAAAGATTTCGCCGTCCGCGACCGCGAAGGGTATATGCGGATGCTCCGCGCCGCCGCTTATGCCTTCCAGACCGAACGCAAAAAGAAATACTGGTACCTGAACGGCTGACTCCCTCTTTCTGTCCCGTTCTCAGCCCCGTCCTCGCGGCTGCCCCGTTTCTTCACCCCGCTTTCAGCATTTGCTTTCATGCCTGCCCTTTTCCGCCCCGTTCTCAACACCAGGCTTCCCGCTTTTCCATTTATTCCCGCCGCGCCAGCCCTCCCGGCTCCTTCCCCTTTGCTCCGCCTGTTCCCCTCCTCTTTGCTCCGCCCGGCTCCTTCCCCTTTGTTCCGCCGGGGGACAGCAATTGTTACTTAAAAATATGCAACAAAACTTCCATAAAACCGTAAGGCACAAAAGGCCGCTTGCATACGACAGTCAAATCATGGATAATATTTAGAGGACGGGTGCATCCGTCTTTCTAAATGGTCTTAAACGATCGGACAAGCAATCGAATCTGAAGTTCGTGCTCATTGTGATCTTTAAGACAAACTTATTTATTGCTTGATGAGTTGCTGGTACCGGCCTGCCGCGTACGTTAACAATTTGAAGAATAAATAACGGAACTATGAGGAGTAACTTTAATGACTGCAAACCAAAAATTCTCACGCTTCATCGGCATCGACGTGTCCAAAGCCAAACTTGACATCTACGACGACGCCACCGGAGAATTCCTAACCGTCGAAAACACCGCAAAAGCCATAGAAAAATACGTTTCCGCCCTGTCCCCGGACCCGGAACTCCTGATTGTCGTCGACCTTACCGGCGGATACGAAGCCCTCTGCGTCAACACTTTTTATAACCGCGGTTTTACCGTCCACCGGGCGGAAGGGCGCCGGGTCAAAGCCTTTATGCGTTCCTACGGCGAACACGCCAAAACCGACCGGATAGACGCTTACGCCCTTGCCCTCTTCGGACGGAAACTGCACGAAACCCTGCGTATGTACACGCCTCTGCCGCTGAACCTGAAACCCGTAACCGAAAGGATATCCGACCTCAAAACCATGCTCCTTCAGGAAAAAAACCGCAGCACCGCGCCCAGCCTTCCCCCCGATATGAAAAAAGAAATCGTCAGACACATCGCCTATCTGGAAAAGGAAATCGAACGCCTGTACCAGAAATGCCTCGACATCATCAAAAACGACCCGCCGCTCGCCGAAGCTTTCTACAAAATCATCGCCATCAAAGGTATTGCCGAAAAATCTGCCGTTCTCCTGCTGACAACGCTCCCCGAGCTCGGCTGCGCCAACCGCCGCCAGATTGCCGCCATCGCCGGTGTCGCCCCTTATGCCAAGGACAGCGGTACGCTTTCCGGTTACCGCCGCATCCGCCATGGCAGAACCACCGCCAAAAGCGCCCTGTTCATCGTTACCCTGGTCGCCATCAGGCACAATGCTCAAATAAAGGAGTTCTACGAACGCCTGCTAAAAAAAGGAAAATCAAAAATGACCGCTATCATCGCCTGTGCCCGCAAGCTGCTGATTATTGTCAACGCCACGCTGAAAACCTGTTAGCGCCTCGGCCCGTCCGCACAGACGCCCCGGCTGCCCGCCCGCACACAGCTTCCCGCAGCCCCGGCCCGTCCGCACATGGCTCTCCACAGCTTCCCGCTGCTTCGGAAACCCGTCGCCAAAGCCCTTGACAACCCGTGGCTTTCCGCTGCCAACCCCTCCGGCACTCCGTGGCTGTGCACAAAAAAACACCCCGCTTCCCGCGGCAAAAATTAAAGCTGTTGATAAAAAATTCAAGTGAGTTGATAAGTGGTACGCCGCCCGCTCTTCCGTCCTTCGCATCAGCCCTCATCGACCCCGTATCCATCCCGGCAGCCTTTCTCTCCCTGCACCAGCCGCCCTGCACGCCTCGTTCCCGCTCCGGCGCCCGTTTTCGCATTCCGCATCGACCACCTCATGCCCGGCATTTCTCCCCGGCAGCCGTTCAGATTTTCCCTTTCAGGTACTTGTAGGTATATCCCTTCGCCTTTTTGACAATCTCCTCGGGCGTACCCTCGGCAACAATCCGTCCGCCGCCGTCGCCGCCCTCCGGCCCCATGTCGATAATATAGTCCGCAACCTTAATGACATCCAGATTATGCTCAATGACAATTACCGTATTTCCCTGGTCAACCAAAGCCTGCAACACTTTCAACAGCTTGTTGATGTCCTCAAAATGCAGCCCGGTCGTCGGCTCGTCGAGAATATAGACTGTCTTGCCCGTCGCCCGTTTGGACAGTTCTTTGGAAAGCTTGATGCGTTGCGCCTCGCCGCCGGAAAGCGTCGTCGCCGCCTGCCCGAACCGGATATACCCCAGCCCGACTTTCTGCAGCAGTTCCAGCCGCGATTTGATTGCCGGAATGCTGTCAAAAAATTCATGCGCCTCGTCTACCGTCATATCCAGCACGTCGGCAATCGACTTGCCCTTGTAGGTAACTTCCAGCGTTTCGCGGTTAAAGCGCTTGCCGTGGCACTGTTCGCATTCGACATACACGTCAGGCAGAAAGTTCATCTCAATCTTCGTTACCCCGTCGCCTTTGCACGCTTCGCAGCGCCCGCCCGCAACGTTAAACGAAAACCGCCCCGCCTGATACCCGCGCGCCTTGGACAGCGGCAGCTCCGCATACCAGTCGCGGATATAGGTAAACAGCCCGGTGTACGTCGCCGGGTTGGAACGCGGCGTCCGCCCGATAGGCGACTGGTCGATGTCAATCACCTTGTCGACATTCTCCAGCCCGATAAGTTTGTCGTATGCGCCCGTCGACTCGCGCGACCCGTTCAGCTCCTTGTTCAGCGCCTTGTACAGCGTCTCCAGCACCAGCGACGACTTGCCGCCGCCAGAAACCCCGGTAACCAGCGTCAGCGTGCCGAGCGGGATTTTCATCTTCACGTTCTTGAGATTGTGGGTCTTCGCCCCGGTCAGCTCCAGAAACTTGCCGTTGCCCTTGCGCCGTTTGCGCGGCACCGCGATTTCCTTCTGCCCGTTCAGATACTGTGCCGTCAGGCTGTCCTTGCTCGCCAGCACGTCCGCCACCGTTCCTGCCGCGACGACGCTGCCGCCGAGCTCGCCCGCGCCCGGCCCCATATCGACCAGAAAGTCTGCCGCGCGAATGGCGTCTTCGTCGTGCTCGACCACAATCACCGTGTTGCCGATGTCGCGCAGCCGGTTCAGCGTCTCCAGCAGCCGGTCATTGTCACGCTGATGCAGCCCGATTGACGGTTCGTCCAGCACATACAGCACGCCCGTCAGCCCCGACCCGATTTGCGACGCCAGCCTGATACGCTGCGATTCGCCGCCGGAAAGCCCGCCCGATTGCCGCGACAGCGTCAGGTAGTCCAGCCCCACATTGTTCAAAAACTGCAGCCGGTCGATAATCTCCTTTAATATCTTGTGCGCAATCTGCTGCTTCTGCGGGCTCAGTTGTTCTTCCACCCCGGCAAACCACTTCAGCGCCTCTTTGATGGAAAGGTCGGAAACTTCCATAATGTCCTTGCCGCAGACCTTGACCGCCAGCGCCTCGGGCTTCAGCCGCTTGCCGTTGCAGAAAGTGCACGGCGCCGCCGACTGGTAATGCGACAGCTCCTCGCGCGACGCCGCCGAGTCTGTTTCCAGAAACCGCCGTTCCATATTCGGAATCACGCCCTCAAACGGCTTGTCCGACACAAACGTCGAATAATACAGAGGCACGCACACGTTGCCCGAACCGTAAAGGATGATTTTCTTCGCCTCTTCCGGCAGGTCTTTCCACGGCGTGTCCTGCGAGATGTGCAGAAAGTCGCACAGCGAAATCAGCGTCTGCTTGTAAAACGCCGACTTAAACCCGTACCACGGCGCAATCGCCCCCTGCGCAATCGACCGCCCCTCGTTCGGCACCACCAGCTTTTCGTCCATATACAGCCGTGCCCCCAGCCCGTCGCAATGCGGGCACGCCCCTTGCGGATTGTTGAACGAAAACAGCCGCGGCTCGATTTCCTCAATCGTAAAGCCCGACACCGGACAAGCATATTTCGCCGAAAACGTCAGCCGGTTCCCCGCCGCGCCGTTTCCTCCCGTACCGTTCGTTCCCGCCGCATCCGAACCATCTCCGGCCGCTGCCCCTGTCAGGCCTGCGCCGTTTCCGCCCGCTGCTCCCGCCAGTCCGGTTCCGCCCGCGCCGTCCACATACAAAATGCCATCGCCGATTTTCAGCGCCGTTTCTACCGACTGCGCCACGCGCTCCGCCATCTCCTCGCCCTTGACCACCAGACGGTCGACCACGACCTCAATGTCGTGCTTAATGTTTTTTTCCAACGCCGGCGCGTCTTCAAGGTCATAGACCTCGCCGTCAATCTTGACGCGCTGAAACCCCTGCTTCAGCAGCCCGTCCAGTTCTTTCTTAAATTCCCCTTTGCGCTGTCGCACCATCGGCGCCACCAGCATAATCTTGGTACCGACCGGCAGCGACAGGATTTTATCCACCATCTGGCTCACCGTCTGCGCCTCAATCGGCAGCCCCGTCGCCGGCGAATACGGCGTCCCCGCGCGCGCCCACAACAGGCGCATATAGTCGTAAATCTCGGTAATCGTCCCCACCGTCGAGCGCGGATTGTGCGAGGTCGTTTTCTGCTCAATCGAAATCGCCGGCGCCAGCCCTTCTATGGAATCAACGTCCGGCTTTTTCATCAGGTCAAGGAACTGCCGCGCATAAGCGGAAAGGCTCTCGACGTAACGCCGCTGCCCCTCGGCATAAATCGTGTCAAACGCCAGCGACGACTTGCCCGACCCCGACAGCCCGGTAATCACCGTCAGCTGGTTCTTCGGAATGGAAATGTTGACGTTTTTGAGATTATGCTCCCGCGCCCCTTTGATTTCGATATATTTGCTCTCTGCCATCGTTCCCTCTCTAATGCCTGATGCCTGCCGCTGCCTGATGCCTGCGCACCTTGTTTCGGCAGCCCCTGCGCACCCGCGCCGGTTTGCCGCTGCCGGCCACCCACCCCGGTGTCCTCCGTTTCAGTCAGCCCTGTGCGCCTGCGCCGGTTCGCCGCTGCCGGTTCCGACCTTTTCTCTCCTCAGTTCCGCCCAAGCCGGACAATCCTGCGCACCCGCGCCGAGAAATCTTGATATACCACTTTTGTTCTTTTTGCAAGCACTTTTTTAAGCTATATGTTAAAACTTTCAGACGCCTTTCTCTTCCCGCCCTTTACCAAATATTAACCAGCTTCCGCTATTCTGAATGCAAATCAATTTGCAGGAGAAAACATTATGGCTCCCAAATCCGCCGCCCAAACCCAACGTACTTCAAAAACTGCACTCTCCGGCGTCCGGTCAGACGCCCCGGCCCAGCGCACCGGCAAAAAGGCCGCCGTATCTCAGACCGCAGCCCGCCCCGCCGTCAAAAAAGCGCGCGACACTGCCCCAAAAGCCGCGGCTCAAGCCTCTGCTGCCTCTCAAACAACCGCAACGCCGGCTAAACCGCAAGCGCCGCTGACCGCCTCTTCTCCGGCTCAATCCGTTGTTTCTTCCGGCACCTCAAAAGCCCCCGAACGCGCCCGTAAGCCGATTTTGTCGCCCGATAACCTCCTGCGCATCTGGCTCGACGGCTGGAAAAAGACATTCACTCTGCACGGTCGCTCGTCGCGTTTCGAGCTCTGGACGTTCCTGCTCGTCAACAGCGTGCTGACGGTCATCATTCAGCTCAAATGCAGCTATATCCTATCGCCGCGTTTTCTGCGCGCCGCCAATGACATGGGCTACTCCCTCCCCAAAATTGAAAATTACATCCTCGCGGCGGAAACCCTGTTCTACCTCGTCATCCTGCTGCCGCTGTTCCCCGTCGGCTCGCTGCTCATCCGCCGTATGCACGATCTGAACCGTCTCGCCTGGCGCAATTATCTCGAACCGGTGTTTATGGGCGTCGTCGTCCTGAGCATGATAAACCTGACCGTCGCCTCGCTCGCCAATACCGACTTTGCCTATACGATTATGCTGCTGAGCATCTGCTTTGTTACAATCCTGTACGGCGTCGGTTTTTACGGGCTGAAGTTCCTGATTATGACGATGTTTTACCGCGGCGATGCCGAAAAGAACAATTACGGCCCCGCCCGTTATAACGACGACGAACACGAAGAGCGCGCCCTCAACCTGAGCTGCTGGTACTTTTTGTTTATGGGTACCGTCGGGCTGCTGTATCTGGCGCTTGCCCTGCTCTGAGTATAAAATTCCGACTGTCGGCTGATGTTCCGGACAGCAAAAAGGGAGGCGCACAAAGCCTCCCTTTTAATTTGCTGTTTCGCCGCGCCGCCCGTTACCGTACGGTTTCAAAGCCACCGGCTCATTTGCCTCCGCAACACCGGAACAGGAATCTTCTGCCCGCTGTCGCAATCCCGAAACAGGCACCGTTCCTGCCCGCTTCCGCTCATTGCTGCATCAGGGCCAGTCCTGCCCTTCCCACATTGCAATCATCCGGTTTGCCGGATTAAGCAGATTCGGCGCGTAGGTTTCCGTCAGCCGCGTTACGCCGTCATACAGTTCCGGATACCGCCCCCGGCTCAAACCGCTCCGCAGCCGCAGCAGCCACGTCAGATGACACTCCGGACTTTGGGCATACGTTTCCAGAATGCCAAGCCAGTCTTGGAATTCCCGTTCCCAGCGCCCGGTATGTCCCGCATTCTGCAGCTGTTTCAGCAGATACTGAAACACGGCACTCAGCACATTAAGCTCGGGCTTTGCCGCCGACCGCGTTTTCACAATCTGGTACAAATCGTCCCTGCCGGAAAAGAGCGCTTTCATCAGCGGCGCCAGATTGCCTCCGGCTCGCCAGATTTCCACAAAGCCATATTCAAAATACGGCGATTGCGGCTCCAAACGCGCCACAAAAGCAGCCGCCTGTCCGGGAATTTTCCGCGTCAGGACGTCGGTCATCGTTTCATAAACATTCTTCGGCAGTTCGTGTTCCAGCACCGCCGCCCCCAAATTCTCGGCAATCTGCGGATATTCGCGGGCCATCAGCATAACCCAGAGCGCATTTTTCCGCAGCGCTTCAATAATCGGCTCAAACGATGCCGTCCGCCGAAAATCGCTGCCCGGCCCGTTAAGATAGGCGACCGGCTGCGTATGTTTCAGCAGATATTCGAACTCCCAGCGGTTTTGCACGCCGAGCGCACCCCACAGCCCGCGTTTGTAAAGCTCCTGACGTGTATCGGCGCTCCAGACCCGGTCTTTCAAAAACTGCCATTGTTTATACCCCGGTTCGACACTGTCGATAACCCGAAGTTCGGCTTCCTTCCCCGGAAGGTACAGAGCCGCATTAGGGACAGATTTCAGACAATACCGTTCAATAACAACCCGCGGCGTAAATTTCCGCAATACAGCAGCTTTCCACGAAAGCAGATAACAGCTAAACTTGTTCATAACTCTAAGATTTAATAATGTGAATAATAATTGCTAATTGCCGCCACCATAACACCGCCCGCCGGGAATGTCAAATATTTTGTCTATTGCCTACTCTCGTTCTACTCCAAATTCTCCCACTCCATTTTCAAACAGCACGCATGGACAATACATATTAAAATGACTATACTCTCGCCGATACCGTCATTTTTCACCAGGCTGGCCGGCGGTGCTGCAAGAATCGTCACCAGATTTTTATACCGCCGCAGCAGAATCTCCGCCGCCTCTTTGTATTTTTCCTGATATTTTCCCGGCGGCAGGGCATAGCTGCAAAGCAATTTCGTCATTTCCCAGTCCGACATCGTTTTGCCCATATCGGCGACAAACCGGGCGCGCAAACGCTCTCGGTGGTCTAATATCCTTGCCATAACCGGAGATATTTTTTCTTCCGGTCGTCTTTTTTTCGCACCTCTCTGGCCGGCTTTCACTTTCACACCGTCCGTCCCCATCCCGACACGACGTCTTCTTGCACCGATAGTACTCGTTTTTACTTCTATGTCGCCGGATTCCGGCATAACACGGCCTATCGCCGAAAGGCACCTGTTCGCCCCGACGTTGCTCTTTGGCTTTTGCATATAACTCTCACATAAAAAAAGACCGCCTCTTAATTGAGGTGGTCGGAGAGTGCAAAAGTCTTCTCTGTGAGTAGACTCTGCCAACCTTTAAGCCGAAGCCCTGGACATACGTTGGCAGCTCCCCGACCATAGTCGGGGATATAATCACTTTGCCCCTTGATTGTAACGGCCAAAGTGTTTCGGGGTCATATCCAACCCCGCACAGAGAAAGGCTTTGCAAACCCCGTACCATCTCTGGCACTAAGTTGTTTCAGATACACCAAAACAACCTATGTATATAATACATAAGCCGGATAAAAACGCAACTAAAATTTTAGCGATTGGGAAAACTATTTTACACAAGGTGGCCGGGAAAGTGCAAAGAACAGCTCTGTAATCTGTCTCTTTAGGCCTTCAAAGTCGAAAACTTTTATTGTATAGCCTAAAGCTCCCCGACCATATTTCCACAGTCGGAGATATTTTTTCGTCATATTTTGGATACGACAAATTACGGTGAAATATCTAAGACACCGTACAGAACCATAACAAGGCTTTGCCACCCCGCGCCATCTCTGGCGCTCGGCTGAAACCGCATATGCGCGAACCAACCTGCTCATAATATAAAAGAGGTTTTTGTTAAAGACAAGCAAAAAATTTAATCATATTGATTTTTTTAGCGCCGGGGAGTTCAAAAATCATCTCAGTAAGTTGACCGCCGCGGTCTTTAGGCTCCCGCCCTGAACATTCGCCGCAGCCTCCCCGACATAATATTAAGTAAGGCGCCGGGGAGTGCAATATCATCTCAGTAAGTTGACCGCCGCGGCCTTTAGGCTCTCGCCCTGAACATTCGCCGCAACCTCCCCGGCTGCATTCACCCCACACCATAAAAGATATTTTCCCCCAAAGCAAGCAAAAATTTTCCCCTCCACTCGCCCCCGCCATCTCATACCGGCAGCCCTCCACTCTCCCCCTCCGCCGCCTCTGTCCCCCGCCGCAAAAAAATGCTTGATTTTCTTCCGCCCCTGCGCTACACCTGTCATAAATGCGCCGCGCCCGCTGGCAGGACGCGCCTTATAAAAGCCTTTCAATATATGACATAAAGGAGTTTTACCACAATGAAAGCAAGAACCCGCTTTGCCCCGAGCCCGACCGGCTATATGCACATCGGCAACTTAAGAACCGCGTTATATGAATACCTTATCGCCAAATCTTCCGGCGGCAGTTTTATTTTGCGCATTGAAGACACCGACCAGAAACGCTATGTCGAGGGCGCGACCGAAATCATTTACAATACCCTCAAGACCGTCGGTATGAACTGGGACGAAGGCCCGGATATCGGTGGCGAATACGGCCCGTACATCCAGTCCAAACGCCTGCCGCTGTATCAGGAATATGCGCACAAGCTGGTGGAACTCGACGGCGCGCACTATTGCTTCTGCGCCAAAACCGAACACGATGACGACGAAGAGGAAACTGTCCTCGGCGCCAAGTTCAAAGACCCCTGCAAGCGCATTCCGCTGGAAGAGGCCAAAGCCCGCGTCGCCGCCGGCGAACCCTATGTCGTCCGCCAGAACATCAACCGCAAAGGCAAGGCGACGTTCCACGACGTCGTTTACGGCGATATTGAAATCGACTATGACGAACTGGACGAAGGCGTATTGCTGAAGTCCGACGGCTTCCCGACCTACAACTTCGCCAACGTCATTGACGACCACCTGATGGCGATTACCCACGTCGTACGCGGCAACGAATATATTTCATCCACCCCGAAATATAACCTGATTTACGAAGCTTTCGGCTGGACGCCGCCGGTTTACGTTCACGTCGCGCAGGTGATGAAAGACGCGCAGCACAAGCTCTCCAAGCGCAACGGCGATGCGTCGTTCCAGGATTTGGTCGCCAAAGGCTACCTGCCCGCTGCGATTCTGAACTATATTGCGCTCTTGGGCTGGAACCCCGGCACTGAGCAGGAAATCTTTTCGCTCGCCGAGCTGGAACAGGTATTTGACGCCGAACGGCTGAACAAATCCCCGGCGATTTTTGACATCGCCAAACTGCGCTGGATGAACGGCTGCTATATCCGCGCCCTGCCGTTTGCGGAATTTCACGCCCTCGCCTGCAAGGAATATGACAAATTCATCACCCGCAGCATCAACCGCGAGGAGCTGTCCAAAGTCCTGCAGCCGCGTGTCGAAACCCTGAACGACATCGCTGAAACCGCCGGGTTTATTGAAACCCTGCCCGCTTACGGCAAGGAGCTGTTTAACAACAAGAAGATGAAGACCGACCCCGAAATCGCCCAAAAGTCGCTGCAGCTTGCGCTCCCGGCGTTGGAAAGCCTGAGCCCGGACGGCTGGAATAACGAGAGCCTGTTTGAATGCCTGAAAGCGGTCGCCGCCGCCAACGGGCTGAAAAACGGACAGGTTCTGTATCCGGTACGCATCGCCCTGACCGGGCTGGAAACGACCCCCGGCGGCGCCAGCGAAATCGCCGCGGTTCTGGGCAGGGAAGAAACCCTGCGCCGCATAAAACTGGCACTTTAGGCACGCTACCTCAAAGCCCGACAACAGTCCCGCCGGCCGCCCGGCACTGTTCCCTGCCGGTTCTGCTGCTGTGCGGGCTTTTTGTTTTCCCATTTCAGTCCCCCGCCCCTGTTCTGCATCGGGCAGACCATGTTCTGCCATTCTCTCCTCCCGTCCCGGTTCCTCGTCCCGTATTCCGCCGCACCTCATTCCCCGTTCCCCGTTCCGTATCCAGACTGCACCTCATTCCCTGTTCCCAGCTCCGTATCCCGCCGCCCATTCATACCGCTCATCGTCGCATTCAAACTGCATATCCGGTACCCCATCTTCCGCTTTTTCGTACATACTGCTGAAAAAAATGGTTCGTTTTTTTTCACCAAAAAACAGGGGATATTTTCACCGCCGGAATAGTCATTTAGGCAAAACGAAAGTATATAAATTAAAACGAACGTTTAAATTCAGCACCAAAGGATATGCAATGAAACTGCCTGACATATGGAAAGAATTTCGCAAAAAAATAAAAAAGCGCCGCCAGTCAAAAATCAAAGCCGACCTGACCTGCAACACCGTAAGTATTCCCCATAACGGCATATTCTGTCTGGAAATCAAAGGCAAAAACAACATCGTAACCCTTCCGGAAAACAGCAATCTCAATAATGTCATCAAAATCAAGATTTACGGCGATAACAACAAAATCAGCCTGAATACGGAAAATTACACTAACCTCAAAATAAACATAGGCGACTCTTTGTCCCCAAGCTGCAATTGCACCGTATCTGTCGGAGAAAACACCCAGATAAACGGAGCAGAAATCGTCCTTTACGAACATAACTCGTCTGTAACCATCGGAAAAGACTGTTATTGTCTTGGGATATCGTCCTCTGGTGCACGGATACGCACACTGTAACCGATCTCTCCGGAACTCCGCTAAACCGCGGCCGCTCCGTAACCGTCGGCGACCATGTTTGGATAGGACGCAATGTTTATATTGCCAAAAACACGCAGATTCCGTCGCATTCAATTGTCGGCTGGTGCAGCAATGTAACATCCCGTTTCAACGAAGAAAACGTCATTATCGCCGGAAACCCGGCAAAAATAGTCAAACGCCAGATAGATTGGAAACATGAACGGTTTAACGAAATTTCTCCCTGCTGATAGTGCCTCTCTTCTCCCGTTTCAGTCCCCCGCCCCTGTTCTGCATCGGGCAGACCATGCTCTGCCATTCTCTCCTCCCGTCCCGGTTCCTCGTCCCGTATTCCGCCGCACCTCATTCCCTGTTCCCCGCTCCGTATCCAGACTGCACCTCATTCCCTGTTCCCAGTTCCGTATCCAGACCGCACCTCATTCCCGGTTTCCCGTTCCGCTGCCCGCCGCCCATCTCTCCCGGCAACAATCCGTAATATTTTGTGACCGCCCGCCCTGCCCGCCGCCGAAATTTCCGCTTTACATCTGCCCTGCTTTCTGTTACCCTTCCTGACAGTTGCAATTTTTTATGGAGAAAAAAGATGATACACCCTTCCGCTGTGGTTGAAACCGGCGCCCAAATCGACCCGTCTGCCGAAATCGGCCCCTTCTGCTATATTTCAGGCCAAGCCAAAATCGCTGCCGGAAACAAGCTCATCGCCCGCGTAACCGTTTTGGGCGACACCACCCTCGGCGAAGGCAATGTCATTTTCCCCGGCGCCTGCCTCGGCGGCGGCCCGCAGGATCACGGCAACGAATTCCAGCCCGGCGCGCGGCTGATAATCGGTTCGCACAACGTCATCCGCGAAAACGTAACCATGCACGCCGGCACCCCAAAAGGCCAGACCCCGATTGCGGGTGAAGAACCGGAAAAACTGACCACCCGCGTCGGCAGCAACGGCATGTTTATGGTTAACTCGCACATTGCGCACGACTGCGTCGTCGGCGACAATGTCATCATGACCAACAATGCGGTCATCGGCGGCCACGTCCGTCTGGGCGACGGCGTCATCCTCGGCGGCAACTCGGCGGTTCACCAGTTCTGCCGTATCGGGCGCAAGGCGATGATAGGCGGCATGACCGGCATCGGGCGCGACGTCATCCCGTTCGCGATGGTAACCGGCGACCGCGGCAAACTGCGCGGCCTGAACGTCATCGGCCTCAAACGCAGCGGCTGCGACGAACATACCATCAAATCCGTTACCCGCGCTTATATGTATATTTTCAAATCCAATGACGGCACGTTTGAAGAGCGCGTTCAAAAAGCCAAAGAAAAATTTGCCGGCAACCCGATGGTGGAAGAGCAGATTGCCTTTATTGAAGAAGCTATGCACAGCCGCCGTCAGGTTTTGGTTGCGGAATAATTTTTTCCCGCGCTATAATATCCCTCGTAAGCTCCACCGGAGCTTGCGGGGATTTTTTTTAAAGGAGACAACCATGCGCCGCCGTCCGGTTTATATCGCCGTTCTCGCCATCGCCGCAATTGCGCTCATGCTCGCCGTCCTTACGCTGTACGCAGACAGCCGTAAGGCGCCTGCCGCCCGCAGCGCAGCCTCAGCCCCCGCAGACGTTGAACAAACCCTGTCCCCCCTCACCGCCGGAAAGAACTGCGCGGTGTTTGCCGCCTATTCTGCCGACGGCACCGTTTCCGATTATGTCATTGACTATCTGCGCGCCTTAAAGGAAATCGCACCCAATATCGTCTATGTAACCGACAATCCGATACCCGAAAGCGAAATCGCCAAACTCCGTCCGTATGTCAATCACCTGATAGCTCGCCGCCACGGCGAATATGACTGGGGCTCGTACAAACGCGGTTTTGCGTGGCTGAAACGGCAAAACGCCCTCCCCTCCCGGCCAGCCGCAGCCTCCGGTATTCCCCCTCGCGCCGCCATAGTACCAGCCCCCGCATCCGATACAGCCGCCGCAGCCTCCCTTTCCTCCTCTGCCCCGGTGCCTCATACCGCGTCTGCCTCCCAACCGCCCTCCTCCGTCCAAGCTGGCTCAACCGCCCCCCAAGCCACTGCCCCCCTCTTAATCCTCGCCAACGATTCCTCCCTGCTCGTTGCCCCCTCGCTGCGCCCCGTCCTGCAAGCGTCCCAAACTGCCGGCGCCGATATTTTCGGCATCACTGCCAATGCTGACGGAATTTACCATCTGCAAAGCTACTTCCTCATTATTGCGCCGCAAGTATACAACACTTCGGAATTCGCCGCCTATCTTAACGCCGTCCGCCCCGAAAAAGACGGCCTGACCGTCGCCGCGCGTTATGAAGTTCCCTTCACCGCCTATTTTGCCGGCCTCGGCTTTACATCTGCCGCCTACATTCCCTACGAAAAACTCTCCTGGCTGCCGCTAAACGACAAAAACTGCTATCCGTTGACCCTGCTTGGCAAATATCACGCCCCGTTCTTAAAAATGCGCACCTTTACCTCCCGCCTGAACGTACAGGAACCGCGCCGCCTTGTCTTCGCCTGGCTGAAAAAACATGTTCCGGGCGCTTATGCCCGCTTGCTGCAACATTTGCAAAAAATCAATTCCCCTTATCTGAAGGAGGATCGCTGATGAAAACAACGCCGAATATCTCAAAAATCCGCCTGCACAGCCTGGCTGCAATCCTCTCGCGCCCGCGCCTGAAACGCTCCGGCGAACGCCGCAGCCTGCTGACCCTGCTGTTGCTCATTGCTTTAACTGCCGCTGCGTTTTTTTATCTTGCCGAACGCCCGCGCCGCTACGCCGTTTTTGCCGGATACAGCGCCGACGGCAGCGTTGCGCCGTATGTTTTGCGTTATCTCAGCGGCTTAAAAGCCATAACTGACGGCATAGTTTACATAACGGATTCCCCTCTTTCGCCTGAAGCGCAGAAACAAGTCGCCCCGTATGTCATTCACGGCGAATACCAACGTCACGGCGAATACGACTGGGGGTCATACAAGCGCGGCTATAACTGGCTGAAAGCCAAAAACCTGCTCCGACACGCCGACGAACTGATTTTTGCCAACGATTCCGCCTACGCCCCGCTGCAAACTTTCCGCCCCATGTTTAACCAAATGCGCTCCCGTTCAGAATTGGACTTCTGGGGAAACACGCAAAACCAGAGATTTAACCCGCATTTGCAAAGTTATTTCTTGGTATTTCGCCGCCCCGTCATCATGTCCAAAAGCTTCGCCGCCTTCCTCAACGGAGTCAAAGCGCAGCCCGACCACTCGCTGTATATCACGGAATACGAAATAAAGCTGACGCCGTTTCTGCAAAACCTCGGTTATAAATGGGACAGCTACATTCCGGACTTCCCGAGCGCATCCCCTGCCCGCAAAGCAACGTCCGCCGCTCCGTTGCGCCCCGATTCCGCTGCAGCACTGTCCCCAGATTCCGCCGCCGCACTGTCCCCCGGTTCCGCTGCCCCAAAACCTGCATCGGCAGCCCGGGCTTCCGCTCCGGCATCACCCGACCCCAATTCTTATCCACTGACCCTTATCCGCGATTACCATAACCAGTTCCTTAAGCGCCGCACCTTTACCGACAAACTGCCGATAGAGGAAAACCGTGCCGAACTGCTGGCATATTTATGTACCCACGCCCCGGAAACCTGTCAAAACATTGCTGCCGACTTTCCTAACACTGTTTTTCCGGCGGCTGCTTCTCCCGCGTTCCCCATTTCCGGTTCTTCCGCCCCCGCATCCGATACAGCCCCCGCCTCCGGTATTCCCCCTCGCGCCGCCATAGTACCCGCCCCTGCATCCGATACAGCCCCCGCCACAGTTTCCCGCTCTCCCGCCGCCCATACCGGCAGTGCGCCGAACAGATAATGCACTCTGCGGTTCCCTTTTTGCCGTATCTTATACAGCGGCAAAACCGAAAACAGTTTTACCCGCACCTTGTTCCTCCCGCGTATCACTTTCAGCAGCGGCACCCCGAAAAGCCGAAACTCGTCGGCACGCCCGCCGTCCGCCGCCTCGTCAAACTGCAGCTGCCATTTCAGCCGCCGGCAGTCGACAAAAGTTACCCGCTCTTCCGGCATAATCAGGCGCAAAAACCAGCTTGGATTGGAAACGCGTGTTCCGATAAAGCGCAAACTCCCGCGGCAAAGTTCGACATTGGCGAGAATTTTGAGAATTCCCCGGCGCCGGGCTTCGGCATCCTGCGCCATAAATGCCTCATAGTCAAACCCCCGTTCCTCCTCGCCGCACAGGGTATAAACGCGAAATTCGGGCAATGCCGCCGCCAGTTCTTCAACCAGGCGGAAATCATCGGCAAACGCAAATACCGTCCGCACGCCGGCTAAACCCTCCCCGCTACACATTTCCCGGATTTTCCGTGCATACGGCGCCGCGCCGAGCAGCCCCTGCCGCCGCCATGCTGCCTCCTTGCGGATATCTCCCGCCCGCATCTGCACCGCAATATACTTTTCCGGCAATTCTCCGCTCCCGGCCAGACCGCTTCCCGTTCCGGCACCATTTTCCGCCTCAAAAGCGCCGCTGCCGTGGAAAAGAACCATCCGCAGCCGCGTTGCTGCCAGATGCCTGACCGCCGTTTCCGTTGCCGCATTCAGCCGGTAAAAAGCCCGCGCCAGTCCCGCCGCCGCCGCAAACGAACCGCCCGCAATGCCGAGCTCCGGAAAATCAAACACCTTCTCCGCAAACGCCCGGTTTTCAAAAAAGCGCTTAAATATGTCCTGTGTCAGAAAATCAATCTTTTCCTTTTTCTTCCCCGCCATAACCTTTTTCTTGTCATATCCTTTAATATCCGAAACAAAGCGCCTGTTGTTCCGCACCAAAAACTCGCTGCATTTCTCCCCGGTAAAAGGCTCAAAAAAATCGTTCCACCCTTCGTCGCCAAGGTTGGAACGCTGCGAACAAAGCTCAAACCGCACTTTGTTGTCAAGCGCCCAGACCATGGCAAAAAACATATTGTTGATTTCCGAAAACAACCCCGCGCTGTCCCCCAGACGGTAAACCAGTTTTTTCTTGAAAGAGGCATTGAGCTTCCGCCACTTTTCCGCTGCGAAGCTGCCGGTTCCTCTCTCCGCCATGCTGCCGCCGCCAGCTCCGCCCACACTAACGCCTGCCGTACCAGTGCCTGCCAACTTGCCACTGCCATCGCTCCCGGCGTAACTGCCGCCCGCCACTTTTCCCATGCTGCCGCGGCATTCTCCGCCCATGCAGACAGCGGCATCGGCCCAAACCGTATCCGGCACTTTCAGTTTCTCCCGTTCGCCCCATTCCCGGCGCAGCAAAGCAGCATCAGCCCGTTGTTTTTCCGCATATTTCCCCCCGGAAGACAGCCCGCCCTCATAAAAACGGCAGACCGGATAGCTAAAATGGTACGGCACCACGCCGCTCCCGGCAATCGCCCGCAGATTAAAATCATAATCGGCGACAATCCTGTACCTCTCGTCATACATTCCCAGTTCCGCAAACAGCCGCCGGTCGTAAAAAATGCTCTGATGGCAGATGTTCTGCGTCGTTACCGGAGCATCATACTCGCGAAAGCGGCAATGTCCGTCCTCGCCGACCAGACAGGCATCCCCAAACAGAAAACGGCAATCCGGATGAGCACGCAGCACTGCGGCCGCCCGTTCCAAAACCCGAGGATTAAAAAATTCGTCCCCCGCATTCATAAAAATCACAAAGTCGCCGCGGCAAAGCCTGAGCCCTTTGTTCATCGCGTCATAAACCCCGCGGTCGGGTTCCGATACATAGCGCGCAATCCTTTTTTCCCGGCGCAGAAACGCCGCCGTACCGTCGCTGGAACCGCCGTCAACCACGATGCTTTCGTATCCGCCGCAATCACCGGTCAAACTGTTTCCGAACGCAAATTTTCCATTCCCGATGCAATCGCCTGCAAATTTGCCGCCGTCATCTCCCCCGCCGCAATCGCCTGCCAAATCGGCTCCGGTTGAACCGTATGTTTGTGCCCACAGGCTGCGCAATGTGCGTTTCAGTTCATCTTTTACGTTATAACAAATCGTTACAACCGAAAATTTAACATTCTTTTCCATATTTTGCTCCATTCGCCGTTTTTCTCCGCTTCATCGCCGTCGTCCCACGCGCCGGCCTGTTCCGCATCCCAGATATCCCAGCAGCACTGCTTGTCCGGCGGTACCGAACGCCCGTAGCGCTCCGCCAGAAACGCCGCCCAGCCTGCCGTTCCGCTGCCGTATCCCGCAGACTGCCCCCTGCGCCGCGCCAGAATTTCCCGCTGTCCGCGCCGGATAAGCGCTTTCAGTTCCGTTTCCACCGCCCGCACCTCGTCCATCACTTGGCCGCGGCGCCGTTCCGCCTCGCGTATCTCCGCCTTAATCCGTTCGTCGGCCGCGTGCATTTCCCGCCGCCGCCGATGCGACGTATTTTCGGGAAAATTCCGATACAGCAGCAAAACTTCCTGCAAATTGTAAAATCCCGTCCTGCCGCGCAGGCGCATAAACAGCGCATAATCTTCCGCCGGCGTATACGCCTCCTCATATCGTACCCCGAGGCGCTCCAATTCCTGCCTTCGCAGCATACACGCCGGATGAATGACGGCGCACCCTTCCGCCAGCGCCGCGCCGATTTCCGCATTATGCTCCGGCCGCCGCCGGATGCGCCCCCGTTTCCGGCACAAAAGCTGATACCACCCCGAAACGACGCCGCATTCCCGGTGCGCGTCCAGATAGGCTGCTTCTTTTTCCAGCCGCTGCGGCAGCGAAACATCGTCATGGTCAGCCACCGCCAGATAATCGCCCGTCGCCATTTCCATCAACCGGTTCCGGCTTCCGGCAATGCCCAGATTTCTCTCATTGCGAAAATATTTTATCCGCGCGTCATCATACGATGCTATAACCGCCTCCGCCGCCCGGTCTTCGGGACAGTCGTCCAAAATCAAGAATTCAAAATTCTCCGCCGTTTGGTTCAATATGCTCTCGACCGCCTCCCTCAAAAACGGTTCCGGCGTCTTATAAACCGGCATCAAAACGGAAATTTTCGGCATCTGCGGCTCTCCTCCTAAAAAATGAACAAAACACATTTCCAACCGTCCCGGCACAAAACAGCATTTCTCCCCCGAAACAATACAGCACCTCGCCTGCACAGCACCACACGCGCCCCGGTGCGACACACGTCCCAGTACAGCACATACCCAGGTGCGGCACATATCCCGGTATGACATATATCCCTGTGCAGCAAGCCTCCCGGTGCGACACACATCCCGATACGCTATGCACCCAGATATACGTCCCGGCAATTCAGCCGCCGCCCGCCGCCGTTTCCCCGGCCGGAATATAAACTTAAGCCTATATATAATAAACCCCGCCGCCTGATTTAACCTGACCGAAAGTATATATTCGCCCCGTTCTGTCTCCGCCTGTGCACCGCCGCTGCGTCACACCCTGCCCCGTTCTGTCTCCGCCTGTGCACCGCCGCTTTCTGCCGGTTGACAACCCTGCCGTGCCGCTTTAAACTTATTTCGCAAACTATCAACCGCATACGTTAACCAGCCGGAGACCAACAATGCCAGCCCGCTCCCTCAATACATCCCTTCCCTGTTCGGCAAAACCCCGCCTCACAGCCTTCAGCGGGCTCAAAGCTCTTGCCGTCATCGGCATTATCGCCTGCCACATGGGAGCGCTGCCCGGCTGGGATTTATGCGCCCGCATGGTCGAAGTGTTGTTTTTGGTTTCCGGATTCTGTATGGCTTATAACCATTTTTGCCCAAGCGATACCCCGGCAGCCCGCCCTTCCGGCTGGCAGATTGTCAAAGCCAAACTGCCCCGCCTCTACCCCGTCCACTTTACTACATTCCTGTTGCAGCTGTTTTTTGTGCCGGCCTGGTCCTCCCAAACCATCGGGTTCATCTTGTCCTTCGGGCTGCTGAACCTGACATTGCAGCACGCCTGGTTCCAAAGCACGCAGTTTATGTTCAACAATGTATCGTGGTTTTTAAGCGCTCTGCTGTTCTGCTATTTCATCACCCCCGCCCTTTCCCGCGCCGCCGCGCGCGCCAAAGCCGCCCGCCGCCTGTTTCTGTTTTTTGCCCTGCTCGTTGCCATACGCCTGTATATTGAATATATGCGCAGCTCTTATCCTTCGTATATCCGGCTGGATTTGCACGCCAACCCGCTGGTACAGGCTTTGAACTACAGCCTCGGTTTTATTGCCGGCGTCTTTTTCCTCTCCCCTTCGCCGCTAAACGCTGTTTTGCGGCAGCGCCTGTCCTTTGCCGCCGCGACCCTTCTGGAAACATTGTTTGCCGGCCTGTATCTTGCCGCCTGTTATTCCTTGGACGGCACGACATACCGCCTGTTTTTCGTCTTGCTGGCATTGCCTGTGATATATGTGCTCGCTTTCGGCCGCGGCGCACTCTCCCGGATAATCTCCGCCAAACCGCTGCTATGGCTCGAAACCGTAAATCTGGAAATATTTATGTTCCATTCGTTTATCCTTTACCATTTTCCTGTCAATGCGGATAACCCGTGGTACTACGCCGAATTTGCCGCCATAACCCTTGCCGCCGCTGCCGGTTTCCACCTGCTGTTTCGCCGCCGCACCCAATAACCTCTCCGCCGCGCATATTAAGCCGAACATCATAAAGCTGCGCATAATTAATAAAGCCGCCCGCAATAAAAAGGCGGAAAAAATCCCCCGCCCGTAAAAATTCCTCTTGACTACAAAAAACATTTGCCCTAAAAAGAATGCCGACGGGTCCTTAGCTCAGTTGGTTAGAGCCGGCCGCTCATAACGGTCTGGTCGTAGGTTCGAGTCCTACAGGACCCACCATCATCAAAAGCCTCCAAAAAACGGAGGCTTTTTTCGTACTCTCTGAATGCCAGTATTTCCGCGGTGTTGGCGCGTTCTGGTCTGAACGGTATCTCTTTTTTTGTATCCTTATTTTAGTGTTTTTTATGAATTTTGAGGCAAAAAAGATACTTTTGGTCTGAACGCGTACCGACCAAAAAACGCTATATTTCAACCCCTTAAAAATATACCTGTTCTTGTCTCTTATGGACGACCGAATGAGGCGCGAACACCAGAGCAAAAAAATATTAAAAAAATGGAAACGGTTTTCATTTTTCAACGGGTGTTCCTGTTGTGCTTAATCATAACAGGAGGTTTTTATGAATTCCGAATTCGAACGGCTGTTAGAACTTTTATATGCGCCAGTTACCGAACTCTTAAAAGAGCAGGAAAACAGCGATAATACGAATAATAAACTGGACTTGTGTGTGATTCCAAGCATTCATCAAGCAGGAGGTCAATATGACGAAGATGCCTAATTTGAATGTTGAGTTGAAAGAAATACCAAATCTCGCTTTTTCAGAACTAAAAGATTTGTATATAACTCTTTATAATCAGGAGCCGCCAAAAGCAACAACACGAAAAGAATTTTTTATATGGCGCGTTACAAACCGCTTGCAGGAATTACGGTTTGGCGGATTGGATGCTAAAACCAAATCCCTTCTTGAAAATATGGATAAATCACTCTTGCCTGAAAAAACATTATCCATAGGCACAGAAATTGTCAGAAAATTTAAGGGCGAGACATATCGCTTGCGTGTGGTCAATGGTGGTTTTGAAATGGACAACGAGTTTTACAAATCTCTATCTGCGGTGGCATATAAAATTACAGGACGTAAAATCTCTGGCAAAGAATTTTGGGGAATATAGTTATGGAAGAAGTTAAATGCGCAATTTATACCAGAAAATCAACAGATGAAGGCTTGGAAAAAGAATTCAACACGCTTGAAGCTCAAAGAGAAGCAGGAGAGAATTATATTAAAAGTCAAAAACATCAAGGTTGGGTATTAGTCGAAGAACATTATGATGATGGTGGGTTTTCAGGCGGTAATATGAAACGTCCAGCTTTGCAGCGATTATTGGACGATATTAAATGTGGTAAAATCAATATGATTGTGGTTTATAAAATTGACCGATTAACACGTTCGCTTGTAGATTTTTCCAAGATGGTTGATATTTTTGATAAATATCATTGCTCGTTTGTTTCGGTGACACAAAATTTTAATACATCGGACAGTATGGGGCGGCTAACCTTGAATATGCTCCTTTCATTTGCGCAATTTGAACGAGAAATAGGCAGTGAGCGTGTCAGGGATAAAACAGCCGCCTCTAGAAAAAAAGGTATGTGGACTGGTGGCGTTGTTCCATATGGTTACCGTTCAATCAATAAAAAATTGGAGATTGAACCTCAAGAAGCTGATGTGGTTAAATTTATGTTTGAAATGTATCTCAAATATAAATCGGTAATGTCTGTATGCAAGCTTTTAACCGAAAACGGATATCGGGATTTTCGGCGGGATGCGCTTTTAAGGATGCTGAAAAATCCAACATATATGGGAAAAATAAAGTATAAAGATGAATTATATGACGGTCAGCATAAAGCAATCATATCGCCTAAAATATTTGAAAGCGTGCAATATATCCTTAAAAACAAAGAAAAAAGCGAACGCACCTGCTTGTTTAATAAAAATGAGGTTGGAATTTTACGGGGACTTCTAACTTGTGGGTGCTGCCATAGCCCGATGACACCGGCATCCTGCCAAAGTCACGGAGTGCGTCGTTTTTATTACACTTCAACAAAGGCTAAATATTATGGTTACCATCATTGTAGTAATGGAGCGGTTCCAGTCCAGCTTATGGATGAATGTATTTTAAAGATTGTCACGCCTCTTATTAGTGATATCACTGTTTTGAATGGTTTAATTAATAAAATAAGCACCGATAAATCAGCGGAAATATATAAAGCTATGCGTCATCCGGAAAAAATTATAGAAAAGATGGTTGAACGGGACAAACTGCAACTGATGAAATTATTGATTAAAGGGATTGTCGTTAATTATGATACAATAGAAATAACTTGGTCAAAAGTGGCTTTAAGTTTGCTGACTTCCAATCTTTTAGCCCAAACACAAGATCATACGACAATTATTGATTATCCATTTAAAAGAAACAAAGGTGCATTAATATTATCACTCCCTGAAGATATTGCCCAAAATGTAAATTATAGCACAGAGTTGATAATGGCTCTTTGTAAGGCATTTAAATATCAAAAAATTATTAGCACGGGGAAACAGTCAATTTTAGAATTGGCGGCGCAAGAAAATATTGATTCCGGATATTTAGGACGGCTTATTCGTTTAACATGCTTGGCACCAGACATTATAAAACGGATTTTGGCTGGAACTCAGCCTGCGGAACTCTATTTGCAACGCTTAATTCGCGAAGATATTCCTCCAATTTGGGCTGAACAACGCAAACTTTATGGGGTAATCTAGTTTTGCACAGTATTTTGCACAGTATTATTTTCTTATTTTTGCTTTATAATACCTACACAATAGTCGTTTTCTATTTGTTGTTGTGTTTTAAGTAGCTTGTTTATCAGCAGTTTAAATTTGAAAATAAACCTCTAATCAATAGTTTTAGAGGTTTATTTATGAAGCCCCCCATTTTTAACGGACTACCCGAGTACGTCCGAATAACAATCTTGTCGCAAGTTCGGAGATTGTTATCAACCCCATTGTTTGGTTATGAAGACCGAGAAGATTTGACACAAGATCTTCTCCTTTTTTATTTAAAAAGGTTTTATGTTGTTCCTAATCCTCCTGACGAGGCACTTGTAGTTCATGGACTGAAACAGTATGCCACGAACTTATTGGTAAAAAGATACCATCGCCGCGATTTCCTTTACTCCTCTTTATCTGACAACGATAAAGAGGAGTTTTCTTTTTTTAAAGAAACTGTGTCTTCAAGCAATAATCACGCATTATTGCACAAAATCTGGGCATCTGCTGATGAAAAGGAAAAAGCCGTCATCCAAAAGATTTTACAAGGCGAAAGCATTGATAAGATTTCTAGAGAAATGCATATAAGCAAGAAGACCATTTATAAGTTTTTTGAAAAAGTGCGCCAAAAACTAAAATAATGGAAACGGTTTTTATTTTTTCACGGGTGTTCCTGTTGTCATTAACAGATTTTGAAAGGAGCACCCATGAAGAAAAGCAACCGCAACTTTATAACTGAAGAAATCAGTCAAATCCCTGTTGTTTATTTGATTGAACTGGAAATGGCGGCTTTGGATAAGTTAGAGAATCAAATAAAAGATGAGGTTCGGCGTACCCAACTGGCACTTAAATGGATACAGGGCATTAAATGTATCAAAAAGGCTTCTAAAGACGGAGGGCGATATGGAGAATAAAAAGTCCACTTTTATTATGTATCCGACTGACTTTTTGGCGGCTGTGCATAATTTTACCAAACGAGAAACCGGCGAATTAATTATCGCACTTTGTGAATATAATTTGTACGAAAAGATATCGCTTAAAATTTCTAATGATGTCAAAGATAAGTTCAGCGTCTTACAAAAAATCATTGACGAGAATAATGCTAAATATTTGGAAATATGCGAAAAGAGAAAAATTAGTGCTAAGCAAAAGACAAGCAAAACAAAAGCAAAATCTAAGCAACCTTCTAACGAGGAACTAACAAAACCCTTTACAGACTCCCCCACGGAGAATGAATCGGAGAAGGAGAATGAATCTGATAATGATTGGATAATGTTTGTAGAGAAAGAGAGCCTGAAACTGTGGATAACACGACTTTTATCGGAGCTCCGCAGGTGGAAGATGTCGCCCAATATTGTTCTGAAATCGGAATGGCAATTGATGTTCCGGCGTTTATGAGTTGGCATAATGAACGTGGCTGGCGTCATGGCAAAAAATATATCGCTTTGGATTGGAAAACTGCGGTTCGAAAATGGTTTTGCAAAGATATGAATGTGCCTTTTGAGGAATTTGAACAACAGGTTTATGGCAAGCAAAACGAAGTTAGCAAAAGAAAGGCGGTGTAAGATGACAGACGAAGTTATTGAAAAAATCAAAGATGATTTGGAAACCGCAGCGTATATTGACCGTTTGTTACCGCCGGTGCGCGCGCCTAGATACCGTTGTTGTATGCCCGATATTATTTATACCGCGCAAGAAATGATTTTTATGGATAAAAAGCCTCTTAAAATCCGTCCTAATCAAGAGCAAATTGCCCTTTGGGAGCGTGTAGTTTTAGATTGGCTACCGATTTTAGCAGTTGATGAGCGCAGGCTTGTTTGGAAGCGAGCCAACCGAATACCGTGGAAACTTTTGTGCCGAGAGTTTGGTGTTTCTCGGCAAATGTTGGCTGTCCGTTATGATAAAGCCCTCATCAAAATTCAATATGGGCGCAAAAAATGTCATTGACATCTTCGGGGTTTACATTTCGCTAAAATACCCTTATAAAATCTGGTATAATCAGGGATGAGGTATGAAATCATCCCTTTTTTAGGTTTTATTAACTTTTTTTATTTTCTGCTATTGCGTTCTGAGAAATCGATACCTATATGATACATATATTAAATTAAACTAAACTATCTGTGACGTGGACGTGGACTATGAATAGTGATAAAATTAAATACTTAGAAATGATTGAAGCCATTATCTCCAGGCTATCTTCCCACTCTTTCTCAATAAAAAATTGGTTTGTCATCTCTTTAGGAGGACTACTGCTCTACTGTTTAAACAATCCAGGTAGCAAAGGATTGGTCGTAGCATTTGTTGTGACAACAGCTTTTTACCTCATTGATGCATATTACCTATTTTTAGAACGTTGCTTTCGAAAAAAATATAATCAAGCATTAGCCGATGAATGTGATCTTTTTGACCTAAATATCAAAGATATTAGAAAAGAAACATCTATATTTTCTGCTTTAACATCATTATCTCTACTTTTATATTTCGTTATGTTTATTCTGTTATTAGCTTTAGGAGTCTTCTCAAATTATGTGATACTCAAAGCTTTATTGTGTTCTAACTTCTGTGCTATATAAGGACTTTTATTGTGACTACTTATTTTAATGTGAAAGATTTTGCAGATATTCAACTTAGTAAAAATTTTGCAGAAGATCGAAATTGTCAGGTTTATAATGCTTCAGCTCACGGTAAGCAGGAAAATTACGATGTATTTATATCTCATAGCTCAAAAGATAAAGATTTGATTAAAAAGCTTAGATCCTATTTGGAAGACTATTTTGGATTGTCTGCCTATATTGATTGGGATGAAGATTGTGGAATGTCACGAGAAGAAGTCGCAGATAGGGTAAAAGAAGCTATGTCTCGGTCTAAAACTTTTTTGATTGTTAAAACTGACAATTCAGATAAATCATCATGGGTATCTTGGGAAACTGGTTGTTTTGAGATAATGTGTTCTTCTCCAAAGAATGACAACTTTGATAAAATAGGAGTTTTACTCATTGAAAACGATAGTAAAAAGTTTACGAAAGAAACTTTTGAGCATCAAGAGTATCTTAAACGTTATGAAATTATTGGAAAAGATGAATTGCAGGATTTTGTTAAAAGTGGTCGTCAAAAGATTTTAGAAAATAGAAAGCTCGCAAATAAAATAGTCCAAATAGATAAAGATTTCAGATCAAAAGAACTTAAGTTTGATCCAGCAACTGCGACCTTAAAAAATGTTACTTCGGGTTCTGGAACCACTACATTTTTTTACGGAGATGAATAGATTTGTATGCCCCTAAATTTGATTATTTCCAAAAATCTTTTTTAGATTTGGCGATAATTAAATCTTCTCATTGTCGTTGGGTAGCTAGAGGACATTTTTTTGTTTGTGAACTTGATGTTATCTCAAATCTTCAAAGTAATAAATATACACTCTGTATTAATTATGAAAGGTATTGGTCACCCAGAGTTTGGATTGTAGAACCGAGCTTTTTGGTAGGAACATACCCTCACACTTATTCTGGACAGTCAAACCAATTATGTTTATTTAACAATAGCCTTTCTCCTTGGCGGGTGCAGTATAATATTGTTGATACAATTGTTTGTTGGACTACGATGTGGCTAAATTATTATGAGTATTATACGATTGCTCATAAATGGGTTGGTCCCGAAGCTAAGCATGATACACAACCTACAATAGAAAATACACTATATACAGCATCAAAAAAGAAGAAATTAATAAAGCCTCAATATTTAAAAGATTATCCAATTCGTTATTAACAAATAAATTTTAGTAAATCCCCATAGATTTTGGGTGATTTTCAAATTTATCTAATTTAAGCCTGCAACTTAATGTTGCGGGCTTTTTTTTATGCAAGAAAGGAATGTTGATGAAGAAAACGGCGGAAGCGGTATCGCTCGGACACCCTGACAAAACGGCGGACTATATCTCAAGTTATATTTTAGACCGTATGATTGCTCAAGACGAGCAAGTCAAATATGCGGTTGAAGTCATGGTTAAAGACAACACCGTTGTTCTGGGCGGCGAGATTAAAGGCAATGTTGATTTATCCAATTTGGAAGAGTTTGTTAAGAACGCTCTCCGTGAAATCGGCTATGATGAGCTTTATGCTGACCGTTGGGGAAATTATGCAATTGATGTTCGCAGGCTAAACATTATCAATCTTATCGGTAAACAGTCTTCAGAGATTACGCAAGGCGTTGCAACCGGTTGGGGTGATCAGGGGGTGTTTGTCGGTTATGCCTGCAAAGGTGATGGGCTAATCAGCAAAGAACAATATCTCGCGCGCCTACTTAACAACGCTCTTTATATCAAAGCAAGGGCAAGTAGAAACCTCGGAATTGATATTAAAACACAGATTACTCTCAATAATTACGGACACATTGAGACTGCTGTTGTGGCTATCCCAATGCTTGAGCCTGAGAACCTGACATTTTTTATCGTTAAAATGTTGGGTGCGATGCCTGATAATCTTATTGTCAATGGTACGGGAGTATTCAAAACTCATTCTTCCGTTGCTGATTGCGGTGTGACTGGGCGCAAGCTTGCGTGCGATTTCTATGGCACATCAGCCCCGATTGGCGGCGGTAGCCCGTGGACGAAAGACGGCAGCAAGGCTGATGTGACACTTAACATTTACGCCCGCCGCTTGGCTTTGCAGTATCTTGAAGATAACGATGAGTGCTTTGTTTATTTATCAAGTTGCATCGGACAAGCCGAATTGCCGAGCGCAGCAATCAAAACAATCAAAGATGGCGTGACAACATCAACCACGATTGAATTTAACAAGAAACCTTTTGAGTTGGTGGAAGAACTTGACCTTAACAAACCTATTTTTGCCAAACTTTGCCGCAATGGCATTGCATAAAACCGAACGGGTCCTTCCTGTGATTAAATCGTATGCGGGGGTGCAAGCCGCGGCGCATTTCTAGCGAAACAGCTTTTTGTTTACTGGTCGCCATATTCTTGAAACCCTTGATATATAAAGCTTTCAGGGGTGTTTTATTTTTATCGGCTGGTCGGCTTTAATTCTGGCTGGTCACTTCAGCTTTTTTATGGAGAATTTTATGGAATTTCAAGAGAATTATCCGGTGGATAAGCTCATCCCTTACGCACGTAATTCACGCACACATAATGACGAACAGGTTGCGCAGATTGTCACCAGTATCAAAGAATTTGGTTTTACCAACCCGATTTTGGTTGGAGCAGATGATGTGATTATTGCCGGACACGGGCGTTTGCTTGCCGCTCAGCGCATGGGACTAAAAGAAGTTCCGATTGTCCGTTTGCCGCATCTGACCGAAACGCAACGGCGCGCACTCGTTATCGCCGACAACAAAATCGCTCTTAATGCCGGGTGGGACGAGGAAATGCTTGCTCTTGAAATGAAAGAGCTTGGCGATTTGGACTTTGATTTAGACCTATTGGGCTTTTCGTTGGACGAACTAAAAGAACTGGAAGCGTTCGGAGAGCCTGAACCAAACGGCAACACCGATGAGGATGAAGTTCCCGAAGTGCCAGAGGAAGCTGTAACCAAGCCCGGCGATATGTGGATTTTGGGCGAACACCGACTGCTCTGCGGCGATACGACCATGTATGATGATGTTAAAAAACTAATGGCTGATGACACAGCAGCGATGATTTTTACCGATCCGCCATATAATGTAAATTATGGGGCAACGATGAAAGACAGCTTGCGTTATCACGCTGGGACGCTTGGCGGTCGCAAAATTATGAACGACAATCTCGGCGATGGTTTTGCCCAGTTTTTAACCGACAGCCTCTCCAATTTAATGATGTTCAACAACGGTGTCGCTTATGTTTGTATGAGTTCTTCCGAGTTGCACACGCTTTATTCCGCTTTTGTCGCCGCCGGTGGCAAGTGGTCGACCTTTATTATGTGGGCAAAGAACACATTTACACTCGGTCGCGCAGATTATCAACGGCAATATGAGCCAATTCTCTATGGCTGGCGGGCTGATAATAAAAAACACTATTGGTGCGGCGACCGCGACCAATCGGACGTTTGGGAATATAACAAGCCTGTCCGCAACGACCTCCACCCCACTATGAAACCTGTTGAATTGGTGGAACGCGCTATTAACAACAGTTCAAAGGTTGGAGATATTGTTTTGGACGGTTTCGGCGGTTCTGGTTCTACACTTATTGCGGCCGAAAAAACTCGACGTAAGGCTCGTTTAATGGAGTTAGATCCGAAGTTTTGCGATGTGATAGTGCGGCGTTGGGAGGAATATACCGACAAGAAAGCGGAGCTTCTTCAAGATAATGCGGAAAGTTCGGATATTGATGCAGAATTAACTGGATAAAGGGAACAATACCAACACCTATTTTACATCATTGCGGTCACACTCCCCTACGGGACAATGTTCTGCCGCTCATATAAACAGGAATTTTGCTTCCCCTGTATTACCTGATACAAGGGGCGCAAAATCCACAATTTCTCTGAACGGCAGAACTATTGCGCAACAACGCAAAATAGGAGTTGATATTATTCAAATTCCAAGCATTCATTGGAATACAACGAAACCAATGATTGAAAGGACGAAAAATGAGAACAGTCAAAACCTACCTAATCCGAAAACCAAGCGATATCACGGAAGTTTTGGACATGAGCAAACGTTACCCGGAACGAGCCGAAATTGTCGAAATTACCGAAACAATAAACCTTACGCAGGAACAATATCATGAAATTCAGAAATACCCGCTTCGTGATTATGATTTTTTGAAAGGTAAAGGCGGTTGTGAGAATGGTTGGCGGACGATTGTGGAGCTGACTTGCAAAGGCAAGCGTGCGCTTTACGCCGATCCGTCAGGTTCAAGTTACTGTCGCTACCTCGGCATTAAGGTGGAGGATTAACAATGCGGATTACCGTAAAAACAGGAGCACCGGTGAGCAACTGGTGCTTCCCCTCGCGAAGTTTAAGGAAAAATTTAAAACGGAGTTTGCGCTAGCCTATCAAAATTATATCAGGCACGAAACCGAAAAGAACGCATTCCTACCGGAGTTTATGCAAAAGCATCTAACCGAAGCCGATTTCATGCTCTCGTTTGCTTGGAATTTTAATAATTACTCAGGTTCTGATTGGTGCATTATCGGCATTAGATAGGATATACTGTTTTTAGGCGGTATATTGTACGACAAAAAAGTTGTTCCCCTTTAAGCGTCCGAATTATCGCCAACAAATCCCTTATATTAAAAATATTATTATAATTCAATTACTTATAATTAAAAATAGTGCATTATTAACTGGACTTCTCCTTTTTTCCAAGCATTCATTGCATTGTAAGCGGTGGTGAGGTGCTAACGCATTGATTTAAGAAAGGAATTTAAAATGAGAAAAGAATTAACGATTACCGAAACTCTAGAGCAATGGAAAAAGGGGGAGTTAGATATTAGAGATTTATGGTATGACTGGTTTTGCAGAGAAACAAGCTTGGAAAACAAAGGAAAACGGCTGTTGCAAAATTTAAAAGCAATTAAAGATTCTCCTAAATTTGATAACGATAAAACTTACGTTTTTTTCAAAAACAACTGCCCATGCAACGGTCATTTATACGATGATTTTAGAGTTTGCGATATAAAAACCGGAGACGTAATTTATTGTGTTGTTCCTAAATCCGGATTTGCGGTTGATAATGGAGCGGCGCAGGTGTACGGCAGAGAAAACAAATTTGACGCCCCTTTGATTGAGGGAACTTGGAAAGAAGTCAAAGATTGGTTTTTGAAGTAATCATAAATCGTGCAGAGGGGCGGAAACGCCCCTCAGATTTCTTTAAAAATAATGCAGAATTGACTGGACTTCCACGCTTTTCCAAGCATTCATTGTGTTGTAAGCAGCGGCATGGTAGCCTAAGCAAAAACTTAAAGAAAGGAATTTAAAATGATTACGATTTTAGAAACGGAAAATAAAGACTGGGGATTTTGGGGAACGGGTAAGAATTACCTCAAGCACAAAAAAGATATTACAAAATTATGGAACGAAACAGCTAAACTGATCCAAAAGAACTCTAGACTTACTCCTGAAGAAACACAAAAATTGATGGACAGCCGCTGGGGGAGACACACCGCAGATAGTTATATGGAGGAAATCAGCACAAATGTAGAGACCTTTATTAAAACGGCTGATCGCCGATTAACCAAAGAACGCCTCATTGAGGACTATCGGCATTATGTTGACGAGCACGCTTACCCAAATCCAATTCCGCAGAAATATCACGATTTTTGTAAAGAGCTTGAAAAATTAAGCCGCAAATACGGGATTGTCATTCAAGCAGTCGGTGGCGTTAGATTTAGCACCGAGGATTTTAACGGGTACAATCCCGACTTGGATAGCGGCGATTTAATACCTGAATGGAAAGATTAACTTAGCCTCGGCGGGAAAGAAACGCCCCGCCACAAAGCCATAAAAAGCCCCAAATATTGGGACTTTTTGCCGTTGTGGAAATTTGGCTACCGAAATCCTTTCTTGCATTTCTTCAACGGCACGGAAAACGAGGTCAAAAGCCTCGTTTTCTTTTTCTTAAATTGCGGTTTGTGGCCGCATAAACGGCGTTTGTAGCCTGAAATAAAATCGTGCGGCATATTGTACGCTATAATTATATAGAGAAACATTAAAAGCGCGGCATAAAAACCGCCTTTTTGATTAGTCATTTAGCAGAGGTGATAGACGGTATTTTCTAATTCCCTGATCTTTTTCGCTAAATAGCGTGTATTCCTTATGTTTTTTCGTATAGGCGGATAACGCGCCCCTGACCGAATTGACGAGCCATCCTGTGGCTTCTGCCAGTTCTTCAAGTGTTGCGCCGTTTTCACGGGTTAACAACTCGACCATTTTTTCGGTCTTATTGACTTTTAATGGTGTAACCGTGGTTTCGGGACTATCTTTGGCTTCAATAATAACATCCGGAATATTCGTTGTTTCGGAAACTGTCGGCGTTTCCACAGTTTGAGGAGTTACAATTTTTTTAGATTTAGCCTTTGATTTGCTTTTTGTGGTTTTCTTTTTTGATGTCGTCATTGTGATATCCTTTCATTAATTGTTAATTTACAAGTCAATGAATGCTTGGAAAAGCTTGGAAGTCCAGTAAATTATTGCAAAATAAGTATTTGTTTTTGCAGTAAATTTATCATTATTAACTGGACTTCTTCCTCAATAAGAGCGTTACTGTAGTCATAAACAAAATAATAAGGAGATTCAAAATGTTAAAACATAATGATGTATCTATAATCGACATACAGGAACAAAATATTAAAGCGGTAGACAAGGATGTTTTACTGGAAACTTTTGAACATATGATGTGTCACACTAGCTCATTGGTTAAAAAAGCAGAGTTTGATATTGATGAGTTTGCTTGGGCTGGACAACAGACCAAAGGATATACTCTTGTGATGGAGCGGTTGCTTAGAGAAAAGACAATCGAACAATGGCGCGCCACTTTTAGTAAAGATGGCAAAGTTAGAATGGTAGCCATAGGGCAAGTTGAATGTTAAAAGCTAGTTAAAAAATGGGCAAAGGCTCTGGCATAAAACCAAGCCTTTTCTTTTTACGTGGTTAATAAATGGGGCAAAAAGTATCACTTCGTGAATATGCCAGAATGCGCGGTGTGCGGCTGAACGCGGTGCAGACGGCGATTAGTTCGGGGCGTATTCATAAAACGGCGGATGGCAAGATTGACGTTGATGAGGCCAACAAAGAATGGTTTATGAACACCGATCCCGCCAAAAGCCGCAAAGCCGATCCGCTCTTTGAGGGAGCCGCTGATACTCCCAAAGCGGGAATGTCTAGTTTTCAGCAGGCCAAAACCGCCGATATTTATTATCGGGCGATGCTTGCCAAAGCCAAGCTTAAAATGATAACAGGAGAAACAATTGACCGCAAAAAGGCAGGAACACACGCCTTTAATCTCGGGAGGTCGCTTCGGGATTTGTTTATTTCGTTTCCGACACGCTATGGCGCTTTGATTGCTGCAGAATTGGAGATCGATGAACACAAAACAATAACGGTGCTTGATGAATATGTCCGAAAACTCCTATCCGAAAGCAGAGTCCTTCTTGACCGAGAACTTTGAGGCGTCAAGCTATATAGAGGATGAGTTTTTCAAAGGCGTTGAACCGGACAGCTATATGTCGGTTTCCGACTGGGCGGACGAGTATCGGGTGTTGTCTTCAAAATCAGCTTCCGAGCCAGGGCGATGGCGAACAACTCGCACGCCTTATTTGCGGGAGATTATGGATTGCCTGTCGCCTAAAAGCCCAATTCAAAAGGTTGTCTTTATGAAAGGCGCACAAATCGGCGGCACCGAGTGCGGCAACAACTGGCTCGGTTACATTATGCATAAAGCGCCTGGTCCGATTATGGCGGTTTCGCCTACGGTTGAAATGGCCAAACGTAATTCGCGCCAACGTATAGACCCGCTGATTGAGGATTGTCCGGCGTTAAAAGGTATTGTCAGTTCGCCTCGCTCTCGAGATAAAGGCAACACCATGCTTTCTAAGGATTTCCAGGGCGGTGTTTTGGTGATGACGGGAGCAAATTCGGCGGTGGGACTGCGCTCTATGCCGGCGCGTTATTTGTTTATGGACGAGATTGACGGCTACCCACAGGATATTGACGGCGAAGGCGATCCGATTTTGCTTGCGGAACGGCGCACAGCGACATTTAGCAAGCGCAAGAAAATATTTCTCGTTTCCACGCCGACTATTAAGGGCTTGTCAAACATTGAACGTGAGTTTGAGAATTCCGACAAGCGGTATTATTTTGTGCCGTGCCCTTATTGCGGTGGGTTTCAAAAATTGGAATGGGCGCAAATCCGTGCCGAAGACGGAAATGTGGCGTACGAGTGCGTTCATTGCGGCAAACTGATTGGTGAACATTACAAAACCCAGATGTTGGCGAACGGTCATTGGCAGGCGACCACGCCAAGCGATGGCCTGACGGCAGGATACCATCTTTCCTCGCTTTACTCCCCTGTGGGGTGGCTCTCATGGAAAGAGTGCGTGGATATTTTTGAAAAAACCAAAACGAACCCGAGTTTAACGCAAGGATTTCGCAACACTATCTTAGGTGAAACCTACGAGGCTGAAAGCGATGCGCCCGAATGGCAACGCTTATACGAAAAGCGCGAAACATACCCGATTGGTACAATTTCGATGGGCGGATTATTCTTAACCGCTGGCGTAGATATTCAGAAAGACCGCATTGAGTGCGAGGTTGTGGCTTGGGGGCGCAATAAACAAAGTTGGTCGGTGGAATATTTCGTGCTGGATGGCGATACCGCCAAACCCGAAGTATGGAAACAATTGGAAAACGTGCTTAATCGGGATTATCCGCATGAAAGCGGTATCACGCTGCCGATACGGGTAATGTGCGTGGACTCAGGCTATGCAACACAAGATGTTTATTCGTTTGTGCGGAAATTCAGCCAAGCGGTTTGGGGCGGTGGCGGCGCAAGAGCGAGCCAACCGCGCACGGTGGTGGCTATCAAAGGGCAAAGCCGAGACACGGCAATGCTCCTGTCAACGTCCAAAGCCGACACGAAAAAGAAAGGCTTAAAAGTTTGGAACGTTTCTGGTCCTGTGATTAAGACCGAACTATATCGGTGGTTAAAAATGGAGCGTATCGGCGAGGATGCGTCCATCTTTGGACAATGTCACTTTCCGCAGTATGCCGAGGAATATTTCAAACAACTGACTTCGGAGCGACAAGTTATCAAAATCAGCAACGGTTATCCGAAATCAGTCTGGGAGAAAGACCCATTACGGCGTAACGAAGCGTTGGACTGCCGTGTTTATGCGCGTGCGGGAGCTGCAATTTATGGGTTAGACCGAATGAGCGAGAAAGGTTGGCAAGAGTTAGAGTCTCTTATTCCAACTACGCCAGAGGCTAAGCCTAAAAAGAAACCTGCGCGTTTTATACAAATGCAACAAACAAAGGTGAATGATCCGTGGCTTTAGATATCAAAACACTAAAAATCAGGCTTATTGAGGCCGAAGATGCGTACCATCAATTGTTGACTGGGACAAAAGAGGTCTCGGTCAACGTGGGAAATTTCGGTTCGGTAACCTATAATCAAACGAGCCGAACCGCATTGGAAGCCTACATTTCAAGCTTAAAGTCGCAAATTGCGGCGGCTGAGGGAACAAATGTCGGGAGACGGCGGATTATAAGGGTGAGTTTTTAATCATCATGATTTTCAAACTGCAAACACTCATCACATTTTCCAGAATTAAGATCATCATAGGTTAATGGGTTTACTCCACATCTGATGCATTTACCTGTTATATATTGATTTACAACAGCCTTTTGTTTATCTGACAACTCCAGCCCATTGTCTAAACCGTATTGAGCTATTCCTCGTACTGTTTTATCTTTATTGTTGAGCAAATGTTCTAGAAATAAGCGCCGTTCATCAATTACTGTATCCATTTTTTACTCCATATAATTTATTTTGTTAATACTTTATTAAGCAGATTAAACCGACATAAAAAAAAATCAATAGAAAAAAGGAAAAATATGACAGACACATCACATAAAGCGGCATCGCAGACTTTGCGAGAGATTGCCTCGTGGCAACCGGGACGAGGTTCGGCGGATAGCGACTTGTTGCCCGAACTCTCAACTATGGTGGCGCGTTCGCGCGATTTATCCCGCAACCACGGGATTGCCAGCGGAGCGATGCAAACGCTTGCTGATAATATTGTCGGCACGGGATTTCGCCTATCCGCCAAGCCTGATTATAAGCTGTTGGGCAAAACCAAAGAATGGGAGGAAGAATGGCAAGCCAAAGTTGAGGGATTATGGCGGAGTTGGGCGGAAACATTTAACTGTGACGCGGGTAAAAATCTTAATTTTCACGGATTAACGACACAGATTTTCAAGTCATGCCTGATTAACGGCGAAGCGTTGGCGTTGGTTTTATGGTTGCCTGAACGTGCGGTTGCGACCTCTATTCAGCTCGTTGAGCCGGACAGACTTTCCAATCCGAACAACAGTACCGATACAAAAACGTTGCGCGGTGGTGTCGAGATTGACAAGTTTGGCGCGTCGATTGCCTACCATATTTTAAAAGAGCATCCGGGCGACTATTGGTCGACAGCCCTGCAATGGGAACGTGTTCCGGCATTTACCTCTTTTGGCAGACGGCGGATTTTGCATGTTCATGACATCAACCGCATCGGGCAAACTCGCGGCAAACCTATTCTGTCCTCGATTATGCCGATGTTTAAGATGCTTGACCACTATGAGCGGTCAGAGCTTCAAGCCGCTATTGTCAATGCAATGATTGCCGCTTTTATTGAAACGCCAATGGGTGGTGAAGAACTTAACGAGCTGTTTGGCGGTTCAAGCGATGATTACCTGAATGCCAAGAAAGACTGGCAAGTTAAGCTTGAGGGCGGCTCCATCATCCCTATCTTTCCTGGGGACAAGGTTGCGCCGTTTACACCATCCCGTCCAAATTCGGCATATGGAAGTTTTGTGGAGAATCTGCTTCGGCATATCGGCACAGGATTAAATATTCCGTATGAATTGCTGTTAAAGGACTTTTCCAAAACCAACTACTCTTCGGCAAGGTCGGCACTTTTGGAGGCGTGGCGGTATTTTAACGGTCGGCGGCAATGGCTGGCAGATTATTGGGCAACGCCTGTTTATGAACTGTGGCTTGAGGAGATGGTCAACAAGGGTTTGGTGGATGCTCCCGATTTTTATGCAAACCGCTGCGCTTACACCCGTTGCAAATGGATTGGCCCGGGTCGCGGTTGGGTTGATCCGGTCAAAGAGGCACAAGCCTGCCAACTTCGTATGGAGATTGGGCTTTCAACCCTTGAAAACGAGTGCGCTTCGCAAGGGTTGGATTGGGAAGAAGTGGTCGAACAACGGGTTCGGGAAAAGAATAAATTGAAAGAAATGGGATTGATAAATGAAAATACTCAACAAAACAATATGGGCGATAACGCCCGAGATGATGGGGACGATGGCGGAGATAGCGAGAGAAAATCGCAAAACACCTGAAGCCATAGCCCGTGAGATGGGCAAAGATATGAAAGACACAAACGCCGCCTCAATCAGAGACGGCGTTGCTGTTATTAAGGTCTCAGGGACTTTGTTTCGTTATGCCAATTTAATGACACGGATTTGCGGCGCAACCTCTTATGAATTACTGGCGCAAGACTTTAATAAAGCGGTGCAATCACCTCAAATTAAAGGAATTTTGCTTGATATTGACAGTCCGGGCGGCGAAGTAAACGGATGTTCCGAGCTCTCTGATATGATTTATCAGGCACGAGGCGCAAAGCCCATTATCGCGTACGCTTCAGGAGCTTGTTGTTCCGGTGCTTATTGGATTGCCTCGGCTTGTGACAAGATTTTGGCGGCGGATACAGCTATTTTGGGTTCTATCGGTGTCGTTTCCATTTTTGAAAAAGATGACGAGGATAAAACAATAGAGATTGTGTCCTCGCAAAGTCCTAATAAACGGCCGAATATCAACACCGAAGAAGGCAAAGCTAAGATTCAAGCCAGAGTTGATGAGTTGGCGGAGGTGTTTATCGCCAAAGTGGCGCGCAATCGTGGAATTACCGCCGCTGATGTAGTGAAAAATTTTGGCGCAGGCGATGTTTCGGTCGGAAAATCAGCCGTTCGTTCCGGTCTGGCAGACGGCTTATCCTCGTTTGAAGCTATTATAACAAACTTAAGTAAGGAGAAAACATTCATGAATGACACAATAAATATTAATGCCGAGGAAATTCGGCAGACGGAACGGGAGCGCATGGCCAAAGTTTTTGCCGCCGACATTTCCAAAGGAAAGGAAGCTACGGCGCAAATTCTTTTGGCCAAGACAGATTTGGAAGCTGCCGATATTTTGGAAATATTGGACACTATTCCAAGTTCCGCCAAAACAACGGACTTTGAAAAAGCGATGGCGACAGTTAAAAACCCAGATATTTCGCCATCTATTGAACTAACGGATGAAACCCCCGAGGCGGTCGCTCAGCGTATCGCCTCTTTTGTTAGGGAGTAAAACTCCTTAAATCATAATAAGATCATATTTGTGTTCTTTTTAACACAAATATTTCTGTTTTTCATTCTCATTTTAAAGAACCAAAGGCAAGGCATAAAACGCCTACTGCTTGCTGTTTTTGTTTGATGTAGTTGACTACACCTTCGCAAAAACAGCGGCGCATTAAGCATTTTCTGTTCTTGCACAAACATAATCATATTAAAATTTAAGGAGTTATAATGACAGTACAAGGATTTACGGATCAAGGCTCGACAACAGCGGATAACCTTTTGGCCGGAGAATTCCCGAGAGTGGCTGTTTTGGCCACAATCTCAGGCGGCAAATTTGAACGCGGCACAGTTTTAGGATTTAAGTCTGGGGGGGGTGTTGATGGCAAAATGACTATCAGTAAAGTTGCGCCTGAAGCCATTTTAGCAGAAACTGTTGATGCCTCTGCTGAAGATAAAAAAGCGGTGGTCTATTTGACAGGCGAGTTCAATCTCTCGGCTCTTAAAGCCAATGTGGACGTGGAAACGCTGATTGATAAACTCCGCGCTAAGAGCATTTTTGTAAGACAAAATCAGACTTATTAATGAAAGGTAAACAAATGGATATTTTTTCCACGCACGTTTTAGCGAAAGTTGTTGAAAATTTGCCGACACCTTCGTCTTTTTTATTAGACACATTTTTTCCGAATGTTCAAACCTCAGATAAAGAAGAAATCTTTTTTGATGTGACCGACAGCAAACCACGTATTTCGCCGTTTGTGTCGCCTTTGCTCCCTGGCAAGGTTGTTGACAGCGGTGCCTATCAGACCAAATCATTCAAACCGGCATACGTTAAAGACAAACGCAGGTTTGATGTCAATATCCCCTATAAGCGGGTAGCAGGCGAGGCAATCGGCGGCAGTTTAAGCCCCACGCAACGTTATGAACGAGCGTTGGCAACGACTTTGCAAGACCAACTCGACAATTTAAACCGCCGCGAGGAAGTTATGGCGGCAGAGATTTTGCGTACTGGCAAAGTTGTGGTTTCAGGTGATGGCTATCCATCACAGACAGTCAACTTTGGACGCGATGATGGCCTAACCAAAGCTCTAACCGGATCAAACACTTGGGGAAGTTCCGGCGTTAAGCCGCTTGACCATTTAGAAGATTGGGCAGCCGAAATTCAAAACAAAGCTGGTGTTGTGGCAAAAACAGTTGTTTTAGACCCCGATGCTTGGAAACTCTTTCGCTCTAATGCCTCGGTTGAGAAATATCTCGACTACCGACGCGGCACGAACAATACTTTAAATAAAGATCCGATTGTGCGCGGTAAAGACAGTAAAGCGCGTTATGTCGGCTCTATCGGCGACTTTGATTTATGGGTTTATAACGACAGCTATATAGGCGATGATGGTAAAACAACAAACCTTCTGCCTAGCAAGACCGTCATTTTAGGTTCAAAAGACGGTCTTGAGGGAACAAGATGTTATGGTGCGATCCATGATGAAAAAGCCAACTGGACAGCGCAACGCTACTTTACAAAGTCTTGGATTGAGGAAGATCCGAGCGTGCGTTGGTTGTTGTTGCAATCCGCGCCATTGGTCGTACCGTATCGCCCGAATGCTTCTATGTGTGTAACCGTTGGTTAAGGAGGTTCTTATGGTAAAAATCAGACCTTTAATTACATTGGTTGTCGGCAAGCAAAAAGAAGTTGCGCCAGGAACTGTCTGTGATGTAAGCGAAGATGAGGCAAAACGCCTTGTAGAGCTTAATTTTGCTGAACGAGTAACCAAAGAAGAAAATTTACAGGGAAAAGATAATGACAAATCCAATGCAAATGGCGGTGGACAGCCTGTTCCTCCGACTGGGGAAGACAGCAACGTATAAAAACCAAAACATTCGCATCATCTTAACTGAACCTGACGAGATTGTGGGGATTGGGTTTGTCAACACTCATTCCTCCTCCCATCGGGCAAGGATACGAATAGCGGATGCGCCGGAATTAAAAATCGGCGATAAAATCTATACCGATAACCAAACATATTCTGTTTATTCAGAGCCTGTTAAAGATATTCATAATCTGGTGTGGAGTTGTGATTTAGTATGCGTTTGAAAGTGGCATTTGAGGGAAATCTTCAAGAATTTATCGAAAAAGAATACCAAAACGCCGCCTCGGCTGTTACCTCTGGGATTAAACAGGCAACAGACGGACTAAAAACCTCTATGCGCTCACAGGTTAAAAATTCGGGTTTGAGTTCTCGCTTGGCTAATACTTGGCTCGGTGATGTTTTTCCGAAAGCCAAGAAAAGCATCTCTGCCGCTGGTATCGTTTACACCAAAGCTCCCACGATTATGGAGGGATTTGAGTTTGAAACGGTCATTCGTGGTAAAAACGGCTTGTGGCTTGCTATTCCAACTGAAGCTATAAAAAAGAAAATTTACGGCAAAAAGATAACACCTGCACTGTACGAGCAATGGAAAGGTGTCAAACTTCGCTTTGTTTATCGACCACACAGCGCATCTTTGTTGGTGCATGAACAGAAGAAAAAGACGATTATTGCTTTTATCCTTGTGCCGCAAGTCAAAATGCCGAAGTTGATAAACTTTTCAACCGAAAGCGTGAAATGGCAAGATAAAGTGCCGGAACTGATTTTAAGGAATTGGCAATAGCTATTTATGATCCTCTGGCAAATTTTGTGGAATGGGTGAGTTCGTTTTAGGAGAATTAGGCTGTTGAGGTGCAGTCTTATCGGTTATTACATTCTTCGAAATACTGTTTGGTGTAAGACCATTTTCGATTTTTGTAATATTTGCCTTATTAGGAGTTAACCCCTCTGTTAATATTTTTTGTGTCATAGAATTGGTTGTTAATCCATCTTGAGCGATAATAGTCATATTTGTTTCCTTATTTAATAAATTTAATGATGCAAATGTTATAAAAAAGACAGAAGCAATAATGAAAGTGCACATTGAAACATAATTTAAAATTGCTGTCCAATGTTGAAATTCTGTAAAACGATTTGAACTGTATGCTTCCTCATTTTTTAGCGCAGTGAAACAAGTTATCTGTTCGTCAAATGTAATCTGAGCTGTTAAAAAAGATACTAAAGTTGATAATAACGAAATAAAATACAGTATCCATGTTAAAATCAACAATTGTGGATAAACTCCTGCATATATTTTATCAAATATGGTCAACGATAAAGCTAATGCACCTGAAATCTTGTGACTTTATACTATCTTGGCGCATTTGCTCACATACTTCAATATCTTTTTCCAACTGTTGCTGGTGCTCTATGACGTTTTCAGAAATTTGAGACATAATTTCATCCTATAACATTCGTTCTAAACTTATATAGGTAAGAAAAAAGGATTTGTCAAATGAGTAAACGAGAAGAAGTTTTACAGGCGTTGTATGAACGGTTGTTGGCTTTAAGTGAGATTGTTGTTCGGCGTAATGAAGTGTTGCCCTTAAAAATCCCTTCCGGTGGGTTGGTGGTTTTGCGCGATGGTAATGTCGGCGAGCCTTTGGTCTTATTGTCTCCCCTGCTCTATTTGTTTCAACATCGGGCGGAGATTGAAGTATTAACGCAAAAGGTAAATCCGGCGGACAGTGACTCCGCATTGGATATGTTGTTAGAAAAAATCGGGCATTTAATTATGGTTGATCCAACTTTGTCCGGCAAAATTGACTATATGCACGCTGAACCGCCGGAATTTGCCGAACAACCGATTGATGGCGGCATAACCATTAAAGCGGCGACTGTACCGATTGTTTTGGAATATGTATCAGATTCAAATTTAACTTAAAGGATAAAGCCTCCATTTTAAGGGGGGGTTACAGCTCCCAATCTGATTTGCGGTTAATCAGATAAGAGGAGCAAGACGCAGCCAATAGCGTCACTATTCGCAAGGCTTGCGACAAATTAAATGATAACCGCAAACAGACCCGCAGGGCAAGGTCTAAAATCTGCCTTGTTTGTTAGATTTTTTTGATGTAGTTGGCTACACCTGTAAAAATCTAACGGCGCAAAACAAATTTTATTAACTTGTTGGGGGCTATACCCCCCCTTGAAATGGAGGCTAAAATGTCTAGAGCATACGGTTGGAACGCCAAGCTATTGATTACAGAAGAAAAAGAATATGGTGTTATACCTGATGAGGGATATATTCAAATCCCGTTTATATCTTCAACGGTTGACAGCGAGCAAAACTTAATTGCCTCAAATATTTTAGGGTTGGGACGCGATCCGACACAGCCTTTTCAAGATATTATTGATGTCGGCGGTGAGTTGGCTGTGCCTGTTGACCTTAATAACATTGGAATTTGGCTTAAAGCAATCTTTGGAATGCCTACTACAAAAATGAACGAAAGTGTTTGCGAACATATTTTTGAAAGCGGAAAAACCTCAATTCCCAGTTATTCTTTGGAAGTAGGATTGCCAGAAGTTCCGCAATTCATCCGTTTTGCTGGTGTTCGCGCGGATAGCATTGCTTTTAATTTTGAACGTTCGGGAGAAGCGCAGGTTACAGTTTCGGTTATGGCGCAAAGTGAATTCGGAGCTGAAACAAGTATCTCTGCGGCACCAGATGTAAAAAGATTTGTACGTTTTTCGCAATTTCAGGGGTTTATTAAATCTGGCGGAACAAGGCTTGCCAACATTACGACTGCTAGCGTTACCTATTCCAACAATTTGGAGCGTATTCAGACAATCCGTAATGATGCCAAAGTTGAGGCTATTGATTTGGGCGTGGCGAGTTTGTCAGGCAATATTGCCGCTCGCTATGGCGATAACATAATGCTTGATAAGGCGCGTGACGGTGCGCCAGTTGATATAGAACTCGGCTATCAGATTTCCGATACTCAAAAATTGGCGATTACTTGTCATGAGGTCTATTTGCCTAAGCCAAAACGCTCTATTAACGGCCCCGGTGGAATTGAGTGTTCGTACGATTTTCAAGGTGCAAAAGAGCAAACACTTGGAAAAATGATGACTGTAACTCTTGTAAATGATGTGGAGGAATACTGATGATTAGGCTAAAAATTAATAAAGAGCCATATTGGCTCGAGCTTGATTACGGAGTGAAAGTTAAGGTTAAACCCTGTACTTCCGCCGTTTTTTATGAGGCAAAAGCCTATATGAACAGCAAATTGGCTGAATTGGCGAAAGTTTATAAAGTAAATAAAGAAGCAGGTGTTACCAATGAGCTTGATATTGAAAACCCTGTCAAACGTGAGGCGTTGGCAGATAAATATCTCCTTATCGGGCTTGGAATTGCCGGTATTTTGGAGTGGACGGGAGTGTTAGAGGCGGAAGAAGATAAAGCGGCTCCGTTGACAGAGGCCAAAATTGACGAGCTTTTTTCAAACTTTTGGGCGGTGGCGGAGAATTTCCGCCACCAGTATTGCGGCTTACAAGAAATTCTGGCGGCAGAAAAAAACGCCTCCACGCCCGAGCCAAATGGCACTTTGGAGACGGGCGCAACTACTGCAAAGGATGTTCAGAGCTAAATCCACTCTGTCCGTTCCATAAGTGCCGATACACCGAAACGACCTTGGAAACCGATGTCGGCTATCAGGCTTGGGAAATTTTATTAAAACTTTCTAAGCCTGATTTATCTATGGCGTTGGATATTGCCCGAAACATTAACTTTGATATGGAAATGATGTGCGAATTGTTGCCTGTTGGATTTGCAGGGATGAATATAGGTTTAAAAAATGAGTACAGCGGCGAAAAAACTATCAATACGGCTTGAAGCGGTGGGTGGTGATAAAGTCCGGCGGGAGTTTAAATCTCTCGGAGTTGATGGCGATCGGGCTTTTCGGCAGATTACGCAAGTTATTCAGCCAGCCAATGATAATTTAAAAGCCTTGGATGCGACTGCACGCTCTTTTAACGAGGTTATTCGGCAAGGAACGGCTTTGTTTGGAGCGTATCTCGGATTTCAGGGGTTGAAAAACACCTTTTCGGCGATTTTTAATGCCAACAATTCTTTTGAACAGCTGTCCGGCTCGCTTAAAACTGTTACCGGTTCTGCCAAAGGCGCGCAAGAGGCTTTCGCGCTGATTGAGAAGTTTGCGATTGACACGCCTTATCAACTCAACGAAATCGTTGAGGCATTTATTCGGCTTAAAGCTCTGGGATTAGAACCGTCCGAGGCGGCTTTGACCTCTTACGGCAACACAGCTTCGGCGTTTGGCAAAAACATTCTTGATTTTGTTGGTGCGGTGGCGGCGGCAACGGTTGGCGAGTTTGAACGGCTTAAAACTTTCGGTATCAAAGCAAAAGTCGTTAATGACGATGTCAGCTTTACCTTTGCCGGCGTTACAACAAAAGTAAAGAAAAACGCCGCCGAGATTGAAAAATATCTTCGTTCGCTTGGCGATGTCAACTTTGCCGGAGCAATGGAAGAGCAGATGAAAACGATGTCCGGCGTTCTCTCAAATATTGAGGACGGTTTTGAGAAAATGTACCGTGACATCGGTAAAAACGGCTTAAACGATGCCTTAAAAGACACGTTTACGCAGTTTAATGAACTGGTGGAAAAAAGCGGTAGTGCGGCGGCAACAATCGGCAAAACGCTGACTTTTGCCGTGAAAGCCGCTTCAAAAGCGTTTTTCACACTTGCGGAGAATGCCGATGTTTTATTAACCATTCTCGGCGCAAGGTTCGGCTCTACGGCTATTCTTGGCGGAATAACGGCTTTAAGGGCGAGTGTCGGATATCTGCAAGTGGCAATGACTGGGTTGAGTGTTTCCACAAAATCCGCCATTGCCGGTATTGTGATGATGAGTCGAGTTTCCAAATTGGCGGCGGCGCAAATGGCTCTTACGGCTACTGCTGTGGGTGTTTTGAAAGGTGCGCTTGCTCTTATCGGTGGCCCCGCAGGTTTGGCAATATTGGCAGGAATGGCAATTTACAAACTCGTTGACAGCCATGATGTTGCTAAACGAGCAGCTCGTGAACACGCCGAAACCTTGCAAAAGTTTAAAGATGAACTCAAGGCTACGGTGGAAGAAGCATCTAAATTTTCAGCGCAACAAACCAAAGATATGGCTTTGGCTGAATGGGGCTTAAAGCTAAAGACCGCCGAGCAGAATATTCGTGATTTGCGGGAGGAGTTGAAAAAGACCGGCGGATTGTCGCTTACAACTCGTTTTGCACCTAATGCCTTTCTCAAAAATTATGAAATTTATGCGAAAGAAACCGCTGATATTCTCCGCCAATCCAAGATTGATTTGGAACAATACCAAAAGCAAATTTGGGAAATAGCGGCAGAATATCCTGATTTTCAACCTAAGGCGCAAGAAATTCAGGATAAGATATTACTCTTGAAAGCTGCCGAACAGGATGCCAGGAAAGCAAGAGAAGAACTCAAATATTTGCAAAATCCTGAACTTCGACCGAAAGAAGAAGCTAAAACCGAAGTTACACCGACAATTTCGATTGATGCAGAGGCGTATAAAAAGAATATTGAGGACATCAAAAATAAGATTTTGGAGCTTAAAACACCCTATGAGCAGGCAATGGTTAAAGCTGACGAATGGCGCAAAAACGCCCTGAAGAATCTTGACACCAGTTCGGCGGATTATCAGAAATACAAGGAGCAAATTGAGCAAGTTTATGAGGGAATGGTTAAAAAAGCCGATGAAGCAGCTCTTCAATCTTCCAAATCATTGGAGGACGGCTTTAAGCGTGGTTTTATCAACCTCAAAAATGAACTTGATGATTTTGCAAGTCTTGCCGAAAGCGCAGTTAAAAACGCCTTTAATAACATGGAGAACATCCTTGCCGACTTTGTTGTAACTGGAAAAGCGAACATTGCCGATTTGGTGCAGTCGATCGTTAGCGATTTTGCGAAAATTGCTATCCGGCAATCCATCACACAACCTTTGATGACTGGATTGTCTTCATATTTCGGTTTTGCTACCGCCCACAGCGGTGGGGTGATTGGTGCGGACAGTTTATCTTCCAAAGTGGCAAATCCTGCTGTGTTTGCCAGTGCGCCGAAATATCACACAGGCGGGTTGGTTGGTGATGAAATTCCGATTATTGCCAAACGAGGCGAAACTGTCTTTACCAAAGGGCAAATGGATGTGCTGGGTGCGGAATTGCACAATAAAACACCGGTTTTGGTTAATATCAACGTTCATAACAATGCGAGCGGCACAAAGGCAACGGCAACTTCAAAACAGGACGCAAGTGGCAATCTTTCGATTGATGTGATGATTGAAAAAATTGAGGGTGCGATTGGCAGAAATATCAGCAAAGGTGAAGGCTTATCGCCGATTTTGGAGCAACGCTATGCGCTTAATCCGGCTTATGGGAGTTATCGATGACAATCATCTTTCCGAAAAAACTACCATATCCTACGGTTGAGGGATATTCCATTCGCCCCGATGAGGCGATTATCCGCACCGATATGGAATCCGGTCCCGCACGGCAACGGCGCAGATATACGCAAACTCCATCTAAAATCTCTGTCAGATGGATTATGAACCCCGAACAATTCTGCTTGTTTGAAGCTTGGTATAAATATCATGCCAAAGAAGGAGCGGAATGGTTTGTCATCACGCTTTTGGGCGGAATTGGCTTAACCGAGCAAGATGCACGTTTTACGCAGCAGTTTGAGGCAAGCCTTATTGCAGGCAGGCTTTGGCAAATCACATCCGAACTTGAAATTCGTGACCGTCCGACAATTACTGAAGACGCAATGGAAATCATCATAGATTCTGATTTCCAAAAGTTGGAGTTTACGGTTGATAAGCTCCATATTCTTGTTCATCGCTCATGTCCGATTAAACTTAATTAAGGAGCTAATTATGCCAAATATGCAAGAAAGATTAAACGCCGCGGTGGATAGAGCCGAGGTTGATACCGGTTTATTGCACGAGGTTGTTCATGGAGATATTACGACCGTGGTTGACACCGAGGGCGGCAAAGTTCCCTCTGTTGCCAAAGCAATTAACGACATTCGGGTTGTGGTTAACGCGGATGCCAAAATTCTGCACGACATCACGCACGGCGACAGTTCAACCGTTGTCATAACCGAAAACGGCGAAGTGCCGAGTGCGGCCAAAACTGTTCAAGACATAAGAAATTATATCCAAAACGGCACAGATGATTTGGTTTCGGAAGCTCAAAAAGCAGCAGAAATGGCTAAAGCGTGGGCAGTTAAATCTGATGGCCTGGTAGAAGAATTTGACTATTCTTCCAAACACTATGCCGAAGCGGCGGCGGAAATTGCCAGCCGTATGGATAAAAAGTCTGAAACGCTTGGCGGATATGGAATTTTGGATGGCGTAGCTTATGAGCCTCTACAAGATGATAAAGTGGCTTTAACACTTATTTACCCCGATACGATGACGTATAGCGTCATTAAATAATTTTTAATTTTTGAAAGGAGAAACTATGACAGATAAAAATATTTACATTAAAGACGGCAACGGCAACAAGCTGTATCCGGTGACAAAAACGAGCCTAATTATCAATGACGCTGGCGAGCCGATTGGCGATGTGGAAGCCGGTGCTCAGGTTAACCGGATTGAAAAAATCAAGGTCAACGGCGTTGAACTGGAGATTGTTTCTAAAGAAGTAGACATTAGTGTCCCAAATGTGCCTGTGTATTCTTTGGCCAAATCTGAAACAGCTGACAGCGGATATTCCGCCACTTATCAGCTCACTAAAGACGGCGCGCCTGTTGGCGACAAAATCAATATCGCCAACGATATGGTTGTGCAATCCGGACAGGTATCTACCGTGGTCACGGACGACACGCCTGTTCAAGGTTATAAAGTTGGCGACAAATACATTGATTTGTTGTTGGCCAATACCGACAACGAGCATATTTACATTTTGGTTAGCGATTTAGTGGATGTGTATTCAGCAGGTCAAGGTATTGTCATCACCGGCAATTCAATAGCGGTGGATACGGCCAAAGTAGCGATGAAAGGCGAATCTTATACCAAATCAGAGGCGGACAATAGGTTTTTACAGGAACATCAGGATATTTCCGGCAAAGCTGATAAGGCGACAACCCTTGCTGGGTATGGCATTACTGACGCCTTATCTTATGAAGAATTGGTTTAAATTTTAATGTATGATGATTTTGGGGCGTGAAATTCGCCCCTTTTTATATGGAGTGGTTATGGCTACAAAAGAAGTTACAGCAATAAAGGTTTTGTTAAAAAACAGCAGAGGCGAGTACCTTATTCCCTATACTGAGGAAAAGTTCGATATTGATGCCCACACTCAAGATGTTTCAAATCCGCACCAAGTAACCAAAGCACAAGTTGGCCTTGAAAATGTCGATAATACAGCAGATACCGATAAACCCGTTTCCACAGCGCAAAAATCGTACGTTGATAACTTTCAGCCGCCGATAATTTCTCTAACAGCCACTTCCGGCACAATCACGCTAGCCGTTAATAAAATCTATACGTTATCCGTGACAGGAACAACGACCTTCTCCTTGCCAACTCCGAGCAACAAAAACGTTTTTAATCAGATTAAGGTGATGCTCAAAGTAACAGGCACACCAACGATTAATTGGGGAACGACCAATTTCTTTAATAATGAAACGCCTGAGATAAAGGCAGGAAACTATGACGTTTATTTTGATTATGACAATCTTATGAGTGCTTGGGTTGTAGGTGTGATGAGTAAAGGAGTTGCAGGATAAAAAATGTCCGGTGGACACTTTTTACCGAAAGTTATAGCAGCTGTTAGGCTGCGAACCGCCGAAAGGCGAGAGAGCAACCGTTACATCTGGCATGACCGAACGTAGTTATTGAGTAAAACGAAATTTACAGAGTGAGAATACGTAATGATAAGGGTTGAAAGCGAAAAAATGCTAATGTCTAGCAAGGCGAGTTTTGAGGCGGTAACGTTTTCGGCGACCGGGGCTTTGCAAACCTGGCAAGTTCCGACAGGGATTAAACAAATTCACGTTGATGTGGTTGCCAGCCAAGGCGGAAACTCTGGCGGAAAAGGCGGCCGTGTGCAATGCGATTTGACGGTTACGCCCAAGCAGACGCTTTATATTATGGTTGGAACGGTGCCAAGCGATTACACGGTGGCAAGCTATAATGCGGCCGATATTCGCAGCGGCGGGACGGCATACGCCAACCGCGTGGTGGTTGCAGGCGGCGGAGGTTCCACTTCTGGCAAAAGCAAAGCCGGCGGTACTGGAGGTGGAACCTCCGGCGGTAACGGAACGGCTGGTTATGGCGCAACTTCTTACGGCAGCGGCGGCACCCAGTCTACCGGAGGCGCAGGTGGTGATGGGACGGCGGTCAGCATCGGGCATAACCATTCAGGCAATGTGGGAGCGTTCGGGCTTGGCGGCGCGGCTGTCGGGTGCAGTTATGAGGGTTACAGTGGTGCCGGCGGCGCCGGGTGGTATGGCGGCGGTTCGGGTGCTGCCGACTGGAACAAAAACGGCGCTTATGCAGCCGGCGGTGGAGGCGGGTCGTCTTACGCCAGTTCCGAACTCTGCAGCAATGTCGTCCATACGCAAGGGTATCGCGCGGGCGAAGGGTATATTACGATTTCTATGGGTAATAAATGATTCAAAAGGAGCAAATTATGTTGAAAAGGCAATCTGATTCACGGGCTATGCAAGTGTCCCCCCCCCCTTAGAATTTTACGCAATTACAATAGCTTATTTCATTATCTCAGCGTTGGAGGTGTCTTATGTTGAGATTGTGGAGTAAAAATTTATTGATAATAAAACCCTGTCCTTATGAAAAAAATCAAACTTTGTTTGAACAAAATCAAGAAGGTTCATATACATTGGATTTATTAATCAAAGGTCAGTATTACATCTTATCTGTAGGGAATGGCGCTGGTGGTGGCTCAAGCCAACGCGATAGCAAATGGTTTCAAAGTTCCGGCGGTTCAGGAGCAACCTTTGAAGCTATAGTTTCTTTGCCTGACGGAAGATATACTGTTAATATTGGTAAGTTAGGATTTGGCTATAATATTAACAATCGATTAAGTTGTACAGGTGGTGAAGATTCTTCTGATACATTTCTTCTTGACCCTAACGGTGTTGAGATTTTGCGCACAGGCTGTGGTATAAGGGGGACATCACATACTTCGGGAGGAAACGGAGGTATTGTTACATTAGGCAATATTAACATTGTCCATATTGGCAAGTCGATAAACGGAAACAAAGGTACGAATATTAACAATGGCTCTGTTAGCCAAGCTTCGGGTTATGCGCTTTCTTCTTTTGATAATACTAAAACAGGCTTAGGAGCAGGAAGTTGGCGCGGCGGTGGTAATGTTTATGGTGTTGCCGGATGTTTTAAAATTATCTATATGGGACGATAGTAAAAGAAGTATAAATGACTGATACCACCTTATCACAAGCCTTAAAAGAAGCATACGCTTCCGCACCAAGTGAGGTTATTTTATTGCATACATTGGAACTGCGTCATCCGTCTTTTGTGGATGATAACGGTAATCCGACAGCTATTCGGGTAGTGCGGGATAATATCAATCATATTTGCACGCTTGAAGATATTGCGCCGCTTGATGCAGGTAAAGCGGTGGAATTTGTCGCAATGGGATTTGATTTGGAGCTTCCGCCCGTTGAGGCAATTCCTGTGCCAGAGATAACTTTAACGCTTGATAATGTTTCAACTGAAATCATTCAATACCTTGACCGAGCCGTTGAAACACAAGACATGATTGAGATGACGTATCGTCCGTATCTTTCCAATGATTTAAGCTCGCCGCAGATGAATCCGCCGATAACCTTGGTAATTACGGAGATTACGGCGGATATTTCAAAAATCTCCGCAACCGCTCGCATGATGGACATTGGCAACAAGTCCTTTCCGGCTGAAAATTACACGGTTAAAAAATATCCGGGGTTATCCAGGTAATCCTCCTATTAGATACTTAGAAAATTCTATTTTTGTTTTTTGCGTTTTATTTCTTCGCTTTTTTCATTAGCTAGGAGGCACTAGCCTGCTTCAAAAAGCAAAGCCTAAAACACAAAATCCGTCAATATTTATTTCCTAATTACCTCATAGGAGGATTACATGACACATTTTGCAAATAAATACATAGGTCGCCCGTGGGTGGCTGGCGCGCAAGGCCCCGACAAGTTTGATTGTTGGGGCTTTGTTCGTTATGTGCTAAAGCACGAATACAGACACGACGTGCCTCAGGTAAATGTCAACGCAGAATGTCTACGGGACGTCTTGCAGGCATTTCGGACTGATTTGGCTTTTCGTGCTTTTGAAGAAGTGCCTCTGCCTTGTGATGGCGATGTCGTGCTGATGCGGCAGGCGAAAAATCCTGTTCATGCCGGATTATGGTTGGAGATTGACGGCGGTGGGGTGTTGCATTGTGTACGCGGAAGTGGTGTCGTTTTTCAAAATATCCGTTCACTTAATGCTTCCGGATGGTTTCTTGACAGCTTTTACAGAGTAAAGATAAAACAAGTTTAATTCAATGATTTATTTTAATTATTTCACAAATACCTTTAACCCGGATAAAGGGAGAATAAGTCGTGTTGTGCCGACTTTACAGACAATTTCACAAATTGCAGAGGCACATAATGTCGACTTATCTCGTCCAACAATTTGTTTGGTCAACGGGGTGGCTGTGCTTCGGAAGGATTGGAACAATATGCTTGAACCGGACTCTGTGGTGAGTTTTGTTTCTCTGCCGCTCGGCGGTGGTGGCGGAAGTTCCAACCCTCTGCAGGTTGTTATGATGGTAGCCGTTGTGGTGGCATCCGTTTACACCGGTGGTGCGGTGGGTGCCGCATACGGTGCGGTTTGGGGCGGTGTGGCGGCCGCAGGTGTTTCTATCGGCGGCGGCATCCTTATCAATACGCTTGTGCCAACACCTAAACCCGCCTTAAATGGTATGACTTCTTCCGCCTACACGCAAAGCCCGACATATTCTTTGCAAGCGCAAGGAAACTCGGCTCGTTTGGGAAATCCAATCCCTGTTATATACGGCAAGCATTTAATCTACCCTGATTTTGCCGCTCAGCCTTACTACAAATACAAAAATGATGAACAATATGTTTATCAGCTCCATTGCATCGGTCAAGGTGAGTATGACATTGAACAAATCCGCATTGAAGACACGCCGATTGGCTCTTTTGAAGAGATAACCTATCAAATCATTAAACCGGGAGAGAAAAACACTCTTTTTGATGAAGACGTTGTTACCTCAAACGAGGTTGCGGGACAAGAACTTCTCAAAGGTACGACTTGCGGGCCATTTGTGCTTAATCCTACCGAAAGTGTTATCAATAAGATTGAGATTGATGTGGCGTTTCAACGTGGCTGTTACTATGCCAACGATAATGGTTCAATGGGTAATAAAACCATACAATGGCAGGTTGAGGCTCGGCTTATTGATGATGAAGATAAGGCTCTCGGTGGTTGGTTTACACTTGGCTCGGAAAGCCTGACTTCCAACAATCATAATGCGATGTATCGGACATATTCGTATACGGTGGCGCAAGGCAGGTATGAAGTTCGGGCGACACGTTTGGACGATAAGGACGAAACCGCCCGTGCCGGTCATGAAATCCGTTGGGGCGCAGCTAAAGGTTACATTGTTTCGGAGAAAAACTATGGCAATGTGACGCTTTTGGCGGTGGTTATGCGGGCAACGGATAACCTCTCGCAACGTTCTTCCCGTATGGTGAACTGCATTGTAACGCGTAAATTAAGGACTTGGTCGCCCAATGGTGGCTGGAGTTCACCTCAACCAACACGTTCAATCGCTTGGGCTTTGGCGGATATTTTAAAGGCTGATTATGGCGCGAGACTTACCGATAATGCGATTGATTTGAGTGCTTTGTATCAGCTAAACCAGATTTGGAGCAAGCGAGGCGACACATTTAATGCCGTGTTTGACAGCAAATTGACCGTTTATGAAGCTTTGAGCCGAACCGCTAAAGTCGGGCGGGCGATTGCCTTTATTCAGGGCGGAATCGTCCGTTTTGTGCGAGATGAGCCGAAAATCGTGCCGGTTGCTTTATTCGGGCCGCGTAATATTGTCAAAAACTCGCTTTCTATCCAATACATTATGCCCTCGGAAGATACGGCAGACAGCGTTTGCGTGGAGTATTTTTCGGAACGAACGTGGAAAACCTCGGAGGTTACGGGAACATTTGAGGGTTCAAGTTCGGATAAAACGGCCACGGTGGAACTATTTGGCTGCACAAATAAAGAGCAAGCGCACCGAGAAGCGGTTTATATGGCTCAGGCAAACCGCTATCGGCGGCGCATTGTCACTTTTACGACCGAACTTGAGGGGCTTGTGCCGAGTTATGGCGATCTTATTGCCATTACGCACGACATGGCCAAATGGGGACAAGGCGGTGAAATTTTGGCGCAAGACGGCTTAAAACTCACGCTTTCCGAGCCTGTTTCATTTACTGAAGGTCAAGCAAACTATTTGGCACTTCGTAAAATTGATGGATCACTTTCTGGGCCGTACGTTGTCACACCGACCGATTATGACACCGAGGTTTTATTGACAGATAACCCTGATATTGAAATTTTGACAGGAACAGACAAAGAGCGCACGCATTTTGCGTTCGGAACTGCCGACAAATGGCGTGTTTTAGCACGAGTGACAGGCATTCTCCCTCGGTCAACAAAGGTAGAGATTACAGCTGTAATTGAGGATAGTCGGGTGCATCAAACATAAATGAAAGGAAAACACAATGGATTGGCTACAATTTTTGCAAATTGTTTGTGTACCGGCTTTTGCATGGCTTGTCTACAAATTTGGCGAGATGCGCAAAGAATTGAATGACTTTAAAGTTCAGGTCGCCAAAGAATACGCCACGCAAGTGCACATCAATCGGCTTGAATTGAAAATTGATGATTTACGGCAACTTATATGGGAGATACATAATGAATCAGCAGTTACCAAGAGGCATAAGAAACAATAATCCCGGCAACATTCGCTGGGGTGCTGACTGGCAAGGATTGAAAAAGGACGGAAAATCGCAAGATCCGTCCTTTTGCGTATTTGCGACACCCGTTTGGGGTATTCGCGCGTTGGCAAAGGTTCTCATTAATTATAAGAGGATTCACGGTTTAAATACGGTGCGGCAAATAATCAGCCGTTACGCACCACCGAATGAAAACCAAACTACCGCCTATATCCAGTCGGTTGCCAAACAACTCGGTGTTTATCCGGACACAATAATAGATATTGAGGAACGTGGCGTGTTGACGGTGTTTATCAAGGCTGTCATCCGTATGGAAAACGGCATTCAGCCTTATTCCGATGAAACAATCCAGCAAGGAATAAACTCGATTTATTAACCTACCCAATCAGGGCTTTTTTATGAAAGGAATGAAAATGCTTAAACTTATTGAACTCTTAAAACTTAACCAACCATCCACGTGGCGCGGTTTAATCAGCCTGCTATCAGGTCTTGGCATAGCCATTAACCCCGAACTCGTGGAGCATATCGTTGCCCTCGCTGTCTCCGCATTTGGCATTCTGGAGATTGTTCGGAGCGAAAAGAACGATAAATAAAATGCACAAATAATATGCAAAGCGCCAAGTTTTCATTTATGAGAAACCTGGCACTCTTCCCTCTATGCAACGTTCTTGTTAAGCTCATTGACAGCAAGGCTACACATATTACTTACATTTTCTGTCGCGCCAGATAATAAATCTGTTGTTGCAGAATTACTGATTCCAAATGTATTCATTGCTTGAATAAGTTGGCTGGCACTGCTAATGTCAAGTGTACTGCCATCAGCAAATTCTATGGTTTCCACTTGGGCATTTGGTTCGGAAAACTGATTGTTGATTTGGATACCGTTGCCTTCAATGTTGTTTATAAAGATGCGCAGATTGTTTCCCGACTGTTCAAAAAACAAGTTTTCTTCCGCTATCCCTTGACCGAAAACAATCTTATCCTGTCCTCCCGTTTCGTTGATGACATCGTAACCATCACCAAGATTATAAGTATAGGTGTCATCACCGGTGCCACCATTTAACGTATCGTTACCGGCACCGCCTATTAAAATATCGTCTCCCGCACCGGCATTAATAGTATCATGCCCTCCATTGCCATAGATTACATCATTATAGGATGTCCCGTAAACACTGTCGTTTGCTTCTGTCTGCTGCAATGTTAGTCCCAAAGTTGAGATATTCAATGATGAACCATCGGAAAATTCCAAACTTTCTACCTGATAATCAACGTTTTCATAAAATTTGTTAATGGTAATGCTTTGATAAATGTCATTATTTATCTTAATAACCAAATTGTTACCGTCTCGGGTAAAAGTCAGATTGTCATAAGATATCCCTGTTCCAAATACGATTTTGTCTTTGCCTTTATATTCATTTATGATGTCTGCACCATCTCCCAAATTGTAGATATACGTATCTCTTCCTTGACCGCCGTTTAAGGTATCGCTGCCTTTATTGCCAATCAATATGTCATCGTCATCTTTGGCATTGATGGTATCGTTTCCAGCCCCTCCAATAAGCGTATCATCATAATCCGTCCCGCTCAATGTCATATTATCTGTGCGTTCGGTTTGATCTAATGTCAGCCCTGTTTCCGACAAATAAAAAACGGAATTGTCGGCAAAATGGATTTCATTTATTCTGCTGCCATTGTTAACAAAGAAATTGTTTATTATTATCCCCTGGCTCTTATCGTTGTTAAGATATATTAATAAATTATTATTGATTTGCGTGAATTTTAAATCATGCAAATCAATCCCTTCACCAAAAATGATTTTATTTTCTCCGGCGTTATCTGTAATAGTATCCAAACCATCGCCAGGATGATAAATGTACGTATCGTTATCTGTTCCGCCGTTAAGGTAATCGTTTCCTTTACCGCCGATAAGCGTATCATTGCCGCTACCTGCATTTATCGTGTCATTTCCACCCTGGCCATAAATAACTTCATCTGTTGCATTACCGTTAATCGTTTCATTTTCAGCGGTTTGTTCAAGCGTCAAATTCTGCAAAGGCAGATTAATTATTGTTCCGTTAGCAAAGCATAATTCCTCTATTTGCTTTCCGCTATAATAACCGCTTATTCTTATACCTTGTGTTTTTTCGGCGTTTACATAAATTATAAGATCATTATTCTCTTGTTTATAGGAAAAATTATTCGGTACAATACCTGAACCGAAAATAATTTTGTCATAGCCCGAAGAGTCTGTAATCGTGTCATAGCCATCCCCTGAATTATAGTAATAAACATCATTTCCGTCACCACCGTTAATAATGTCATTTCCTTTTCCTGCTGTAATTGTATCATTTCCGATGCCCGATGTGATGGTATCGCACCCTGCTCCCGTAACAATAATATCGTCCCCAGCGTCAGAATTAACAGTATTTCCACCATTACCAGCCGTAATCCTGTCATCTCCCTGACCTGTGTTTATTGTATTTATACCATTTCCTGCTGTAATTACATTATTTCCGTTTCCGCCGTTTATAGTGACGGAATCAGGTATTTGTGCATTGATGACATCATCATATGGTGTACCTGTAATCGTACCATTATAATATGAATCTTGGTTTAAAGTTAACCCTGTCTGATTTAACAATATACAGCTCCCGTCTGCAAATTTTATGCTTCCCAGTGCATTGCCGTTAAAGTATTTTGTTAGAATAATTCCCTGACTCGCGTCTTGATTGACGATAATATGTAAATTTTCTCCTTCACAGCGAAACGATAAATCTGAGGCGGTTATCCCTGAACCAAACAGCAGCGCATCCGTATTATCAGCCGTAATCGTATCTACGCCATCTCCTAAATTCCATATAAACGTATCTGCACCTGCACCGCCATTTATGATATCGTTTCCGGCATTGCCTGCAATTATATCGGCGCCGTCATCTCCCGCTATCGTATCAAAACCATCACCGCCTGAGATTACATCCATACCGCCGCCGCCAGAAATAACATCATTTCCGTCTGAACCGATAATAGTATCGTCATAAGACGTTCCGTTAATAGTGTCATTGCCGTTGGTTCCTTGCAAAGTAAGCCCTTTGGTTAAACTTAAAGATGTTCCGTCATTAAATTTTAATTGTTCTATTTTATAATTATTATTTTCAAAAAACTTATTAATTTGAATGCCACAACTGTCATCATTCTTAAGGCGGATAATTAGATTGTTTTCATTGCGGGATAGTACAATATCATCTGACGATATTCCTTCGCCGAAAATTATTTTATCCTTTCCGTCCGGATCTGTTATTGTATCAAAACCGTCATGCAGATTATAATAATATGTATCGTTCTCATAGCCTCCGGTAATTGTATCATTGCCCTTGTTTCCGGCAACATCATTATAACCATCGCCGGTTGTTATCATGTCATTGCCGTTGCCGCCCGTTATTTCTTCATCTTCAGACGTACCGGTTATCGTCATATCCGCCGTTTCGTTTATTATTAATGATGAATCTAATGCAATGACTGTTCCGTCCGCGAACTCTATATTTTCTATTTTATATGTGGCTTTTTCAAAATAATTTTCAATAATAATCCCTTGATTCGGATTGTTTTTAATCATAATATTCAAATTATTTCCCTTTTTGGAAAACTGCAAATCCGCCTGTTCTATCCCCGCGCCGAATTTAATTTTATCTGTTCCTGTCGTGTCAAAAATTGTATCAATTCCGTCACCATAGTTCCAAACATAGGTATCATTTCCGGCGTTGCCCAATAGACGGTCTTGCCCAGCATCGCCATATATAACATCATTTCCACTCCCCGCGTCTATCGTATCATCGCCGCCATTTCCGTAAATTATATCATCGTAGCCTGTTGCTGACATATTATCATCTTTATCCGTTTGATTAAATGTAAAGCCCATCTGTTTTAAGTTACAGGTGCTTCCATCAGCAAATTCTATATATTCTATTCCATAATCAGCATTGCTAAATTGATTATT
>CEAF01064485.1_pt1 | contig 63106 bp, 47 predicted proteins | sample 557431 | NCBI WGS metagenome assembly CEAF01 (sample SAMEA3182068, study PRJEB8094) | gut metagenome | biome: human; feature: gut; material: Stool; isolation source: human stools | place: Canada | collected 2013-11-18 | reverse complement strand
GGGTTCAAACAAGCAGGAAGTCCGCTTATGACAACGGAACTGTATAATCCTTAATCATTCATGGTTCACTTCCTGCATTCTTTCTTTGCTGTACAAATTTATCTTTTCTATTTTATCTGTGATACTCGGATGCAAATCTAAGGTAAGTCATCAACCCGTTTACCTCTACTTCCACATCAGTAGTCTGTGTATAAACGGCTGCACTGAACCCGCGTGCAATCAAGTCATACAGTTGATTGGCATATTTAATGTATTCATTCGTCACATCTTCCGATGAATTAAACTGAACATAGCCCCAGTTACGGTTCGGTTCCCAGATATGATCTTTCACAACCCATCCTATACCGCCATATTCACCCAGTACATTGGCCCGTTGCCCGTCATAGAGATACATGTCAGGAGCCGGATAATTATGCAGATCGAGCATATCGCCACAAGTATAATGATTACCGCCACTCGCAGGATTCACCAGACGGGTAGGATCATACCGCTTCGTCCACTCGGCGATTTCCGGTGTTTTAAACTGCCCCCATGCTTCATTAAACGGCACCCATGTACCGATACAGGGATACGAATACAGACAATCCATGATCTCTTTCCATTCTTTGCGGTAACAAGCCTCCGACTCTGCCGAGCGCTTATTCTCCGTACCATCAAAATATCTGCGATTCTGCCATTCGGGACCACGATCACCACTCGGCATGTCCTGCCATACGATAATGCCCAGACGGTCACAATGGGTATACCAGCGTGCCGGCTCCACCTTGATGTGTTTACGGATCATATTATAACCGAAATCCTTGGTTTTCTGAATGTCATACAGTAAAGCCTCATCGGCAGGCGCCGTATACAGACCATCCGGCCACCAGCCCTGATCGAGGGGACCAAACTGGAATAAAGGTGCATTGTTCAATTCCAGACGAACAATCCCGTTGGCATCACGTCCGGTAGAGAATTTACGCATGGCAGCATAACTATCCACCTCGTCCACAGTCTTCCCTCCATTCTTCAATGCCACTTTCAGCGTGTAGAGGAAAGGAGAAGAAGGGCTCCACAATTTCATGTCGGCAGGCATGGCAATATCCACCGTTTCCCCATTCACACTTTTTCCGGTAGCCACCAGACGAGTTCCGTCGAATACATTCACTTCCAGCAAATCCGAAGCATCGATTTTATTCGTCAAGACTTTCACAGATAACTGATTCCTGTCAATATCGGGTGTAATACGCAAATTGGTGATATAATGACCGGCCACGGGTTCCAGCCACACTGTCTGCCATATTCCGGTGACCGGTGTATACCAAATACCTTCCGGGCGGTTTACCTGTTTTCCACGAGGCTGATAGCCGTCATCCGTCGGATCCCATACCTTTACAACCAGCTTATTATCACCCTTACGGTTCATCGCTGCCGTTATGTCGAAAGAAAACGGAGTAAAACCTCCGGTATGGCTACCAACCTTCACATCATTTACCCACACATCTGTTTTCCAGTCTACAGCACCAAAATGCAACAGTACCCTCTTTTCTTTCCATGCCTGCGGCACACTGAATGTACGCCGATACCAGAGCTCTCTCTTTGCGCCTACCGTTTTTCCTACTCCCGAAAGAGAAGATTCTACCGCAAAAGGAACCAGAATCTGTCCGTCAAAACTGGTAGGTATCCCCGGTTTACCGACTTCCGTAATTGCATAATCCCACAAACCGTTCAGATTTTTCCAGTCATCGCGAACCATTATCGGCCGGGGATATTCCGGTAACACTTCAGCTATATTTATCTCATCGGCCCACTTTGTTTTAATACGGTCTCCAGCCGGTTTCCACTGAGCAAAAGATACGGACACAAAAGAGATTAATAAAAAAGAGAAAAATAAAAGTTTCTTCATCGTGCTATGTTTTTAGTTTTAAATTTGCACAAAAATAGCCCGAAGTTCTCTTTCTGAATACAAGATTTAAGCCATTTAATAGTTCTATTATGCCAAATGAGGGTTTATAAGGAGAAATTAGAATCAAAATACAAAATTAAGGAGAGCAGTCCCATATATTCCTCCCGACAAAGCACATACCTTCCTGTTGTTGATAAATATATATTTTCAGAAGCAGAACATCCCCATGTTCTCAAGTAAAACATCCCCATGTTTTGAAATAGAACATCCCCATGTTGTACACCACAACATCCGGATGTTTTCATGCATCATCTACTATCCTAATGTCAAGTATACTCTATCATCAACAACTCATTACCACAGTGCTCGACCATAGCATAAGTATATCATGGTTATTGTGAAAGTTATATCGTGATTTATCCTTTTCGGCAAAAACAGTCCGCCAGATGATCATTGATAAACCCCGAAGCCTGCAAATGAGCGTAGCAAATGGTCGTCCCGAAGAATTTGAATCCCCTTTTTTTCATATCCTTGCTCATAGCATCGGATTCGGGAGACGATACCGGAATCTCACTCAATGAACGAAAAGTATTGACAATCGGTTTCCTGTCGGGAAAGAATGACAATGTATATTCACAAAAGCTACCGAACTCTTTTTGCAGACCGAGAAACAGCCTTGCATTGGTGATGGTCGACTTGATTTTCAGACGGTTTTTCACAATGCCGTCAAACTGCATCAACCGCTCTACATCTTCATCGGTCATTTGTGCCACCAACCCGGCATCAAAATTACAAAAAGCCTTGCGATATCCCTCCCGTTTCCTAAGGATCGTTATCCAGCTCAATCCGGCTTGCGCACCCTCCAATACAAGAAACTCAAACAGCGTCTTGTCGTCGGTCACCAATTTCCCCCACTCTTGATCATGGTATTTCACATACAGTTCGTCAGTTCCGCACCAACCGCAACGTCCGTTTATTATATCTTGCATAATCATAACATTTATAATACGTTTCAAAGATAATGGATTCACCGCAGCACACCAAATGCTCAACAAACTATTCTACTCATAAACAGCAACCGGCAATTCTCCCCGCAAAGCTCCCAATGCGTTCTGTGCCAAAGCCTCCAACTCATCCTCACCCGGATATACATGCACCGGTGCCAGAAAAGAGATGCGTGCCGTGAGGCGGGAAACTACATACTCGGAATGGGCAATTCCGCCGGTCAACAGGATAGCGTCGATTTTGCCGTAAAGGGTAACAGCCGCCGCACCGATGCCTTTGGCTACCTGATAGATCATGGCATTCAATATCAGTTCGGCTTTTTGATCTCCTTTTTCGATAGAAGCCACGATAGCGGGAATATCGGTCGTACCCAAATGGGCTGTCAGCCCGGCACGACCGGAAATGCGTTTCTTTAATTCATCCTTTGTGAAACGCCCGCTATAACAAAGGTCGATCAATGGTCCTGCCGGAAGCGTGCCGGCACGTTCGGGTGAGAATGGCCCCTCACCGTCGAGCGCATTATTCACATCGATGGCACGGCCATGTTCATGCGCACCGATGGAAATTCCACCGCCTAGATGGCAAATCACCAGGTTCAGATCTTCGTATCTCGTATGATGCTCACGGGCATACCGACGGGCAATCGCCCGTTGATTCAACGCATGCCAGATGGTGATGCGCGGCATCAGAGGAGAGCCTGTAATGTGAGGAATCTCATCCATCTCGTCCACTACACCGGGATCTGCTATAAAGGCACGGCAACCGGGAAGCATGGAAGCCAACTCATCAGCTATGAGACACCCCAAGTTACAGGCATGCGTACGCATGGCATGAAGCGTATCCTGCCGCATGGCCTCATTCACCTCGTACACCCCGCCGGGAATAGGTTTCACCAAACCGCCACGACCGATAATGGCATCAAACCGGAAAGGAATGCCCTCCTTCTCCAATTCGGTAAGCACAAGTGATTTACGAAATTCGAACTGATCGGTCACCTCCGGGAAAACAGCCAGTTCTTCTACCGTATGTCGGATGTTTCGAACCAGCAACGGCGTTTCGTCTTCATAGACGGCAATCTTTGTCGAGGTAGAACCGGGATTAATGGCAAGAATCTTCATAAGTTGTTTATTTACAGGTGAGGCAGGCCATCGCCATGCTATAATATTTAGACAGACCGGAATCGCTACGCGAGGGCAATACAACCGGACAAACAGGACCTTGCAGCAGTCCCGCCATATCGGCATTGGCAAAAAGGGAAACCGACTTATAGAACGTATTGCCCGATTCTATATTAGGGAATATCAGTACATCCGCCTGCCCGTCGATAGGAGAAACAATTCCCTTTATGCTACCGCTTGCCTGTTCACAAGAAGTACGGACATCCAGCGGACCGTCAATAATTACATTACCGAATTCACCAGCCTCCGCCAACTCGACGATATTTACATAGTCCAGGGAATGAGGAAATTTGGCACTGACTTTCTCCGTGCAATGGATAAGAGAGATGCGCGGCTGTTCTATTCCGAAAGAACGGCAAGTATGAATGGCATACCAGATCATCTCGATACGTTGCTGCAAAGTAGGTCGCGGAATAACGGCAGCATCAGAAAAAAACAGCAGTTTATTATAAGTAGGTATCTGCATGACCGCAAGATGCGTCAGCACTTTCCCTTTGGGTAGCAGCCCTTTTTCCTTGTCCAAAATAGCATGAAGCAGATTATCCGTATTAATAATACCTTTCATCAGAATATCCGCACCGCCTTCACGGACAATACGCACCGCCTCTCGGGCCGCCTCATCCGAATCTTCCATATGGATCGTCTTTACATATTCCGGATATTTTCTCAGAGTCGGATACTTTTCAAGAATAGCCGAATCACCAATCATCAGGAACTCGGCAATTCCTTCTTCAAGAGCACGGGCTATGGCATATTCCGTATTGGCGTCATTGGCACATACTACCGCAATTCTCTTGCGTCGGTTCAGTGTTTTCAGATGGGAAGTCAGCTGATCGAAAGTTCTAATAGGTTCCATAACGTTAGATTTTTAGCAAATATCAGAAAAATGATTGAGAAATACAGCATAGTAAGGGAGAAAAATAACGCGTTTATATAACATTTTGTCATGGAAAGAAAAATTATTTTAAAAACTTATGTCATAATCCGGTGAATACGTACATTTGCAAAAATAACCGAACATATGAACAGCCTGATTCTTCCCCCTTATTTGCACGAAGGCGATAAAGTCGCCATCGTCTCTCCATCGAGCAAGATAGACAAATCATTTCTGAAAGGAGCGAAAAAGCGATTGGAATCCTGGGGACTGAAGGTGATTATGGGCAAACACGCCGGCAGTGCTTCCGGTAGATATGCCGGAACCGTCAAGCAACGTTTGAGCGACCTCCAAAGCATGATGAATGACCCGGAGATAAAGGCCATTTTCTGCAGTCGTGGCGGATACGGTGCGGTACACCTCGTACAGGCACTGGATTTCACCCTCTTTCGCGAATCCCCCAAATGGCTGATAGGATTCAGTGACATCACAGCATTGCACAATCTGATTCAATCCAACGGTTTTGCTTCTTTGCATGCCCCCATGGCACGGCATCTGACAGTAGAACCCGAAGACGATCCCTGTTCTCTGCATCTGAAAAATATTCTAAGCGGCACGTTACCGGAATACTCCTGTCCGAAACACAAATTGAACCGCCAGGGAACCGCCCGGGGGATTCTGAGAGGGGGGAATATGGCCGTATTTTACGGATTGCGCGGCACTCCTTACGACATTCCGCCCGAAGGCAGCATTCTGTTTATCGAAGACATCAGCGAACGCCCGCATGCCATAGAGCGTATGATGTATAATTTGAAGTTAGGAGGGGTACTTGAAAAGCTCTCCGGACTCATCATCGGTCAATTCACGGAATATGAAGAAGACCGTTCATTAGGGAAAGAGCTATACGCCGCACTGGCCGATCTGGTAAAAGAGTACGATTATCCGGTCTGTTTTGACTTTCCGGTAGGGCACGTCACCCGCAATCTTCCTCTGATCAACGGAGCGGAAGTAGAATTGAATGTCGGCAAGAAAGCAACAGAATTAAAGTTCATTTGTTAATAAACCATGTCCGCAGAAGCAAACTACAGTGAAAATCATTACTTTTGCCGATATAATACAACAGTTACTTAAAATGAAAAAGAATTATATCATGTCATTAGTGGGGTTATTATTACTTTTCACACTGTCACTTTCTTCTTGCGGCAACAAGAATAAAGCAAGCGAAATGACGAAAGAGACCGTAGCCACCATACAGGTACCTCAGTTCGATGCCGACAGTGCCTATCAATATGTAAAAGAACAGGTCGATTTCGGACCGCGTGTGCCCAACAGCAAAGGGCATGTGGCCTGCGGCAACTATCTTGCCGGACAACTGGAAAAGTTCGGTGCTACGGTTACCAACCAGTATGCCGATCTTATCGCCTATGACGGTACCCTGCTGAAAGCACGCAACATTATCGGTTCTTATAAGCCGGAAAATAAAAAGCGCATCGCCCTCTTTGCACACTGGGATACCCGTCCCTGGGCAGACAATGATCCGGATAAAAAGAACCACTATACGCCAATCTTAGGAGCCAATGACGGTGCAAGCGGTGTAGGAGTACTTCTTGAGATAGCCCGTCAGATTCAACAGCAACAACCCGAACTCGGTATCGATATCATCTTCCTCGATGCCGAAGACTACGGCACGCACCAGGCCAGTGGCAAGCATCAGGAGGACTCTTGGTGTCTGGGATCACAATACTGGGCACGCAATCCGCATGTGCCGGGGTATAACGCCCGTTTCGGCATATTGCTCGACATGGTAGGCGGCCAGCAACCTACTTTCTATCGCGAAGCCTATTCTGAAAAATATGCCAAAGACGTCAACCGGAAAGTCTGGAAAAAGGCTAACGAATTGGGATACGGGAAATATTTCATCGATGAAGTAATGGGGGGGGCTACAGACGACCACCTGTTCATCAACGAAATTGCCGGAATCAAGACGATCGACATCATCCCTTGTGACCCGGAAGGAGAATATTCGTTCGATCCTACATGGCACACAATCAAAGATGATATGGACAACATTGACCGGAATACCCTCAAGGCTGTGGGACAAACGGTGATGGGAGTCATTTACAACGAGAAATAAGAGAGGGGAAGCCTCTCCCCGACCCTCTCCGTGGGAGAGGGAGTAAAGTTGGATCTGTAACCGGATGGTAATCATAAAGCATCTTTGATCCCCTCTCCTGTGGAGAGGTTCTTGAAAGAAAGACCACCAAAATATTATAACTATGTCAATTAATGAATTACAAAACGAAGTAATTGCAGAATTCAGTGATTTCGACGACTGGATGGACCGCTATCAATTACTTATCGACTTAGGAAACGAGCAAGAAGCGCTCGATGAGAAATATAAAACGGAGCAAAACCTCATTGAAGGTTGCCAAAGCCGCGTGTGGTTGCAGGCGGATGAGGTGGACGGAAAAGTTATATTCAAAGCCGAAAGCGATGCGCTGATCGTAAAAGGCATCATAGCCCTACTGATTAAAGTCGTTTCGGGGCATACTCCGGACGAGATTCTGAATGCCGACCTTTACTTTATAGACAAAATAGGATTGAAAGAACACCTGTCTCCTACCCGGAGCAACGGATTGCTTTCGATGGTAAAACAAATGCGACTCTATGCATTGGCGTTCAAAGCCAAAGAGAGTAAAGAATAAGATCCGGTCCGCCCGTCAGAAATGTGCAGAGGTCACAGAGTAACAATCAAAAGATGGTAAACTCTGTGACCTCTGTGCATTTTTTATGCCGGATCATTCATCTAACAAATGACGCAAAATATAGCTCACATGTAGAAAATCCCTCTCCACGTGCTTTCCATGCAGCATTATTGCTACAAAAGTCTCATTTATTGCCAAATTTACAACAGTATAAAACTTCCAAAACGGCTAACTTTGCCTTATCCGAGGCATACTGTGTACCTGTCTGTTTTTCCGGAATAACATGAATAAAGCAAAATAATCCATATTCAAAGTATTTTTCTCTATTTCCCTGTGCAGAAAAACCCGATTACTTTGCAATATGAATAAAACAGCAGAATTCATTTACAAACTAAATAGTATTTATACCATGAAATTAAAAGCGATTTTACTGGCAGGACTTCTCTGCCTCTCCGGCATCATCCATGCCGCAGATAACCCAGTAATAAAAATCGAGACGGCAACTACCAGCCTTATTTTCCGCGTAGGAGATAACGGCCGGCTCTATCAATCCTATCTGGGGAAACGACTTCACAACGAAGCCGACATCCGTCATCTGCCCCAAGGTACAGAGGGTTATCTGACACACGGTCTGGAAGATTATTATGAACCGGCCCTGCACATCGTACACAATGACGGTAATCCTTCAACATTGCTGAAATACACCTCACATAGCAGCCAAAAATTGGCAGACGGTGCTACCGAAACGGTCATCACTCTGAATGACGACCAGTATCCGATCACCGTCAGACTGCATTATGTGGCCTATCCCGCCGAAAACATCATCAAGACATTCAGCGAAATCAGCCACAAAGAAAAAAAACCGGTCAGCTTGCAGAAGTATGCTTCATCCATGTTGCATCTGAACCGCAATAAATACTTCCTGACGGAATTTTGCGGTGACTGGTCACACGAAGCCAATGTCACCGAACGCGAACTGGCCTACGGTAAAAAAGTAATCGACACCAAATTAGGCGCACGCGCCAACATGTTCGTATCCCCTTTCTTCCAGGTATCACTGGATAATCCATCGGAAGAAAATGCCGGTGAGGTATTGGTAGGTACTTTAGGATGGACCGGCAACTTCCGTTTTACTTTCGAAGTAGATCATCAGAATCATCTGCGCGTCATCAGTGGTATCAACCCTTATGCATCGGAGTACAGCCTGCCGGCGAATGAAGTGTTCCGTACACCGGATTTCTACTTTACCTATAGTTTGGACGGTAAGGGACAGGCCAGCCGCAATTTCCACGACTGGGCGCGCCGCTATCAGGTGAAAGCCGGAGACGAAACACGCATGACGCTGCTCAACAACTGGGAAGCTACTTATTTTGATTTCAACGAAGATAAATTAGTTGCTCTTATCGGCGAAGCCAAACATTTAGGTGTAGACATGTTCCTGCTGGATGACGGATGGTTTGCCAATAAATACCCGCGCAGCAGTGATCATCAAGGTTTGGGCGACTGGACGGAAACCGCCGACAAACTGCCTAACGGCATCGGTAAGTTGACTGCCGAAGCAAAGAAACAAGGAGTCAAGTTCGGTATCTGGATCGAACCGGAAATGGTAAATCCCAAAAGTGAACTTTATGAAAAACATAAAGACTGGGTGATCCGTTTCCCAAATCGAGAAGAATATTATTTCCGCAACCAATTGGTACTCGACCTCAGCAATCCGGCCGTACAAGACCATGTATTTGGCGTAGTAGACCAACTGATGACAAAATATCCGGATATCGCTTTCTTTAAATGGGATTGCAACAGCCCCATCACCAACATTTACTCAACCTACCTGAAAGGGAAACAAACACATCTATATATAGACTATGTGCGCGGACTCTATAAAGTGCTTGAACGCGTCAAAGCCAAATATCCGAACTTGCCGATGATGCTCTGCGCCGGTGGCGGAGGACGTTCCGACTTCGAGGCATTGAAGTACTTTACAGAATTCTGGCCAAGTGACAACACCGACCCGATCGAACGTCTGTTCATCCAATGGGGATTCTCACAGGTGTTCCCCAGCAAAACCCTGTGTGCACACGTGACTACATGGAACAAGAAAACCAGTGTCAAGTTCCGTACCGACGTAGCCATGATGTGCAAATTAGGGTTCGACATCAAAATGGATGATCTGACAAACGACGAACAAACGTATTGCCGCCAAGCCGTACAGGAATATAATCGCTTGAAACCCGCTATTTTAGAGGGTGACCTTTATCGTCTCGTATCTCCTTATGAAGGCGAACGCGAACATACCTCTTCCATGTACATCAGCAAGGACAAAAGCAAAGCAGTCGTATTTGCTTTCGATATCCATCCGCGCTACGGAGAACGGCTGCTTCCGGTACGTCTGCAAGGCTTGGAAGCTAACAGAATGTATAAAGTGAAAGAGATCAACCTGATGCCGGGCGCATGGCCCAGCTTGGGAGGAAATGATCAGGTTTATTCCGGAGAATACCTGATGACGGTAGGTCTCGGCCTGTTCACAGGACAAGATTTAAGCAGCCGCATCATAGAGGTTAGTGCCCAATAAGAAAATACGTCAAGAGAAAGTACTATCTTATAAAAATTCTTCATTAGTATCCTGTGCCCCTGTATCTGCCCTCCGGCAGTGCAGGGGCACTAACTTTTTTAATCAGAATTCAATATAAAATTCATCTCGCACAATTTCTTCTCTTTTCACATAGTGGAATTTACTCAGCAAATAAGTAACTGAAATAGAAGTTTTTAAAAAATATGACGTAATCACTATTTTATTTCATATTTTTTTCTAATTTTGCTAACAACATAAATTCATTATGAAATGCCCATGATATAAAAAAAACAATGTAATTTATAAAGTTAATTGAATAAGAATTTATGGTTATATAGACTTCGTAGAATATGAAAAGATTAATTTATATATTGCCTTTTATTGTGTTTTTGCAATTAAATGCACAAACATTCGGTTCAGGTCAGAAATGGGCAGATTTTCATACCAACAAAAAGGCTTTATCTCATCCCGTACCTACCAATATCCAGAAACATTTCGACATTGCTATAAATGAAATAAGCCAGATGTTGAAAAGGGAAAAACCTTTAAGTTTTAAAAGGGCGGTTTTTCTTGTAGAGAATGCTTATTATGAAGGCAAAATGAGTTGGGAGGATTATAATAATGAAATATTGAGAATAAAGCCCATACTTAATAAAATGATAGACAACCGCAATTTAAGACAATATAAAACTGCTGGAAATTGGGCTGTATTTACTTATATGTCTGATAGTATCCCGGAAAATAACTTCAAACCGTATCAATATGATTTTGAAAATTTCATGAGTGATTCGGATCTGGAAAGTTCTTTAGTTTCACGCCTTTTAAAAACCAAAAGAGGCAATTGTAGGTCCTTACCTTTTCTTTATAAGATTTTGGCCAATGAAGTGAATGTAGAGGCATTTATAGCAATTGCTCCTATGCACTGCTATGTAAAGCACAGGGATGAAAAAGGAAATTGGTGGAATTTGGAAATGACAACCGGATCTTTTTCACGATCAAGCTTTATTATGGAAACCTTCAATGTTTCCGAAATTGCTATAGAAAGCGGTTTGTTTATAAAATCATTGTCAGATATTGAATCTGTTGCATATTGCATATGTGACCTATTAAATTATTATGAATATAAAACAGGAAGATATTCAGATGATTTTATCAGGAAATGTTACAGCATTGGTTTACAGTACTATCCCAATAGCCAATTGCAAACTAACAAAGGAAACGATTTAAAATTCCGATTAGACAGTAAAATAATCAATATGGGACTGAAAGGATATAGAGACATTATTAATTATCCGGAACTTATGAGAGAATTTGAAGCAATGGACTCCACTTTCCAATATCTTTCGAAAATTGGCTACTCTACAATAAAACCTGAAGATTATGAAAAGATGGTCAATGATATAAAAGTGAAACAGACAAAATTGAATACAGAGAAATAACATAAATCAGTATACATTATGAAAAGGCAAATTTTATTTTTGAGCATAATAACGTTTTTTGCGTTGAGTGCTTTAGCACAGACACCTTATGACAATTTTGCACCGGAACAAAGTGTAAAAACAATGATTGAAATGCCCGAAACGAAATTCAAAGTATCAAATACAGATTCAAACACCGAGATTCGTAGTGTTGAGTTTGACAAAAATACTATGTCTTTAAATTTTGTGAATAGTAATGATAGTGTACTTAAAAAAGTAATACTTAATCCAAATGATAAAAAATTTACTTCAATAGATCCATTTGCTGAAAAAAATCATAATATCAGCCCATATGCGTATTGTAATAATAATCCGGTCAATTATATTGATCCCGATGGTAGAGATTGGTATCGCCATAATAAAACCGGAAATTATTATTGGCAAGAAGGGCATGATCAATTGGAAGGTTACACAAACGTTGGACATTCAGTTTCTATTCAATTAAGTGAAAACTCATACCTAAATGCATATCAAAATGCAGGTGTAATGTCTAATCAGGCAGAAAATGCTTTTGATAGAATATACTCCAGTACTAAACTACAAAACCAGTTTTTAGGTAAAAATAGTCCATTATCCGAAAACTCTAAGTCTGAATTGATGAATGCTATAAACAATCGTTTCTTAAATGACGAAATAGGTCGCCCGGTAGGAGAAGCCCTTGTTATGGTAGCATCTAGTGAGCTAGGTGGTGCGTTAGCAGGCAAAGCTCTTTCTTGGGGTATAGGAAAAATCGCAAGCAAAGCAACTATTCAGTTTGGAGGTAATGCAAATCAAGCCTACCATACCTATCGTCATATTGATCAATTAGGTTTAGACAGAGATATTGTTAAACAAGCCGTCCAAAGAGATGCCATAAAAAAATCAGACAAGTAGTTCCAGGAAAGCATTTAAATTCAGTGATTAAGGTTGAAGGTCGTACGTTACAATATACCATATATAAATTGCCTAATGGAACTTATAATATTGGAAGAATACATGAAGTTAAATAATATCAGAAAATTAAACATAGAAGAAGAAATTCTTTTAGAAGAATTGGTACATCGATCAATTAAAGTTATTTCTCCCGATTGGAAAAATGGTTTATTAGTGGCCTCTTTAGAAGACGGAGGAATGGGAAGTTTGGCTTTATTTCCTTGTGATACACTCAATAAAGTACGCCATTTTGGTTCGCAAGTTAGTGAATGCCAATTTAGGGATACTGATGGAGTATCGGTCGTAGCTTCATTATATTTAGATGAGGATGACAAACTTTACGAATTGGATATGTGGAAGGTTGATTTTAGCAAATTAATAAATATTCCTACTCATTTTGAGGATGTCGAATATTCAGATAAATAATCAAAAAATGAAGCAAGTGGAGGAATTCCAATTGCTTTAATTTCTAATTTTGCGGTGATGGCCTAACAGTACAGACATCTAATAGAACACACTCGATAGTAATCAGATTACTATCACTAGGACGGGGACAAGCGAATCAACACATTGATGCAATTTGGACAGAAAACTTAATTTTGCGTGTTATAGGAGTTGGCTATATTAATAACGGTAGTAATCATGGACCAAGAGTTATAATTCCGAATCCATCTATTCTACCAGGATTTAGATAAAATTACGATATGAAGTTCCTTTCAAATGTTTTATTGATATATTTAGCAGTTCCAGTCTGGTTGTCTGGGCTAGCTAATGCCCAGACTATTAATATTTATGATGAATATAAAGCTGGTAGGAGAATTATTAAAGAAATAATCACCGATAATAATTTGGAAAAAACTTTAACCGGTTACGCTTATGGTGGTTATTTTATCGGTCAGTCTCTTTTTCTCATTATAAAAAAGGCGATTCCTCTTTTGAAGTATATCAAGGAGAAAAAGACAAAGGAATCCTAAATACCTATAAATTTGATTTGACGGATAAGCGGTTAAGTTCTTTATTTGCATGGACAAAACATGATAAAGTAACATATAATATTCAAACCTCTGAATACTCCGCCATTTATTACTACTTTGCATTATATGATAAGAGTCATAATGAAAAATTAGAGTTTAATATTTCGACAATGACTGCATATAAAAAAGCTCAAAAATCAAGAAAGTTCCGCAAGTTGTTGCCATTTACAAAAGAGCAACAAAAGCTCATTTGGAAATTAACCAGTCACTTCTAAATATTTTAGAAAAGCATACCTTTAGAGTATATGAGGTTATAACAATTAACGGTCAAATATGGATTCTTTTGCCCATCCCACTACCGGAGCAGAAGTTGGAGAATGGGGAGATGTTTCTTTTTCTCGTTCAATAACTAATCATCGTCAAGCAGGCGGATTAAGCAGGCCAGTATTTAATATTTATCTACCTGGCAAGAAATCATATATTAAATATGGACCTAATTCAATAAGGAGTCAATATGTACGTTAAAAAAAAGATTTTTTTATTTTTGCTCATTGGAGGTGTAACCGTAATTCAAGCACAAAAAAACGAAAAGTTTACCCCTCCCGAAATGACACAAAAAACTCATACATTTGCATTACCTGAATTGCAAATTGACAGTACTTTTATTACTAATTTAAATGCTGTAATATTTGAAAAAGAAGGGTGTGGAGTAGAGAAAAATAGAAAGTGGAAAAATTTCTATATAATTTTTAAAATGGAAGATAGTACAAATTATTCTATTTGCCTGAGCCTTTGGAATATACCTGCAAAGAAATCTATAGGCTTTTTTGAGTATAACAATTTTTTTTACTGGTTTGATGGAGAAATACCTCTCAATATTATATTAAAAACTAAAACACAAAAAAGGTTTTCTTACAAAGACCCTATTCCTGCTTTCTACGATCCCCCTTTTTGGACTTTAATATATCATACCCAAACTGGAAATATTGAGTTCAAAGGTAATGATTGTGATTGCTATTAACAAACACGGCACACATTATTAAAAATGGGTATGGAATAAGTAATACATATACAGGAGAAGAAGCAGATGTAACAAAGTACTCATATTATGGAAAATAGACATTTAAAATCTTATATAATTATATTTGCGTTGATAATGCTTTCTTGTACCGAAAATAAATCCACAATTTTAGAAACCCCATTTGTAACGGTGGTGAAATTAGTATCTGCAGAACAAAGTTTGGCTTTTGAAGAAGCAATACAATACATAGATGTAATACAGGTATATTCAAAATTAGGGTTAGAAAATCCTGAATCGGATTGGAAAAGAACAATAAAACTTCAATACAATCTCGGTAAAGACAAAAAATTCTCAAACGATTTTAAATATTATGACTATAACATAGAAGAAACTATAACAGAAAATAATGCAGTCGTTTGTTTCAAAGCAAGGAATACAAACAGTTCTATAAAAAAGATAACTTACGGATTAGAAAAACGCCAAAACAGATGGATAGTTATTTATATTGATTATTTCAAATAGTATTTATCGTAGTAAATACTGTTTTGTGATTAAAAAAAAACTTGAAAGGTAAATTAAATTCCACAGGTAATCAATCTATAAAAAAATGGATATGAAAATATGCTATTCCTCACTACTATTAACTGTAGTCAGCCTTTGTTTATCATTAAGATTAGAGGCAGTCAGTCATACAGCCTACTTGGAGGTTTTGGAAGTAAAAAATAAAAATTTACTACCTATTCTTGATTGTATAATCAAACATGAGCAACAATGTGTTTATTATACTCCCAACTTAATTTTCAACATTTATTCCCGTAACCTTAACGATTCTATTGATGAAGTACAAATCGGCGCGATAGGTTCAATATTAACCAGATTAGAATTGGATGAGAAGTGCTTTGAATATGCCGGACATTTGTTTCTTGTAGAAGGATATAAGAATTCATTATTCATCAACACAAACCAAAAGAAGCAAATTTCTTATTATATAGAAACCAATGATGTTGTCACAAATTACGATGACGACACCTATTCTTTTTGGATTTATCATTATATTAGTGATAGATTCTTTTTTAGAGACATGTATGATACTTATTGTAAACCAACAAGGAGTCAATATGTACGTTAAAAAAAAGATTTTTTTATTTTTGCTCATTGGAGGTGTAACCGTAATTCAAGCACAAAAAAACGAAAGGTTTACCCCTCCAAATATGACACAAAAAACTCATACATTCGCATTACCTGAATTGCAAATTGACAGTACTTTTATTACTAATTTAAACACTGTATTATTTTCTCAAAAAGGATGTGGAGTAAAGAAAGATAGTAAGTGGAAAAATTTTTTCATACTTTTTAAGGCAATAGACAGTACGAGTTATTCGATCTGTTTAAGTCTTGAGGATATACCAGCAGAAAAATCTATAGTTTTTTTTAAGTATAATGATTTTTATTACTGGTTACATGGAGAAATACCTCCTAATATTATATCAAAAACTAAAACTAAAAAAAGGTTTTCTTACAAAGAACCTATTCCTGCTTTCTACGATCCCCCTTTTTGGACTTTAATATATCATATCCAAACTGGAAATATTGAGTTCAAAGGTCAGGATTGCCATTAACAATTAGTCTATATGTCAATACGAAACAGAACTCAAAACACTGTATGAGAAGTTCCCCAAAGACGTAGCAAATTTTTCTGAAAGACGCTACATCTTTTTCATAAACAGAATCTATTCTGCAAAATAAGCTGCATTCAGTATGTTTTTACCCCTTCACTTTTTTTCTCAATCGGTTTATTCATCGGAGATACAGGGTGAAGGCACGCCGGGATGTGTCCTTACGAATCCTGCAAACGGTCCTTAGCTCCTACGGGCACCGTGTTCGGACAGCTTTTGCACGGTTGCAAAAACCCTTCACCCCGTATCCCCCTTGAACAAGGCGATACAGAGTGAAGGGTGAAAGCGGTGAAGGGGGTAAATCCCAAGTGATATTCTGTTATCCGGAACCGGATTTTATCTTTTGAGCAACCTTACCGACCGATTATTTTACCAGAATCGTTTTATTAAAATGAATACGGTCGGAAGAACTTCCTATCTGTATTTCAAACTCACCCGGTTCCACCACAGGTTTCATCCGGACATCGTAAAGGGCCAGTTCGGACATCGGTACTTCCAAAGTCACTATTTTCTTCTCTCCGGCTTTAATAAATACTTTCTTAAAAGCCTTTAATTGCTTGATAGGAGTAGATACCGAACTGATCTTATCGCGGACATAAAGCTGAACCACCTCTTTTCCATCCCGTTTACCGGTATTTTCCACCTCTACTGTGGCCACAATCGTACCCTGATCGGAGTAAATGGAGTCATTCAATGTACATCCGGAATAATTGAAGTTCGTATAACTCAATCCATAACCAAACTCCCAAAGTGCATACGGATGTTCAAAAATATAATGCCCGGCAGGTTCTTCATAGGTACCCGGACGGTCAAAACGCTGCACACGGTCCGTAGGATAATAATTATAGAAACAAGGCGTGTTACCCGTACTCCTCGGAAACGACACATTCACGCGTCCCGAAGGATTGACATTCCCTACCAGAATATCGGCAAGCGAGCGTCCCTGCTGCTCTCCTGCATACCATTGCACCAGCACTGCATCCGCATTTTCTTTCGCCCAGCTCATTACCAACGGCTTACCGGATATCAAAACGACAATCATCGGTTTGCCCGTGGCCTTAACGGCTTTCAACAGTTCCGATTGGTTTCCGGGAAGCTCCAGAGAAGAAAGGTCGAAGCCTTCACCGGCTGTCGAGTAACGAGGACCACGACCCAGAAACGTACTGCGCGTACCTACCGCCACAATAGCCAGATCACTCTGCTCTACGGCTTTCACAGCCTGCTCTATGTCTTTACTATCCGCCCGATTCCACCAGTTACAGCCATCCGCCTGCAAAATGGTTTTCTTTTTACCCAGTACTTGCTGCAATCCCTGATACAACGTCACCCCCTCTTTGGTATCCGGTGTTGTCCAGGAATAATCACCGAAAACAGTCTGATTGCTATTCGGGCCTACTACGGCAATAGATTTATATTTAGACAAATCGAGCGGAAGGATATTATTCTTATTTTCCAACAGAATAGTGCTTTCGTCGGCTACCTCTTTTGCCAATGCAATGTGTTTGTCCGAGCGAACCACCTTTTTCACCAGTTTCGGGTCACCGTAATAAGGACGGTCGAACAAGCCCAAAGCAAACTTCACGTACAAAACACGACGAACCGCCTTATCGATATAAGCTTCATCGATTTTGCCCTCTTTCACCTGTTGCTCCAACGTTTCATAATCCGAATCCACGTCCAGATCCACACCGGCAATCAACGAAACCTTTGCAGCCTCTTCACGGGTGGGGACGGCATAATGAAAAGTCATCACCCGGCCCACAGACCCCCAGTCGGAATAAACATACCCTTTAAAGCCCAATTCATCACGCAGCACATCCGTCATATAGTAAGGAGAAGCCGACACAGGTATGCCATCATATGCACTGTAACAACTCATGATGCACAACGGATTCGTCTCCTTAATCACACGGGCAAAAGGATAAAGATAGATACTCCGGAATTCCCGTTCACCGCCACTGACAAAAGCGCAATTCAGACCACCGGCCGGTGTTCCGTGTGCCACGAAATGTTTGGGCGTACAGGTTATCTGATGTTTCTGGTATCCTTTCACAAAGCCAATTCCCATTTCCGAGATAAGGAAAGGATCTTCTCCATAGGTCTCCTCTACTCTTCCCCAACGCAATTCACGGGCAATGTCGAATACCGGTGAAAGTACTTGGTGGATTCCCATTGCCGCAGCCTCCTTGCCGGCAGCATCCGTCATACGCTCAATCAGTTCCGGATTGAAAGTACTCCCCTGCGCAATGGAATGTGGGAAAAGGGTCGAATTATTCTGAAGGATTCCTTGAATACCCTCCACGGCTGTCAGGATAGGAATTCCCAGACGGGTCTTGGTAAGCATATACTTTTGCAATTCATTATAGATGCCCGCACACTCTTCGGCAGTCTTTCCCATTTCGTGTGTGCAACCATAGCTCTGCCCTTGAAAGATGGATTCTATCTCATCTATTCTCCCGACAGGCCTATTCTGCAACTGCAATGTTTTTTCATGAAGCGTCATACGCCTCAGCAAATCCTCTACCCGGCTCTCGATAGGCGCCAGAGAATCTTTATACAAAGGTCTCTCCTCCGTTTCCCCAGCCCAAGCGGTGGCAGTTCCCATACCTAATACGAGGGCGATCAAAAGTTTCCTTGTTTTCATACCTGTATCCTAAAATGTTATTCTACTTCTTTCTCTATCGTGTTTATTTTATGAATCTTGTTCAGAGCAACGGCATTGATACGGATGTCCGCGCTCTTTTCTCCCATACTGGCTACCCAACCCAACAAAAGCGTTGTTTCTTCATCCAATGTGAAACTCAAAGTCTTTGTACCGGTAGTACGCCCCCAATTGACAGAAGCCAAAGCGGTAGCCGCTACCTGATCGGTATCCGGAAAAACATCTGCCACCACCACAGCGCCATACGGGTTCAGATTATTCCCCTTAGAGGTATTCACATTAAAGGAGAATTCATAGGTTCCGGCAGGCAAGGTCACCTTTTGCCAGATTTTACCGTTTTCAATGGCACTGTCATAATTGAGAGTAGACATATTGATAAATGTCTTACCGGCAGAAGCCTCATAGAAAGTTCCCGTACGACCGCCGTTTTGAGTAAGCAGATTAGGAGTATATTCCCAATCTTTCAATACACCGCTCTTTTCTGTCCCCTCATCCTGACGCGCAAACGGTTCGGTAGCATTCTTCATCACAGTCCCCGTCAATGTTTCATCCGCCTCCACATTCGCCTCAATGTCAAAGATATCCACAGCAGCCGTATCCGGCAGATAATAAGTTTTCATTCTGAAACCACTCATCGATTTGTACTCCTCTAAAACGGTTTCCTGTTCACTCTGTTCTACCTGAACCATACGTTCCTGCTCATTGACGTCCGTATACCAGATATGGACGTACGGAGAATGGCTATCGGCAGTAGACCAGCTAATCGTGGTAGAGTTGTTCTCACATTTCACATCCGAAATGCCCCGGTTGTACAATGTGCTCTCATAGATCGAGCCGTAAGAAGAACCGATCAGCGATTCCGGTACGGAAGCATGTCCTTCATCATCAAAAGTCTGTACTACAAAGTTATAAATACCCTCTTTCAACGGAATATCATATGTAAACACTTCCGCTCCCTCCTGACGCTGAACGGGCAGGTCAATCACATCCTTTCCCATGTTGTAAGTGATACGCAACCGGGTAATCTTCGGGTCGATCAGAATACCGTAGAACTGCACACGTCCTCTGCCCGAACGCATCTGCATCGCCTCCGGTTTGCCGATATACAGTATTTCCTTTCCATCTGTATACTTCAGATAATCATCCATCTTTGTGCAAGAGGAAAAATTGCCAAGCAACAAAAGCAACACTCCTATTGCCGATATATATTTAACTATCAATTTCATAATTCAAGCATTTATCAATTATTCGTTTCCGATTTATCATCTCCCCAGAAAGTAACTTCCGTAAACGTCATATTCGAGTTACCAGTCCAGTTATCGATACACTTAATGCGGATATAGCGTACACGCGGTGCATCCAACGGGAAATTCGCGTTATCCCCTTCCTTGGCGGCCAGACGGTCGTCTTCGGTCAGTTCGCTTCCCGGCAGGCCGGACGGCTTTTCATTCTCAATATGAAGCAGTTTTGTCCAACTGTCCCAACTTCCGGATTTATCCAATTCCGCACATCCCCAGACTTCATAGATCTTCGGAGAAACGTCATTATAGAAGTGCTTATCGTCTTGCACGAATTTCAAATTGAAACGACTCAACTTGGCCAGCACACCGAGATCGAAAGTGAACCAGGTAGGGCCATCGTGTTCTTCGATACCCGTATGAGCGCCGGTTTGTCCGTCACCATCGGCTGCCGCCCGTCCGTCCCAGATATATTCCATCTTGCTTTCATAGAAAGTACAGGGGAAGTCGCCCGGCAAAATAACTTCTTTAAACTTCTTCTTATCGAGTTCGGCCTCGTATATCGGAGTCAGGTTTTCCTTTTTCACCGGAGATCTGTTTCCCCATTTATCTTCAAAACAGATCTCAAAATCACGGGGAACATCCAGAAAACCACGTACAGAGAAAGTCGCTTTCGCCAATCCTGTATAGAAAGTCTCCGCATTGACCATTTCATTGTCTGCATTCGGAGTAGAGACGTACACTGTGAGGTCGGCTTTCGAAGCATTGTCAAATGAGAAAGTCATTCCGCCGAAGTCCGGTTGTACCTCCAATGTTTCGTAAGCAGCCTGCACCGGAGGCGTATCTGCCGCAACCTGTATATTCACCGGTTCCGAATAATTTTCACTGCGATCCACGGCATATACATCCAACGAATAAGTGTCCGTATCTCCAAAACCCTCTACAAGCAATGTATTGGTGAAGTAGGAAGCCTTGAATTCGTATTTCTTTCCTGCCTTGTTCGTATAACTCGCCGCCACATAAAGCAAGTCCGGATCCGAAGGCAGGGTATAGGTAAGAAGTACCGAACCGGACATCTTTGTATAAGTAACATCACGTACCGGCGCCGGTGCTTCCTTGTCGTTTTCCAAAGGCTTCACAACGTCGTTCTGACAACCGGCAAAGACCGCCAACAGCCCTAAAGCGAGTGCATATATTTTTATTGATTTCATATTTCTTTCTGTTTTTAATCCTAAAACCATTTATTGCCATCCCGGATTCTGCACCAGATTGGGATTGATTACCAACGATTTCTCTTTAATCGGCCAAAAGTAATCGCGCGGTGCCACAAACTGCTGCGTATACATCGTAGTGAGCTGATAATAAGTATCCACTGTTTTGCCACGGGGATTCCATGCCATCAGCGTCTTGTTATATTCTTTATCGGCAATCTTCCAACGACGGACGTCCCAGAAACGCTGCCCTTCAAACATCAGCTCGATGGTGCGTTCACGCTGGATAATTTCCCGTAATCCCAACTGCGTTCTGAACTTATTCGGTTTACGCGAATGCTCTTCCCAAGATTCTTTTACACCCGACAAACCGGCACGCTCTCTGATTTTATCGACATAGCTGATTGCCAAAGTACGGGCCGCTTCCGAATCGGAAGCCTCATTCACAGCCTCTGCATACAGCAAATACAGATCGGCCAAACGAAATTCCGGCCACGGATACTGTTCCGAGTTCCAGCCGCTCTCTGTGTTTACGAAACCCAGATTGACCAGTTTCTTTGCCCAATAACCTGTTTTAGAATATCCGTAAGCTCCTAAGATACCTTGTGCCTGACCGGCACGTCCTTTCAACTGCCAAATATCGGATGAGTTTCCGGAAACACAGTTACTCTGATACCACAAACCACCGTCAAAACCGATATTGGCATAATAACGAGGTTCACGGTCGAAATTGGCAGTCACCGTTTCGTAATCCGGTATCAGATAAAATTCATTCGCCGTGTTACTGGTATTTTTCTTCACTTTCAGACGGTTGGCATATTCCCACTCCTTATCCTCGTCGAGAGGAATACCATTTTTAGTATAATACAATTCCGTAACATACATGGTCGGGTTAATCTTCTCGGAAGCACCGTGCATATTCGACGGATATTTACCGACACGTGACATACAAGACTGCTGCAAGCCGCTTACCGGACGACCGGACAATCCCCAGATCAGTTCATCGTTCCATTTCTCCGTCACGCATTCACGCAAGCTCAACTCCCGTTTCAACCGGTCACTGAACAGCATGTTCGTATGGGTTTCGTGCAATACGATCTCCGGGCTGACACCGCCCTCTCCCTGTTCGCACATCTCGATTGCTTCTTCACAGGCCTCTTGGGCATCGATCCATTTCTGTACGCTGTATTCCTGACTAAACAGATGCTCCCCGTCTTTATTCGTAAAATCGGCATAATCCGGATTTCCATTGAACAACGGGCTGGCTGCCATCACCAGCAACTTAGCTTTCAGCATCAAAGCGGCCGGACGGGTGATACGCCCCAGTTCGGTTGCCTGATCATCTATTTTCACAGGCAAATCTGTTTTTGCTTCATCAAGCAGGTCGGAAATAAAAGCCACCACCTTATCGACCGGGGCACGTTTCAAGCGCACCTCTTCGGGTGTGGAAGAGATAGGCAAGTTCTCATTAATAATCACAATCGGACCATACATACGCAACAGCAGATAGTGATAATAAGCCTTCAGGAATTTTACCTCCGCCAGCCATCTCTTCCGCATGGAAGGTGCAAGATCACCTACATAGTTCAGATCGGAAACATAAGTAAGGAAAGTATTGCAATCACGAAGTCCTTCGTACAAGCTGTGGGCTGCCCCATTACCGCCATCCCAATAATTCATATAAGGATCGTTCACATTCTGATATCCCAAACCGATACGCCAGGTTGCATAATCATCCCCACTCTGGATGGGATAAAAAGTAGCCAGCTCGTCACCTCCCATCAATCCCACGTTGGCACGCTCGCTATGATACTCAGGGATGTATGAGTAACAGGTAAACAGATATTTCTCGGCTTCATTACGGTTGCTGAAAGAATGTTCGATCGTACCGACATTATCGGGCACGACATCCAGATAGTCACTACATGCACTCAATCCCCACATTCCGCCGGTCAATAACGAGACACATGCCAGATTTCTCAATTTATTTTTAAGATTATATTTCATTGCTTTCGTCTCCTTCATTTAAAAAGTTAATTGAACACCTATATTAATCACCCGTTGAATAGGATATCCCAGGCCATTACCTCCCATTTCGATATCCCACATGCTGAATCCGCTCAAAACAAACAGGTTGTTACCGCTACAATAGATACGGGCCGAATTTATATAAGCCTTTTTCGTCAATGTCTCCGGGAAAGTATATCCCACTTCCAGCGTCTTCATACGCAGGAAAGCACCGTTACGCATAAACCAGGTACTTTTCTGGATATTGTTCTCCATACGGGTCGTACTCAGGCGTGGCCACAAAGCGTAAATGTCCCGGTTGGTCTCTGTCCAATGGTTGTCTGCATAAGCTTTCAGCAAAGGAATATCCTTCCACATATAAGCGTTATCCCAATTGGTATCCTCGTATACGTGCACAAACGGAGAAGTATTCTTTGCATCGATCCAGAAAGAGGAACGGGCAGACCCTTGGAAGAAAGCGGAAACGTCAAAACGGGCGCTACCGAAAGAGAAACCGAAACCGTAGATGATTTCCGGAACGGTAGGAAAACCGATAGGCACTTGGTCCAGTTCGGTAATCTGTCCGTCACCGTTTACATCCCGGTATTTGATATCACCCGCCCCATATTCGCCAAAGGTCTGCTTCGGAGAGTTGGCCACATCGGCATCGTCAATGAACAGACGCTCGGCAATATAACCGAATTCCTGATTTAACGATTGTCCGACGTGAAGTTTGTACTTCTCATTGTATTCCGGTTCTTCATATTTCAGGAATTCGCTATGGGCATAGGTGAAGTTTCCGTGCACCTGCAACCACATGCCATTCCGGTATGCCTTGTTATAATCGAGCGACAAGTCCAAGCCACGCGCTTTCGCTTCACCCACATTGGCACGCACCTTTGCCGAAAGTCCCATTGTAGAAGGTATAGACTCCCTATCCATCAGGATATTAGTACGGTGTTCCGTAAAATAGTCGGCTTGGATATTCAATCCGTCGAACAATGTAAATTCTACGCCATAATTCGATTTGTAGGCTTTCTCCCAAGTGATATCACGGTTATCATAACGCCTCACGGTCACACCGTTCTTTGTATAATTGAAGTCCGTACCGAAATTATAGCTCTTGCCGGCATCGTTTGCATCCACCTCGGAAAGATAGAAGAAACGGTCGTCTTCGTCACCAATCGCATCATTTCCGACCAGACCATAGGTATATTTCAACTTAAACTTGGGAAGAACCTTTTTCAATGGTTTCCAGAACTTCTCGTTCGAAATGTCATAACCGACACCGATAGCCGGGAAGAAACCGTAACGTTCCGAACGGTAAAAGCGTTCCGAACCGTTGTACCCGAAGTTAAACTCAGCCATATAGCGATTGTCGAATGCATAAGTAAAACGGCCGGATAAGCCCTGGTTACGGTAAGGCAACGATTTCTGCAAATTGTCTTTCCCCGAATCGTCAGTGATATTGGATACCTTCTTTTCGCGACGTTGATAAACCAGCAAACCGCTTATATCATGATTACCGAAAGAACGGTTGTAAGACATAGCCGCCTCCATATAGACCGTAGACTGTACGTCTGTCCATGAACCGGTAGACTCCAGATATTCCGTCGGGTTGGCATCTTCGTTCAATTGCATGATGGTATACGAGCTATTCTTGTCATAAGATCCTACATTATAGAAATAAGGATTCGATGCACGTCCCACCTCAAAATAGGCATAACGGGAAGTATTGAACAGACCACGAACATTCAATCCTTTTGTGATGAACGACAGATCCTGTTTCAACTCGAACTGTGCGTCCATCGTCGATTTCGAATAATCTTTATATCCCTTTGTCAACTCGGCATAAGGGTTCGTGTATTCCACACCGTTATTGTACAGTGCATTACCATACAACACGTGCTTGGCAGAAGGCAGGTCGGAAGACGGATAATAAGCCGGAAACAATACCGGATTGGAAACCATGATCTTCTTATACATCGTATCACCGCCATCCAATGGACCGGTGTAATCGTCGAACGTACCGGCCAGACGCACAATAGCCTCAGTCGTCTTTGTCAGATTAATATTTACATTCGACCGTAACTGATAAGTGCTCAAATCGATATTATTCTTATAACCGGCATACTTGTCATTCTTCAGGTTACCATTATCTTTCGAGAAAGTGGCCGCAATATAATAACGGGCTACCTTACCACCACCGCTCACACTCAAATTGGCACGTTGGTTTGCCACAAGCGGATTAGTCATCAACTTACGCCAGTCGTTGGCCGGATACAGATAAGGATTCTTACCCGCAATCGTATTGGCAATCTTCTCGCGCGAATAGACCAACGGAGACAACGGATTACGTGTAACAGCCGCTTCATTGGCCATTTGCATGTAAGTGATCGGGTCTGCCAGCTCTATATTCGACGTATTGGATGAAAATGAATTCTCCACGCGTAAACTGACCTTAGCCGGCCCTTCCTTTCCTTCTTTTGTCTGCACCTGAATAACGCCGTTAGCACCACGTGCACCATACAAAGCGGTTGCGGTCGCATCTTTCAAGATAGAAAAAGCAGCGATATCATCCGGCTGCAAACGAGCCAGTTCGGTAGACGTTGTTTCGATACCGTCGATCAGGATCAACGGGTCTTTTTTATAACCGAAAGTCGTCACACCACGGATAAAGAAGTCGGCATTGTCCTGTCCCGGTTCTCCACTACGCTGGTAAGCTATCAAACCGGACATACGCCCGGCCAGTGCGGTAGTCAAGTTACTCGAAGGCACTTTCAGCGCAGCCGGCTTCACCGTCTCGATGGAACTGACCATACTCTCCTTCTTCTGAGTACCGAATGCCACTACCACCACCTCGTCAATGCTGACAGCATCTTCTTTCATCTCCACATCGATACGTTTCTGGTTTCGTACCACAATCTCCTGTGTCTGCATTCCCAAAAAAGAGAATACCAGTGTGGAACCGGCGGGAACATTAGACAAAGTGTACTCACCGTCCATATCGGTAGTGACACCGTTGGTCGTACCCTTCACCACCACGGTAACAGCCGGCAGCGGTTCACCGGTTTCATCCTTAACCACTCCTTTTACAACCCGGTTGTCAAGTACTCCGGCATATCCCGACGCACCACAGGAAAACAACAACAAGGCTAAAATGAACTTAAAAACTTTCCGGAAAGAAAGTTCTTCAAACATGTGTTTTTCCATACATAATTATTTTAAATCTATCACTTTATATTATCATAAAAACATATTAATAAGAATTATATTTATCATATGCAAAGTAAGCTTAAAAAGAAAGGGAAATCAATAGAGAAAAAAATTATGGATATGGAGAATCTTACCCTAAAAAAAGCGATCAAAAACTTATGATAAAACCAATCCGGTTTAGAAATATTTTGGTAACTTTGAATACAGATAACGCGAACTGTTATATTCAGATTTATCAACCCTATACCTGACAAGACATGCCACGAATTAAAAATGGATTCAAAGGAGAGCGTATCATTGTATTACCGGCTTTCCTGATCGAAAAATTAAAACAAGACCCTCTGGGCCAGGAGCTATATATCACTGATATAGGCTATTATCCGCATGCCAATTTTCATTATTGCGAACGTACCGCCGAAGAGGTTAATGAGTTTGTCCTTATCTACTGTGTAGAAGGACAAGGCTGGTTTGAACTGGCCCACCGGCGGAACGAAATCAACTCCAACCAACTCTTTATTCTCCCCAAACACGTGGCACATGCTTATGGCAGTAATACCGCCAATCCCTGGACCATCTACTGGATACACTTCGACGGGAAAAAGGCGGCGTTCTTCAGTAGCGGATTCGACCGTCCATGTAACATTACTCCCGAAGCACACTCCCGGATAAAAGAACGGCTGACGCTCTTTGAGGAGATTTATTCCGCCATCAATTCCGGATACAACAAGAATTATATGTTGTACGCCACCACCAGCCTGTTCCACTTTTTAGGTTCTATGAAATTTATCGGAGAATACCGTGACTGCGGTTCTATGAACTATTCACAAAAAGATGTAGTACAGCTTGCCATTCATTACATGAAAGAGAACCTGAATAAGAAGATTCGTCTGACAGACATTGCCGGTGAAGTAAAATTATCCACTTCTTATTTCTCCAACCTGTTCGAAGAGAAGACCGGATCTTCGCCTTTGCGGTATCTGAACTATCTAAGAATACAGGAAGCATGCCACTATCTGGATTTCACCGATATGAAAATCAGCCAGATCAGTCCGTTGGTGGGTTATGAAGATTCTCTCTACTTTTCCCGGTTATTTACTAAAACGATGGGCATACCTCCCTCGGAATACAAAGCCAAAAAGAAGGGATAAAAAACATCCTGTATCATTCCGGAAAATCCAAGTCAAACCGGTAGACGGTCCGTTGTCTGTATTCGTTTCCGGGTCTTAACAGGCACGAAGGGAAATGAGAATGCGAAGGCGTATCCGGAAAGAACTGCGTCTCCAGGCAGACTGCCGTATCGGGGGATTCATAATAGCCTGCCGTATAGAGTAATACCCCCGGCAGATCCGTCATCACTGTCAGACGGCGCTTGGATGCAGGTTCGCAGAGACAAGCCGCCAATACCATATCACGGGAAGGCTGTTCTTTCAGGATATAACAATGATTATATCCCCTATTATCACGCAACTGCTGATTATCCGTATATATATCCACACCAAGTTGTTTACGGCAAGTGAAATCAAAAGGAGTGCCTGCCACCGGAGTTACCATACCCGTAGGGATAAACCCGGCGTTTGTCTCTACTATCTTTTGGGCAGGAATATACAATGAATGCGAAAGAATCTTCTCCTTTGTTCCGCTTAAATTGAAATAGGCATGATTCGTCATATTCAAATAGGTAGGCTTGTCCGACACTCCGAAATAATCCACCGACAATTCATTGCATTCGCTCCAGCGATACTCCACCGTTACCTCCAAATTACCGGGATATCCTCCATCGCCATCCGGTGAAGCCAACATAAAACAGATGCCGTCAGCCAACTTTTCCCATTTCCACAATCGCTGATGAAAACCGGAATAGCCTCCATGATTTGTATGTCGCCCGTCATTCGTCTCCAACCGATAGGTAAGGCCGTCTATCAGAAACGATGCGTTTGCGATCCGGTTGGCAAAACGACCGACCGTAGCTCCCATATAATAGGTATCGGACAAATACTCCATCGGATTATCATAACCGGTTATCACATCCGTCAGCCGTCCTTCACTATCGGGTACCCCCGCTTCAATCCACCGGGCTCCCCAATTGGTAAATCCTACCCAGGCACCGGAAGCATTGACTACCTTAAAATAAAAAACAGGTTCACCCATTGCCGTATAACCTGCGATTTCGTGTATTACCTTCATTATAAAGTATTGAAAAGAAAAAAGATCCCCATATGCAAACCTATGGAGATCTTCTCATATAAAAATTAAGCGTCACATAAACTGCGGTGAATTTGCGCACCTTGATGATTGATATCCAACTCTATGACTTTATCCAGAAAGCCGGCAGCTTCCGGGATTTCATCCAATCCCAGATAACCCAGTCCCATCACATAATTGCAATGAATGCGGTTCCGCTTGTTCAAGTCGTCTTCCCAAATAGCCAGATCGGGCAATGAAACGGCAAAATAATCGATGCGGCAAGTATCAAACAAGTGCTTTTCTCCATGTTTGATCAGCTTGTTAAAACAACCCCGAGCCCGGTTCTCATCTCCCAATGCACGCCAGGCCAGACCTTGATAAAATATCTTATCCGGCTGCTGATCGTTATAATAGAATGCCTGCTGCGGTTCGGCGGAACCGACAGTCGCTTTCTCGAAGCAAACTTTCGCCTTCTCTTCATCACCCAAACCTCGGTAAGCCTCTCCTTTATAATACCAAATATCATTTTCTTCGGCATTTGCCAGTTTGCCCTCTCCTAAATTGTGGGGATACTGATCCGTCTCTTCCAGCAAAGCTAATGCGTCCGCATAACGCTGTTCACGCAATGCCACCCTGGCAAGCTCCACCCGGCACAACACGTACTGACCGGTAATCTTTCCTTCTCCACCTTCCCACGGATGAAATTTACGACCGGCAATCAATGCTTTCGCCTCATCATAACGTCCCAGTTGATTATAGAGCGTGATGCGTTCGATAGCCAAGTCATCCCGTTCTTCCGTTGTGGACAAATGAGTTTCAAGAAATGCAAGACGCCGTTCATGCGAATACCCCAAACGCTTGTACAATTGATCCAACTCCATCAAGATACGTGAATCGTTCTCATCCAGACGGAATGCTTTTTCCAACGCCTCCAATGCTTTGGCCTTATTATCCTGTTTGTTATAATACGCCAATGACAAGTTACGCCATACGGTAGGGAAATCAGGACAAATAGCGGCCGAGGTCTCCCAACATTCAATGGCACGGTCATACTGCCGGGCAGCATACCAGAAGTTCCCCAAGCTATAAGCGGCCTTAGCAGCCCGGTCGTTCAATTCCAAGGCATTTTGCAAAATCAAGACCTCTTCTATACGGTTCGGAAAACAATAGGAGTGGTCTTCCTTTTCCGCTTTCCGGTAATAGTCCAGTGCATGCGCTTTCTCTCCCCGGCAGGCATGAAAATACCCGAGGGCATAATAAATCATCGGATACACTTTACGGGTTTCCGAAAGATAGCTTTCCAAAAACAAAATGGCTTCATCATACAGACCCGCACCGCCAAAGTCGAGCGCATATTCAATAAATGTATGTTCCCAACGGCGCATTAATCCAGTCATCTCTGCCAGTAAATTCTGATCCTCCGTCAATAAATAATGCTCGAAACGGCATCCCATATTGAAACGGTCTATTTTCAAAGATTCCCGTATCAGTTCCAATGCTTCTTCTTTCCGGTTTAGTTTACGCAGAATAGAGGCTTTCAACTGGCGGGCCTTATGATTGTGCCAGTTACGGATGAGCGAACGTTCCACCTTATCCAAAGCACTCTCATACTTACCCCTTGCCGTATCTATTTGTGCCAGGGCATAATAAGCGGCATCCTGCCAGGCCGCATTCCAGGCCGATTTGAAAAACGCATCATAAGCTTCGTCCATCTTTCCCTGCATCTTGCAGCTCCAGCCTAAATTATAATAGGGTTCACCGTCATATGGATTGGGATTGCGTTCGGTCAGCGTGTCCACAGCCGTACGGAAATACTTCTCAGCAGCAGCAAACTGCCCTTTACGCATCAGTAACAACCCGATGGCATTATTGCACCGTACATCTCCCGGTTCACGCCGCAAAGCTTCCTGATAATAATCCATCGGATTATAGGTAGCATGGCGATATTGCTCCAAATGAAGCCCGGTCAGGAACAGTTGTTCCATCGAAGCGATCTCCTTCGGTTCTTTTGCTGCCTTAGCAGGATCCGGTACCGGTTTTATCTCCGGCTTATCAGCCTGATAAGTCAACATTACCTTGCCCTCGCTATCCCGGACCTCTACCCGGATCTCTTCCTCTTTCAACCCTTCGGCCGGGAAAGTGGCAATGAACGGCTCTACCGGAGAAACCTGAATCGTTTTATCGAACAGCAATGCTCCCCGGATATCTTTCACCAACAGATGCACATCCTTGTTGACACCTGACGTATAAAGAACCAAACGGGCATTGTCGTCTTTCAGTTCTACATTCAACAGGGCATCCTTAGTAGCGTTCTTTACATAACCCACCTCGCTGTAAGGCATGAAATATTGCACCCACGACTTCTCCTCATAAGGTTGCAACCATGAAAAGTCCGGCTGATTATCCGTATACATTCCTGTCATCAGTTCGATATAAGGTCCGTCCTCATCCGTAAGATTCCGGTCCCAAGCCTTGCCAAAATCCCCGTTTCCCCAAGTCCATTGTTTCTTACCCGGAGAAACATGATGGTCGGCAACATGTAGCAAACCTCCCCGGATATCGTCTTCATAACCACCTACAAAATCATATTTCGATTGGATAGCCATATAAGAAGTGGGAACAGGAATATTTTTATATTTGGAAATATCCACCCCGGCCGAATAGTCTTGTTTATAATACACCCCGGTAGCAATAGGGAAAGAAGATACATCCCGCTTACCATGATCGAACACGGCATTTACATCGGGTGGGAACACCGAATGGTAATGGTCATTCACCACCACGGCCGGATTGGCCCACCACAAGAATGTCTGAGGAAATGCTGTACGATTATAAATCTTCACATTAATTTCAATATAAGCCTTACCCGGATAGAGTGTAAAACCCTGCATCCCTTTGGTACGGAACATGCGCTCCACTTCATTACACCAGATCGTTTTACTGCCGTCGGCATTCTCCTCGATAGAAAAATCGGTAGGCAGAAAAGTAGAGGGGCGGTGATGTTGCGGCCAGTTGAACTCGATTCCTCCTGATATCCACGGACCGGTAAGACCTACCAAAGCAGGTTTCACCACTTGATTATAATATACGAAATGGCGTTGTTTCACCTTATCATAAGCCATGTGTATGCGACCACCCAATTCCGGCAGGATCATGACCTTGATATATTCATTCTCGATAAAGAGAGCATGATATTTCTTTTCCACTTTCGTATCGGAGATCTTTTCCACCACAGGGTAAGGGTAGACAGACCCGCTACTACCTTGATACACTCTCTTTTCCAGGAAAATAGGATTCTTTTCTTCCTTTCCTATTTCATAGGTGGGAAGTAGAATATCCTCTTCCCACGCGCGTACCTCACTGGTATGCACTGTACTCTTAATCAGATATTGAGTTACTTTTTCCATACTATAATAATTGCTATTTTATTAATTCTTTTTCCAATTCTTCCAGACTCTTTCCCTTGGTCTCGGGTAAATAGAGTGCTACAAATATTCCGCCGGTAAGGCAGATGATGCCGTAAAGCCAGAAAGTACCGGCCGCTCCCAACCCGTTATTCAATACCGGGAAAGTATAAGTAAGGATGAAACAGGCAGCCCACAAGGCGAAAGTGCAAACCGACATCGCCACTCCACGAACCCGGTTGGGGAAGATCTCGGAGATAATCACCCACATGGTTGTAGCCAACGTCATGGCATAACATGCAATGGCAGTCACGACAATAATCAGCAACACGACCCCGGTAATGTGAAAATAATAGGCCGCCCCCATAAAGGCATAAATCACAGTCAGCCCGAATGCCCCTATCAAAGTAAGTGCCTTGCGTCCCCAACGATCGACCACGAACATGGCCAGAACCGTAAACACGACATTCGTAATTCCGGTCACAACGATATTCATCAGTACATCCGATACTCCATATCCGGCAGCCATAAATATCTCCTGTGCATAATTGAATATCACATTGATACCGCACCATTGCTGCAAAACGGCCATCACAACACCAATTACCAGCACTTTACGCATGCCGGGACGCAATAATTGCTTAAAGCTACCTTGCCGGTTTTTATCCGAAGACGCCACGGCAATCGCTTCCAATTCCCGACGGGCATAATCAGATCCGCCCATATGGGTAAAGACTTTTAAAGCGGCTTCCCTACGGCCGGAAGAGGCCAGCCAGCGAGGACTCTCGGGAAGTATAAAACTAAAAATGAAAAACAAAGCAGCCGGCACAGTCATCGCCCAAAACATCCAGCGCCATCCCATCTGCCCGTTCCACGATTCACGTATCATTTCATACGTAGCTCCTATCGCTACCGGTTCCGCGATCTGCCAGTTCACGATCTGGGAAGCTAAAATACCCAGCACAACCGTCAACTGATTGATAGCGACAAAGCGTCCGCGCAGATGAGCCGGAGCTATCTCCGCAATATACATCGGCGACAGGCTGGAAGCAATACCGATGGCAAACCCGCCGACCAGTCTGAAAACATTGAAAAAAGTAAAGGAATTGGCGGCTCCCGTACCGATAGCGGTACAAATAAAGAGTCCTGCCGCCAATGTAAGAACCGGCTTCCGACCGAAGCGGTCACTCATTTTTCCGGCACTTAACGCACCTATCAGGCAACCTATCAGTGCACTACTCATCGCCCATCCTTGCAGTACGGGATTACCTGCTATCTGAAAGTATTGTTCGTAGAAAGGTTTCGCACCTCCTATCACTACCCAGTCATAGCCAAAAAGAAAACCTCCCATAGCCGATATCAGGGCTATCAGGAACAGATAAAGATTCGATTGTGTTTTCATCAGGGTCATACAAATATTAATCATTCATTTGATGACCGCAAAGTAACCGGGATTTACCCTATAAAGAAATAGAGAGAATCACTTAAAGTATGGACGATTTTACTTTTCCGGTTCGCTCCTTCTCCGTTTGCATTCTTTCCGGAATTCATTAGGCGTTTTTCCGAACTGTTTCTGGAATTGCTGGATAAAATTACTTGTAGAGTTGATGCCGACCAACACACTCACCTCATTAACCAGACAATCTTCCTGCGACAAAATAGTGGCTGCACGGTTCAGCCGAATGAAACGGATAAACTCCACCGGACTCATATTTACAATGCCCTTCAGCTTTTTACTAAAATTAGAATGACTCATATGGATCTTTGCCGTCAGTATCTCCACATTAAAAGTGGGATCGGATATGTTTGCATTCACAATATCCACCACCTGATTTACAAAGTTCTCATCAGACTTATTGATCTCTACCTGCCCGATCGGTATCAGTGGTTTGGTGTTCTGCAGGCTGATGTCCCGGTTTTTGTTCACTATCAAGCTTCTCAGCAAAGCCGATAAGTAATTCAGGTTGAATGGTTTCTCGACATAAGCATCCGCCCCGGCCTCCAGTCCCTGAATCTTCGTGCTAACGTCATTCTTCGATGTCAACAGCACCACCAATATATGGCTGGTAGCTATCTCCGCCTTCAATTTCCGGCAGAGAGACAATCCGTCTAAATTGGGCATGATGATGTCACTCAATACGATGTCTACCTTATTATGTTCTATCACGTCCAAAGCCTGTCTGCCATCGGCCGCCGTCAGGACAGTATATTCTTCATGCAACTGTTCCGATAAGAAATCCACCACATCCGGATGATCGTCTACAATCAACAGAGTAACCCTTATGCTGTTTTTATTCAGCAGAATCTGCCCGTCGTTCATCTCCACCGTCTGTACATTCTCGGTTATCTTCTGGCGAACCGGAAGTTTAAGCACGAAGCAGTTCAGCCCATCCATCTCCTCGTAGGTCAAAGTACCCCGGTGCTGCTCCACCAAGCTCCGGCAAAGCGATAATCCGATCCCCACGCCTATATTCTCCTTACTGTTTTCTGCCCGGACAAACGGTTCGAAAATCGCTTCATGCATATCCTTCGATACCAACAAGCCGTCATTTATAATTTCAAGTGTCAGGTATTCGTCATCACGACTCACCCGTACCGTAATACGAGCGTCACTGTATTTTATAGCATTGAATATCAAGTTATTCATTATCTTGTCAACCGCATCCTTATCGGCTATTACACAGATATCCGGATCTACGCGGTCTGCTATAATCTCAAAAGTCTTATTCTTTTCCGAAAGCAGCACAGAGAACCTTTCTTTCAAGGACTCAATCAGATGCAATGCCTTTATCTCCGAAAAGATCAACGGTTTATTCATGTTTCCGGCCGCTTTGAAGTCCAATAATTGATTTACCAGATTCAATAACTGGTCTACATTCTGTTTGATCAATCCCAGATAACGTTGTATATTCTTCGGAAACTGTACAGACTCCTGTATCACCAGATCCATCGGACCACTGATCAATGTCAGAGGCGTACGTATCTCATGCGTAATATTCGTAAAGAAAGCCACTTTGGATTCATAAAGCTCCTTCTCTTTCTCGATTGTATAAATCAGATTCTTCTCCTCATTTCTACGGGCAATTCTTTTCAGGTAAGAACGTATCCAGTAAAAAAGCAATGAAAACACTACCAGAATATAAATGATATAAGCAACAGGCGATGCCCACCAAGGCGGCAGTACATCAATCATCAAGACCTTCTCCGATTCATCCCATACTCCCATATTATTCGCCCCTTTCACGTGGAGAACATATTTTCCGGTAGTAAGCCCCGCATAAGAAATCACATTCTTATCCGTATAGATCCAGTCATTATCGACGTTACTCATACGATAGGCATACCGGTTAGCCCCCGGAGAAGCGAAACTCAATGCAACGAAACGGATACTGATGTTTCGCTCATCGTATTTAAGTGTTATTTTATAATCCTTATCATACCGGTTGATGACATTGGGGAGAAGGTTTTTCCCATTTACAAGAAAATCTGTGAAATAGACGGAAGGCATTAAATCGTTTCTGACGAACTGCTCCGGATTGAATGAGACCAACCCATGCATGGTTCCCATAAAAATCGTTTCTCCATCCACCACAGCCGCCGAGTTATAATTAAACCGGGAGACGCTCAAACCGTCTTTTTTACCAAACACCTGTACTTCTTTGCTCTCCGGATTCAGGCACACAAGCCCGTGGTTCGTTCCAAACCAGATATTTCCACGAGTATCCTCCACAGCCTTGAAAACAATATCGTCCGGCAATCCCTCTTCAAGCGAATAGACTTCGAAAGCCTCATCCTGAAAACAACAGATACCTCCCCGGTCCGTGCTAAGCCAGATGCGTCCCTTGCTATCTTCCAAAATGCTGCTGACCGAATTCGAACTGATAGAACCGGGCTTACCATCCGCAAGATACTGCTCCGCCTCCTGTGAACAGATATTATACCGATATACCCCATTTCCCATTGCCGCAATCCAAATATTCCCCTGGCTGTCTTCTTTGATATCCTGTATATATCCGTAGCCGAACTCCGTCACTTTCTCAAAATGCATCGTCCCTTTTTTCGCCGTATATACGCCCCCGCCGTCGCTTATCCAAATAGTACCTGTATGATCTTCACAAAAAGCAAAGATGCTTTCCTCTTTCAAGCCCAGTTCTTTACCTGTATAATGCGTCACCTTCATAGACGGAGACACCACATCCAAACCATTCTTAAAATATCCGATCCAGATATTCCCGTCGATTTTCCGGATACAGGTGACCGTAACAGTAGGATGCGTATTGACCGGAGTAAAAACAGACATATTCTTATCGAAAACCGAACAGCCCTCATCTTCCGTTCCCACCCAGAGCTTCTGGGTCTCTTCATCCCAATACAAACCATGAATCCACTGGCTCTGTACACTCTGCGGATGATCATTCGGAATATAAACCGTAAAATTCTCCGCACTACGGCTCTGATAATTCAAACCGCCATACAACGTACCTACCCAGATCCCCTTTTCCCTATCGGTATACATCGTTGTTACCGTATTATTACTAAGCGAATGCGAATCGAAAGAATCATTTTTGACATTAGTACAGCTCCCGGTCAACACATTATAGATATAGATACCATTATTCGTACCCACCCACAATTCCTCCTCCTTGGACATCATCAGGCAACGGAGCATTACCTTATCCACTTCCGGAAAATCATGCAGGGAAAGTGTTTTCGTATCCATATTATATTTCAGTAACCCCCCCTCATGCAAAGCTATAAGCAGGAATTCCTTATAAGACAGCATCGTATAAACTCCTTTTCCCTGAAACATTCCGGTTTCTTTCAATACCCGCACAAATTCGTCTTTCTTCCTGTCATACCGGCAAATGCCCTGTTCGATACAACCGGCCCAGATCGTTCCCTGTTCATCTACCGTCAGTGACAACGGCCCCCCCTTTCCAAATACCGTATCCTCCGATATCGAATAGAGTCGATAGGCTTTTGTCTGTATATTCACTTTCAGTATACCACGGGAAGGTAAGACGACCCACATATTCCCCTCCTTATCGGCAACAATATTTGAGACCCAATTATATAAAAAGTCCGCACTCTGGTCGGGATTCAACCAACGTTCCAAATACGTAAAAGTTTCCAAAGCCGGATCATAGACAAAAACTCCGTCGTCCGTGCCTATCCACAAAAGCCGGTTAGCGTCTTCACACAAAGCAGCAATGTTATTATTCCGTCTGTTCGCCACCGGATCATAACAATCCAGCACCTTAAACTCGCATCCGTCATAACGATTCAGTTTGTTACGGGTTCCGATCCACATATAACCGTAGCTATCCTGCAATATGGCTTTCACTTCACTATGCGACAACCCGTCTTCATTATTCAAACGAGTAAAATGTACCTGCCCGAACAACGATATACATAGATTAATAAAGATGATAAAACACAGAGTTATTCTCATGATTATATAATATATAAATGCAAAAATAACCATAAAGTATCAAAAAACGCCTTTTCAGACCAATATAAAGTCTCACAATATAAAATTTTGATATCAAAATATAAAATATTCACTCAAAAGCCGGGTAATCCCCGTCAAAATTAAAATTTGATACTTTTTCATTTTTATCGAATATCCATTGCGAAACCACTCTCCTATATTTGCATCATGAACAATAACCTTTAATTATTTTAATGCTATGCTGAAGATCAAAGAAGGATTTAAAGGCGAACGACTGATCAGTCTTCCCTTATTTGCTATCGAGAAGTTCAAAAAGGATGAATTAGGCAAAGAGTTATACCTTACTAATATAGGTTATTTTCCAAATGCCGAATATCATTATTGCCGGAGAGAAGCAGCTAATTCTGCCGACTATATTCTTATCTATTGCGTAAAAGGCGAAGGCTGGCTCGAATATAACGGAAAAAAATTAAAAGTTGCAGAAGATCAGTTCTTTATCATTCCACAAGGCATGTCCCATGCTTACGGAAGCAGCAAAGGGAAGCCGTGGTCTATCTACTGGATACACTTCAACGGTAAAAAAGCCGGGTATTTCAGTAAAGGTTTCGATATCCCTCAAGATATGCCGTATAACTCACAATCGAGATTCAAAAACAAAATAGATCTGTTTGAGGAAATATTCAGTACCCTGCAATCAGAAAGCAGTACCGAACAAATGTCTTATGCCACCAGCGTATTTTTCCATTTCTTAGGCATCATAAAGTGTTCTAGTTCGGGAAAGAAAGAATCGGAAGCCATCAAAGAGAGTAGCATTATCGATACTTCCTTGAAATTCATGCGGGAGAATCTGCACAAGCATCTTTCTTTAAGAAATATGGCAGAGCACGTGAATCTTTCCGTCTCTTACTTCTCCAGAATATTTATTGCCCAGATCGGCACTTCACCATCCAAGTATCTGGCACAGCTCCGTATGGAGAAAGCCTGCCATTATTTAGAAGAAACGGAGATGAAAGTGAATCAAATCAGTCCGTTGGTCGGATTCGATGATCCTCTTTATTTCTCAAGGCTATTTACCAATTATCTGAAATTATCTCCTACCCAATATAGAGAAAATAGAAACAGAACTCTATTTTTCAGAACAACAACACAGACAGCACATCATACAATGGCCATATAAATACTTTAAATACTGGATTACAAGTTTTTTTGCCATATCCATGTAATCCAGTGTTCAAAGTAGTATCCTCTTCGCCCACTCACTCCTTTTTACATTTCAGGACTAACTTATATACGTGACTTCCAGAAGCTTTTATTTAAAAACAAGCATAAACATCCTTATTACCAATACATAACAAGTAATTCCATAGCCATATATGCTCCGCCATCATTTTTCTATAAAACCGGGATATCAAAACATCCGGATGTTGTCACACAAAACATGGGGATGTTCTTATATGCAACATGGGGATGTTGTGCATGAAAACATCCGGATGTTTTTACACCTAAAGTTTATCAAGAAGCGAATAATAAACTATATTACCATTACTTAATCAGTATATTTCTCGGAGTAGTCAATACATGCACTTTAGCGGTGCGTCTTCTCCACTTACCGAAACAACGTACACTCCTTTTTCCGACAAAGGGATAACCGTATTGGAAAAGCCCGTATTAACCGTTCTGCCATCCATGTCATAAACCACCACCTTGTGGTTATCCACTCCCCGGATCACTACTCCGGAATCTACAGTAACGACTCTGAAATGATCGAACGCCGCAACTTGCCGGATACCCGTTGCCGAGAAACCTGCCGTCGCAAACTTACTACCGGCATATGACTGGTCCAACGTCTGAACCCCTACCGTATATTTACCTTCACCGAACACACGCATCCGATAAGAGTTGAGAGCGGAAGAAAGAGAAGTCTGCAAATCAGTACCGACTTTCAGCTTACCGGTTTCAATATCTACCGGGATCATGGTGTACAGTTCACCGGTAGTCTCGTTACGAACATAAATATTATAGCGCAGGGCCGCTTCGGGGGTCTCTTTATCGGAACCGGGTAACCAGGTGATCAGGAGTTCATTCCCCTCCATCGTAGCCGTAACCTTGGCGGGAGGCTCGGGAAAAGTATTTACAGGAAGCCCGTTTTTCTGAGGATTGTTCTCATAAACCCGCAACGGTGAAGAATAATAAGAGTCGGGAGCTTTATCGTAAGTTCCTACATAACCGCCGACTATCAAGTCCATATTGCCGTCGCCATTCACATCACCCATATTAATACCCCCGTCCTGATTGACCGGAACCACCGGATAAGATTTATCCATCACAAACTTTCCTTCCGGAGTCTGATAATAGATACGGTTTCTATATCCGGAACCGTCACTGGGTTCCCCGTTTATCACCATATCCATCCGGCCGTCACCATTAAAGTCGGCAACCAACGGATTGGCCCTACTGACTCCCAAAAGGTTGCTTTCTTTTTCCGAAACATACCGATAGGTACATTTACCGTCCTTATCAACCGTGTTGTAGAACAAAGAAGCAAGACAAACCCAATTATCGCCATTCCCGGTACTGATAATATCCAATGTTCCGTCACCGTTAATATCTGCCAACGTGGATTGTCCTTGAAAAGCGCCATAAATATTTGCCGGAGTCTCGTCTGCAAATGAGCCGTCACGCTTGTTGATATAGGTTTTAATTCCGGTAGACGCCCGGTCACTATATCCGGAAAATTCAATATCGAGCCAACCGTCGTTATTCAGATCGCCAAACATAACCGAACCATTGGTAGCCCCCTCAAACACTTGTTACTCCTGATGGATAAAGGTACCGCTCCCACGGTCATTCAGATACAAGTCCACACGCCTCCCCTCGTGATAGTTCATCACAACAACGTCCGTATATCCGTCGTGATTATAATCGCCTACGGAGATCGGATTGTAAAAACCTTCATCTTTGTATGGGAAGAATCCCGGATTGGCAACTTTCTCAAAACGATAATCATTCTCTTCTCCCAAGTTCCGATACAAGGCCACAATCTTAACATCACTGCTTACATTCCAATCTCCTCCCTGCCCCATAATCAGCAAATCGAGATTCCCGTCATTGTTAAAATCAAAAAACACTGCATTAGTATACGTACTTATCGGCAGATAGGATTCCTTTTCAAGTGTAAAAGTTCCATCACTATTACGCCGTACAAGAATAGCCAATTCATCCCAGACGTGGGCAATCCCCCCGATACAGGGCAATGCCATAAGCAGACAGGCAATCAATCTCTTTTTCATAAGTCCCTCCTTTTATTCTTCTGCCGCCAACCCGCCGGGGCCGTCAAATTTATACTCAAATGAATCAAACCAGGCACTTCCGCCATCCGCTTTCGTATTATAGGAGTAAAGGCCTACGCGGGAACCCTTCCAGTCGCGGGAACCTTCCCGAAACGAATCGCCGCAGTCCAGATAATTCTGTCCGTCCAAACTGTAGGAAAATTGATGATTATTCGTCAAGGCGTCGATCGCTAATTTCACATAAACTATCCGGTCATCCGCTCCCTCTATTGTTTTAATCAATTTTACCTGCCCTTCATTCTCATAATAAACAACCGGCTGCAACACTCCGCCGTCCATTTGCATCAAGATACCTGCACCACAGAATTTATCACCGATACATTCCAGACCGGCCCGTTGTCCTTCTGTCATATCCGAATAATCCATCCGAATGACGGCTTCTCCTTTATATCCCATCGTTTTCTGTGTAAACTGATTACGGGATTCGCGCACGTTTTCTGCCTTTAACGCTTTAATTTCCAGCCAGCCGGGACGGGATGTCAAAGACCAGTTTTCGTTTGCCGGATTGTGGTTGAACTGCCATTGCAAAGCCAACTTATCCGATGTGAAGTCGTCACTCGATTGCGGGGCATGAGGGGTTACATTACATTTTATAGAAGGCTTCTTGCAGACTTTCATCGGCTCGCCTACTCCATTCTTGTCATAATCCATACCGATAACCGGGAAACCGTCTTCCCATACCACCGGCTGCAAATGTACGACACGCCCCTGAGGATCGGCCGACTGGAAATGATAGAACCACCATTCTCCTTCGGGAGTATCTACCAAAGCACCTTGATGCGGACCATTTACTTTGGTCACTCCCATCTCCAGCACACGCTTCGATTCATAAGGACCGTAAATATCTTTAGAACGCATCACCGTCTGCCAACCGGAACCGACGCCGCCTTCGGGAATGCTGATGTAATAGTAACCATCCTTTTTAAAAAGTTTCGTGCCTTCGGCCACCGGACCTTCATATACTTTCTGACCATCGTCAAGAAGCCGTGTGCCGTCCGCACTCATTTTATGAATATAAATAGGGCCACCACCCAACTGGCTACGCCCGACATAAGCTTGCCCATCCTCATCCCAGAACGGACAAGGATCTTCCCAACCACCGGCACTCTTCACACAATGCAACGGAGACCAGGGGCCGGCCGGATTTGTGGCGGTAGACATAAACAAACCGTCATTCGGCATACAGACGAACATCCAGAATTTCCCGTCATGATAGCGCAAAGCAGGCGCCCAGCTACCGTCGCCATAACGTTTCATTTCCGAAAAGCCGGGATAGTCAATACGATCGTATATCTGACCGATAATGGTCCAGTTAACCATATCTTCGGATTCGAGAACCGGTATTCCCATAAAATGGAACTCAGAACAGATCATATAATATTTATTTCCCACCCGGATAACATCCGGATCGGAATAGTCGCCATTCAGGATGGGGTTGGCAAATGTCCCGTCACCCAAATCTCCCCAACGGGAATCGGTGTACCAACCACTCGAACCGCCTAAATCCTGGCCGCCACTGAACAATCCCATATATCCGCTATTGGTATATGCGCCCAATACCGGACGCGCCCGGTGCTCGCCGGGGAAAAACTCCTGTACGGATTCATCATCTGTTCCCACCCTTTCAAAAGCAGTCATTTGCTGGGCAACGCCACTTGTAAAAGGTAAGCAGGCAAACGCAACCGACAAAAGGGAAATACTTTTCTTTAAAGAGAAAATGTGCTTCATAATTTTTAATTTAAAACTTGGTTAATAGTCAAAGACCTGTTGCAAATGTAGTATTATCGACTCTCGGATCGAGTTTTAAATGTATCGATAAATATAATCAATGTAGATATCTTGGTGTGTTTAAATATATTCCGGGCCGATCTTCTACATTTGTACTATAAAATGAGAGTATTGATCTATCTTCGAGAAAAAAATTGGGATTTGCAGTTAGACGGTTTATGATATGCGATTGGAGTTATTTCAATCGTACAACATCATAAACCGTCTAATCGCAAATCCCGAACAGTTATATGTTAGTTGTTATAAGGGGTCACCACCAGTTTATAAGAACCGCCGTCCAATAACTTTTCGTCGAACGTAATGGTAACATTCTTCTTCTCACCCGCCATAAGGGTAAAATAGTTGTCATTCATGATAGCTGGCAAAATGCGCTCACCATCCGAGGTACGGTATGCCTGCACATGCACGGCAAAGGCAACACCTTTGGCAGAAGCGGGGTTGGTGATGGAAGCCTGGATTTCTGCCTTTCCATCTTTTTTCACCATTTTGGAAGCAACCTTCAAATCCGCTTTCGGCAAAGTGTTCAAACCCGTAAAGTTCAAACGGTCGTTACCACGCCAATAGTTATTTTCCGAAACTACATTTCCGGCTTTATCTTTCAAGGTCAGGCGGATAAAATGAACATCGCTCAATCCTTCACTGGGCTGCGTTCCACTCAAGACATCGAAACTCCACAAGGAATAACCGAACCACCAGCCGAGCTCGATACCGAACATACGTACATAACGGGCATCCACTTCGGGGAAGGTAATTTCGTCTACACCACCGCGTCCTTCATCCGTCTTATAGACTTCCTTCCAGTTTTCCGCATCGTTCGATACCTGTATCTTATAAGCTTTTCCGAACGAAGCCTCCCAATCTAAACGAACACCGCCGACAGGCTGCACACTGCCAAGATCTACATAGATCCACTCATTATCCGCTTTGGCTGCTGCCCAACGGGTGTCTTTCTTACCATCCGTAGCATCCGAAGGTTGCCCGTAAGTGACACTCGACGCATAAGTCGGTTTTCCTAAAGACAGATTTTTGCGTTCTTTATTAAAATCAATGGTAAAGCACTGTACGGTAGTGTTACTGGGCGAATTGACCGTAGCCGATTTCGTGTAAGCCGCTACCGGTTTACCATCCAGATTGTATACTTTAACCTCGGCAGTCAACCCTTCCAGATCACGTGCCGTCGTGTTGGCAATCTTTACACCATCCGTCACCGGATTCCAAAGAATATGTACCGGTTCGCAAGCCGACTTCGCCCCCCAATAGGCACCTGTCAGATCATAATAATAATCATATGTCTGCCAGACCATTGAAGGATATGCCGACTGCCCCATCCAGGTCATGATGCCCGACGCATCTTCCCACATACGATCCAGCCAGCCTTCATACATTGCTTTGTTCGACTCGATATTGATAAGCTGCGCTTTACGGCAATAATCTTCAATGCCTTCAGGCTTACCGAAACCTTTTGCGATAGAAGCGTCATAACGTTCGGGAGCCGCATTGAAAGCATTCTGCCCGAAATAGTGCTTATTCCACATATCATCACGCGGCCACCAGTTTTCTTCCGGCATAAACTTTTTAAAGCTCTCAAAAGTAGTCATTACAGCAGTACCTATTTCCGTACGGAATCCCCAGCCGCGTGCCGGATCGCCTTCCAATCCGTCAGGATATTTAGAGAAGTAGAAACGAGGTTCGAAAGCCCCCCACGGACCACTACCGGTCAACCCTTGTGCATGGGAATTTGCCTGAAAATAACGGTCGCCCCCATCAAACGTTTTGATGTTCTCGGCCATCCAGCCTTCCAACGGCGGTTGCGGATTGGATTCATTATCCCCGCACCACACTGCCACACTCGGATGATTGCGTATGCGTTTGATCTTCTCCATCATGTTATTATTGAACACGTTAAGATCGTAAGGCAAATTCGGATTGGAATTAATCCAGAAATCATCCCACACCATAATTCCATATTTGTCACAAGCCTCATAAAATTCCTCATCGGTCACAGAGCCCAGCCAGTTACGTATCATATTAAAGTTCATCTCCTTATGCAAACGAACCTTTGTATCATATTCGGCACCACGGCAACGAAGCATGTATTCCGACATCCCCCAATTGGCCCCTTTTACAAATACGGGAACCCCATTGATATAAATGTGGAAAGTGTTATTCTCCTTATCATAAGTATATTTCTTTATACCGAAAGTAACATCTTTCGTTTCGGAAACTTTATCATCCACCTTTACTTCGAAAGTACAAGTATACAAATTCGGCTCTCCGTATCCGTTCGGCCACCACAACCGGGGACTATCGAACATCAATTGCGGATAATAACGTTTGTCAAAGCTGACGGTAGAAGTCGTATTGGCAGATAAATCGATCTCTTTGCTAAAAGTAATATCACCCGGCTTGATCATACCCGTCACTACGACCTTAACCGATTTATTCTCATTATTCTTCACTTCCAATTGTGCAGATATATCCGCCCGCGCACGAGTGGGTAAATCAGTACGTATCCACGGATCAATCAAGGTCACACCTCCCGTATTGCTCAAAAAGACTTTATCGGTAATACCCATATTCAATCCCGGGACATATGGCATCCAGTCCCAGCCACCACTGGAAAGATAGGTAGGACTACCGCAGTTGGCCAACGGAGTTTGCGGCATGTGCACCAACACAGCCAATACATTTTCACCGGTTTTATCCACTATATCGGTTACATTAAAGCGTCCCCGGTGCATAAAGCCATCCAGAATACCCAAATTGTGTCCGTTCAGATAAATTTCCGCCTTACGGTTCACCCCGTTAAAATTGAGCCAGATCAGTTCTTTATCAAAATCGGCAGGAATCCTGAACTCGGTACGGTACCAGAAACTGCGATCGTATTTGGCACGATCTACATTATGGATATTATCACCGAAGTTAGGGTCTTTTTCCAGTCCGGCATTTACATAAGCCGTAAAAGCAGTCCCCGGAACTACAGCATCTACCCATGAAGATGCATTGTATCCCTTATTACACAAAGTGTTTGCGTCTTCTTTCACTTCGGCCTGCGGTTTCAACTTCCAGGCAACAACTGGTTCGCCGCTATGCAGAAAAACCTGTGCAGCCTGTGCAGAAAAACTAAAAGCGGATGCCAGCAGTAAAAGGCCGGCCCCCAATGTGTTACTCATCTTTCTTTTTATTTCCATTTTATCGTATTTATAATATATAACTTATACTTACCTTACCATTAAACTGCTTACCTATCTACATTCCTATTAATTAACCACTTATCCACCTACCTGTTCACTACTTGTTACCTAATACCTGACTACTTACCGTCCCCTTGACCTATCCGATTGCAAAATAAGCTGATTGACAGAAAAAAAAGAATAGATAATCTTACCGCGAATATGGATAATCTTACTTTTCATGATAACGCTTTCTGTAAAGGTAAAATTATCCATATTCAGAATAGAATTATCCATTCCACATGTGACAACTATGCCGTTCCTTTGTAGCAGCCAATAAAAGAGACAGATAGAACTTGTTAATAACCATACGGAATATGAAAAAACATCTTATTTTAATCATCGTCTTATGCTTTGCAGCAACCTTGCAGCTAAAAGCACAAAAAGAGTATACAGTCAGTTCGCCTAACGGAACGCTGGAACTTAAAATTATAACAGAAGATACTCTCTCTTACCAACTATTTTCCGGCGGAGAGGCGATCTCTGAAATCTCTCCCATTGCAATGGTGGTAGAGAGGAACGGCCGCCAACTGGTTTTAGGAGAAAATCCGGTAGTGGAGAAGTGTACCCGGAATTTTATCAGTCAGAAAATCCCGATGCATCTGGGCGAAAATGACGAAATAGACGACACCTACAATGAAATGATACTCGATTTAGGCTCTCTTTACTCCTTGCACTGCCGGGCGTATGACGAAGGAGTAGCCTACCGGATGGAAAGTAAAATCAGTGGAAGTATCACCGTTCGTACCGAAATAGCAGAATTCAATTTTAAAGACAATCCGCAAGTCTGGATTGCCTATGACGAAGACAAACGTACCATGAGCCAGTGGGAACTCCCCTATAAACGTGAGTTAAGTGTGAAGTCGATCAAAACAGGAGACTACGGCATTAATCCCTGCTTTTTCAGAAATAATAAGAAAGCAATCGGAATCACGGTTATCGAGTCCGACTTGGAAAATTACCCGGGTATGTACTTATTAAAAAAAGAGGCCGGAAATAAATTAGTAGGCAAATGGGCCGAATATCCCAAAAAGATCAAGAACGAAAACAAATACGACTCTCAGGCTGTATTAGAGCGTTACGACTACATTGCCGTGACACCGGGAAAACGCACTTACCCGTGGCGTGGATTTATCATCAGCCATGATGATTCGGAACTTATGAACAATGACTTGGTTTACAAATTAGCAAAGCCACAGGTAGAAGGAGACTTTTCCTGGATATCGGGAGGCAGAACCGCTTTCGAATGGTTGCACGACGGCGAGCTTGAAGGTGATTTAGGCTTTATCTATGGGCCGTTCGGCGACGGACGTCCACATACGCTCGAATTCTATAAGTATTATGTCGACTTTGCAGCAGAAATGGGATTTGAATGGATGACCTGTGATGCCGGCTGGGGGGAAGAGTACATCAAAGAGCTATGTACATATGCCCGGAGCAAGAACATTAAAATTATGGTGTGGAGCTATTTCAATTTCCTGCTTGTTGACGAACCGATGCTTGCCCGTTTCAAAAAATGGGGGATATCCGGTGTGAAAGCCGACTTCATGTCCAGAGACGATCAGATTGCAGCCGGCTGGATACCGACTATGGCAGAACGTTGTGCAAAGAACCAGTTGATGCTGTTGCTGCACGGCTGTCCCAAACCGGTGGCATGGCACCGTACCTACCCGAATATCATCAGTTACGAGGCAGTGACAGGTGAAGAAAGTAACAAATGGAACGATAATTGTAACCCGGTATACCACACGGTGATCCCTTTCCTTCGCATGCTTGGAGGAGCAATGGATATGACACCCGGCTCTCTGCGCAACAAAACCCGGAAAGGATGGACCTGGAAAGGTACCGGCGCCCCTTGGAGCTTGGGTACACGCGCACACCAGATGGCTCAGTATGTAGTATATCATCAGACATTAGGATTCGTGAGCGATGCACCGACGGAATACCGGAAATTCCCGGAGATAATGGAGTTCTTAAAGCACGTACCTACCGTCTGGAACGAAACGAAACCCCTGCAAGGGAAAATCGGCGAATATGCAGTCATGGCACGCAGGGCAGGAAACGAATGGTATATAGGCGGATTAAGCAACTGGACAGAACGCAGTCTCAACGTTGATTTTTCATTCCTTGATCCTAATACACGTTATAAAGCCTACATTATTGAAGATATACCGGAAAAGAACAACGATACATCGAGCCGTACCGGAGATGCGACAGCATACAAATGCTATACGGCCGATGTTACCAGTCAGACTCAAATGAGTTTTCAAGTAGCAGAAGGAGGCGGTTTCGTGATACGTATTTATCCGGATCCCGATGATACCGAAATGAAAGGCACGGAAATAACGGAGAAAGTAAAAATATGGTATGAGCAGAAGAATGAAAGTATCTACGTACAACTTCCGGAACGGGAGCTTACTGCCGACATTCATCTTTACGATATTGCAGGGCGTCCGTTTTATCCGAACTATGCAGCCAATAATAATCCGCTTTGCATCCCGGTACCCTATTTATCCAAAGGATATTACTGTATAAAATGTACCACCCCCGATATCAGCCAAAGTACACTTATTTATAAAAACTAATCATTTCAACCGGAATCATTCATATGCAGTAGTAAGCTGATCAGTAGTAAGTAGTTAAGTAGTAAGTAGTTAAGTAGAAATGACTTGTCTAATGTATCCTCCTTAACTACTTACTACTTAACTACTTACTACTAAAAAATTTACTACTTAGCAGCTTACTACTGACCATGAGTTATTCTGATTAATATTAACTATTAAATATTCACGCTATGAAAATTAGAAAATTACTATCGACAATGGCATTGAGCGCTATAGTAGCCTCGAATGCACTGGCAACAGAACCTGTAAAAGTGGAATGGGGAGATCCCGTCAAACAACCTTGGGGAGACCCCAGCGACCCGGAAGGGGCAAATGTATGCTCCTGGTTCCAATGGGGACAGGATTTATGGTTCGATTATAACAACGACGGATACATGGATCGCTTTGTTATCGGTGGAAAACACGAAGATTTGGGACATGCATATCTGTTCAGAAATGAAGAGGGAAGCGAATTCACAAACATACCGGTCGATATCCCCAAATTGGAAATTGCCGGAGCGGTGGTCTTAGATTTTGACAACGACGGTATCATGGACCTCTACGTGCAAGGAAAAAGAGCAACCGATAACGGCCGGGAAAACTATACAGCCATTTGGAGAGGAACGGGAGACCCGGAAAATCCTTTTGAGCATGCGGTTCAGCAAGAAATAGACGAATTGGGCATCGGAGAAAGCGAAGGCCAACACCGGGGATATTTCTGTGCAGCCGGCGACTATGACAATGATGGCTGGACGGATTTATTCATGACCGGCTGGGCGCGTAAAGACGAAAGCTGGCACGTCATTCTATACCGGAATAATCAGGGAACCTTTGAAGAGGTACAAAATCCGGTAGGAGAAGACGGTGAAGGGATCGAGCCTTTCAAGACAATCACAACCGGTTCTATCTACTTGAGCGACTTAAACAAAGACGGTTATCTCGACCTCATTGTCTCCGGAAACGATCAGACCAATGGCTGGGTGGCTACAACTACCATCTACTTTAATAATGGTGACGGAACTTTCCGCGAAACAACCCAACAAGGCTTCTTTGAAGGACAAAAAAGCGGTACTACCTTTACCGCAGATGTCAATAACGACGGCTATCCGGATATTCTGGAGTTTGGAGACTTTAAAAACAGCGAAACAGAAACTCAAAACACCATCGGTAACCTATATATCAACAATGGTGACGGAACTTTTGCCGAACCTTTAAAAACCGAAGTGACTCAGTTGTTGGCAGCCAGAGCCGTACCGGCTGTAGGTGACATCAATAACGACGGAAAAATCGATATTATGATTCAGTGTGGCTGGTCATCGACAGACGGACAGACCGAAACAGAATATTCACTTACCAACCTGTATTACAACAACGGAGACAATAGTTTCACCCGTGAATACCTGAATGACAATGTTAACTCTCACGAATCCGATGTTAACTTCGTTGATTTCAACCATGACGGTGCTCTGGACTACTCTATCAGTGGATGGGGACCGAAAGAGCCTAACTGGTTCAACCGGGTCGTTCCCAACAATCTGACCAGCGATCTGGCCATGAACGAAGCTCCGAAGTTCGTGAATGATGCAGATGTGCAAGTAAAAGAAGAAGATTCCGACGTAATCATCTCTTGGGGAAGTGCAACAGATGATACCACTCCGGCAGAAGCAATCCGTTACAATATATACATCAAAGCCAAAAAAGCGGATGAATTCGGAACTACCTATACATATACCTATGTTCCTGCCAACATTGAAACCAATCTTCAACTCGGAAACACCACTTATGACTCCAAAGTAAGCGCGCGTTTAATCAACGGTCAGCAAATCCGCATGAAAGGTTTCAATACTACCGATTATGAATTTGCCGTGCAGCCGGTAGATAACGGTAATCTTGGCGGCAAATTTGTCGTGGCAAGTTCCAAGGATACCGGCATCAAACAAGCTCAAGCCGTAAACGCAAAAGTATATGCAGCCAATGGTAAAATCATCATCGAAAGCGATGTTTGTGCAGACTATACAATCGTTACAACCGATGGCAAACCGGTGGCAAACGGTACATGCAATCAGAAAGCCGACGAAACGGTAAACACCGGCATCTATATTGTAAAAGTAGCCGGTGCTATGCACAAAGTGTGCGTACTGCCTTAATCCGGCACATTAACCTATTGACACATTGGCACATCATTTTCTCAACTGTGAAGGCGCTATATGATACCGCTCTTTAAATTTCCGGGAAAAATGTGCCAATGTTTCAAAACCCAACTCCCAATAAATATCCGATGGTTTCAGATTTTCTTCCGTTATCTTCTGATAAGCCACTTCAAGCCGTTTAGCTATTAACCATTTATTGGGTGTGGTACCGAAAAGCCGTACAAACTCCCGGCGGAAAGTGGAAAGACTCCTGCCGGAAAACTCGGCAAAATGTTCCAAAGGTGCATTAAACATATAATTTGCATTCATAAACTCCACCAAATCTTTCTGAATATCCAGTTGACCGGAAAAAAGAGCCGAAACAATTTCCTTATCTATAAAAGTCAACAGATGCAGACATTCTTCTAACTTCAACTCAACCAGCTTTTTATCGGGCTTTACCTCCTCATCCGCATAAACAGCCAAGGAAGAAAAGAGAGCTTTCAGCAGAGTATTCTCACCGATCTTCCGAAAATAAAATGAAGTAGAGCAGGAATACACGGGAATCAAATTATTCTGCGCATATGTTTTCAGAAACTTTTCTGTAAGATTCAAACATAACAAACGAAAACGGCCGCTTTTGCCGGGTAATATCCGTATTTTTGAAAATCCACCACGATTTACAAACAAATAATCTCCCTCCTTCGCGGTAAGTGTCTCCCCACAGCAAGACAAGATAATCGTTCCGCCTTCCGCTACCTTTATCAGCTTATAATTGCGTTCGTACAACTCTTTCTGTGTCGGCTTGTCATAACACACAAAATAGAAAGGTTCTTCTGATTTTCGAAATTCACGCTGTTGATTCATACCGGCAAAGGTAGCAAATCTGACTCTCACAGACAACAAACTTTGAAACTTAGCGATAAATTTACCAAAGAAGAATTGCTTAATTTTGCCGCCGAAAAGAAAAGTAATAAAGATGTCAAAAAAAGAAACGGTAAGAAGATACACACTATTCACCATCGGACTATTCACAAATGCAGTAGGTATCAGTTTAATTATCAAAGCAGGTCTCGGCTCCTCTCCCATTTCCAGTTTACCCTACACCATCAGCTTAGGATTCCCTGTCACTTTGGGAACATTGACCTTTATCCTGAATCTGCTCCTCATAACGGGACAAATGCTATTATTAAAAAAAGATTTCCAGAAAAAGCAATGGCTACAGCTCCCCATTTCCGTCCTTTTCGGCCTTTTCATAGACATATCCATGCTTATGCTGTCATGGGTCGTGCCTGAATTTTATCTTTGGAAAATAATAACTCTGGTCTTGGGCTGTATCATCTTGGGGTTAGGGGTAAGTCTGGAAGTAATAGCCAATGTGGTAATGCTATCCGGAGAAGCATTCGTACATGCAATCTCACAGAAAAAGAAGAAAGAATTCGGATGGGTAAAAATAGGTTTTGACTGCACGTTAATGACACTGGCATGCATCACATCGCTGCTATTGTCCGGTGGAGTGACGGGAGTACGCGAAGGCACCATCATTGCGGCATTACTTGTCGGGATAGTAGCCCGGTACTTCAACCATAAGCTGACTTTCTTGCAGAAAAGGCTTCCTGATCCGGTTCATCTGTAAACTAAATTGCACCGAACAGGAAGCCCCTCCTTTTATTCGTCGCCTTCCTTATACTCCAAAATATCTCCCGGTTGGCAATCCAACTCCTTACAAATAGCTTCAAGCGTAGAAAACCGGATCGCTTTTGCCTTACCGGTTTTCAAGATCGAAAGATTAGCAGGTGTAATATCCACCTTTTCCGCCAACTCGCCCAAAGAGATTTTTCTTCGGGCCATCATAATATCAAGGTTTACTATTATAGCCATAATTTCTTTATTTTCAGTTTAGGTCAAATGGTCAGTTCCTGTTCCTCTTGCAACTTCACACCCAATGCAAAAATCTCGGCGAAAAGCAACATCAGGAACATATCACTCCAGCTTATAGCAAATTCATAATTGCTTATCACATATCCGGGCACTGTAGTCTGACTGGCTATACAATGATATACCAACCAATCATACAATGAGATGAAGGCCAAAGAGCCATTGATAGTATATACGAATATGCGCAATCTACGCGCATTTTTCCGCGTAAATATTTCATGCTTAAATACAGAAATCAACAATTTAATAAAATTGACAGCCCCCCAAATAAGCAACGGAAGAATCGGCAAAAACAAAATTCCGAAAAGCCCCATCCACCAGGGAACCCACCCGCAAGCGATCACTTTCTTCACTGCGTAAGGGGTCTGCACGTCAAAACGGGTGTTTTGTACAGAATCTAAAGTCAATTGATCATCAGCCGGCATTATATTCAGTTCCTGCACAAACTTTGTCCCAATCTGACTTCCTGTTTCCACCTGTTCTTGTATCTGTTCCGTTCTCTTTTCTACCAAAGTACGCGGATTGGTATGTCCCCACATATCAATAAATGCAGTTACCATTTCTACCGCCATAAATAATAATGTAAAAAAAGCTAAAAAACTAATTCTTTTCATAACCTCTTTCTTTAAATAGTCAAGTCCTGCTCCTCTTTCATCTTCAATCCAATAGCGAAGACCTCACCAACGATCAATGCAACCAGCCCCAGGACTAAAGTCAATTTAGAAACAAGACCGGACAAATTCACTGAATAACCGGATATAGAAAATACCCCCGATAACTCATAAGCGGAAATATAAGCAGGAAAAGCCGAACAAATAAAATTAAGAATGAGTATAGCCCCTAACCAACGAAGCCGCCGGACATTCTTCCAATCAAATATTCTGGACTTATTGATGGCAATAATCAATTTGGCAAAAAATACCACAGAGAAGATCATGGTGAAAATCCCTATAAAGTTACACATCATGGTGATAAACTTCAGCCAGATATTGACAGGTGTATTCACACTCACAACCAGTTTACCATAAATAGCCGGAACGAACTCGCCCGTTTTCTCATTATAAACCGAATCTTTCAAGTTTGCAAAGTTATCCGGAAACAAGGCAATGCTCTTCATATTATTCGTCTTCTGAAACTGCTCCTTGTTGTCAACATGGTTCATACCCGCCCGAAAGCCATCTACAAACGCACTACTAATGTAGTAAGCGGACTCGAATACCGAGTAGCAGAATACCAGCATCACCAATAAACAAAGTATATTCAATCTTTTTTTCATGGCTATCAATCGTTATCAGTCAATATTTCTATGTCAGTATCTTTTTTCCAGGGATAAGATATCGTGGTCCGTTTCATCAGCCAATAACATCCAACCAATAATACAGCAGCCACGCAAGCAATTATCAAACTGGCCGTTCCTCCAACAAGAGCATCCATATCATCCATGCCGGGATATTTTATATTAAGATATACCGAAATACTATTATTCAATATGTGCATCAGAATACAAGGCAGCAAACTGGCCGTTTTATAATACACCCACGCCAACAAAAGCCCGATGAGAAATGCAGCAACCACCTGTATCGGATTGATATGGAAAATGCCGAATATAAATGCGGAAATCAGAATTGCTTTTGCTGGATCGTACTGCTTCAACAAGGCTTTGGTGATAGCACCGCGAAACAACAGTTCTTCAAGAACAGGCCCTGCCACGGCGATAGCCAAGATACCTCCCCAACCGGATTGCAGAATATCGAAAGTCTGCTCCATTATGTTGGGCAACCACTCCATATGAGAAATTAATGTAGAAACCAGCCATGAACATGAGAGAAGACTAACAACACTCAGTCCCAAATAAGAAGGGGATACCGCAGACCAGGTTGTTTTCTCTTTACTTATATAGCCTGCTTTCCAAAGATAGATTACCATCAACAGGATTCCCGTCATCTGTGCCGGAATAATGATCATCTGCATCAGCGAATCTTTGTCTACCGCACCGGTAGTGGCCAGCAAATAAATTATACAAGGGACAACCATCAACATCGGTGCCAAAATCTGTAGAAATCCAAAATAAATAAGGACTAATTGTATAGCAGTTTTCATCTCATTCTGTATTTAAAGGAGTACAAAGATAATTGTTTTAATTCATACTGTCAGCTTCCAATGCCAGATAATCCCCGCACAATAAGTATTGATCGGCTTCCCAATTTTCCTCTACCGGATTCCATTTATAAAGCACATATGACAGAATATCATTTTCAAAACCTCTGTTATATACGGCTTTCTGGCAGTTTAATGAAAAATCCTGCGTTTGGTTATCCCATGCCGCATACTCTACAATAGAATTATTTCCCGACTCGGACATACTGATCAAGTAATAAGGTACCCATTTCCGTTCACTTGCATTCCAACGGTATGCTTTCTTCGTCTCCTTATTGCCTTTTGTTTCCTTATTATATTCGTATTTAAGTTTCGGAGTCAGATACTTTCCACTTTTGTCAAGAGTATACACGGTTTCCGAATTTTCACTCTTATCATAAATAAACTTTGAAGAGGTCTGTGCATTAATTGCAGAGCTACACAAAAACAGGGCTAACATTGAGATGGATACAACCAACATCGAGATACTCATAAATGACTTTTTCATAAGACTATATTTTTAATTGTTATTCAATGATTATTTATCGTTTTTCGATATGCAAAGAAAGATATATTTTTTAAACCCACAAAGTAAATCGATAAAAAATTATCGAAAAACAATAAAAAAAGTGCGTTTTTCGATATTTTCCACCTGTTTTTCGATAATCATACGAAAAATATGAGTTTTACGAGGTGGGAAAAGGGAATACCAACCCGAAAAATGATCCGCAGAGAGAGTAACTGACAACAGCAATTCAGTTCCAAATACAGTATATGAAAACAGTCATTAGTCGTTTGTAACTATTTAACATCAATCACTCACTCCTAAAAGAAAAGTAAGAAGGTATTCGGCAATGAAAAATACGAACAGAAGAGTAGATATACAACACATTAGTTATCAACATATTAATCACTCATACTTTTCCCCATAGAGAAAAAGAGTGAAACTCGTAGAGAAAGAGGTCGTTTCTCTACGAGGAACAGTTCAAAACTCTACGACCAATAAGAGGTCTATTTATAAAATACAACAAAAAGTACAGCAAGCAGAAAAAGCCTGCTCCTATCATGTAAGAAAAAGTCCAAAAAAAATAAAAGAATGACAATAGTTACAGCAATAATGCCTCTACAGTTGCCGCATCCTTATGAAGCTGTTCGATAAGTGCATCTATCCCATCGAATTTCATTTCAGAACGGATACGTTGTACAAAAGAGATACGGATAAACTTATCATAAATATCAGAATGAAAATGAAGAATATGTACCTCGATACTCCGGTTCATACCATTATCAAGAGTAGGCCGATGTCCGATATTCAACATTCCGGCATAAATACGGCCATCAAAACTGACATGAACTGCATATACACCATCTGCCGGTATAAGTTTATCCGGATCGTCCACATTCAGATTAGCAGTAGGAAAACCGATCTTACGTCCTACCTGATATCCTCCCACAACGATACCATCCAGAAAATAATCATATCCAAGACAACGGTTTGCCATGCTCACATCTCCTAAATGCAAATAATCGCGTATGGCGGAAGAGCTGATATGAAGGTCATTATATATGTACGCGCGCGCGAGGATAACCTGCATCCCAATCGCTTCACCATAACGGCGATACTCTTCGAAGCCCTCACTGCGATTATGACCGAAGCGATGATCGTAGCCAATCACGAGCGCCTCTACCCGATAACGTTCTTTCAAAATATCGGTCATGAATTCTCTGGCGGTAAGTTGTGAAACCGCCGGAGTAAAATCAAGCATGATGCAGTAATCGACCCCGGTTTCAGAAAGCAATGCTGTTTTCTCATCCAAAGTAGTCAGTAACTCCGGACGATAGTCCGTCTTCATCACTTTACGGGGATGAACAGGAAAAGTAATCAATGCCGAACGCATTCCACGAGCAGCCGCCACCTCTTTCACCTGTTCGATCAGGAAACGGTGTCCGGCATGTACTCCATCAAAGAATCCGATGGTAGCTACACAAAGTTCGGGCAATATATCCGGTATATCACTAATAATCTGCATCAGTAAGCTATCTCTTCAAGTTAAAAATAGAACTCCAATCTTCACCAGCCTGCGGTGTATAGGTAGAAATACCTAATTTCTGTGCCGCCTGACAGTTTGCTTCGGAATCATCTATAAAAAAAGTCTCTTTCGGGTCGATATTGGCATCAGCAAGCACCGTCTCGAATATCTCCGCATCGGGCTTCACCATCCTCATTTCAAATGAGAGATATATTTTTTCAAAATAATCTTCCACCCGGAAGCCCCGATAAGGAAAGGCATGCTCGCAAGACCACCTCCAATGTATCTCATTGGTATTGCTCAGAAGATAAACGACATATTTTTCACGAAGTTTCAGCAACAAATCGAGTTTATAAGTCGGTACATCCACCAAAAAAGAGTTCCATGCCTCATCAATCTGCTGATCGGTCAACGACTTTGACGCCATCTCCCGAATGCTGTCCCGGAATTCCGCAGAAGTGATCAATCCCTTTTCCTGCTGCATAAAAATCCCTTGCTGATGATAGACATTCAATAGTTCATCTACATTCTGCAGGCCCAGTTTCCTAAAATTCTCTATACAACGCTGACGATCGAGATTGATCAAGACACCGCCAAAATCAATAAGAAGGTTTTTAATTCCTTTAGCTTTCATTCCTTATTTATGTATTAAACGCTGAACGAAACGAATAAGTTCTCCCACCCATAAAACAAGTGACGAAGCCCCTATTATCACTAACCACGTTTGCCAATCGAGCGGTTCCGTACGGAACACAGCTCCACCGAACTGCACAATGAGAATCTGACCACCCAAAATGGCAATCACAATCAATTCCATTCCATAAGACTTGGTAAGTCCTTTGAAAGCAGAGTCGTTCGTTCCAAATACACGGGCATTGAACAGGTTCCAGAATTGCAACATGACAAAGAAAGTAAAGAAAATAGTAAGCCGGTGTACCGTCATTCCACTTTCAGCATTCGTAAAATAGTAAATCATTCCCATCAATACGATCAAAAAGACAGTACCGACTCCGAATATGTTGTATCGCATCGCTTTGCTGATAATAAAATCAGTGCTACGACGCGGCTTTTCATTCATTACATCCTCACTGGGCGGAATCGAAGCAAGAGCCAGAGCAGCAAAAGTATCCATAATAAGGTTCACCCACAGCATTTGAGTTACGGTCAAAGGCAAGGCTGTCCCCACGAACGATCCGAGCAGCACAATGAGCAACGCCACAAAATTGATGGTAAGCTGGAATACGATAAAACGCTGAATGTTTTTATAAAGCGAACGTCCCCACATAACGGCGGTTCCAATGCTATTGAACGAATCATCCAGCAATGTAATATCACTGGCCTCTTTGGCAACGGAAGTTCCCGTACCCATTGAAAGTCCTACCTGCGCATGATTCAAAGCAGGTGCATCGTTTGTTCCGTCACCGGTTACGGCAACAACGGCTCCTTTTTGCTGAAGCAGTTGTACCAAACGCTGTTTATCGGTAGGCCGGGCACGGGACATTATTTTCAAGTCCATCACCCGATCCAAAGCCTCCTCATCCGTGAGATCTGCAAATGCAGTGCCCGTAATTCGATTACGCTCCGTATCTTCCGGTTTCCAAAGTCCGATCTGCCGAGCTATTTCCGTAGCGGTACCCGGAGTATCACCTGTCACTATCTTAACATCGATGCCTGCCGATTGACATTTTGCCACAGCAGCAGGTACATCAGGGCGGATCGGATCGGAAATGGCAACCACTCCCAAGAAGTTCAGGTCATTTTCCGCAACCAATGCCACACAATCATCCGGAGCATGATCGTCCACTATTTTAAAAGCAAAACCCAAAGTACGCATCGCCATATTCTGATACCCTAACAACTGTTCTTCCACAGTGGAACGATATTCCGTTGCATCCATCCGTTTACCATCGAGTACCACCTCTTTACATTTTCCCAACACGATCTCAGGCGCACCTTTTATATACAATACCTTCTTCCCGATGAGAGGAGACTGTACCAATGTTGCCATAAATTTACGCTCGGTAGAAAAAGTAAGCTGGTCCAACACACCGGCTTGTTCACGCAACTCCAAATAATTACGGTGCTGAGAATTCAGCCACAGCAACAACGCGACTTCTGTCGGATTACCGACACCTTTCGGCTTGCCACCATCGTCCGTTTCTTCAAGAAAAGCCGTAGAGTTGGCACTGATTCCCTCCATTACCAACTTACTGATATCGTCATCCGAAAGGATACCTCTCTCTTTCAATGCATAGAAACCGGACTCGTACACCTGCATCAGATTTTGTGTCAATGTACCGGTCTTATCCGTACAGATAACGGTAATAGCTCCCATTGTTTCACAAGCATGCATTTTGCGTACAAGATTATTAGTAGAAAGCATACGCCGCATATTCAATGCCAAGCTGAGGGTAACACTCATCGGAAGCCCCTCGGGGACAGCAACAACAATCAGCGTTACGGCCATCATAAAATATTTCAATACAATCTGGGCGATGGCCATGTAATGGTGCCACCCGCTAATCTCATTCGCCGAAATATATTGGTACAAATCTTTGGAAACAAAAACAATAAAAGTAGCGGCAGCTACCGTAAAGCCTATCTTGCCAATCAGTTTAGCCAGTTTAGTCAACTGTATATTCAAAGGAGTAGGCTCCCCGCTCTGTTCCGTACTTTGGCGGGCTACTTTCCCAATCTCAGTGGCATCTCCTACCTGAAGCACTTTCATCATACCATGTCCATCGACTACCGTCGTACCGCGCATCACCCTATTGGAAGCATACGTAGCCTCTTCATCAAAATCGGCTTTGATAATCGTTTTATTAATAACCGGTTCACCCGTCAAGTTCGATTCATTGACTTGCAATGAGATAGCTTCTATCAGTTCACCATCAGCAGGAATCTCTTCTCCGGTTTCGAGTACTACTATATCCCCCACAACCACATCCTTACGGGGAATCTCCTGAATCTTTCCGTTCCGAATCACCTTTACCAAGGTTTCTTCATTGACAGCATTCAGCAAGTCAAATTTCTTGTTCGCATCATACTCAAAAAAGAAACCGATACCAGTAGCCAGCAAAATAGCAGCTATGATACCGATGGTTTCTGCATACTCATTCTCTATGATTGAGATAATCAATGAAAAAACAGCAGCCACAAGTAATACGCGTACAACAGGGTCTTCAAATTTTTCCAGATAGAGTTTCCAGAGGGAAGGGCGCTTAGGAGGTGTCAATAAGTTTACACCATTTTTTTCTCTACTTTGTAAAACCTCACTATCTGTAAGGCCTAAATGATAATAATCATCGTTCTTTGCAGTCATTCAGATACATACGTTAAGTTTAAGTCACAAAAATACAACATTAAATTGGTATAGAATATTTATTAGTTTTTTTTAAGGGGGCAGTTCTCTTTGCTTCTCAATTGCTGCAAAGCATGTTCGGCACGCTTTTGACGAGTAATATCATGTACAGTAATAACCATCCGGTCCTCGCCATTCAATAAAAGATAGTTTCCCGAAACAATTGTATCACACTCTACCGATTCGTAATTAGAAGTATAGATGTTCAAAATAACTTCTAAGTCGGTAAAATTTGCTTTCTTATCAAAAGCACTTTGAATAGCACAACGCACAGGGCAAGTACCACAAAGTTCGTGTGTACCGCATCCGCCCGATGCAGACAAAGCATTACGGCATTGCAGCAAATCACCGACTTTCTTTTCAGCCGATCCTTTTCTGGTTCCGGTACGCCTGTAATAATTTGTATTCAATACAGTGAAGCTTGAATCGATCAACAATACAAAAGCATGTACGCTTCTCAATACCGCCCCTGCAATATAACTTGTCTTTTTCAATTCATCCGCCTCTTTCTGCAATGCCCGGCGTGTCTGCATCCACTTTCTTCTCTCCCAAAGGAAAGCGATTAAAAGAACTAAACATAAAGTAATTAAGAAGATTTCTATAACCATAATTCTTTTAATAGCTGATTGTTACACCTATCTTGTGACAAAGATACTTATTTTTATCAGATAAAAAAGAAAGCTCGATGAACAATATCCGGTTTTTCTCCGTTATATTATATGGTAAACTATTAAAAAATAAAACATATGAAGTACATTTGCACTGTATGCGAATACATTTACGACCCAGAATTGGGCGATCCGGAAAGTGGTATTGAACCAGGTACAGCCTTCGAAGACATTCCAGATGATTGGGTATGTCCGCTCTGTGGGGTAGGAAAAGAAGATTTCGAACCGTACGAAGGGTAATTGAAAGGGAGATGTGAGATGGGAGAATTGAGAAGTAGCTGCGCTATTATGCTGCATAGCACTTCTCCCATCTCAATTCTCCCATCTCCCTTTATTTATGATGCTTTTTTCTCCTTCACATCACTGCTTGCTTCTACTACATTGACTACATAGTCTCCAAGCTTTTCGCATTCTGCAATAATGTCCATGTAATAAACACCCATCTGATAATCGTATTCCTTATTATTGACATCCAAAATGTTCTGGTTCTTCAATTGGTTACGATAATTATTTATTTCATTTTCGATGTTAAACGATTTATTGACATCGATGCTGTGATGTTCCGGTTTTTCTACGACAACAATCATTTGTTCCAAAGCATCGTTTGTGAGTTTCATCATAAAATGGATATGTTCATACTGCTTTTCGGTAAAGTCCTGATTGGTCTGTCGCTTGCGATTGATTGTACGCGCCAGATTATAGCAACTATCACCAATACTTTCAATCTCCGTTACTTCACGAAGCATGGCACGTATCTGCAATTTACTTTCCGAACTTAAACGCCCTTCGGAAACCTGATTCAGATAGTTAGCTATTTCCAATTCCATATTATCGCTAATATTTTCATACTTCTCTACACGGCTGAACACTTTATTAAAATCATCATCCTTATCCGTATGGAGAAGATCCTGTACCATGCCAAACATCCGATGCGTCCGTTCTGCAAAAAGATGAATCTCCTTACGGGCCTGGAGAATAGAAAGTTCTGCCGTAGAAAGCATACCGCCGGTAATGAATCGCAAACGCGGTTCTTCATCCTCCTCTTTCGGACGGATAATAGCACACACCGTACGTTCTATTAATTTTACCCCCCATATCAATAAACAAACGTTGCATATATTAAAGATAGAGTGGAAAGCGGACAACTTATAAGAGATAGCGACTTCTGCGCTTCCCGGATGGAAGAAAGTATCGACTACCCAATTAACAAAAGTCATAAACGGATGGAAAATAATCAATACCCAGATAACGCCGAACACATTGAATACCAAGTGCGCCAACGCTGCCCGTTTGGCCTGCGAATTGGCAGTAAGAGCAGCCAGATTAGCGGTAATAGTAGTACCGATATTCTCACCCAACACCAATGCCGCTCCAAGTTCGAGACTAATCCAACCATTAGCACACATTATCAAAGTAATAGCCATGGTTGCCGCAGAAGCCTGTACAATCATTGTCAATATCGTACCGATAAAAAGGAACAGGAGCACAGAGAAAAAACCCATATCCGTATAATTCTGTACAAAAGCCAACATATCGGGGTTAGCATTCAGATCGGGAGCATTACTTTTTAAATAAGCAAGTCCCATGAAAAGGAAAGAAAAGCCAAAAATAAATTCACCGACAGACTTGCGGTTACTTTTTCCGGAAAAGATAAGTGGAAGTGCAATGGCCAGAAGCGGGAGAGCAAAAGCAGACATATCGACTTTAAAACCAAATATGGAAATGATCCAGGCAGTAACCGTAGTACCGATATTAGCTCCCATAATCACACTGATAGACTCGGTTAGAGTCAACAACCCGGCATTTACGAAACTAACCACCATTACTGTTGTTGCCGACGAGGATTGGATAAGGGCGGTTATTAGCACTCCTGTTAAAACGCCTGTTACCCGATTGGTGGTCATTGCTGTCAGAATACTTCGTAATCTGTCACCTGCGACTTTTTGTAAGCCCTCGCTCATTATTTTCATTCCATAAAGGAAAAGCCCTAATGAACCGATGAGCTTTAAAAAATCATAAAAAGAATATTCCATCTATAATTATTTTAATAGTTGTTTGTTCTCTAACCGATTATGTCTATATTTATCCAATTCTATTTTAACCCCTTAAAAAGCCAAAATGAAACAGATGTTACAAATATATTGCAAAAATAATAATATTTCTAAAGAATTCCCTATTGGCAGTTCACTTTTGGATATTTATTACGGTTTTAATCT
>CEAF01012900.1_pt1 | contig 65930 bp, 40 predicted proteins | sample 557431 | NCBI WGS metagenome assembly CEAF01 (sample SAMEA3182068, study PRJEB8094) | gut metagenome | biome: human; feature: gut; material: Stool; isolation source: human stools | place: Canada | collected 2013-11-18 | reverse complement strand
GTGTTAGCTTTGTCTTTTATGGGAACTTTTCAGAAAGGATCGGAGGTTCTGGTCAGTATGAGTGCCGATTATGGGAATCGTTCGGAGATCATGTTGCCGGATGGATCTTTGGTCAAGTTGAATGCCGGTTCTGAAGTCGTTTATTCTTATGATCCGAAGAAAAAAACGCGGGAAGTTGATTTTCAGGGGGAAGGATTTTTTGATGTGTCCAAGAGTAAAGATCCTTTCGTCATTAAAGTGGCCGGGGGTTTAAACGTGAGAGTTTGGGGGACTTCTTTCAATTTGCAGGCGTATGCTGATGATCCGGTTATCCAGGCTTCTTTGGTTGGGGGATGTATCGAACTGGAGAAAGGAAACGAGAAGTTGAGGATGAAGCCGGGAGAGATAGCTGTTTTCGATAAGAAGACGGATAAGATTAAGCAGGTAGAAGGTGTTTTGTCCCATTCTTATGGATGGTTGGACAATAAGTTATATATGGAAGATATGTCTCTGTCGGTTGTTTGTAAATATCTGGAAAGATGGTATGATGTGGAAATTACGCTTCAACCGGGATTGGGAGAAAAGATCCGTTATAACGGAGTAATACAGGAAGAGACTGTAACAGACGTTATGGATGCATTGTCGCGTCTAAGTAATATAAGTTATCATGTAAAAGGAAAACATATAAGTATAACCTCTAAATAAGAATTGCCTATGAAATAGAATGCCATGGATACACAAAAACGGGAAATGCTGCCACATCTCCCGTTATGAGTTTGATAATAAAATTAGTGTTGGAAGCACTAATAATTAACTAACAATCAATATACAAATATATGAATTTTTTTAATATGTTAGAGTTGGACCAGTCTTCGACTCTTAAAAAGATATTATCTATTATGAAATTGACAGTCGTTTTTTTGATTGCATTTTCTTTGCAGATTTCTGCATCTGTATATTCACAGACCACAAAGTTATCATTGAATGTACAGAATCAGTCAATAAAGGATGTCCTTTATTTGATCGAAAATCAGACTGATTTTCGATTTATTTATGAAAGTGGAAAGATTAATTTAGATAAGAAGGTTTCTGTTCAAGTGAGAGAACAGTCTGTGGAGTTTGTGTTAAGACAACTATTTAATAATGAAGGAGTCGATTATGAAATTACAGAAAATAACCTTATTCTGATAAACCCTTCGCCAGAACAATTGAAATCGGCAGCACAAGAAAAAAACAGGAAGAAAATTACAGGTGTTGTTAGAGACCAAAAAGGAGAACCTATCATAGGAGCAAACGTTTTTGAAAAAGGAACGACGAACGGGACAGTAACAGATATAGACGGAAAATATAGTTTAGAAGTTTCCATGGGGAGTTTGCTGCAAATATCTTATATCGGATATGATTCGAAGGAAATCAAAGTTGGGAACAGTGATGTTGTCAAATTTTATTAACAGAAGATACTGAAACTTTAGATGAAGTAGTCGTGATTGGCTATGGAACAGTAAAAAAAAGCGACTTAACAGGAGCTGTTGGATCCGTACAAATGAAAGATGTAAGTCAAGTTGGAATAACAAGTGCAGATCGGGCACTACAAGGTCAAATTGCAGGTGTACAAGTTAATGCAAGAACCGGTCAGCCAGGAGAATCAATGATGATTCGTGTACGTGGTAGTAATTCATTGGCAGGAGGAAACGAGCCTTTATATGTGATAGATGGAATGCCTGTAGAAAAAATGAATTCGGATATCAATCCCGAAGATATTTTGTCAATGGAAGTTTTAAAGGATGCATCTTCTACTGCAATCTATGGTTCACGTGGAGCTAATGGAGTTGTTTTGATTACGACAAAAAGAGGTAGTACGGGAGAAGCGACAGTTGATTATAATGGATATATAGGAATTTCAATGTTAAGGAAAAAACTTGATTTACTGGAAAAAGATGATTATATTGCAATGGTCAATGAGGTTTCTCAAAATGATGGAAATGGAATTGTAATTACACCCGATCAAGCAGCGTTACTACCCAATAATGATTGGCAAGATTTGGTTTATCAGACAGCATTGACACACAGTCATCAAGTTTCTGTTTCTGGCGGTACTGATAAAACGAAATTATATTCTTCTCTAAATTATATGAATCAAGAAGGTATTATAAAAGGTTCTAATTATAACCGTTTTGCAATACGTGTTAATGGTGATCAGAAATTAGCAGAAAACTTATCTTTGAGTGCCAGTGTCGCTTATTCATATGGGACACAAAATTCTGCAAATAGTAATGCAGATGGTGGAGGAGCGATTGCATATACTGCAATGGTGATGCCGCCTACTTCGGAAGTAAAAGATGCAGATGGAAATTATACGACATTTACAGGAACTCCTTGGGGAGGTACGAATCCTGTCGGGATGTCAGAATTATAAAAAATCAGGTCGTTAATTCTCGGTTGTTGGCTAATATGGCATTAAATTATGAAATGTTGGAAGAACTGACTTTTCGAGTAAATGCAGGTGCTGAAGTAAATACAGCAAGTACAGATCGCTACATACCGATTGGTTTATCTGCCGGAGGCAAACTGGACGGTGATGCACTTAAAACAAAATCAAGTTATTACACGATAATAAATGAAAACATCTTAACCTATGACAAGAAATTTAATCGAAATCATGCTTTAAATTTAATGGGGGGTATTACTTTCCAAACTTATCAATACGACGAACTTCAAGGATCCGGCACAGGTTTTTTGCGAGATGTCTATGAAACGAATAATTTAGGAGCAGCCTCTAATCCTGGTGTTCCTGCTTCTGGATTCAATGATTATCGTATGGTTTCTTTTCTCGGACGTGTCAATTATAATTTGATGGAGAGATATTTATTTACGGCAACGGCTCGTTATGATGGTTCTTCTAAATTTAGCAAAAATCACAAATTTGCCTTTTTCCCTTCTGCTGCACTAGCTTGGAGGATATCGGAAGAAGATTTTATGAAGGACGTAGATTGGTTGAGTAATTTCAAATTGCGAACAAGTGTAGGACAAACTGGTAACCAGTCGATCAATCCATATCAAACATTTGCCCAGTTAGGAACTTCAAGTCCGATTTTTGGAAATGGAAAAGATGTCGGTTTCGTTTTGTCTTCTATGGCGAATGATGATTTAAAGTGGGAAACAACAACACAAACCGATCTAGGCATTGATCTGGGCTTTTTTAATAACCGATTAAATATTAGCTTTGATTATTATTGGAAACAAACTTGTGATTTACTGTATAATGCAACTCTGCCTCCCTCTTCAGGATATACATCGATGTTAAGGAATTTAGGACGTATCGATAATAAAGGCTTTGAAATAGCAATCAACACAGTCAATATGAAAGGTAAAGTAAACTGGACGACGAATTTGAATATAACATCTAATAAGTCGATAGTGAAAGATTTAGGAACTGACGTTTATGGAAACAAAATTCAACAGATAGATGCTCCTGTTAGTGGAGGAAACTGGTTCCCATTATTTGTAGGTAAAGCTCCTTTCCAATTATATGGTTATGAAATAGAAGGAATTTACCAAACGGATGAAGAGGCCCGTTTGAATGGAGAAGCCACAAAAAAGGCGGGTGATTACCGCTACAAAGATACAGATGGAAAAGCAGGAATCACGACAGGAGATAAAACAATTATTGCTAATACGCAGCCAAAATTCACTTTTGGCTTAACGAATGTTATTAACTGGAATAATTTTGAATTTTCTTTTCTGGTAATCGGAAGTGTCGGAGGTGATATCGTGAATGAGTTTAATAAAAGCATAACAAATATAGGTGGAACATGGAATATTCGTAAAGATGTATGGGAAAATCATTGGACTCCAGAAAATCCGAATGCAAAATACGCACGAGCATCTGCATCGACCAAAGACTATTTGGCTTTTGGAGACCCTAATTCTCTTTGGGTTGAAAATGGTTCATATTTACGGTTTAAGGATATTAAGTTGGCATATACATTGCCGACTCAATTGTTTTCCGGCCCTAGAAAACCAAATATTTCAGTTTATGTGAGCGGGCAAAATTTGATTACGATAACAAGTTATTCTCATTATGACCCGGAAGCTTCTTGGACATCTTCTGCTGTCAATGGATGGGATAGAGGTGTCTATCCTTCTGCGAAGTCGTTTACTTTAGGTTTACAGGTTAAATTTTAATGTGTGATTGAAAATGAAAACATCAGTAAAAATATTATTGTCAGTTTCGGTTTTATTGCTTACATCTTGTTCAAATTGGTTAGAAGAAGAACCTAAAACATTTATCTCGCCATCCTCCTTTTATCAGACAGTAGAAGATTTTGATGGAGCGTTGAAAGGTTTATATCCTCAGGGACAAAATCTGAATTTGACCGAAATATTCGCAGACTATAATGATAAACCGGAGTCTGCCGAACAAGTTGGAGATATCTGGGCAAATAATCCAGGGTATGGTTTTTATGCATTTAGAAATGCATGGTCCGATTCTTATAGTACAATTAAGAATGCTAATATGATATTGGAATCCTTGGAAGGAAAAGATTTTTCCGAGGATACGAAAAATAAGATTATAGGGGAAGCCAAATGTTTGCGAGCCTGGTCTTATTTTACTTTAGTACAGCTTTTTGGAGATGTCCCTTTACGTGATAAAGTTGTAACGAGTGATTCCGATATAGCGATAGAAAGAACTCCCCAAGCAGATATTTATAATTTTATTTTTGAAGATATTTTAGATGCGGAACAAAAATTACCGGAAGATGCACAAGATATGGGAAGAGTCGATAAATACGTGGCAAAAGCTATTATGGCCCGTATTTATCTTACGTCTGCCGGTTTCCCAATGAATTTTACTGAAAACTATGCTAAAGCAAAAGAAAAAGCCTTAGAGGTGATTAATTGCAACAGATATTCGTTGATGCCGACTTTTGATAAAGTTTTCAAAACTGAGCAATATACGGCAGAAACTATATGGGCACAACTCTTTTCGGATCCGACCTCATACAGTTCAATGCATAAAGAGTCGGCTCCAGTGAATAGTCAAACTGCTTTATATTTGCCGACAGATGCATTTATTAAAAGTTTCGATAAAGGAGACATGCGTAAAGAATGGGGTATCCAACAAGAGTATGTAAATGCAAAAGGGACGAAAGTGATAAGTCGTAGTTACTACAATAAATATATTAATGAAGAATATTTGGAGCAAGAACTTCCTGCTTCCAATACTTCTATATTGACTTGGCAGACTCAGCTGATACGTTTAGCGGAAATGTATTTAATTGTAGCAGAAGCTGAAAATGAAATGAACGGTCCGGTCAATGCCTATCAATATATAAATATCATTCGAAAAAGAGCCCGTGTCGATCAAAGTGATCCGACAAATGTTCCTGATTTGTCTGGATTATCTAAAGAAGAGTTTCGTGAAGCAGTCTTATTAGAACGTCAACATGAATTTTATGAAGAAGGATTTGCTTGGTATGATATGAAACGTACTCAAACATTTGATAAAGTACAAAAAGCAAGAGGTGATAAATTGAATGTGCCAATAGGAATATATAATAATACTTGGCTAATTCCTGATACAGAAATTCTAAATAACAATATCCCTCAAAATCCGGATTATAGATAATATAGTGTAAATATGTAAAGGGCTAATCTTGAGATTTTGAAGGATTGGCCCTTTTTATAATTATAAACATGATGAAAAAGCGATTTATATATATATTATTTTTTATAGGCTTGGTAGCTTATTGTAACGCAACTGTTGTCCCAGCAGTTTTGAGATTAGATTCATTAATTGTTAATCGGTTGATTCCATCTCAAGGGAAATTGACTAACGGAATAAAACAGCTTTACCCAGAAGAACCATATAAAACTTTTTGGATAGAAAACTGGAATAGATCGGATCAGATGATTTCTTGGGCTATAAATTCGGATGCTGCAGATTATTTAGCAACAGTTATTGTTTGTGTGAATGGTTTAGAAGAAGGGGAAAAAGTTAATTTGGTTCTTTCTAATGACAAGGATAGTATATTTTGTCAGATAAAAACTACAGGATGGCAACGTTGTCAATTTTCTCATCCATTGCATTTTGATACTGGATTCTCAAATTTATTTTTAAGAATTGAAGAACTAAAAAAACATGAAAATTTAGATGTTTGTTTGTACGCTTTGGAAGTCGCGACCTTCAATACGTATGAGCGTTTACAAGCAAAAGCAAAATCTCTTCGTAGTAATACCTCTTGGATGGCCGACCTACCTTACGGTTTCTTTTTCCATTGGAATTCCAAAAGTATGCCTTTGGCCGGAGAGCAACTAACTTACGAAGAAGCTGTTAATAACTTTGATGTAGACCGTTTTGCCCAAGTTGTGCATGAATGTGGAGGAAAGCTTGTTTTTTTTACGACTACGTGGGCCGAGTATTACTTCCCAGCTCCAATTCATACGATCGATTCTATTTTACCAGGTAGAACAACAAAGCGGGATTTAATTGCTGATTTATCAGATGCTTTATCGAAATACGATATACGTTTGATTTTATATTATCATATAGGGCATGGAGATAAAGAGTGGTGGAATAAACAAAATTACACTCGTGGCAATGCAGAAAATTTATTTACTAATGTTGAAAAAATTATTGAAGAGATCTGTCTTAGATATGGTAGTCGGTTGTCTGGTTTATGGATGGATGATGGTATCGGATATTATCCGAATGGTGCATCATTTGAGAAAATTACGGAAGCTGCAAAAAAAGGGAATCGAGATTTGGTTATTTGTTTTAATTCTTGGATATTACCTAAACTGACAGATTTTCAGGATTATTATGCGGGAGAATTAGGATTGTCTTTGACTAGTGCAGGCGTAGACAATCCCAACCTCCAGATAGATGGTGACGGAATATTTCATGGTGGTCCGCAAGATGGCTTACAGGCTACTTATTCAGGTACTTTGGAACCCGGAGACTGGACACATATTTATAAAAATAGAGCTATTGACGGTCCCATTTTATCATTGAAAGAATTGGTGAAGATTATCCAAGAATCAAACAGACGAAAAAACTTACCGATGATAAATGTTCGAATTTATCAAGATGGAACAATTTCTCCCCAATCATATACTTTGTTAAAAAGCCTAAATAATATAATATCTAAAGCAGAAAAATAATGAAGACGATTTTTAAATGTGTTTTGTTGTTGATCTATAGTTTTACAATCCAAGCACAGAAATGCATGTATGTGTCGACTTGGGGAAACGATTCTAACGAGGGGACAATTGAAAATCCGCTTTACTCATTGGATGTTGCTCTGAATAGAATCAAAGATATTCCGGATCAAAAGATTTCAATTTATTTAAAAGAAGGCACTTACTATTTAGATTCTTCTATAGTTATTACAACCGATAAAATCAAAAATAAACATGTGTTGATCTCTGCCTGGAAAAATGAGCATGTTGTCATCAGCGGATCGAAAAAGCATATTTTGCATTGGGAAAAAGGTAAAAACGGGATATGGGAAACGCCGTTTTCGCATCGGATAGACCAGCTATGGATTAATGGTGAGAAAAAGATTTTGGCTCGCTATCCGAACTATCAGGAAAAGGGTACGTTCAACGGTACATCCGAAGGCGTATTGTCACCTGAGCGTATCAAAAAATGGAAACACCCGGAAGATGGTTTTATACATTCCATGCACGCCGGAATGTGGGGAAGCCAACACTATCGAATTACTGGGAAAGTGGGCGACTCCCTGATTTATGAAGGTGGATATCAAGTTTCCCGTCCTTCTCGAATACATCCTTCCTTACGGTTTGTGGAAAATATACGAGAAGAATTGGATACGCCGGGAGAATGGTTTTGGGATAAGAAAAAGAAGGTCTTGTATTATTATCCTGCTTCCGGGGAATCTTTGGATAAAGCAGACATAGAGATATCGACAACTCCTCAATTGATCGTCATACGTGGAACTCAGGAAGAACCGATAGCGCACGTTGTCCTTCAGAATTTATGTTTTACACGTACGAATAGAACTTTTATGGAACCCTATGAAACATTGATGCGCAGCGATTGGGGCATCTATAGAGGTGCTGCTGTTTTATTGGAGAATACGAAGAATTGCAGAGTCGCTGGATGTGAGTTTAAAGAATTGGGTGGAAATGCTGTATTCTTGAGTAAATATGCCTTCAACGATACGATAAGAGGAAATCATATTCATCATACGGGAGGAAGTGCCATTTGTGTTGTCGGAGATACCTCAGCGGTTCGTTCCGGAGTATACGGATATGAGAATTATACTCTTTATGAACGATTGGACTTTATTCCCGGTCCGAAGAATAACAGGTATCCAAGACAATGCTTGATAGAAGATAATTTGATTCATGATCTCGGTACTGTGGAAAAGCAAGTCGCAGGAGTTGAAATACAAATTGCAGCCATGATAGAAGTCAGACATAATTCGATTTATGATGTCCCTAGAGCAGGCATTAATGTAGGGGACGGAGCTTTTGGAGGACATGTGATCGAATATAATGATGTTTTTAATACTGTATTGGAGACAAGTGATCATGGTGCTTTCAATTCATGGGGAAGAGATCGTTTTTGGCATCCGGACTACCGAAAAATGGCAGAGTTGGTTGCAGATCATCCTAATCTAATCTTATTGGATGCATTATATACGACAATAATTCGGAACAATCGTTTTCGTTGTGACCATGGATGGGATATTGATTTGGATGATGGAAGCTCCAATTATCACATATATAATAATGTATGTTTAAGTGGCGGTATAAAACTACGTGAAGGTTTTTACAGAACGGTTGAAAATAATATTTTAATCAATAATTCTTTACATCCTCATGTCTGGTTTCAGGAAAGCAAAGACGTAATTCGGCGTAATTTGTTTATGCAGCCTTATTACCCGATTTCACTTAATGGTTGGGGAGAAGAAATCGATTTTAATTTCTTTTCCACGGAGAGGAGCTTAGAAAGAGTTCAGAAAAATCAAACGGACAAGCATAGTGTCAGTGGCAAATTGCTTTTTGCAGATGCAGGTAAAGGTGATTATACATTACCAAAAGAATGTGATGTCTTTCAAATTGGCTTTGAAAATATACCTCTGGATAGATTTGGCGTATACAGTCTTGACTTAAAAGAAAAAGCACATTCACCAGAATTTCCGGAAATACGAACAATGGAGGCTGATAATGATGTCGATGAATACAATTGGTTGGGAGCGAAAATACGTATAATTAAAGGTTTAGGAGACCGTTCAGCTTTTGGTTTACCGGACGAAAAAGGTTTTGTTATTGTTGATATCGATTTAGGAAGTCCTGTTAGCAAAGCCGGACTACAGAATAACGATGTTATTCGTTTAGTGAATGATGAACCGATATCTTCGATCGAAGAATTTTTTTCAGTTATGGAACAAAATAAATGGAGAGGGAAAGTATCGCTTACCATTTTTCGAAATCAGAAAGAAGAGAAAAAGATGATTCCCTTGAGATGATGTTTTTCGTACTTCCCGATAAAATCCGTACTTTTGTATTCCATTTTAATGCAAAAGTATGAATTATACAATAAAGTCTCCTGATTCACTGAAAGCTTCCATCCAGCTGCCCGCATCCAAGAGTATCTGTAATCGTGCGTTGATACTTAATGCGTTGAGCTATAGCCCGTATGAGATTCGGAATTTGTCGGATTGCGATGATACGGAGGTGATGGTGAAGGCGTTGAATTCGAATGATCGTGACTTTGATATAAAAGCCGCGGGGACTGCGATGCGGTTCCTGACGGCTTTTTTGTCTAAAGTGGTGGGCGAGTGGACGATTACCGGAACGGAGCGGATGAAGAACCGGCCGATTAAGATACTGGTGGATGCGCTGAATGCGCTGGGAGCACGGGTGGAATATATGGAGAAGGAGGGATATCCTCCTCTCCGCATTTTCGGAAGTGCGCTGCAGGGGGGCGAGATTTCGCTTGCCGGTGGGGTCAGTTCACAGTATATTTCGGCGTTGCTGATGATTGCCCCCCTGATGGAGAACGGGCTGACCTTGCATCTTGAAGGGGTTGTCATTTCGAAACCCTATATCAACCTGACATTGCAGCTGATGGAACAATATGGGGTAAAGGCGGAATGGAACGGGCAGACCATTAAGGTAAGACCGCAGGATTATCATCCGATACCCTTTACCGTTGAATCCGATTGGAGTGCTGCTTCCTACTGGTATTCCATGATGGCGTTGTCAAAAAATGCCGAGATTGAATTGCTGGGGCTGTTTAAGAACAGTTTGCAGGGAGATGCCGCCGGAGCCAAATTGTTTGCACAGCTTGGTGTGGGTACGACTTACACGGACCGGGGCGTTGTTTTGAAGCACAACGGGAATAGGACCCAAAAACTGAATTATAACTTCGTAAACGAGCCGGACCTGGCTCAAACCTTTGTCGTGACCTGTGTGTTATTGAATATCCCTTTCCGTTTTACCGGTCTGCAAAGTCTGAAGATAAAAGAAACCGACCGCATCGAAGCGCTTAAGACGGAGCTTCGCAAATTAGGATATCTCCTGACAGACAGCAACAACAGTATTTTGGAATGGAACGGCGAACGTTGTGAACCGCAAGCGCATCCTGTGATCGCGACCTACGAAGATCACCGTATGGCTATGGCATTTGCACCTGTCGCCCTCGTGTTGCCGGAAGGGATCGAGATAGCTGACCCGCAGGTGGTCAGCAAAAGTTATCCGCATTATTGGAGAGACTTGAGAACCGCAGGCTTTATTATAATTGACAATGAACAATTGGCAATTGACAATTAGTTGTCGGTGTCTGGAAGTCCATTGTCAATTGCTCATTGTTAATTGTCAATTATTATGTGGTATATTGTTATAGGTATTATCGTATTGGGTGTTGTTGCTGCCATTGCCGGTTATTTTCGGAACCGGAAATTGCAGAAGATGCTGGAACGTGGGGAGATTTCTGAAATTCCCGAGGCACAGGAACTTGTCACTGACGAATGTTGCGGACAGCATGAAACCTGTGAACGCGACAGTCTGTTGGCGGCAGTCAGCAAAAAAATCGAGTATTATGACGATGAAGAACTGGACCGTTTTCGGGGAGTCGAGGCCGATGCATACGATGAAGATGCCGTGAACGAGTTCCGTGATGTGCTTTATACGTTGCAGGAGATCGAAGTGGCCGGCTGGTTGCGTAGTCTGCAACTTCGTGCTATTAATTTACCGGATGAGCTGAAGGACGAAGCGTTCCTGATTGTCGGGGAGCGGCGCATACATTAAGTTTCATAACCATGAAACAAAAGTTCCCCTTGCATGGAACAACAGTTTCATAGGCATGGAACAGGAGTTCCCCTATAATGAAACAGAAGTTTCCTGCCGGGAAACCATAAAAAAGGATATAGGAGAATAGAAAATGGATTTACTTCAATATGGTTTTTTCCAGCATGCCCTTTTGGGCAGCCTGCTGACTGCGATCGCTTGTGGTATCGTCGGGACATATATCGTGTCACGGCGGCTTGTCTTTATCAGCGGAGGTATCACTCATGCTTCTTTCGGTGGATTGGGGTTGGGGTTCTATCTCGGGATGAATCCGATCTTGATGGCAATGTTGTTTTCCGTGCTCTCCGCATTCGGGGTGGAGTGGGCGAGCAAGACACAGAATGTGCGTGAAGATTCTGCTATTGCCGGGATATGGTCGTTAGGAATGGCATTGGGCGTTATCTTTATTTTCCTGACACCCGGATATGCACCGAATCTATCCGCCTACCTTTTTGGAAATATTCTGACTGTTTCGACGGGAGATATTATCTGGATAGCCGCTTTGGCGTTGTTGCTGGTTATCCTTTTCTCGCTTTTCCTGCGGGAGATCGTTTATGTGGCCTTCGATAGGGATTTTGCACTGACGCAAGGAGTGCCCGTCAAGTGCATAGAATATGTAATGATGTGCTGCATCGCTGTGACGATCGTCCTTTCGATCCGTCTGGTCGGAATCATGCTTCTGATGAGTTTGCTGACGTTGCCTCAGATCACTGTAAACCTTTTTACGTCAGACTTTAAGAAGATTATATTCGGAAGCATTGCCATCGGTTTCTTGGGATGTGTGTTCGGGCTCGTCCTTTCTTATCTTCTGAATGTGCCTTCCGGGGCGTTTATTATTCTTGTCCTAGTCCTTTTCTTTTTGATAGTGAAAGCAATAAAAGCGGTTTTAAAGCGTTAAAAGGGGAAATGAAGAAAGGTTTCTACTATATAATCGCATTATTGATTGTCTCTTTGTTTTGGTCTTGCAGTACGAAAAAGAATACCAAGGCAAGCCGCTTCTATCACGCTTTTAATTCCCGCTATAATATCTATTTCAACGGAAAAACATCGTTTGACGAAGCGTTGCTTTCCATGCAGAACGGCTATAAGGAAAGCTATTCCGACATGATACTGATGTACCCGATCAGTGCGCAACCGAAAGACAAGCCCGAAACCGGAGGTCCTTTCGACCGGGCGATCGAGAAAAGCAATAAAGCGATCAAGCTCCACTCCATCAAAGCAAAGCCGCCTAAGAAACCGGGATGGCGCAATGATCCCAAACAACGTGCCTGGCAGGAACAGGAAGAATACAATCCGTTCCTCAAAAAGTGCTGGTTGATGATGGGGCAGGCGCAGTTCTATAATGCTGATTTCTTGCAGGCATCTGCCACTTTCTCTTACATAGCCCGTCATTATGCCCATGATGAAGAAGTGGTGGCCGAAGCCCGTCTTTGGCAGGCCCGCTGCTATTCCGAGATGGAATGGTTCTATGAAGCGGAAGATATCTTAGGAAAACTGAATACGAACGGTATCCCTCGCAAGAACCTGAACCAGTATGCGGCGGTATATGCCGACTACCTGGTGAAGAATAAGCAATATGAAGAAGCGGTCCCTTATTTCAAGACGGCGATCAAGGCAGAGAAGAATCGGCGCCAGCGTACCCGGATGAAGTATTTGTTGGGACAGATTTATGCCGAACAGGATCAGAACGGGCTTGCCTACCAGATGTTCGGACAGGTGATCAAAGCTAATCCTCCTTATGAACTGGAGTTTGCCGCCCGTATCCGCCAGACCGAAGTATTTACTGGCGGCAATTATCAGAAAGTGATCAAGATGTTACAACGGATGGCGAAAAGCGATAAGAACAAGGACCTGCTCGATCAGGTCTATTATGCGTTGGGCAATGTCTATATGAGCCGTGAAGATACAGTCAATGCCATCAAAAACTACGAGCTGGGTGTGGAGAAAAGCACACAGAACGGTTTGGACAAGGCGATCTGCCAGATCAAACTGGGTGATCTTTATTTCCAGAAGCGCGACTATGTCAAGGCACAACCGAATTTCAGCGGTGCATTGTCCGGCATCCAGAAAGAATATAAAGACTATGAACGGGTATCCAAGCTGTCTGCTATCTTGGACGAGTTGGTCGTGCATGTGGAGGCGGTCCATTTGCAGGATAGTTTGCAAACTCTTGCCAAAATGCCGGAGTCGGAACGGCTTGCCGTGATCGACAAAATCATCGAGCAGGTGAAGAAAGAGGAGGAGGAAGCCAAGGCCCTGGCCGAGAAAGAAGCTTATCTGGCGGAACAGGAGGCAAAAGGGACTGGTATCGACCGTCCAGGAACAGAGACTGGCGGCATCACATTACCGACGACATCCGGAGGTTCCGGTTTCTATTTCTATAACCCGCAGGCAGTATCGCAGGGAAAAGCAGCTTTCCAACGTAAATGGGGACGGCGTGCGCTGGAAGATGACTGGCGTCGACGTAAGAAAGAAATGTCCACTTTTAATGAGAATATGGCAGACGAAACTGAGGATGCTTCCGAAGGAGAGGTGGGCGAACTGGCTACCGATTCGCTCGAGGCCGGACTGGAACCTGCTGCTTCCGATGACCCGAAAACACGTGAGTATTACATTCAGCAGCTTCCGTTGACACCCGAAGATATCCAGGCTTCCAATATTATCATAGAAGATGGTCTCTATAACATGGCTATGATTTATAAGGACAAACTCGAGGATATCCCGTTGGCAACCGAAGCTTTTGAGGAGTTGGAACGCCGTTTCCCGAAACATAGTCACCTTTTGGAAAGCTACTACCAGGTTTATCTGATGGCTCTTCGTTCCGGAAACCAAGCGCTCGCTGCTGCTTATAAGAATAAGTTGGTTACGACTTTCCCTAAATCGGATTATGCGATTGCTATTGCCGATCCGAATTACGAATATAATATCCGGATGATGGACAAGGTGCAGGATTCGATCTACCAGGCGACCTATGCAAGTTACCTGGCGGAAGATACGGTCACCATTCGTCGTAATTATCGCGATGTCAGTGCCAAGTATCCGTTGGCGGATCTGTTGCCTAAGTTCATGTTCCTCGAGGCGCTGACCTATGTGCAGGCTGGGGATGCTGAAGGTTTCAAAAACGCCTTGAAAGCATTGGTTGAGAAATATCCGACGGCTGATGTGACGGAACTGGCGGGTGAAATGCTGAAAGGTGTTCTGCGTGGGCGTATGATGGTTCAAGGTGGTATTAGGGGAATGAGTTGGAACTTGCGTTTCGGTGTGGGGGATGATGGTATGTTGTCGGCAGCCGACTCGGCACGTGTCTTCACGGCTGAATCTAACACGTCTTACCGGATGCTGTTAATGTTCCCGACCGGAACACTCGATCGTAACCAGTTGCTTTTTGCCGTTGCCGCCTATAACTTTGCCAATTTTATGGTGAAGGAGTTCGATTTGAGTTTTGAAGAAGCCGGTCCGATGAGCATGTTGACGATTCATGGCTTCTTTAATTTGGATGAGATCTTGCATTATTATAAGATGATCTACGGAGCGGATGGCTATGCAACTGCATTGGACAAAAATGTGGCTATTCTTCCGATCTCCGACGACAACTATGAAACCTTGATGCGGGGAAAGACGCTTGAGGAATATGTCGAATTCTTCCAGGAAAACTTCGGTGAGGCCGTTCCTGAACTGGCCGCTCGTTGGAAAGCCCGTATGGCTGCCGAACAGATCAAAGAGGAAGAGGCAAAAGCTGAAGAGGCCGAAGCACAGGATTCTGAAAATATTCCGGAAGAAAAGCCGGAACCTGTCAAGAAGACCGTCCGCCCGAAAGAACAACGCCAGCAGCAGGCTGTAGAAGAAGTTGTTGTACCGCCTGCCGTAAAAGACACGGTTCCGGTAGAACTTCCGGCGGTCGATACAATGACTGTTCGTGAAACAGAAATGCTCCTTCCGGCGGATGTAGATACTGTTTCTGTACAGCCGGTTGTAAAAGATACGGTTGTTCCGGCATCGTCCGACACCGTTTCCGCTGTTGTCACTCCTGTCGAACAACCGAAGGAACTCACGTTGAAAGAGATCGAAGAACTCCGCAAGCGCGAAGCCGATGAAGCTGAAGCTCGTAAGGAAGAAGCTCGTAAAGCTTTTGAAGCTCAACAGAAAGCCGAAAAAGAATTGCAGGAAAAGAAGGCAAAAGAAAACGAGGAACTTCTGAAGAAGCAAAAGGCTGAAGAAGAAGCGTTGCTGAAAGCAAAAGCCGAACGAGAAAAACAGCTTGAACGCGACCGCAAGGCCAAGCTGAAACAGGTCGAAGCCGACCGTAAGGCGAAACTCAAAGCCCGTGAAGAACTGCGTAAGCAGAAAGAACGTGAGTATAAGGAACGCCTGAAGCAAAAGGAAAAAGAACGTAAGCAAAAGGAACGCGAATACAAAGAAAAGCTGAAGGCCAAAGAAAAAGCCCGCCGCGAAGCCCAAAAGGCCAAAGAGGCGGCTGCCAAAGCGAAAAGAAAGAGGTAAAAAAACAAGGGCCGTGTCAAATCTTTGCTGACGCGGCCCTTTATAATTAAGGAAAGTTTCTTTTAGAACTTGAAATATCCTTTCGCATTATTGTAACTGATATCTTCGACCATCTTACCGATGAACGGCAGTTCGGATGCAGGCAGTAGACCGTCTTCCACTTCGCGGCCCAGGATGTTACACAGGATGCGGCGGAAGTATTCATGACGCGGGTAGGATAGGAAACTGCGTGAATCCGTGAGCATTCCGACGAAGCGGCTCAGCAATCCTAAGTCGGACAATGCGTTCATCTGCTTTTCCATGCCGTGAATCTGATCCAGGAACCACCAGCCGGAGCCATACTGCATCTTGCCCGGAACCGTGCCGTCGTTAAAGCTGTAGATCGTTGTCATCAGCAGTTCGTTATCGCGCGGGTTTAGGTTGTAGAAGATAGACTTTGCCAGTACGCCTTCTTCGTCCAAACGGCTCAGGAAGCGAGCTAGCGGAGCTGCGACTTCTGCATCTCCAATTGCATCGTAGCCTGTGTCGGGACCTAATTGCTTAAACATGCGGACGTTGTTGTTGCGGGTTGCACCATAGTGGAACTGTTGTACCCAGTCGCTTTTGGCATCCATAACCGCAAATTCGTACAACATGGCAGAACGGAATTTGTCGATTTCTTCGACTGTCAGTTCTTTCTTCATACGTGCTTTCAGGAATATGGCCTCGATTTCAGCATCCGTATAGGGTTCGGCATAGAATGTAAGTATTCCATGGTCGGACAGGCGGCAGCCTTGTGACGCGAAGAAGTCGTGACGTTTCTGCAAAGCGTCGATCAAGTCTTTGAAGTTGAGGATCGACATGTCGGCAGCTGCTTCCAACTTGGTCAGATATTCGTTATATGTATCGACATTCTCGATTGCCATAGCTTTGTCCGGTCGCCAGGCAGGAAGTACTTTGGTTTTCAGACTGCTTTGGCGGATCTGGGTATGATATTTCAAATCATCGATCGGATCGTCGGTCGTACATACGACTTCCACGTTCATACGTTCCATGATTGCCTGGGCACGGAACTCCGGTGTTTGCAATTTGGCTGTGCATTCGTCGTATATCTCGCGGGCGGTGGACGGATTCAGAACCTTGTCTATGCCGAAGATACGGCTCAGTTCAAGATGGGTCCAGTGATATAGAGGGTTGCGCATGGCATACTGCAGGGTTTCAGCCCATTTTTCAAATTTTTCATACGCCGGTTTATCTCCAGTGATGTATGTTTCAGGTACGCCGTTGGCACGCATCGCACGCCATTTATAATGGTCACCACCCAACCATATTTCCGTCAGGTCGGCAAACTGATAGTTGTCGGCTATCTGTTGCGGGATCAAGTGGCAGTGATAATCGATGATTGGCATTTTGGCTGCGTGTTCGTGATACAGTTTCTGAGCTGTCTCGGACTGGAGCAGGAAATTGGAATCGAGAAAGGATTTCATGATTTATGATTTTAGATTTATGATTTATAGATTTCTGAATTATGATTTATCATCGGCGCATAAATCATAATTCAGAAATCATTTAACGATATTTCTTGATAGTTGCCAGTGCATCGCGGCAAAGTGTGGATATTGCCTCCCAGTTGCCGGCTGCAATCATTTCTTTCGGGAACAGCTTGGAACCCATGCCTACGCAAGTCACGCCAGCTTTAAACCAGGCCGACAGATTTTCTTCCGTCGGTTCTACGGCGCCTGTAGCCATGATCATAGACCAAGGCATCGGAGCTTTGATGTTCTTCACGAACGATGGTCCGCCTACGTTTCCGGCAGGGAAAATCTTACACAGGTCACAACCTACTTCTTGGGCGAAACCGATTTCCGAAACGGAACCGCATCCTGGTGTATATGGGACCAAGCGACGGTTACAAACCTTCGCGATTTCCGGGTTGAACAATGGGCCGACAACGAAGTTAGCACCCAATTGCAAGTATAGGGAAGCTGTTCCGGCATCCACGATAGATCCGACGCCTAATACCAGTTCGGGGCATTCTTTTGTAGCGAACTTGATCAGTTCGGCAAATACTTCATGAGCGAAGTCACCGCGATTGGTGAATTCGAATGCACGGACACCACCTTCGTAGCAAGCTTTGACAACCTGCTTTGCGATTTCTACATCTTTATTGTAGTAAACAGGTACCATCCCTGTACTGACGATCGCATCGAGTACCTGCATTTTATTGAATCTTGCCATGATAAGATTTCTGAATTATGAATTATGATTGAATTGTCACTTATCTTGAAACTCGTCCGGAAGCATCGCCACTCATCAACTTTTCAACTTCTTCGACTGTCACTTGGTTGAAGTCGCCGTAGATCGTGTGTTTCAAGCAAGATGCAGCGACAGCGAAATCGAGTGCTTTCTGGTCGTCTGTCGTATAAGTCAGCAGACCGTAGATCAAACCTCCCATGAAAGAGTCTCCACCACCTACACGGTCAACGATATGAGTAATGTCGTAACGACGAGACTGGTACAGTTTGCCGTTGGCATAGAGAACGCCGCCCCACGTATTGTGGTTTGCATTGATAGCGCCGCGCAGTGTGATGATCACTTTCTTTGCACGCGGGAATTTAGCCATCAATTGTGTGCAAACGGATTCGAATTCGGCAGCGTTTACTTCGCCGTTTGTGGCTGTTACGTCGAAACCTTCCGGTTTGATGCCGAATACCTTTTCCGCATCCTCTTCGTTACCAAGGATCACGTCACAACCTGCAACCAGTTCCGGCATCACTTCAGAGGCCGTTTTGCCATATTTCCACAGATTTTTGCGGTAATTAAGGTCGCATGATACGGGGATACCCATACGGTTTGCCACTTGGATAGCTTCGAGGCAAGCATCTGCCGCACCCTGTGAAATGGCCGGTGTAATGCCTGTCCAGTGGAACCAGGATGCATCTTTGAATACTTCTTCCCAGTTTACCATTCCCGGTTGGATTTCGGAGATAGCCGAGTGAGCGCGGTCATAGACGACTTTGCTGGCACGGGCTACCGCACCTGTTTCCAGAAAATAGATACCCAAACGGTCGCCGCCGTAAACGATGTGAGAAGTCCCTACACCGTATTTACGCAGGTCCATTACGCAAGCACGCGCAATGTCGTTTTTAGGTAAACGGGTTACAAACTCGGTTGCAATACCATAGTTTGCCAGTGATACGGCAACATTAGCTTCACCGCCACCAAAGGTAGCATTCAATTTATCACTTTGACAAAAACGGAGATAGTCTGGAGTGGCCAGTCTAAGCATGATTTCTCCAAAGGTTATTACTTTCTTATCCATATCGATGGTTTATAATGTGTTCAGACCACAAAAGTAGAAGTTTATTTTTAAATAAACATGGAGTGTGCGCGAAAACATAATTAATAACTGAAATTATTCCAGAAAACAGATGTATCATTTGTCCTCTTCTGCTCTTCAGCCATCTTTTCGCGAAGACGCTGGATTGTTTTTTCGTATTTCTTTTGTCCGCTGAGATCGTTTCTCTCCCAAGGATCGTTTTTCAGATTGAATAACTGGGTCGTGCGTTTCCCATTCACATGATATTCAATCAACTTCCAGGTTCCATCGGAAATGCCGCGTTGATTATCCATATAGCTGTAATATAGGTAGTCGCGGACAGGCTCTTTCCCATCTAAGGAAGAAAGTAGACTGATACCGTCTACCGATTGGGGTACAGGTAGTTGGAGCATGTCGCAAAGGGTTGGGAATACGTCTATCAAGTAACATAGGTCTGCGGTCTTTTTACCGGTATGCTGTGCGGCAGCTTTGATCATCAAAGGGACGCCGACGCTATGTTCGTATACATTCTGTTTCCCCATCAGGCCGTGTTGTCCGACTGCCAACCCGTTGTCTCCTGCAAATATGATGATTGTGTTTTCATATAACCCGTTATCTTTCAGAGTTTGGATAATGTTGCCTACGCGTTTGTCTACATGGGAGATCATGGCATAGTATTCCCTGATATGTTTTTTGATTTCATCCGGACGGCGGGGAATAGCAGCCAATATTTCGTCACGTATTTCTAATTCTCCGTTATCGAACGGGTGCTTTTCCATAAAATTGGGTGGAAGTTGTATTTGGCTCTGGTCGTAAAGCTGCATGTATTCATCCGGCATGCTCCGAGGGTCATGGGGAGACATATAGGCTACCGACAAGAAGAACGGCTGGTTTTTATCTTTTTGTTGTTGAATATATTCGACGGCTTCATGGGTGAAAATATCTACGGAATGCTTTCCTGAATACATATATTCTCCTATTTCATATTCTACTTTGTTCGATTTTGCCTGGTTATGGATGACCGGACGACGTTTTCCGTAATTCATATCTGCATGGTAATCGTACAAGGGAACATTCCAGTGATCCCACATGCCTCCGAAAAAGATGGCTTTCCCTTCTTTAAAGCAACGGTTCAGGGCTTCATAGCTACTATGCCATTTACCGGTATGGAATGTATTATAGCCGGCTTTCTGAAGGGTTTCACCTATCATCGTGTGCGAATTCGGGATTGTTGCTCCCTGTTTTTCGAGGTTATAAAGATATTTTCCGGTCATTAGCATGGCCCGACTTGGCATACTGACGGCTCCGGATGTACCACCCATGATGTGGGCGTTGGTGAAGACTGTACTTTCTCCTGCCAATTTATCCAGGTTGGGCGTTTGGACTTGTTCTTTTCCTAAAAAGTTCATTCCTGAAGCTCGCATGTCGTCGGCAAGAATCAGAATGATATTGGGCTTTTTATCTGCTGCCAGTGAACTGACAACAGATAAAAAGGAAACTCCGATCAATGATAATGCTTGTTTCATTTCTTCGTGTTTATTGTGTGATTAGATATGTTCCATCTTTTTGCGTTTCGAATGTCGCTTGGAAATATTCTTTACCGTTTGACCGGACCGGGGTGGATGTAGCTATGGTTCTACCGTTCGATTTGACCGTGAATGCTTGTCTGGCACGAAGTGTACAGCTTTTCCCAGACAGCGAATGGATATTGGCTTCTGTCAATTTTCCATTCTTCCAGTTCATCGTAATCTCGAAGTTGCCCCGTGCCTTCAGGCCGGAAACAGAGCCCTCTGCCCATACATCGGGCAAAGCAGGCAACAGATGGATGTATCCGGCATGGCTTTGCAATAACATTTCAACGACACCTGCCGTATAGCCGAAATTTCCATCGATTTGGAAAGGAGGGTGTGCACACAGTAAGTTTCGGAAGAGCCCTCCTCCTCTATGTGCACTGTTTCCGAATCCGACAGGATTGAACAGGTTGGCGATGATCTTGTAGGCGTGGTTGCCGTCTAACAAGCGTGCCCAGCAGTTTATTTTCCAGCCCATCGACCAGCCGGAAGCCAAGTCGCCCCGCAGTTCGAGTGTTTTGCGGACTGCATTGAACAGTTCCGGTGTTTTGTCCGGTGTGATCTGGTCGCTCGGATGGAAACCGTACAAGTGGGAGAAATGGCGGTGTTGAGGTTCCCATTCCTTGAAGTCATATATCCATTCCTGTAGTTGTCCACGCTTTCCGATTTGATAGGGTAACAGGCGTGCTAATTTATCTTTCAATTCATTGCGAAACGATTCATCCAGATTGAACATTTCCGAAGCGGCGATCGTGCGGGTAAAAGTTTCCCGGATAATGGCCATGTCCATGGTCGGTCCCATACTCATGGCTGCCGTTTGTCCGTCTTCCGTGATGAAGCGGTTTTCCGGAGAGACGCCTACCGGAGTCACCAAATGACCGTTGCCATCGTCTATCAGCCAGTCGGCAAAGAACTCGGCGGCCCCTTTCATCAACGGATAGGCCTCGTTTTTCAGGAATGTTTCATCCTGTGTGAACTGGTAGTGTTCCCATAAGTGGCTACACAACCACCCTTGCACCATCGGCCAGAAAGAAGCTGTCGGCACGTTGTCGTTCGGCAAGGACTCTCGCCAGATGGATGTGTTATGATGGGCCACCCAACCACGGCGGTTATACATATTCCGGGCTGTTTCGGCACCGGAGACAGACAGTTCCCGGATCATTCGGAAAAGAGGTTCTTGGCATTCCGACAGATTGGTGAGTTCGGCCGGCCAGTAGTTCATTTCTGTATTGATATTGATCGTATAGCCGCAGTTCCAGGCTGGAATTGTGTCTTTGTTCCAGATTCCTTGCAAGTTCAAAGGTTGTCCGCCTGGACGTGATCCGCTGATCATCAGGTAACGTCCGAATTGGAACAGGAGAGCTGCCAAGTCGGGATCGGCGTTTCCGGCAAACTGTTCGAGACGTTTGTCGGTCGGCATCGCCTTTTGTTCGGGAGAGGAAAACAGTTCGAAATCGACTCGGTCGAAAAGGGAACGGTAATCTTCCGTATGGCGTTGTTTCAGTGTCTGATAGTCATAGGAAAGGGCTTTTTCCAGAATGCTGGCTGCTTTGGCCGAAGGATCGATACCATCCCGGCTCGGACTTTTGTCGAAACCATTGAAACTTGTTGCCATACTGAGTATGAAATAGACTTCGTCCGTGTTGTATATATGGATACCGGCGTCGGTAATCTCACATTTCCCGTCTTTAGGGAAGACCGGTTTCAACTGGGCTTCGAAAAACATACCTTTCCCGCCGATCTCGTCGCCGTAAAGCATCCGTTTGTCGAACTTGCGTTTGCCGTTCGCATCGTAGAGTTCAGGGTGTTTGTATTGGTCGCCCCATTGTTCGATTTGCTCGAATGTACGCCGTTCCACATAGCCGGGAGCCTGTCCGTGCAGGATCAGACGGTCGTCAGTCCCTTTTTGCTGGGCTGTCGGATGAGGTGATGTGAAATCGAGCGAGATGTCGATGCCATTCGGTGTATCGCTTTTCAGATGCATGACGATCACGTTGTCCGGATGGGAAGCGAATACTTCCCGTTCGTATTTCACTCCGTTTTGTTTATAGACTGTTGTGGCAACCGCATCCGAGATGTTTAATGCCCGTTTGTATCCGGCAGCATCTCCCGGCTTGTTGTTTTGGATATGCAGGTCTCCGAACGGTTGGTAATATTGGTGCAGGCGTCCCAGCCAGTTCTTGCAAACCAGGTCGGAAGCTGTCTTGTATTTTCCGGCTTTCATCAGCCCGACAACTTTGTCGAACATCTCCGGTGTTATTTTCACATCTTTGAAAACGACTGACGGTTCCCCGCTGTATAACGTGTTTTCATTCAGTTGAAGTTGTTCTTTCTCAACTCCTCCGAAAACCATTGCTCCCGCACGGCCGTTCCCGATGGGGAGTGCCTCGTCCCAGTTTTGGGCAGGCTTGTCGTACCACAAGGTGAGTGGTGCTTTTGAGGGTGTTCCCGTGCACGCGGCCAGCAACAAGAATGAGATCAGATAAGAAATAGTGCGCATATACATGGTATTTTTAAGATTATACAAAAAAGTGTCCAGATGCAAAGATATGCAATTCATCTGGACACTTTAAAGATTTAAAATGAATTAATATCCCGGATTTTGTTCGATCGTGGCATATACATTCCGTTCGATTTCCGAGTAGGGGATTGGCTAGAGATTATGATAATCCTCGATTGTTAAACCTGTTTTAGGATTATACTTACGCTTTCTCTCTGCCAGTTTTACCCATTTATGATCTTCCCATATAGCCGGAAAGAGGATCGTAGAGGGAAGGTGAATGTCTGGTAAGGGATAAGTGGTTCGTGCAGAATAATAATCCAAAAGTGTCAAATATTTTGACGCTCGCTTGCAAGGTAACGGGGAAGCGGATAACTTTACCGGAAAAAGATCTTATGCAAGCCGGAACTATCCTGATCGTTGATGATAACAAAAGCGTACTGACCTCTCTCGAACTGCTTCTGGAAGATGAGTTCGAAGGGGTGGAGACTGCCTCGAACCCGAACAGTATCCTTTCGGTCCTGGACAGTCGGCCGGTTGATCTTGTCCTGTTGGATATGAATTTCTCTGCCGGAGTCAATACCGGTAATGAAGGGCTTTTCTGGCTCCGTCGCATACGGGAGATCGCACCGGAACTTCCTGTTATCATGCTGACTGCCTATGGAGATGTCGAGTTGGCAGTTAGGGCGTTGAAGGGTGGGGCTGCCGATTTCGTATTGAAGCCCTGGGACAACGATAACCTGATCGGGAAGATACGTGCCGCCCTGCGCGAACGGAAATCCAGTCAGCTAGTGCATCCAGTGGCGAGGTCGAGCGAGCCGGCTATGATTATCGGGCATTCTCCCGTGATGATGAAACTGATCAAAGTGGTGACAAAAGTAGCTAAGACAGACGCCAATGTCCTGATCACCGGAGAGAACGGTACAGGTAAGGAGATGCTAGCACGTGAGATACACCGCCTTTCGCTCCGCAGCGGCCGAGAGATGGTCAACGTGGATATGGGAGCCGTCAGCGAGTCGCTGTTCGAAAGCGAGTTGTTCGGGCATGAACGAGGCGCTTTTACGGATGCGCGCGAGAGCCGTCCGGGGAAGTTCGAGGCGGCACACGGGAGCACACTGTTTCTCGACGAGATCGGAAACCTGCCGTTAGGATTGCAGGCCAAGCTCCTGGCAGCCTTGCAGAACCGCGAGGTCACCCGCCTTGGAAGCAACCGGAAGATTCCGGTCGACATACGCCTGATTGCCGCCACGAACCGCAACCTGCCGGAGATGGTCGCGCAGTCGCTTTTCCGCGAAGACCTGTTCTACCGCATCAACACGATACAGATCGAGATTCCGCCTCTTCGGAACCGGCGGGAAGATATCGCCCTGTTTGTCGATTATTTCCTGAAAAAATATACAGACCTTTACGGGCGGCCGGGGCTAATCCTGCATCCGCAGGCGTTGGAGAAGCTCGCGAACTATGACTGGCCCGGCAACATCCGGGAATTGCAGCATACGATCGAGAAGGCGGTGATCTTGGCGGAAAAGAATGTGATTCGTGCCTCCGACCTCTTTATACGTCCGGGAAAGGCGCTCTCTTTTAGCGAAGTACCCAATTTAGAAGAGGTGGAGCGGCAGGCGATCTTGGCGGCTATCACCCAGAATGAAGGGAACCTGACGGCTGCGGCAGAGCAGTTGGGCGTGAGCCGGCAGACTTTGTATAATAAGATGAAGCGTTTCAACCTCTGATCCCCCGCCGATATGTTCAGTGCCCGTCTATACATACGCATTCTTTTGCAAGTGGTCGCCATCGTACTGGTGGCGGGCTTGGGCGTGGCCGGCATCGTTACGGGGCGGGCAGTCATACTGGGTTTCGTGGCCCTCTTTATCGCAGCGTGGCTGATCAGTCTCCTTGTCTATTATCTCAACGCTTCGAACCGGAGGATACAGCTTTTCCTGGATGCCATCGAGGACGACGAATCGATGCTCTATTTCCCCGAAGACATCGGAAGCCGGGAACAGCGTCGCCTGCATGCCGCCTTCAACCGCATACACATGTTGATGACCGAGAACAGACGGAAGGCGTTCGACCGCGAACTGCATCGCAAGGAATATGAATCGTGGGATAAGCTGATGCATGTCCTGACACACGAAATCATGAACTCCATCGCTCCGGTCGTCTCCCTCTCCGGCACGCTCCTTTCTTATTTCCGGACGAAAGACGCGCCGAAAAGCAGCGGGGAGATCACCGATGCCACCATCCGCAAGACGATACGAGGATTGGACACCATCAAAAGCCAGGGGCAAACCCTGATGCATTTCACCGAATCGTACCGGCAGTTCGCTTACCTGAAGCAGCCGGAGCCTAAGCCATTCCCGCTCACGTATCTGCTGCAAAACCTGCAAACTTTGTACTTGCCGGATATGCAACGGCAGCATATCGATTTCTCCCTCGTGCTGTTCCAGCCGGAGATAACGGTCCATGCAGACGAAAAGCTGCTGTCACAAGTCTTGATCAACCTGCTGAAGAACGCTATGCAGGCACTCGAAGGGCAGGCGGATGGAAAGATCCGTATGGAAGTCGATACGGAGAAGAATCAATTGCTTATCCGGGTGACGGACAACGGTCCCGGCGTCCCTTCCGACCTGATAGAAGATATCTTCGTCCCCTTCTTCACCACCAAGGCTACGGGAAGCGGCATTGGGTTGAGCCTTTCCCGGCAGATCATACGGATGCATGGAGGAGAATTGTCGGTGGCTTCGCTACCTTACCGGGAAACCTGCTTCACGGTTTCTTTACCTGTAAAGCCTTAAGAATTACCGTTTCTTGATTTCTACCCGCGAAGTGAGCGGATAGCGCAAGCCTTTGGAGGACTTATAATAGACTTCGGCCGCACCGATCTTCAGCTTGGCGCGTATCTTGATCGGGATATGGTTCTCGTCGTCGCCGATCCAGATCTCGGCGGCTTCCTTGCTTTGGGTAAAGGCGTCGTCGTAGATGTCGATATAGAAATGGCGGGTTCTGTACTTCAACGTCTCACTTCGTTCAACGATCTGCTGCCCGGTATAGCGGAAACTGATGTTGATGCGTTCGCGTCCGATCGCCACTTGGAAAGGGAAGCTCTCACCGCTTTTCATCTTGTCCCAGTCCAGGGAACGCAGATACATCGTTGCTCCCAGCATGTCGAACATGTGTGGGTCTTCCGTCACGAGCATCGTGTCGATCTTCGTGCGGGTGGGCGTATAACGGTGGGAATGAGCGAGTATCTTCTTCCTGTCGTAGGAGAAACGGATGTCGTCTATCAGATAATAGTCATTCTCGTTTACCCGCTTCTCACTCCGTAGAAGCAGCATGTCGGGGGTAAAATGGCAATCGATCGTATCTCGCATCTTATAGACCTTCTCGATAATGCCGGAGGTACGGAAGATGAGCCGGTAGTGATAGGACGGCTCGCCCTCGTATTCCGCGTCGCGGATGGAAAGGGTGGCGTGGCCTGCACGGGGCATCAGAAGGCCCCATTTGAAGTATAACTCATACTGCACTTCCTCGCCGGGGCTGAACCTGTGGCGGACTGGGATTTCCTGCGCTTTCGCACACACGGCTGATAGCAATAGCAAAAATATCAGCCACAGGCGGACGATGTCAGAACGGCATTCCCATGTTGCCGCCGCTATTATTCCTTGACGATGATTGTTGACTTTCATCTTTGTAGTTTCTTTTCTTCTTGGTTGCTTCCTTCGGCTTATTCTTCGTTATCTCAAGAGGCTTTTGCTTAGCCAGCGGGGTGGAGTTGACATTCCATGTCTCTTCGACCTGCCAGTTCTGCATGATCTCGTACATTTTGGGAGAATAATAAACTTCTTCGGGCTGTCGCTTTTCGATATAATTACCGGTATCCCACACTCCGTTGCTGTTTGTGTCGATCACGATACGGGCATAATACTTATCGGGCTTCAAGTCCATAAAGAGTACTCCGCCGTCTTTTACTTTCGCTTTGCGGACAGGGGCGTCTCCACTACTGAGCAATTCGACGAAAGCAGTCGTGTCCACACCGTTGATATTGAGATAGAGATGGCCGTATTCGTCTTCTTTCTTGATTTTGAACTCACCGGTAAAGAAGTCGTTCCACTTCCCGTAAAGGCTGTGAATGGCGGCGGAGTCCACTTCGATGCGATATTCTTCCCCATACTTCCACGGACGTCTGATAAAGTAGTTCAGGCTGTTAGTCGAATCGGGGAAGAAGTCGAAATCGACCGTATTCCAAACGGTATCGATCTTTTGGTCGAGGAAGAACATCTCTTTGTTGATATCCAATACCGGTTCGTTGAAGGTTACGGATATCGTATCGAACAAGTCCATTGAACCGGGAGCGTCTACTTGCATGCCTAAGAACACGATCGGATCGGGTTCGTCTTTCTTTTTCTTCTTTTTCTTTTCTGCCGGACGGCGGCGCAATACCAGTTGGACCGTGTCGGTTTGCGGGCGCAGGATGTTCAGGGAGTCGCTCTTCGGATAGGAGACCTGCACCTGCAGAGTGTCCTGCTTCCAGACGGTCGAATCGGCAAGCCAGTAGTTAACGGCCGCGCCGCCTTCCGTCTGCTGCACAAAATACCAGGTACTGTCTTCCGGGGTGAAATTGATGGGGACAGGCACCGGTACGGTGTCCAGCTTCGTATTGAAACGCAGCGTAAAGTATTTCTCGTCCGGGCGTTCGGGCTTTACCATATACTGGCGTTCGAATTTCTCCTTGAACAGGCGGAGTTCGATGTTGTCCGGGAAGAAACGGGTGTAACCGACCGTCCGGATCGTATCGATCGTCAGGCTGTCTTTCCAGGTCGTATCCTGCCGGGTCGTCAGTTCGAAGGAAGGGACGATGACGGAATCCAAGAAAGCGATGTCTTCGCCGGGTTGGTCGAATTTATAGTCGCGGTTCACATCGTTTAAGGCAAAAATATGATAGGTTCCAGGAGTGATATTACGAATCGTGAACTGCCCTTTGTCATTCGTACGGGAAGTACGGACGAACGGGAGTTTCACGAATGCGGAATCTTCCAAATTGTTGTGCAGGCCGATCGTAATGCCTGGCATCGGTTCTAGATTCTCGGCATTCAGCAAGACTCCCGAAACTTCGAGTGTGTCGATGATGTCTCCGGTAGAGAAAGCGAAAGAGAAGTTTTCGAACACGTTTTTCTCATTATTGTCGGAGATGGAATTGGTGAAGTCGATCGTGTAGGTCGTGTTAGGTTTCAACGTGTCTTTCAATTCGATCACCGCCTTCTTTCCGGCAGAGCGGATAACCGGTAGTTCCATCTGGGGCGGAGTGATAATCACGTTCTCCGAAGGTTTCTCGATCTGGATCAGCTCGTCAAAGAGGATTTCTATCTTTTTACCTGTATAATTAATCTGATTTGGGACCGGTGTACTGCTTACGAATTTGGGAGGTGTTTCATCATAGGGTCCTCCGTTCGGACTACCGATATTGGCACACGAATAAATGACAGTCAACAGCAGCATTCCATACAACAGGCGGAATGAATTTCGTATATATTTAGTATCCATTTATGTCTATTTCAAATACATTCGACAAACACGTGCAAAAATAGGGAAAAATCCGGTGAAAATTAGTAGGGTATCCTGCCATTAATCAATCTTTGCATTTAAACGGGCTTTTGTCCGATTGTCGTTTTCAACATCCTGAACCCGATCCTGCAATACAAACATTTCTTCTTTTCGCAATATTCGCGTTTTAATTGGATCAAAGCCTGGCTGTCGCCAGCGTGGCGGACGGTGATACCGGCGTTGTAGAAGGTGGTGACGATGGTGTTCTTTTCCGGAGGAATACTTTCTAAAAGGCGGGTAGCACGTTCGCAATATTCGGGACGTTTGTTATGTAGGCCGTAGGCAAAGAGCATCGGAACGACCGTGTTTATCAGTAGGATGTTCAGGGCGTTTTCGCCTATGGTCTTTTCCTTTCGGGGAGAAGCATACCGGAAATGATAATGTGTCTCCCAATAACCGGATGGAGGAATCCTGAAATACTTTTTGATCTCTCCAGTGCTCCTGGCTTCAAGAATGGCAGAAAACAGAGTGTCGTACCGTACCCAAAGTGCGGCTAACTGTGCCACTTTCAGGTACGGAAAGTTGACAGGCCGTGTCCGTAGGTTCTTAAATACGAAATCTTCCATTGGTGACAGGCCGAACTTATGGCGTAAAAAATCGTATTCCCGTTGCAACAAGCGGTAGTAATGATCGTCGTTTTCCTCCTCTAACATTCCTGCCTGTCCGAAAAGCATTGCTTCTATCTGCGAATGGCTGTTCCGCTGTTTTTGAATGCAACGAAGCGGCAAGCTCTTTGCCAGCCTTTCAAAAGCATCATTATTCACACCAAAGCCGAAGTTTCGGGTTAAAGTAATATAAAAAACTTCATTCCAGTCTGTCTGATACGCATCCAAAAGGAGGAATATGTCATGTGTTTTCCGTTCCAGCCGCTCGCTTAGCAAGGCTTCCATCCAACAGGCTATATGCAAAGGAGCGATCCCGGTTATGTGATCGAGGCACGGAAGAGCCGCCTCTCGGTAAAGCAGCCAGTCTATACTGCGGAGAATATTTTCCGGAACAGTCAGGAGCATTTGTGGAATCGGGTTTCCGTTCGTTCGAACTGGCTGGAAATCATTAAAGCCTATAATGTGAAGGATTACACAGTCGTATGCCTTATCCGTATCATGATGATGGAGCAGCCAGTCGGAAGATTTATCATGAATTTCGACACTTCCTACCCATAGCGTTCCGTCTATTTTGATCTTCGCATTGAAAAAATCGGGACCTGCATCCGTATTCTGCATTCCGGGATCGATTACCTGGACGGGACGTCCCTCTGTTGTTATCAATGGTGTGGCCGTGTAAAGTTTGTATTTCCAAACATAATGTAATAAACGTTCCATCTTTTTTCAGAGTTAAGATTTATGTCCCAAATCTAAGCATTATTCTTTATATTTGCAGCACGTTATCAGTTGAAAGTTGAAAAATTAAAATTGAAAGTTAAATATATAAGTATGAAGATTGCACTTATCGGTTACGGAAAGATGGGAAAAACTATCGAGCAGATAGCACTTGGAAGAGGACACCAAATCGTGTCTATCGTAGATATCAATAACCCTGAAGAAATACACTCCGACAAATTCAAGAGTGCTGACGTCGCAATCGAGTTTACGACTCCGGCTACAGCATTCAACAATTATATGCAATGTTTTGCAGCAGGCATTCCGGTTGTTTCCGGTACGACAGGATGGCTTGACAAGATTGGGCAAGTCAAAGATATGTGCGAAAAAGAGGGTAAAACTTTTTTCTATGCCTCCAATTTCAGCATCGGTGTAAATATATTCTTCGCTATCAACAAATATCTGGCAAAGATTATGAATAATTTCTCCGCTTACGATATCAAAATGATGGAAACTCACCATATCCATAAATTGGATGCTCCTAGCGGAACAGCTATCACACTGGCGGAAGGAATCATTGAAAACGTGGATCGTAAAGACCGCTGGACTTTGGAAACGGCTGAGAAAACAACCGATATACCTATCCATGCCATTCGTAAAGGAGAAGTTCCGGGTATCCACGAAATCACATACGAGTCGGATGTCGACACGATCAGCATCAAGCACGATGCGAAGAGTCGTGCCGGATTTGCCTTGGGCGCTGTTATTGCCGCCGAATTTACTGCTGGAAAGAAAGGTTTCCTCGGAATGGATGATATGCTTAAATTTTAATTAATAACAGAAACAAATGAAGAAGTTTTCCAAGAAACAATGGATTAAATTCAGCATAGCAGCCGTTCTCTACCTGCTTTTCACGCTTTGGATGCAGAATGCCTGGTTGTTGTTGGGCCTGATTGTCCTTGTCGATATTTTTCTGACCGGGTATATCCCTTGGGGAGCCTGGAAACGTACCAAGAATCCGCAGGTACGCAATGTGTTGGAATGGGTGGATGATATCCTGTTTGCATTGGTTGCCGTCTATTTCATCAATATCTTTATTTTCCAGAATTACCAGATTCCCAGTTCCTCGCTGGAGAAGTCCTTGTTAGTGGGTGACTATCTGTTTGTGAGTAAGCTCAGCTATGGACCGCGCGTGCCGAATACGCCGGTCGCTTTCCCACTGGTACAAAACACATTACCCTTCTTCAACTGCAAGTCATATTTGGACTGGCCGGAATGGGACTACAAACGGGTGAAAGGCCTCGGTCATGTGAAACGGAATGATATTGTGGTGTTCAACTTCCCTGCCGGCGATACGGTTGCACTAAAAGTTCAGAATCCGGATTATTATCATTTGGTAGAACAATACGGACGGGAAGCCATCCTGTTGAATAAAGCGGATTTCGGTGATGTGATCTATCGCCCTGTTGATAAACGAGAGAATTATGTCAAACGGTGTATCGGTATGCCGGGCGACACGATCGAGATTCGTGACAACCAGGTCTACATCGATGGTGTTGCAGCCAAGAATCCGGAAAAGATGCAGCTTAACTACTTCGTTGAGACGGATGGCTCCATGTTGAGTGAGGAGCAGTTCCGTTTACTGGATGTCAGCAAAGCCGACCGTGTATTGATCGATGGAAGCTATAATCCCCAATATATGTCTATGTTGAATATTCAGCCGAATGCCAACGGGCAGTATAACCCGATTTACCATTTCCCGCTGACTCAAAAGACATTGGAAGTAGCTAAAAAACTTCCGGTCGTGAAACGTGTGGTTCTCGAACCGGATCCCGTAGGAACCGATTCCTATTATCCGGTTGACTACCAGACCGGATGGAGTCGTGACAATTACGGACCACTATGGATCCCGAAGAAGGGAACCACGATCCCGTTGACGGAACGTAATATAGCCCTTTATAAACGCTGTATCGTCAATTATGAACATAATAAATTGGAAGTAAAGGATAGTAAGGTTTACATCAACGGCAAGCCGGAAACGACCTATACGTTCAAATACGATTATTACTGGATGATGGGTGACAACCGCCACAACAGTGCCGACAGCCGTTCCTGGGGTTTCGTGCCGGAAGACCATATCGTAGGTAAGCCGATCATGATCTGGCTGTCACTGGATAAGGATCGTAGCTTGTTTGACGGCGGTATTCGCTGGAACCGTATGTTCCGTTGGGTACACCCGGATTAAGCAAATTTCTATGGGGAAAAAGATTCATAATAACATAAACGGGGCGGGTGGACGTAAAAGTCGCCTCTACGTGAGTTGGGTGGTAACGATTGTTATCGCCTTTCTCATTGTTATACCTGTCCGCCGTTTCTGTATCGAATCTTACCGGATATCAACGAGTGCGATGGAAGATGCATTGCATCAAGGCGATTATATCTTGGTAAATAAATTGCCGCTTGAAGGAAATCCGGGACGGAACAAGGTCGTGCTGTTTACCAGTCCGCTCCTGAAAGACACGGTGAGTAACCCATTGTTATTGAGCCGTTGTATCGGTATGCCTGGGGATACTATCTTGGTGAGTGGCGACGGGTATGAGGTGAACGGGAAGCTGCTACCTCACTCTCCTCGTGCGCTTAACACCTGTTTCATTACCCAGAAGAGTGCCGCCGATTTCCTGAAAGCGCTGCAAAAGTTGAGCATACCTGTGCGGAACTGGAAGAGCGAGACGTTCGGTTTTTCTTTTTCCCTGACTTCTTTCGAAGAATATCAATTGCGTGAAGAACTGACGGAAGAGATGAATATTCATTTTATCCGGAATCAGTCTGCTCCGTACAAGCTGGTTGTTCCCCGTAAAGGCCAGGCATACCGCCTGGATGAAGCTGCCCTTGTCGCTTGCAAGGAAGCGATATTGGCCGAGGCCGGAGAAAAGGCTGTTTTTCGTGACGGAAAGCTATATTTAGATGGAAGGGAAACTGCGTTTTTCTTCTTCGAACAAGATTATTACTGGATGCTTTCCGACAATGTAAACGAATCGGTCGATTCCCGCCATTTAGGCTTTGTTCCGCGTGACCATATCATCGGAAATGCCTGGTTATGTTGGTTCAGCCGTGACAAACAACGAATCTTTAAACCCGTAAACTGAATGATGCAACCCGTTTATATTTCTACTACCTATTTGGGGCCGGTCCAGCAATATTGCAAACTGTTCCAATATCCGGAAGTACACTTGGAAACAGCCGAAAACTACCTCAAGCAAACCTTCCGGAACCGTTGTACCATTGCCGCCGCCAACGGTTCGTTAGCTTTATCTATCCCCATTGTGAAGCCGGACACGTTGAAGTGTCCGACCAAGGACATCCGTATCTCCGATCATGGGAACTGGCGTCACCTGCATTGGAACGCTTTGGTTTCGGCTTATAACATGAGTCCGTTTTTCGAATATTACGAAGAGGACTTCGCTCCTTTTTACGAGAAAAAATATGAGTTCCTATTCGATTACAATGAGGAATTGCGTCAGTTGATCTGTCGCCTGCTCGACCTGCATCCGAATGTTATTTATACGGAAGAATACCAATCCGAAGTGCCGAACGATTTCCGTGAGATCATCCGGCCGAAACATGAAGGAGAAGATCCGTCCTTCTCCCCGAAACCCTATTATCAGGTTTTTCAGGGCAAGCACGGATTTCTTCCGAATATGAGTATTGTGGATTTACTGTTCAACATGGGACCGGAAGGGCTGTTGGTGTTACGTGATTCCATTGTAGCATCGAAGCAGCCCTGATTGAGAATCCTTCAGTTCTTTTTCATCGTATAGTTTTTCACCCCTAACGAATCGTATGCCTGTAACAAGGCCTCGTCGTTATCGGAAATCATCAAAAGTTTGTCATTTTCTTTCAGCTCCGTGTTGCCTTTCGGGATGAAATAATGTCCGTCTCTTTTCACCATAACGGCAAGGGTGTGGTCGGGCAAGGTGAGTTGCATCAATTTGTTTCCATGAGAAAGGACAGCAGGAGTGATGTCTATTTCACTCATGGCACTCTTAATATCTTCCGGCAATTCGATACCGAACACATCTTTTCGCTCCGGCTTGTCGACAAGTCCGAGCCATTTGGCAGCCTGTGTTACGGTTGTTCCTTGTATCAATAGGGAAAGGATCGTGATGAAAAACACGATATTAAAGATCATGCCTCCATGATCGACTCCGGCAATCCAAGGATAAGTTGCGAAGATTATCGGAACTGCTCCACGAAGTCCCACCCACGAGATATATAGCTTTCCTTTTGTTGTAAAGTTTTTAAATGGAAGCAAACACAGGAAAATCGTTGCCGGACGAGCTATCAGTATCATAAATACTCCCACTAAAAGGCCTACTGGAGCGACTGGCAGCAACTCGTGCGGGTTCACCAACAGACCTAACGTGAGGAACATGACGATCTGCCACAGCCAGGCAAAGCCGTCGAAGAAAGTTCCCATACTCTTTTTATGCACAATCTTAGCGTTCCCCACGACCAGGCCGGCAATGTACACGGCCAGATAGCCGTTCCCTTTACATAAAGTAGTCGCCGAGAAAGTGAAGAAAGCAGTTGTCAACAATAAGATCGGATATAAAGACTCGTTGTCCATATTGATCTTGTTGATCATCAGAACGGCCAGCTTACCTAACAGGAAACCGGCTATCGCACCGACGGATAGCTGGACGAGCAATTGCAGGACAGCTTCCTGCAAGTTCATACCCCCGACCTGTATATAAGCGATAATAAGCAAGGTAAGCATATATGCCATCGGGTCGTTGCTACCGCTCTCCAATTCGAGGGTCGGACGCAGGCGTTGTTTCAAATAAACCCCTTTGCTCCTAAGGATGGAAAAGACGGAAGCAGAGTCTGTAGACGACATCACTGCCGCCATCAGCATAGATTCGGCTACCGTAAGCGTTTCATAACCTGTAGACCACAAAAACACATAATAGATAAAACCTCCCGTTATAAGCGTCGTTAGCAATACTCCCACTGTTGCAAGGACAACTCCTTCCGTGGCTATCGGCTTGATCTCGGACATTTTAGTATCCATACCACCGGAAAACAGGATGATACTCAACGCCAACATGCCTATGAACTGTGCTGCACTGGGATTGCTGAACTGAATGCCTAAGCCGTCGCTGCCGAACAGCATTCCGACACCTAAAAAGAGAAGCAAGGCGGGAAGGCCGAAACGGAAACCGGCTTTACCGGCAATAATACTGAAGAAAAAGATAATCGAAGCAACCAACAGGATTGCTTCCGGATTCTCGAAGATTTGTAATTCGTGGAACATAGGCTGATAATAACGGTTTACTCTATACTTTGTCACTTCAAAGTAAAGAAAAAATAACGATATGCACAACAGCTTAACACTTAAAAGACAAGGTTATCTACTGACTAATAAATATATTCACTATATTTGTGCTGATAAAATTAACGCTATGATTAAAACAAATCTATTCCTACTATTGTTCGTTCTCCTCGCGGGAACTTCGTGCAATAGACAGCAACATTTCATTTCGGACGATACGTTCCGCGCCGAAGTGGAGAATGACTTCCGGGCAAAGCAGGCCGCTCTGCCGGACGGAAACCTTTTTTCAGTCTTTAACCAAAAGATGGCGTCCGACGAAAAAGAGGCGCTTACTTTCTTGTATGCCTATATGCCGATCGGAGATATCACGGATTATGACGGGCAACTGTATCTCGACAATATCCGTAGTTCGTTTCGTGCACGGGTGGAAATGCCTTGGGGAGACAGCATACCGGAAGACATCTTCCGCCATTTCGTACTTCCCGTGCGGGTCAACAACGAGAATCTGGACGAGAGCCGCATGGTCTTTTATGAAGAATTGAAAGACCGGGTGAAGGGCTTGTCCTTGTATGACGCCGTGCTGGAAGTGAACCATTGGTGCCACGAGAAAGTGATCTATACGCCGTCGGACGCCCGGACGAGTTCGCCTTTGGCATCCGTGAAAACGGCTTACGGGCGTTGTGGCGAAGAGTCGACGTTTACCGTAGCCGCCCTTCGTTCAGTCGGCATACCGGCCCGTCAGGTCTATACTCCGCGTTGGGCGCATACCGACGACAACCATGCTTGGGTGGAAGCTTGGGTAAACGGTAAATGGTATTTCCTCGGAGCCTGTGAACCGGAACCGGTACTTAACTTGGGGTGGTTCAACGGACCAGCTTACCGTGGTATGCTGATGCACACGAAAGTATTCGGCAAATACAACGGACCGGAAGAAGTCATGGACGTAACCGACGGTTACACCGAGATCAACGTGATCGACAATTATGCCCCGACGGCCAAAGCAACGATCACCATTGTGGATGAAAACGGCCAGCCGGCTGCCGGAGCCGATGTCGAGTTCAAAATATATAACTATGCCGAGTTCTATTCCGTAGCCAATAAGAAGGCGGATGCTGAAGGGAAGGCATTCCTTTCCGCCGGTAAAGGTGATATGCTGGTATGGGCGACTAAGGACGGCAAGTTCGGATATAGCAAGGTGTCGTTCGGAAAAGACAATAACGTGACAATCACTCTCGACAAGAAACCGGGTGACATCGAAACCGTCACGCTTGATGTCATTCCTCCGGTAGACGGTTCCATTGCCGCCTGCGTGACGGACGAACAGAAAGAGGCCAACGCCAAGCGTTTGCACGAAGAGGATGTGATCCGTAATAAATATGTGGGCACTTTTTATACGGAAGAGAAAGCGGAAGCACTTGCCAAAGAATTAGGTATCGACCCGCTGAAAACAGCCGATTTCATGATCGGCAGCCGGGGAAATTGGCGTGAGATAGAGAAGTTCCTTCGCGATGCGCCTGCCGACAAACGTCCGATGGCGATGGATTTGCTGAATGTTATCTCTGCCAAGGACTTGCGTGATACGCCGGCCTCCGTGTTAGCAGACCATCTGAACAATGCCCAGGCTGTGCAAAGTTCCCTGTTTACCGAATATATCCTCAATCCGCGTGTGGCAAACGAGTTCCTGACGCCGTACAGGAAGTTTTTCGCCGCCAACGTCGATTCGGCATTAGTGAAGAAGGCTAAAGCTGATCCGCAATTAATTGTAGACTGGGTGAAGGAAAATATCAGTATCAATGACAGCCTGAATCCGCAACGCATTCCGATTATGCCGATGGGCGTATGGAAATCGCGCGTGGCCGATAAAGGTTCCCGCGATATATTTTTCGTCGCTGTATGTCGTAGCATCGGTATTCCTGCACGTATCGAACCAGTGGCAGGAAAAGTGCAATATGCGAAAGGTCTGAACTGGGTGGATGTAGACTTCGAAGCTGCCGAGCAGACGGTTGCCAAGCAAGGTAAGGTCGTCGCTTCTTACCAGCCGATCAAAGCATTGCAGGACCCGAAATATTACAGTCATTTCACGATTGCGAAAGTGTTGCCGACCGGCAAGTTGCAGACACTTAACTTCGAATCGGGCGATGTGGATATGGGGGGCGGTGATACTTGGAGTGCTCTGTTGAAAAAGCCGCTTTCTATGGATGAGGGCCATTATATGCTGGTAACCGGAACACGTATGGCAAACGGTAGCGTACTGGCCGAAATGTCTTTCTTCAACGTAGAACCAGGCAAGACGAGTGATATCAAACTGGAGATGCGTGAGAGCCAGGACGATGTACAAGTCATCGGCAACTTCAACTCCGAAAACAAATTCAAACGGGCTGATAACGGCGAGGAAACGAGTCTGTTGGCTACCACCGGCCGCGGCTATTATGTTGTCGCTGTCCTCGGAGCGCGCCAGGAACCGACCAACCATGCCATGCGTGACATCGCTGCCGTAAAGAAGGACCTTGAAGAATGGGGCCGCGGCATGGTTTTGTTGTTCCCCGATGAAAAAGGCTTCCAGAACTTCGATCCGAAGGAGTTCGGAGAGTTGCCAACTACCATCACATATGGCATAGATATCGACAAAACAATTCAGAAGGAGATCGCCGCAGCTATGAAGTTGCAGAACGCCAACACACTGCCAATCTTCATCATTGCCGACACTTTCAACCGTGTAGTGTTCGTTTCACAAGGCTACACAATCGGCTTGGGAGATCAGTTGATGAAGGTGATACATAAGTTGTAATCCCTCTTCGACAAAACATAAAAGAGGCGTAGATTAGCAGATGTCATTCGAGTCATCACTAATCTACGCCTCTTTTATGTTTTGGATATTGTAGAGGTAATTACCGGCGACGGCGTACGCTGCGGACCGGAGCGCTTTTCTGGGCTTTTGGAGCTTTGATTTTGACCTCTTTTTGTTTGCTCTCTTTTGCGGCTTCCGTCTTTCTGCCACGGGCGGAAACGGTTGCGTTTTTAGATTTCTTGCCTTTTGTATCAGCTGCCAACTGAGCTGTGTCCGGTTGCAGATAGAGAGATTTTTCGAAAGTAATCAGCTGGTTCTCGATACGTTCCTGCTCGCGTTTCATCGAATCGGGTGTCGGGCAGTAGGCTTGCAGAGGTTGGTTCATCAGATTCTGCGTCTTGAAGATATCGCCCTGGAACATCCGGCGACGGAAATAGTCGTCGAGCGTGAAAGTCATGGCGTTGTTGATGTTGGACGTCATGATATAGGCGGTATTGATATAGGGACGCAAATTTTCATAAGGAATCCAGAACATCGGCATGGTGTTCTGTCCCATATCGTCCACGATTGTCAGAATCGGACAGATCGCCAATGTCTTGACATCGAATACGGAGTTGTTCTGGTCGAAATACCACGCTTCCTTTATGTAATAGGAGCGGACATCGCCGGAAGGAATATCGCTTTCGTTCACGACGAAACCGGCAGGTTCGTTGTCTTTGCCTGGCGTCTCTTCGTAGAAGATACGGCAACGATCCAGCATGACTTTCAAGTCGAGCTTGCGGTTGTCGCTGAAATCCTCGTAACCGTCCAGGTATTCATAGGCGGACAACTTGCCTTCGCATACCAGCTGGAAGATGATCGAGAACAAGTTCATCTGCCCGTTCATCGGTTGGGTGGGATAGTATAGAGGAGCATTCTGTTCTTTCGTAAGGTCGATCTGGCGGTAGATGACACGCATCCAGCGAGCGTTGCCGATATGCTGCGTCATTCGCTCGTTCATATCCTGTGCTCGGACGGTCAGTTCGGGCATGCCGTTCTCTTTCTTCTCTTCTTCACGGGCGCCACGGCTTGCTTCGGGACCGCGACGTCTCTGCTGCTGTTGCTGTGTATTGCCGGCCTCTTCCTGTGCCTGTATGGGGAGGGAGGCGAACAGGGCGATGGCGAGGGTTGCTATGTAATATAAACGTTTCATATATCTTTATACATTACGGGACGAGCAGACCTCGTCCCTACATTATGTTAATTGACGATTACTTCGACGGTCGGAATGATACGTTCCTTATTGTCCGGACCTAATACTTTCACATGGGTGATGTAGAAGCGTTTGCCTCTTGCCAGACGGCGGATATAATCTTTCTGACGCTGCGAGAACTGGTTGCCTTGCGTGACTTCCGGAATGATGTTGCCCATCGAATCGTAGAAAGTCAGCTCGAAACTCAACACCTTGAACGGCACGTTCAGCAGGTCGTCGTCGATAGCCGCCTGGATGCCGTCGGCTTCCACCAAATTGCGTTTGGAGAACTGACCGCCACGGAACTTGCGCATATTGCCGTTCTGGTCCTTATATTCGATAAAAGGCATCGGGTCGGGCAGGGCACGTACGCGGAAAGTCGTTTTCGCCATCTCGACGCTGCGCCCATCCGCCATTTTAGCATGGACGGAAATGATGGCGTCTGTTCCAACCGTTGTCGGACGGGCTTCCCATTGGTCGCCTTTGCGGACCAGTGTCCCGTTCGTCATCGTTGCCGTCACGTTGCCGCTGGGCACACCCGGCACGGCGATACGGATCGGGTTGGCGATTCCGGCATACAACACATTCATCAGCATCGGCGCTACCGTCGCACTCGGTTCCGTCACGAAGTATTCGCTTTCGAACTCGCGGCGCATCACGCTGCCGTCGCTGCCCGGCATTTCGATATATCCTTTGACCGGATAAGTGCCCGGAGTACCGGCTACAGCCGTAAACATGCCGTTTGCATCATAAGGCAATTCCTTGCCGTTCACATAGACGGTCGGACGTTTCGTCGAGTCGACAGCCGATAAGACGATATTGGCCTTGTACTGGCTGCCGCGCATGACGATCTGGCTTTCCGGAATCACCTGTGCCGTGATCTGGTTCACACGATAGTCGCGCATGTCGACGCTGCTCAGCAGGTTGGACAACACTTCACCTTCGGCATAGCGGATATCGCTTTGCAATTTCGTCAGCAAGGTAACAGCCGCCGCCACCGGCATATTCTCGAACAAAGCCTCTTCCCAAGTGCGGGTATTGATACCGGCCTTGTGAGGCGGCGTTGTCGACAGGCTGGCTTCGATGATGCGCGTCTTGGCCGAGTCTTCCACCATCTCGCCCATCAGTGTCCGGTATTTTTCGATGCTCTGGCGCAATTTCTTGCCTTCGCCCGAAACGGGAGACAGCATCACGCGGGAAGCCGCTTCGAGGTCGTCCTTATGATCGATATTATTGACATCGGCATCCTTACCATCGGCAATCTGCGCGATACGCACTTTCAGATCCTGCACGTAATTGTACAGGCTGTCGGAAGCCTCCTTCACCTTTGTCCCCTTTTCGTACCATTCACGTACTTTTTCGGGATTTGTCTGATAATAAGCCTTCAGTTCCTCTGTAACGATCTCATTACGGGTCGAGGTATTATCGATAGAAGTACGCAAGCTGCCTTCCACCAGTTCGAAACCGTCGAGTACCTCCGACGACACGTTGAGTGCCATCATGGCGATGAACACCAGATACATCAGGTTGATCATCTTCTGACGGGGCGAATTGGGATTATTTGCTATTCCTGCCATATCCGATTACTTCATTGGGTTGTTTGTATACGGAGCCTGCTGCTGATATCCGTACGGTTGCTGATAGGCCTGCTGGTAATTCTGCTGCTGTGCGGGCTGCGGTTGCTGCTGGTAAACAGGTTGTGCGGGCTGCGCCGGTTGCTGGTATCCCATATTGACCGTCATAGCCTGCAACAGGCGGCTGTATACCTGGTTCAATTCGGCCAACTGTCGCGTCATCTTTTCCGTTTCGTTGCGGAACACGGAACTGTCGACAACGGAGCCGTCATACATTTCGCGAATGCGACTCAAGCCACTGTTGATATGTTCGATCGATTCGATCTGTGAGCTGATGCTCTTCAACTGTATTTCGTAGATCGTGTTCAAGCCGGAGATGTTGCGGTTCAGCATTTCCATCTGCTGCACGTAACCGCGGGAATTCTGGTTGATGCCATCCGAATTATCCGTAATGCTCTTATACGAATTCAAAAGTGTGTCGGAAACGTCGGTCAGCGAATGCGTCACCTGGCTGAAACGTTCCATATTCTCGGACATACCCGAAAGCTGTTCCAGATATTTCTGCGTCGCTTCCGTCAGTTCCGCCATCTTGGAGATCTGTTCGGCGGCGGCGCTCAGTTTCTTGATACTGTCGGAAAGGTTTTTCGTATCTTCTTCGCTCACATCCAGGCCGAGATTGCCCAGTCCGGTAGTCTGCTTGCCGCCTAAGTTGATATTCAATCCGCCAGCAACCTCGTCGTCGGTCGTATTCTCAGGCGAATTGACCAGATTGGACATAGGCGTGTTGGCGAAATCCGGACGGTCGAGCGGGTTCTTCGATTTCAAAACCGGGAACACTTCTTCCCAGTGATATTCGTTGAATGGCTTTTCAAAAGCGGAGATAAAGAATACCAATGCTTCTACCGTCATGGCCACAAACAGGATTTGGTTACCATACGGCAAGTGCAACAACTTGAACAAGGCGCCTATAATAACGATGGAGGCTCCCCAGCTATAACAGAAATTCAGTACCCGCTTGCCTTTTTCACTGGCGAGGTACATTTCTACTCTGTTTTTATATCTTCTATATTTTCCCATGATATAATGTATATTCGTTAATTAGAGAGGGCGGGCGAACTCCGCCCCTGCGTTATTTTTTACCTTTTGCTCTCGAAAAACCGATTTGTGTACGGGCGCAACGGAAACCGATGTATGAACGCGTTTCGTTCTGGTATTCGAAGGTGCGCATATCCGAACGGATGAACTGTGCCACGTCTTTCCAGGAACCGCCGCGTACGACCTTCTTCTTCATGGCATACGGGTCTTCCTTCGCGGCATTGTAGCGCAGATCCGGATTCATGTCGCTCATCTGGCTCGGTCCGGATTCGGAATAAGAAGTCGATGTCCATTCCGCCACGTTGCCGGCCATGTCATAGAGGCCGAATTCGTTCGGAGCGAAAGAGCCGACACGCGAAGTGATCAGATGGCCGTCTTCCGTATAGTTGCCTTTGCCCGGTTTGAAGTTGCCCAAGAAGCAACCTTTTCCGCTCACCAGCTCGTCGCCTGCCCACGGATATTTGTTTTCGTTCTTGCCTGTACGGGCCGCATATTCCCATTCGCCTTCGGTCGGCAGGCGGAACGGTTCGAGGGCCTGTCCGCTGGGGAAGTTCAGAGATTCCTTGAACAGGTTGGTGCGCCATACGCAGAATGCTGTCGCCTGTTCCCAGGAAACGCCTACCACAGGATAATCGTCATAGCCCGGATGCGAGAAATACATACGCATATAAGGTTCGTTGTAAGCATTGTTGAAATCGTTCACCCAGCAACTTTCGTCCGGATAGATATTCACGATACGGGTGTGGAGGAAATCCCACGGCCCGCTGAGCCGTCGTGTGATGGTTTCGTTCACGATCTCTCCTTCCTCGGTGATGTAGGCCGTGTCTTTGGATATCATGATCACTTCGTCAGGGTCGACCTGGATATCGGTGTTACGCACGCGGGCTGCCGGGTCCAGGTTGTGTTTGCGAAGGGCTGCTGACGTATAGTCGTACCATTCGTAGCGATAGACCATCTGTTTCGGGTCCAACGTCTTTTCGCCGGTTACCGGATTTACGGTGTAGACACTTTCGATTGCCCGTATCTCGTCTTCATTGGCACGTTTCCAAGGAATCGGGCGGCTCCAGTCCAGATGCGGAGTCACCGGTTCGCCATATTTATCTTCAGTAATCTTAAACAGGTCATTGCCGCCATAAGCCGGGTCGGCCAGACGTTCGCGGATAATGGAATCGCGCACCCAATACACGAACTGACGGTATTTGGCATTCGTCACCTCTGTCTCGTCCATCCAGAAAGCATCGAAAGAGACGCCTTTCGTTTCAGGATTGATCCCCCACAAGGAATCCTTATCTGCGGGTCCCATCTCGAATGAGCCTCTTTTGATCAGAACCATCCCGTAAGGGGCAGGTTCGTTAAACGCCACCGATCGTACCCCTGTCACTTCGCCCCCGCCACCGGAAAGGGTTTTGCCACATGAGGTAAACAGGGCTACTGCCGCAAGTACTAACAATACTTTTTTCATATACTATAATATACGTACACTTTTATGTCTATTCTTTCCTGACTTCGATTTTTTCAACTTCAACTTGTAGCTCACTACCAACTCGTGGCTTCCACTCGTGGCTTTCAAGATGGGTATGGTAGAGATCGGAAAATCATACGCATATCCTACCTGAAAACTCCCGATCTTGGCTCCTAACAACAGGATCAGCGACTCATTCACACGCCAGGAAAAACCTCCGTTAAACATCTTATTATAAAACAGCCGGGCGGTTATGTCCGCCTGGAAGCTCTGCATGTCTGTTTTCAGGAATACAGACGGCTGTAATTCATACAACGGATTTCGAAACTGAATATTGTATCCGGCTATCAAATTATATGTGCTGGCGAGATACATGGAAGAATATTCGTCCAATATGATCTCCGTCTTGTTCAAGTGCGTGACGCCCAAACCGGCATAGAGGTTCTTGCGGTGATAGTAAAGCCCGGCGTTCAAGTCGAAGCCCATTCCGCTCACCTGCGTCTTTGGAATTGCCTGGTCTTCCTGTTGATGGAACTGGCTGGTCGGATAAAAGACCTTTTCTCCGTCAAACGACTGGTTTACCATTCCGAACTGCATTCCGATACTGAGCGTACCGCCAAACAGTTTTTGTTTATAGGCATACTGCAAATTGACATGTGTATTGACGAAAAGCCCGATTCCTTCGGTAAAGACGACCATCCCGATGCCATGATTGGTTTTCCCGATCTTCAGTGGCATATCCGCATTGATGAAAAAGGAGGTCGGCGCCCCGTCAATCCCGACATATTGCAAACGAGACAGCGCCAACATGTTCAAGTCTCCCGTAACACCCGCATACGCCGGATTATAGTAACCCAGCGCCATAAAATACTGGCTTAGCTGCGAGTCGTATTGCGCCCGCGCTCCCGTGAGGCCGGTTACCAAAAGGATAATAAGCAGGAGATATTTGTTCATATATCAAGAAACGGAATAAATCCGAATAAATTGTATAAAAAGCAAACGAGGCGGCGGGACATAGCCCTGCCACCTCGTTATTATTTCATGCCTGTACGTTTTTATCGCACATTAATATTCTTCTTCGTTGAAGAAAAAGTCTTCTTTACTTGGATAGTCGGGCCAGATATCTTCCATGCATTCATAAATCTCACCTTCGTCTTCCATTTCCTGCAAATTTTCAATCACTTCCAGTGGCGCACCAGAACGTTGTGCATAGTCAATCAGTTCATCCTTGGTTGCAGGCCAGGGTGCGTCTTCCAGTTTTGAAGCTAACTCTAATGTCCAATACATAGCTGTCAAGTATTAATAACCACCTTACGGCGGTCAGGTTCTCAAATTTTCCGCAAAAATAAAACAATATTCTTTAGATGCAAGTATAATCCCAGATAATTTCTTTGCCATTATTCCGTATGCATTCCTTACGTGCCAGAACAAACAGATAATCAGACAGTCTGTTTATAAAAACCAGGACAGGTTCTTCAACCGGAATTGTCTCTGCCAAACGGTAGATCTGGCGTTCGGCACGCCGGCAGACTGTCCGGCACACATGTGCCAAAGAGGCCGGGCGGCTTCCTCCCGGCAAAATAAAGTTGCGCATCTTGGGCAGTTCGTTATCCAGGCGGTCTATTTCCCGCTCGATACGGGTGATCGTTTCCGGCATCACCTTACTTTCTACTTTCAGTTCCGTGTTTTCCTGATCGGTTGCCAGATAGGAACCGATCGTAAACAACTTGTGCTGGATAAACAGCAGGAAGTCCTGATCCGCTTTCTCTTCAAGCGAAGTGATCAACAACCCGATAAACGAGTTCAGTTCGTCGACCGTACCATAGCTTTCGATACGTTGGTGCGCTTTCGACACCCGTTCGCCGCCAACTAAGGAAGTGGTTCCCTTGTCGCCGGTCCCTGTGTATATAATGCTCTTTTTCATATGACAATAACTTATCGTTTTATTATATAATCGCACATCCTTGCCAGATGTTGCAAAAAGGAGTACAATATTCGTCAGATTCCGGGATTTGTGCAAGGATTCAGATTATTTATTTTGATGGGAAAGAAAAAATTGCAGGCATCTTTACCAATGTCTCGTCTTGATCCAGCTTGATTATAGTTCCTCCCCCTCGTTCTTGTACCCAAAGCGACATATTTAAGTGATAAATAAGGAGATTGCGGAAAACTTTTGTGTGCTAATATATAGATATTTACGTTTTGTCCTATATCCTTTTTTATTTTCGGCCTAAGTCAAATACCTTTTTGCCTATGGTCGAAAACCTTTTTCACTAAGGTCGAAAAGGTATTCGACTTAGGTCAAAAACTCTATGACCTTATAGTTTAAAGCTAGAAGTATGGCCTCTATCACTCTATAATACTTTTATTCAAGTTAGCGTATGGTCTGTATATTTTTATTTGCATATTTGTTATTGTTTCCTATTATTATCACGGTCACAGATCAAATCGAGCATTGCAGTCGATGAGGTGATAGACGGATGTATAAGTCAAAAATCAATTTGTTTGTATCTTTGGATAAAGAGTCAGAAATAGACGATATAATCCCTCTTGTGTAACTTCTTGTTGAAAAACACGATTCCCATTGAATACAGGTCGATCGTCACCGTTACTTCGGGATGACAGCATACTTCCCGCCAGAATTCGCGCATTTTGCGGCTGGTTTTGATGCCTTCGAAGACAAAAACCGTATCGCCGTGCACATGTTTCAAGCATTCCTCAAACAGCCAGCTATTGTTTTGCTGCTCATACAGGGTGTTGAAAAAGACAAAATCGAGTTGCCCCATGTCTTTCAAGGCTTTCGGTAGTAAATCTTTGTATCTTCCGACACGCAGGTCGACCGGGTTACGGGCGGCTTTGGCGAAAGCGATACGGGCGATGGAGGCAAACTCCGGTACGTTTTCCAGAGCGATACATTTCAGATCGGATGCATATGAAGTCAGATACAAAGTGGACAGGCCCATGGAAGGTCCGAACTGAAGGATGTGTTTTGATTTGAAATAGTTGGCAAGACGGAAAAGTAAGGCGCCGTGCTTGGGCCGTATCGCTTCGCGTTCGACAATCCGGCCGATCGTGCGGCGGCGCATCTTCCCCTTTTGCTGGCGGTCGGGATAAGTGATCTCGTCATCTTGGAAAAGCAGCTGCTTGCGGATCAGTTCGATGTCGTAGAAGCTATAGTATTGGCAACGCTCCTCAATCACTTTAGTGATCAGGTTGAAGACAAAGGGGGAATGAACCCCGAAGCCTTTGCGGTAACGGATGCCTCTGTATAAAAGTATGCCTTTTCTTAGTGTATTAGCTTTGGGGATAATGCGCATGATTTATGATTTTAGATTTATGACTTTAGATTTATGATTTGTGAACCTCGATCATAAATCTAAAATCATAAATCGTTAACTCTGCAAAGTTAATCATTTTCATGGAACATATCCATGATCTTTCCGCTAAGCTGCAAAAGGGAGATTTCGCATATCTTGGTGGAGTATTCGGCGATGGACTGGCGCTCTTCCGCTTCGAGCAGGCTGTTCTGGGCTTCACGCAATTCGATACCGGACAGGTCGCCCAGTTTATAGCGGTCGATCGCAATCCGGTAGTTTTCCTGTGCCGCGACCAAGTTCTCTTTTTCCAGGCTCCACAAGTCCAGGTTGTTGCGATAAGCCATCCAGAAGTTGCTCATATCGGCACGCAATCCCAGTTCGAGTTCTTGTGTGCGCAATTCTTGGTTCTGAATCTGTATCCGGGCATTCCGTTGTTCGCGTTTCCGGTTGAAACCGTCGAATACGTTGATGCCGACCGTCACCCCGTAGTTGAGGCCGAGGCGGCGCTGGAGGTCGGTCGTTCCTACCTCGTACCAGTTCGCCGTGTAGCCGTATCCGGCATTCAATTTGACATACGGATAGTTACGGCTCTTGATCTTTTTGTAGTCCAACTCGGAAATCACCTGGTTCTTCTTGGCGATCAGCAGAGATGAATTGGAGGTAAGCGTGCTTTTCCATAGTTCCACTTCATCTAAAAACGGGTTGGGGGTAATCAGGGAGTCCTTGATCAGTACTTGTTCCTCCACATCCTCCAATGCCATCAGCCGGTTCAGGCGGATACGTGAAGTATGCACTTGTTCCAACTGGTTCAGGACGTTGGAGCTGTCGGCATTGAAGTCGACTTGCGCTTGTTGGAGGTCCAGGCGGGACATCGAGCCGATATAATACCGCTCTTCCACGATACGCAGACGTTCGCGGGACAGTTCGAGCGTGGAACGGAGGTTGCGGAGGCGGATCTTCTGGCGGATCAGGTTGTAGTATTCGCTCGAAAGGTCGGCAACGAAATCCTCGATTGTCATTCGGGTGTTCAATTCTCCCAAGTTTTGTAACTCTTTCAGTTTTTCGTAAGTGGCCTGTATGCCTAATCCGTCGAAGACGGTCCAGTTCACATTCAGGCCGATGTCTGCCGTCTCGTTGTGGATGCCGTTCGTTTTTTCTGTCGTTCCGTCGGACAACTTGTTATTGTTATTGTTAAGCGTGCCGCTAAAACCACTGCTCAGGTCGACGGTCGGCAGGTAGCCGGCATTGCCGGGAGTGGCGTTGTTGTCGCTGATCTGCTGTTCGTTACGGATGATGCGGATGGAATAATTGCGTTCCAATCCGGTCTGGATGCAGTCGTCCAGGCTGAACACCCGTTGCGCCTCGGCCGGGACGACCGTAAATGCTATACATATTAATAAAAGAAACCTCTTCATCCTCAATTGCCTTATTTCTTAATTTTTAATTCTTAATTATTAATTTTCGATTGTCTGTCCGTGGAAATAAAGCTGTACATCGCCGGGACGATAAACAGGGTAAGGAATGTCGAAACGATCATACCGCCCACTACGGCGATACCCATCGCGATACGTCCTTGTGCCCCTTCGCCCGAAGCATATACGAGCGGAACCAATCCTAAGATCGTCGAAATACTGGTCATCAGGATCGGCCGCAGACGTTGTGTGGAAGCCGAACGGATCGCTTCCGCCATGCTCAGTCCCGCTTCCTGGCGCTGGTTGGCAAACTCTACGATCAAAATACCGTTTTTCGCCACCAGACCGATCAGCATGATGATACCGATCTGACTGAATATATTCATGGTTATATCTGAATAGCTCATAAAGATCAACGCCCCTGCAATAGCTAAGGGAACCGTGAACATCACGACCAACGGGTCTTTGAAACTCTCGAACTGCGCGGCCAGGACCAGATAGATCATGAACAGTGCGAGGATCATGGCAAACATCAGGCTGGACGAACTTTCACGGAACTCTTTCGATTCGCCCGACAGGGCCGTACGGAAACTGTTGTCCAGCGTCTCCGAGGCGATACGGTCCATTTCGTCCAGGCCGTCACCGATCGTATAACCTTTGTTGAGTCCGCTGGAAACCGTTGCCGACACAAAGCGGTTGTAACGGTACAGCTGAGGAGGGGCAACGTCTTCTTTCAACGTGACGAGGTTGTCCAGCTGGATCATCTCTCCTGCATCGCTGCGGACATAAATGGATTTCAGGTCCAACGGCGTGTTGCGCTGCTGGCGGTTGATTTCGCCCAATATCTGATACTGTTTCCCGTTCATGTAAAAATATCCCATACGCTGGCCGCTCAATGCATATTGTAGTGTCTGGGCAATCGTGCGGGTGCTGACGCCCAATGAAGAAGCTTTGTCGCGGTTGATCTCGATACGGGCTTCGGGTTTCGTAAACTTCAGGTTCACGTCTGCCATCTGGAACACCGGGCTTTCGCTTACCTTCTGCATAAAGGCGGGCAAATACTCCTGTAGCTTCTCCAGGCTGGTCGCTTGTAAAACATATTGGACGGGCATACCTGCGCGACGTCCTCCGAAAGTGGATTGCTGCTGGACGAAAGCACGTGCTTCTGTCTTGCCCCGTACATTCTTTGACAGCACATCGGCAATCTCCATCTGCGAACGTTCGCGATCTTTGATGTCGGGAAGTAAAACGGTGATGTATCCGTTGCTGTTATTCGCACGAACCGTTAGGGCTTGCCGCTCGGGAGCCAACGTGTCGGCCATGGCGGCCACTTGGTCTGTAAAGTCGCGGATGAACTCGAAGGTAGCTCCTTCCTGTGCACGTATATTGATCGAAATGGATGAACGGTCTTCCAATGGAGAAAGTTCGGAGCGGATGGTTCGCCAGAAATAGCCGATGGAGCCGAAAAGGATCACGACAATCGGTATGGACCACCACTTGTGGTTCAGGAACGCGTTCAGCGACTTTGCATAGATATTGTTCATGCCTTCGAAGAACGGTTCCGTCTTTGTGTACAACCAGCCTTTGTTTTCGCGTTTTCTCAGCAGCTTGGTCGCCAACATCGGCGTAAAGGTCAAAGCTACAAAGGAAGATATCGTTACGGAACCGGCGATCACGATACTGAACTCCTTGAACAAGCGTCCCGTCATACCTTCCATAAAGACGATCGGGAGGAACACGGACACGAGTGTTACCGTCGTAGACACGACGGCGAAGAATATCTCTTTCGCCCCGTCTATACCGGCCTCTTTCGGTTCCATTCCCTGCTCGATGCGGACGTAGATGTTCTCCGCCATCACGATCGCGTCGTCCACCACCAGTCCGACCGAGAGCACCACCGCCAACATTGTCAGCACATTGATGGAGAAGCCGGAGACATACATCACAAAGAATGCCCCGACCAATGATACGGGGATAACGACCACCGGGACAAGCGTCACGCGCCAGTCGCGCAGGAACAGGAAGATGATCAGCACCACGAGCAGGAATGCCACATAGATGGTTTCTTCGACCTCCGCGATGGAGGCCCGGATAAAGCGTGTATTGTCGTACACCATTTCGACCGTTACGTCTTCCGGCAGGTCTTTCTTCAATTGCTCGATACGTTTGTATGCCTCATCGGCAATTTCGATCTGGTTGGCGCCCGGCTGCGGGATGATGACGTCGATAACCATCGGTTCGCCGTTCTTGCGCATCACGCTTCGCAAGTCTTCCGGGCTCACCTCGGCTCGCCCTACGTCTTGGAAGCGGATGATATTGTCGCCGTCACGCTTGATGATCAAATCATTGAATTCCGTTGCCGTGTGTATCAGTCCTAACGTACGGATAGACAAGTCGATCGTGTTTCCTTCAATGCTCCCGGAAGGAAGCTCGACGTTTTCGGCGTCTACTGCGTTCTTCACATCCAACGGAGTAACTCCGTAGCCGGCCATTTTGATCGGGTCCAGCCACAGGCGCATGGAGTAGCGTTTCTGTCCCCAGATGTCCACGCCACTCACGTTCGGAATGGTCTGAAGCCGTTCCTTCACCGTCAGTTCGGCAATTTCACTCAGTTCCATCAGCGAGCGTTTGCTGCTTCGGATACCGATCTGCATGATCGGGGTAGCATCGGCATCCGCTTTCGATACCGTCGGAGGGTCGCAGTCGCGCGGCAGGTAACGCTGGGCACGCGAAACTTTGTCGCGCACGTCGTTGGCCGCCGTTTCCAGGTCGACAGACAGTTCAAACTCTACCGTGATACGGCAACTTCCCTGACTGCTGACGCTGCTCAGCGAACGAATGCCGGGAATACCGTTGATATTCTGTTCGAGCGGCTCCGTAATCTGGTTCATGATTACTTCGGCATTGGCTCCCGGATAGGTTACGTTGACCGAAATGATCGGGTTGTCCACACTCGGAAACTCACGGACCCCTAAGAACTTATAACCGATCATCCCGAACAACAGAAGGATGATCGTCATCACGGTCGAGAGTACCGGTCTCTTTATGCTTATTTCGGAAATATTCGCCATGTTGCTTCGTTACTTCAGGTTATCAATCGACACTTTCATTCCCGTCCGAAGCTGCATCACGCCGGAAGTAATCACCGTATCACCTACGCTCAGCCCTTTCAATACCTGGACCTGGCTTTCCGTGCGGAGTCCTAAGATAATTTCGGCAGGTTCGGCCACGCCATTCTTATACAGGTAGACGATGTTCTTTCCCATTTCCGGGATCAGTGCCTCGCTGGGGATCGCCAATGCGTCTTTTATGTCACGGCGGGTAATTTCGACAGATGTATAGCGTCCCGGCACGATCGACTCGTCCCGGTTCGGATAGGTTGCACGCACTTTCAGCGAGCGGGTTGCCTCGTCGATCTTGCTTTCTACTGCATAAACGGTCGCTTTGTAGTCTTGCATCATGCCGACGGACGTGTTCATTCTGAATACGATCGGCGTACCGTCCTTGATGTCGGCAGAGTAGCGTTCAGGAACGGAGAACTCGATTTTCAAGGGAGATATTTTTGTCAGCTTGGTGATAACTGTCGAGGGGGAGGCATAGGCTCCTTCGCTGACATTACGAAGGCCGATAATCCCGTCGAACGGCGCCCGGAGCTCGGTCTGGGCAATATTGGCTTTTACCAGTTCGATGTCCGCCATCAGCTTTTCATATTCGGTAGCCACTTGTTCATAAGCCTCCTGACTGACCGCGTCCTTTTCCAAAAGCGTATGCTGGCGGTACACGCGATCTTTGGCTAAAGGCACTTGCGCTTCCAACTTCTTCAGTTCCGCCTGTAACGGTTTGTCATTGATCTTGGCAAGCAGGTCACCGGCTTTCACATGCGTACCTTCCGTAAAATAGATGGCCACGATCTTGCCCGACGATTCGAACGAGAGGTCTACCTCCTCATCCGGGATCGTACTGCCGGTTACAATGGTCTTGTCGGTAAGGGACTGATATTTCAGCACTTCCGCGTTAATGTTCAAAACTTGTTTCCGAACTTGGCTTCCGGCTGGCGGAACCACTTCGGCTGCATCTTTGGATGCCTTCATACGGCTTTTAATCTGCGGGTAAGCGATCATTCCGGCAATCATCAAAACAATTGCGGCCGTCACGCTCCACTTCACTCTCTTCGTCATATTTTTCTGGTATTCTACTTAAAAACACTTATCGACACGTAAATATACACAAGTACGCGAAATTATAGACGAATTAGGTGCAAAAAGGTTTAACAAGAAACAAACTTTTGTTTTAGTCCGGCAGAAAAAACAGCAAGGACCTTCACAGGCACTTGCTGCCAAACACAAATTATGTTGAAAATCGTTTAGTTATTCCTATCTGTGTTACCTTAATTGATTTCACTGTGATTCTCTGTCGCTTCGTTGATAAGCGGTTTATAAGAATGTTTGCTAAATCGGACCGATTTTTTGCCTTTTGCTTCAGCACATCTCCCAATTGTAATTGGTGAAATCGTCACTTTGCCTTTGATAAGGCGAGGCAGATTATAAGCCTTTAGGTTGCGTTGGTTGTAAGTAGGATCTTTCTGTGGAAGTAGGAAAGGTTTGCTTAAGTTTCCTACAGAATCAATATGAGCGATATAGAGTCGGTTATAAATGCCATCCTCCCGTCGGCTGCTGAAGATAACCCAACGGCTGTTAGAGGACCATGTTGTACAGCTTTCTGCTTCCGGGCTATTCCACTCAGTCGCAGCTATCAATTTCTTAGTTTTTGTGTTATATAGATAGAGATCTGATTCGGGGATCCAGCTGGAGAAGCACCCATGAGGGGCGGCAGAACAGGCAATAAACTGTCCATCAGGTGAAATGCTGGGGAGGGTTACGCTTTTACCTGCATTTGTTAAGTCAATGAGAGTGTCTACCTGCTTGCTGAATTGATTATTTTGGGGATCAAAACCAATACTACAGATACGATATTTTATATTAGAGAATTGTTGAGGCAAACTATCTATCCGGTCACACGTACAAAAATAGAGCTGTTTCCCATCTGGTGAAAAGAATGGAAAATTTTCTAGTTTGTTTGCATTGGCTAAAAGGGGACTGGTATAGACTTCGTTTTTGGAAATATCATACAAAACTATATCGGATTGCGTATCGTATACTTCGATGATTTTAGGGTGTGCATCGTAGAAAGACATTTGGGTTAGGTTTGTAGAGAATGCAATCTGTTTGCCAGAAGGATGCCAATCCGGATAAACGAAATTGGAAATCGTATGAGGAGTCTTTGTGTTGAGTTTTTGACATGCTCCTCCTTGTATCAGAATCGTTCCCGCATTTATTTTGCGCATGTGCATGACCATTTCATTCGGGTTTCCTTGGTTAAAGGTATGACAATTGATGCAGTTCTGCCCGCTTTTTTTGTTTGATATGATTTCCGTTTCCTTGAAAGAAGATAGTTCACGTTGACAAATGGCCATACTGTTCCAATTCGCATAGGTCGGTTCTATTAAACGATAGGCTAAGTGACTATCAATGGAATCAGTGGATACATCCCACGTGAAGGGAGAATATTGATACCACTCTCCTTTTTTTCGACTGGATACGGTGATACTTAAGCTCCCTCCTTGATTTTGATGAAGTAATTGTCGCCAGCGTTTAATCGGAATCTCTACTGCGTCATGCGCCGTAATCGTGATCGGATTTCCTTTCCCTTGAATCTGGATCATCCATTCATCACCCTCATCTTGTATCTTAAAATTCAAAGGAGCAATATTGACGGGCAAAAGAGCACCTTGATACTCCGGATAAATTGTTGGGAGTATGTTAAGATTTTCTTTAATGATTGGTTGTTGATGATTTTTGCATCCATAGAGGCCACATAAGGCGATTAGAAGTATGTAAAAAATGTTAAGTCTCATATTTGTTTTTTATTATATTGTACGTAATACCAATAGGTGTCTTTATAGGGGCATAGTAATTCCTGGATTTCTTCCGGAGATTTTCCCGACTGGTTGATTTGTAAATATCGGTAGAAACGCTCTATTACAGTTTGTTCAATTTGCCATTTTGAAATCAATGAGTTATCTTTCAGTAGATAAGCATACATTAGCAAAAACTCTTGATAATGCTTGCTACTATGTATTGTGAGATGAGTCCGGGCGGCTAATTGGATAAATGCGTTATATTGATTGTTGAGCATATATTTTGCTAGCAGGAAATCGATGACTTTTTGATTGTTGGCTCCTGCTTGTGTCTCAAATTGTTCCACGTTGAAAAGCATCTCTTTGGCAAGAAAAAGCTTATTGGTTTTGGGTGAAAGTTGACTTTTTTTTGTCGAGGAGTCTGTGTTCATCTTTTGCCTAAATTTGTAAGCCCAGTCTTTGTAGAATAAGGTAGACTCCAGTAAGGCCACATATTTGAGGCTGGCAGCCCGTTTTCCCCTTCTGTATTCGATCTCCGCCAATCGTGTCAGATAGAGCGGGGAACGTCCGGATGGAGTTTGCGTGTTCGCCATGAACATATAGGCTCTGGCAGCATAGAGCATATCTAGCTGAAAATAAGTCTCAGCAGTCAGATAATTTAATAGATGGTTGGAAGACCAAAATTCGTTGACATGAGCTACTTGGAAATACGAGAATAGCTCTTTTGAAAGACGTTGCTGATGAAGCAGGGCAATGTTGGTATAGGAGGACATCAGAACATTTTGGACAGGCTTTTTTTGCATGAAGGTAATCGCTTCGTCCCATTTTTCGTGGGTGATTAGATAATGTAGTTGATAAAGTCGTTCATCCTCATTTTTGAGTTGGCTTAAGATGATCCCGATAGCGAAGAAAGCCATGAGCAGATTTAAAGCGAATCGTTTTTTGTCTGTTAATCGCTGTAAAAGATGATATGTCCCGTAAGCTAATAAGGGAGATATTAAAAATGAAGCGATAACGATACCAAGTGGATGAAGTAAGTCTTGTGTAATAAAACAAGCTATACCTATCCAAGCTTGTGTTTCATTGATGTCGAATTTATAATAAGTTAAGATAGGCAGTAGGATTGTAACGAGTGTATATAGAATCCAAGCAAGAAGTGAGTGTTTTTTCTTCGAAAAAACTTCATCGAGGAAGATGAGAATAAGATATAAATAACAGCCTATTCCAGTAAAGAAATAGCAAATCGGTAAGTTGATTAGGATCAGAAGTCTTTTGCGTTTGCCTTCCTTTTCATGAAGAGTTATTCTTGCAAGTAAAAGGGTAATCTGAAGTCCAAAAATGAGTCCCAATGATGCGTTAGGGTTTAAATAGAAGAAAACCAGTGAAGTGATAGGAATCAGTTCCCATGAGACATTTCCTCCAATTTTCCAATGGCAGATCAGGTTGCGATATAATATACCGGTTAGTCCGACTCCGGCTCCTAAAATCCATCCCCCAAAATGATTTAAATGATAAAACTGTGTGAAAAACTCCCCTATATAGGCAGATAATCCTCCTGGATTATAAACTATTTCGTTGAAATAGTCTTTGTTCCATTCAAACAATCGTAACTGCTCGGCAAAGAGCAGATGATGATTATAAAAAAAGGCATAAAGGATTACTGTAAATAGGACGAATGGTAGTAGCCCGTAGGAAAATGTATGAAGTTGTTTCATATTTACCATGGATGAATAAAATCTTCTTTAGAATAAGTCTTAACTCGTTCGTTCATTGTACTATCTTGTTCCTCTTCTGTCCGGTTGAACAGGCGGTATAACCACGCAATTGGCGTGAGGATCAAAAAATAAGTAATTCCCAACAGGATTGGTGAGGTGATCTTGTTTAACAGGTTTCCGAAACGAATCCAAACCGTACGTATTTTCTTGTATATGTGAATCCAATTCATAGGACATTCAAAATAGAGTGTAAATAAAGGGGGCAATCACTGTATTGCTTGTAGAGATTAGCAACAAGCCAATCAATAGCAAGAATATTAATACAGGTAGCAACCACCATTTTTTTCGTTCTTTTATAAAAAGTAGTAAGTCTTTCAATGTGTCCATATTTTATGATTTTTGTATGTTATTTTTATTGATTATATAATTCCCTAAAACCAAGAGATCTAAGTTGGTTGTCATAAAACAGCGGTATGCATCTTGCGGGGTGCAGACAATAGGTTCGCCACGTACGTTAAAACTTGTATTGATAAGCAAAGGGTAGCCTGTTGATTGTTCGAATGCCCGTAAAAGCTTCGTTAATTTGGGATTACTTTGTTCATCAACAGTTTGTACGCGTGCGGAAAAATCCACATGGGTAACTGCCGGAATATCTGATTTTGGTAACGCCAATCGTTCTGCGGCATCTAAATCTTGATAATGCTTTGGCAATGGTATCCGATGTTTCAGAGAAATGTTGGTTGTTATCAGCATATAATTGGATTCGGTCAGCTTTTCAAAATAATCGCCGACTTTTTCTTTTAATATAACTGGAGCAAATGGTCGGAAGCTTTCTCTGAACTTGATTTTCAAATTTAATCTTTTTTGCATCTCTTTATCACGGGGATCTGCCAAGATACTTCGGTTTCCTAATGCACGTGGGCCAAACTCCATACGCCCTTGAAACCAACCTATACATAAACCGGAAGCTATGTGTTTAGCCACTTCTTCATATAAAAATGCTTCATCCAAATAGTGATAAGAAATGTTATTCGAGTCCAAAAAATCTTGAATCTCATGCTCTGTATATTGAGGACCGGTTTGGGCGAAGTACATCTTGTCTCCGTTCATCCCGGCTTTTCGTGAATGTCCTTGGTAAATATAATAAGTGGCCCAAGCCGCTCCTAATGCTCCTCCTGCATCTCCTGCGGCAGGTTGGATGAAGACATGCTCAAATAATTGTGAACGAATGATTTTACCATTTGCTACGCAATTTAGAGCGACTCCTCCGGCTAGACATAGGTTGGAACAGCCAGTGAGCTTTTGGGCTGTTTGAACAATTCTCAATAGTATCTCTTCCAATACAATTTGAGCTGCAAGTGCTAGACTTGCGTGTTCTGGGCGTATTTCGCTTTCTGCCTTTCGAGGTTTCAATTGAAATAATTGTTCCCAACGCTTTTCATGAACCATTCGCATTTTTTTGTGGAAGGAGAAATAATACATATTCAATGATATAGAACCATCGGGATGGATCGTCAGTAGATGTTGTTTGATCTGATCGACAAATTTTGAGGTTTGTCGGTCAGATCGATCGGCGTAAGGGGCTAATCCCATCATCTTATATTCCCCGGAGTTCACCTTGAATCCTAAATAATAGGTAAATGCAGAATAGAACAATCCAATAGAATCAGGAAATCGCATTTCTTTTATTAATTGAATTTGATTGGCTTTCCCATGAGCGATAGATAGTGTATTCCATTCTCCTACACCGTCTACTGTTATAATCGCAGCTTCTTGAAAATCTGAACCGAAAAATGCGGAAGCCGCATGTGACAAATGATGTTCCGAGAACAAAAGTTTACAATGTTGTTCATCGAATTTTCCTAACTTGCGTAATTCACGCTTGAGCATTCGTTTGCAAAAAAGTTTTTCTTCAATCCATATTGGTATTCCTTTAATGAACTGTTCCACCCCCCATGGTGCGTATCGATAAAAGATTTCTAAAATTCGCTCAAATTTCAGATAGGGTTTTTCGTAATAGATAATTGTGGAGATATCACACAATAAAATTCCCGCTTGCTGTAAACAATAACGGATTGCATTTGCAGGAAAAGATGCATCGTTCTTGATTCGGGTAAAGCGTTCTTCTTGTGCGGCAGCTATGATCTCGCCATCTTTTATCAAAGCTGCGGCTGCATCATGATAATATGCGGATATACCTAAAATATAGCTCATTTTATTATTAATTGTATAGGTCGGCTGCATCCTGATTACCCATTTGTAGATAGATCGATCGGATTGCTTGCCGGATTGAATCATTCGATTGCCAATTTAATTCTTGTTTGTACTGGATGATCTTATGGCAAAGCTCTTTGAGTCCGTTAAATTTCGGATTTCCGTTTCGGAGTATATATTCAATGTAAGGAAGAGCCAGATCGGGTTGATCGAGCCGTAAATGGATTGCAACTAAGTTCTGTGCTGTTTGAACCGTGGGATACAGGCGGAAACTTCGTGTGTAGAAGAAGATAGCTAAAGGATATTCTTTTCGGATCTCTGCGAATTCTCCTCCTTGACCAAGGAAGGTGAGGTCGTAAGGGTTATCCGTGATACGAACCCGGAGAATATCCAAACATAATTTTTCATTCTTGCTATTAAGTGCGTACTGATACAGTTGATCCATGGATTGATACCAGTTTTTTTGTCGTACGTAGTTTGCTGCGATCTTTTCTACTTCTGTTTTAGGGGTAATTGTAGAGAGATCTTTCTCATAGAATGGGAATCCTTTACGCAGTTGTAAGCAAGCATATTCTCCAGCTAAGGAGTCAAACTCTAAAACAGGAAAGTTGTATAGATCTTCTGAAGTGCCGATTTGTAGTTTTTTGTTGGAAAAACAGGATTGGTTTTGCCGAAGAACTTCCAAAAAGCAATTTGCGATCACCCGATGCCCTTCGATAGTAGGATGTACATGTTCCAGCAATAATTCTCGTCCGGGAATACCGAACGGGCTTTTTCGGTTAAATTCCTCTTCGGTATTTACCAAGTAAATATTATCGTCATCTTTGGCTAATTCTCGGATGATCTCATTAATCTCTTTGGATGCTCTAAATCTAAGGGCGTCCAAGTCTCGTGCCCGACTGAAGGATGTGTATGCTGCTATGCTATCTTGTGCTTGCAATTGTTCTTGTGCCAGTTGATAATATTCATCGGCGCTATGTTCGTCAGACGATATGCTTTTGAAAGGCTTTAAGTCTTTTAAATTAACTCCGACAGTTGAGAAGAAAACTGGTATTTGGTGTTTTTTGAACAGATTAAGTACTAATTTCATATTGTTTTGAAACTGTTCCAGTCCTTGTTGAAATAGTTTGCTTTTGTAGGGGATCACTTGCTCTTTGACCACATATTTCATCAAGTTGTCTGAGAACTCCTTTTGAGGGCTTAAGTGGCTTTTTAAAGAATCGAGCCATTGAGTAAGACGTAACTGACGCAAACGGATTGCCCAACGGATAAATGTTGGATGGCTACCGAGTGTATTATTGGAGCCTACACCCAAAGCTCCGTAATACTCGTTGTGTCCACCATAAATAAAAATCGCATCTGGCTCAAAATGAACGAGTTCTTGTGCGAAATCGTAAAAAGTGTAACTGTTGATTGCTGTCAGAGCTAAATTGATGATCTCGATATCTTTGTCTGGATTTGTCTTTTGCAATTGGTATTTCAGCATTCGTTGGAACGAAATATTATTGGGATAGGGAAATCCCATTGCTGCTGATTCGCCCAGAACAAAAATTCTGAATGTGTTTTTTTGTTTCTTTTTCCGAAAAAACTCTACATTTCCGTTTGTGGCTTGTGATTGAGTAAAGTACCTTCTACTGATGTTTTTGTTGAGATATAAATATTTGCCATTCGCTGTTTGCAAGAAAAGATGGTCTAAATCTACACCATATCCGAAAGCTCTCAATCCACACTCTATTCCGATAAGAAAAAGCAAGGAAAGAAATAGATAGATACCTATCATCAGCAGATATTTGGATGTTTTACTCATATTAGGCCGTTTACATTGTGATGATTAAGGACTGTCTTGCATTTTCTTGTGTTAATGAAAAATGCAAAAACAGTCCTTAAATAGATCTGATTTATTTAACGGTAACTTCTATTACTTTACTATAATTATAGAATCCGCCAGGGTTAACAGCTAAGGCTCCTACCCGGAAGTAGAAAGTCTTTCCGCTTTTGAGATTCTCGAACGTATGAGAATAAGTGGCAATGTCTAATTCGGTCTCCGTACCAAGTTTTACAGATTCTTTAGCCGTAAAGGTGTTTTTATCCACATACGGAGTCTTGCAGTAGTAGAATTCTACTGCTTGTATTGTTTTATCTAAAACATTGTCTACGGAAGTTTTAACCGTAACTTTGCCTGTTTCGTTGGATGTCGCTTCTGCCGATATGCGCAAAAACGGTGTTACTTCAAAGTTCATCTGTTTTGAACCTGAGACTTCCATTTCGATCGGTTCTACTGTCTCAAAAGGCCCTTCGGCTAAAATCTTGTATTTACCGGTAAATACTGCTGTATTCGAGAATGTGCCATCTTGGCTCACCCATGAATCGTTGGGTTGTACAGACCATTCGTCATTATAAAACTCATACATACGTATTTTTGTCCCGTTTTGAGCTTGTCCGGGGACATTTTCTTTTGTCTCTTTGTCTATGATCGCTCCACTTAGGGAAGCGGTAGGTGCGTCATAGTTGTCAAGCCCGCAGGAGCACAAGCCACAAATTAGTGTTGCATATAAAAATATTTTTTTCATGTCTTTAAATATGAAAAGATTAATAACCCGGATTTTGTTCTAATAAATCGTTTTGAGCTACACCCGGAATCTCCAAGTAGTATTGTTTGTCCAAAAACGTTTTGGGCAGATTCAAGGTATTGACCGATTTCTCGAAAACATATTTTTTGGTCTTATAGTCCAACCAAGGATTTAATGCCGAGAAAGTTGTGTTGTTCATTACTTTGGAAGCAACACGCCAACGGACCAAATCCCAGTAACGTAAATTCTCGAATGCCAATTCTACGCGTCTTTCGTTTCGGATATCATCCATTGTCAAGCTATTTTTCTCCTTGATACCAGCACGTTTACGTACTTCGTTCACTTTTTGGAGAGCTTGGTCTTTTAGTCCCAATTCGAAAGCGGCTTCCGCATAATTCAGCAAGGTTTCTGCATAACGGAACACCATAAAGTTCGTTTCGGAACGGTCCATTTCTACTCGATTGGTAGGATCCATGAATTTCTTGATATAAAATCCTGTACGACTGCAATCACCTGCCATGACGAGCCCATCTTTACCTCCGGTTTTCATAGACGGATCTTCGCTGAACACATCCGTGAATGCCGAGGCAGCCTCTTTGGAGCCATCATTTTTGATAATGCCGCGTCTTACTTCCAACTCTCCGTTTTGCCAAGGAGAACCTGGGTAAAGAATAGAGGCGAAGAAACGCGGGTCTTTATCCTTGAAAATATCTTCTGCGTTTTCGTAATAGATCAGATTTCCACTTGCATCGGTTGTTTTTAACGTACCAGGTGTTCCATCTATATACTCATATGATTCTACTAATTCCAACGTCGGACTTGTATTGGTTCCCCAGTCAATTTTGAAGGAGGGAGCGGCCATAGCATAATCGAAATTATGCGCTTTGTCAGGAGATGCAAAAGCTTTTACAAAGATAGCTTCGCTGTTCATTGTTTTGTCTAAGAACAGTTGTTGGTAGTTGGCAGCAGGATCCGGATCTTGATTGAATAGAGCGAACTTGCCTGATTTAATGATCATGTCAGAGGCCTCCATGGATCTTTTGAAAAAGTCGTTTGCCTTATCTGCAGGAATACCTACCAAGCCATTCAACTGTACGGTGCCATAGCGACTGATGGAGCCTGCATAAAGCAGAGCTCTTGCTTTCAAAGCGGCTGCGGCATATTTGGTTACACGGAACTGGTCTGTAGATCCGTAGGATTCAGGCAAACCGGCGATCGCTAAATCACACTCTTCAGCAATGAAGTTCCAGACTTCTTCTTCCGTATTGCGCGGAACCTTTAGTTCTTCTACGTTGTTTCCGGTATATTCTTGTACCTCTTTTATCAAAGGTACACCACCATAGCGTTTTGCCATTGTGAAATAGTGGAATGCCCGTACAAAGTGTGCTTCCGCTGTCCAACGTTGTTTCAAATCCTCGTTCAATGTAGAGGTTTGGATGTTTTGCAAGAACACATTGGCGATACGTATTTTATTGTATTCCCATTGTTGCAAGCTGGAGAGATCCAATACCGGGGTGTAGGGATAGCCCCATGAATAACTACGCATGGATTCGTCTGTGTAATGCCCCAAGGTACCCCAGTTAATCAACCATGCATGAGGTTCGACGAACATATCTTCGTACATTCCGGCCATATAAGCGTTGACCGCATTCTCATTGGACCAAACCAAGTCTTCAGATATAATATCCATAGGATCACGGTCCAAGAAGTCGTTGACACAGGACGACATGCTAAATAGCCCACACAAAGACAGTACTAATAATTTTATGCTTTTCATATTTTAATCAAATTCTTAAAATGTAACATTTACACCAATATTCCAAATTTTCAACTGCGGATATAAGATTCTATCGCTACTGGGTGCTTCTGGGTCGCCAAACGGCAGATTATCAAATGTCAGTACGTTATTTCCGGATACATACAGACGTAATCTTTCAACATAAACCTTGCTTAACCACTCTTTGGGGAAGGTGTAGCCGAACTCGATGTTTTTTACACGCAGGTAGTATGAGCTGATGTGGTTGAAGGTAGAAACACGAGTGTTAGATGGCTTCCCGGAGTTCCATGTTGACGGATATTTCCCCGGAATCCATGCCGATTCAGGATCATACAAGTCTTCGCGATGCCATCGGTCCATAAAGCATTCCAATGTATTGGACCCGTTGAACATGGCATTACCCAAACAACCAGACATATATACATTGTAATTGGTTGCTCCTTGCATCAACAAGGAGAAGTCGAAACCTTTCCAAGAGGCACTCAGGTCCAAACCGAAATAAATTTCTGGCGTGTTGCTACGGGTAATTGGTTGAATATCGTTATTATCAATTACGCCATCGCCATTGAAATCCTCGTATTTCAAGTCGCCCGGCATCATAGTCGTGTTGCCGGCGTCATCTTGGATTGCCCAGTTATTGATGTCTTCTTGATCTTGGAACTGACCTACACATTTGTAACCGAAAGACATATTATTCCAACGATCGCTAAAGTTACTGGTCCAGTTCTTATAGGAGTTGATTGGATCAGCTTGTTCAATGTGGCGGTTTTTCGCGCGAGTGAACGACATATTACCTTTGACCGAGTAAGTCCAGTCTCCTACTGTATTTGTGTGTCCTAATACCAACTCAAAACCTCGGAAATCATCACTGTTTAAGTTTTCTTGTGGGAAAGAAGCTCCAAAAGTGTTGGGTAATGAACCGGAACGGTATGCAAATAAGCCGTCGCGTTTCCGGTAGAAAACATCTACACTTGCTTCTAATTTACGATTCCACAAAGATGCATCGAAACCGACATTTAGTATCTTGGATGTCAACCAAGAATATTCTGTGTTAGCCAATCCTTTTGTTATCAATGAATTGACTACATCGCTACCGAAGATATAATTTGTTCCACCCGGATAGTTGTAACCTGTCAGGTATTGGAACGGAAGAACTTGCGGATTACCGCTAGAGTCCAAGAATTGGTCATCCCCCATGACGCCATATGATGCTCTGATCTTTAAGTTGTCAAAAATTTGGGTGTTATTCTTGATAAATGATTCTTCGGATAAACGCCATCCTACGGATACGCTCGGGAAGAATCCCCAACGGTTGTTTTTGTAGAATTTTGCGGAACCATCTTCGCGAAAAGAGAATTCGAATAAATATTTGCTTGCGTAATCATAATTGATACGTCCTACAAAAGATGCGTTGGCCAATTCGCTTGCTACACCTGCGTTATTTTTGTTCTTGTCCGAACCTGAATTTATTTGGTCAAGGGCATCAATTGCAAATTGACGGTAGGCCTGCAAATAATCATCCAAATCTTCACGTTGTTCATACAAGAACAAAGCCTGCACATTGTGTTTGTCAAGGAATGTGCGATTGTAATTCAGAGAGAACTGAAGCATGTTCTGCTCTTGTGTGTAATCTTTGCGAGTCAAGTTGGACGGCGAGTTTCCTGTGAAAACCGTATTGTATTTACCAGATTCCTTATCGTATGAATAGAGTTTGAACTCTTTCGCAAAGGTTTTGAATTCTTCTACTTTTGTCAAATAGGAAAATAAAACCTTGGCTGACAGTCCTGGAATAAACGGCATATCATATTTTAAGGAGAAAACACCATTGAATAATTTCTTACGTTCTTTTCGATAGCCAGAAACATCTGCATCTGAACGTGCCAGGGGATTTTGGAAGTTGGTTAATCCATAGTGCTTACCTTCTTCGTCGTTGGCGTATGGAGAATAGTAAGGGTGCATACGGGTGATACCGTGAATGATATAAGTATCGTCGTCATAAGGTGCCATCTTGTCTTGTACATGTCCGCTTAACTGCGCATCTGCGGTCAAATACTTGGAAATTTTCGCAGAGATGTTGGAACGGAAGTTGTAACGAGAGAAATTGATATCTTTTGTGGCATACAAGCCTTCTTGATTTAAGTAACCTACTGACATGAAGTATTTCACTTTTTCGGTTCCTCCGTTCACATTGATATTATGTTGAGTCTGTGGAGCATTCTTGCGGGTTAGGATGTCTTTCCAGTCGTAGCTTTTGTATCCTTCTTGAGTGCCTTCGCGGAATAAGGCTAATTTATCCGGTCCATAAACGGGGGCATTCCCTCGGTTGATCGCATCTTCATCGGTCAACTCTGCGTATCCGGCAGCATCTACCATATCTGGATAGCTTGTGAAGTTCTGCCAGCCGATAGATCCGTTGTATGTGATCTGCGCTTTCCCTTCTGCACCTTTTTTGGTCGTGATCAATACGACACCATTACCTGCCTTCACTCCATAGATGGCTGCGGAGGCGTCTTTTAATACGGAAATGCTTTCGATTTCGTTTGGGTCTACTTGGAAACCTGGTTGTTCAACTCCATCTACCAAAATCAGAGGTTTCCCGAATCCGCGAATATCCACGCTAGATTCGGCACCCGGCGTACCGCCTGTGTTTTGTACACGGATACCCGGTAGACGACCAGCCAAGGCATTCGAGATATTGGCTACCGGGGCTTGGATGATTTCATCTGCACCAATTGCTGCAACGGCACCTGTCAGGTTTACTTTTTTTTGTGTACCATAACCGACGACTACAACTTCGTCTAAACTCTGCGAGTCTTCTTTTAAGACGATTTTGTACTCCGAATTTTGGTTAACAACGAGTGATTGTTCAATATATCCGATATAGGATATTGTCAGTTTGTCACCATTATTTACTCCCTCTAAGGTGAAGTTACCATCGATGTCTGTAACTGTACCATGTGTTGTACCTGCTACGACAATATTCGCTCCAATAATGGGGATACCGTTTTCATCGACAACTGTGCCTTTTACTGTCTTAGCGTTGACATAGTTTTGTTTAGAACTCGTTTTTGTTACGATTGATTCTGGACCAACCTTTGTGTTAGAATGCCATGGCGTAGCCATTATGGTCGGTGAGGTCATGACCGATAATAGCACTAAAGTGGCAAATACAGGCTCCTTTTTCATAATAAAATTATTTTGTTAATATTGAATCTAAACATCATTTGAGGCTTAGATTGTTATTGAGTTTATTTCATGAGTAAAATAAAATCAGACTGATAAATTTGTTCTTATATAAATTATGTATTAAAACACATCTTATGAAAATTACTTTTATCTGTTAAGTGCCTTATTGGACTTTGCTTATTATTTGATTTAAGTATACTTTATAGTAATCTGTGTTTTTACATAGTTCGATAAGAACTATGGTATTATG